>Ga0335071_10003066_pt1 | contig 17749 bp, 11 predicted proteins | sample Lox_Sample_15_FD_206724 | JGI IMG/M metagenome (GOLD analysis project Ga0335071, IMG submission 206724) | Soil microbial communities from Loxahatchee National Wildlife Refuge, Florida, United States - Lox_Sample_1.5 | ecosystem: Environmental > Terrestrial > Soil > Wetlands | place: USA... | reverse complement strand
ATGGCTCACGCGCGAATCGTGGTCGGCCAAGGGCGACGTCCACGAACTGCGCGCCGAATACGACGGCTTCCACGCCGACGTTCGCGCCGTGCTGGAGGCCTGTCCCGATTGCCACAAGTGGGCGATCCTGGAGCGCGAACCTTTGCCGCGATGGAGTGATCTTAACGTCACTTTGCTGGGCGACGCATGCCACCCGATGACGCCGTACATGGCGCAGGGCGCGGCCACGGCGATTGAGGATGCCGCGATTTTGACGCGCTGTCTGGAGGAGACCCGCGGTGAGGATATCCCGGGTGCGTTCCAGTTGTATGAGGCCAACCGCAAGCCGCGGACCGCTCGCATTCAGGCCATCTCCAGCGCCAATACCTGGATGCGGGGAGGCGACGACGACACGAGTTGGCTCTATGGCTACGACGCCTGGAACGTGCCGCTCGCTCCTGCGGAGCAGACGGTCTGAACCTCCCTTCCATGAGCAGTTCCATCCCAATCGACCGCTCCAACGCCGCGCTGCTGCTCGCTCGGATGGAGGGCGTACCGTTCACCTGGTGGCACGCTAAGGCGCGCCTGATCATGGGCAGCGCCACGTTTTTCGACGCCTTCAACGCGTTGTCCCTCGCGTTCGCTCTGCCGGTTTTGATTCGCTCCTGGCACATCACATCCACGCAAAGCGGTGTGCTGATCGCGACGTCCTACGTCGGCCAGCTCGCCGGCGCGCTGATCTTTAGCTGGATTGCGGAACGGCGCGGACGCGTCCCGAGCGCCGCCTGGGCAGTGGCGCTTATGTCCGTAATGAGCCTGGCGTGCGCCTTCACCGGAAACTTCAACGCGCTGTTCGTATGCCGGCTGATCCAGGGAATCGGCGTCGGCGGCGAAATGCCGGTCGCCGCGGCCTACATCAGCGAGCTCTCCCAGGCGCGCGGCCGCGGCCGGTTCTTTCTTCTGTATGAAATGATTTTTCCGGTGGGCCTGATGGCCACGGGACAAATCGGCACGCTGCTGGTTCCGGCATGGGGCTGGCAGGCGATGTTCGTCATCGGCGGCGTGCCCGGGCTCATCATCGCGTTTCTGCTGGCGCGGCTTCCGGAGTCGCCTCGTTGGCTGCTTTCCCAGGGTAGGCAGGAGGAAGCCGAACGCGTCGTCGAACAAATCGAGGCGTCCACGCTGAAGCGCATCGCTGTATCCTCACCGACCGCAGGCGCCGTAGTCCCCCCTCAAGAGCGCCCGCGTTGGCGCGAGGTGTTGTCGCCGGTTTACCGCAGCCGCACTCTGATCGCCTGGACCTTGTGGTTCTGCGCCTACTTCGTCTCGAACAGCTTGAATAACTGGATGCCCAGCCTGTACAACACCGTCTATCACCTGAGCCTTCAAAAATCGCTGCGCGCGGCCTCAATGCTCAACGTCGCGCAGGTCGCCGTGTTGCTGGTTTGCGCGTTCCTGATCGACCGCACCGGACGGCGGAATTGGATGGTGGCGAGTTTCATCGCCAGCGCCGTGCTGCTCGCGATTCTCGGCCTGGGCGCTGCTGCCGGCCCTTCGCGCGTTATGATCTTGGGCACCCTGAGCTATGGCATCATCGGTTCGGCAAACGCGGTGCTCTATCTGTACACCCCGGAGATCTACGCGACGCGCATTCGAGCGATCGGAACCGGGCTCAGTACGTCGTGGCTGCGGATTGCGTCCGCCGCCGGCCCCGCGATAGTCGGCGTAATCGTCGGCGCCCAGGGGATCGCGCCGGTGTTTTGGATGTTCGCGGCCGTGGCTTTGGCCGGCGCTGTGGCCGCGTTCGGCATGCTGGAGACGAGAAACCGGCCGCTCGAAGACATTGCCGCCTAATGCCAATAAGGATTGTAGAATCAGCCGCTTAGGGTGATAGATCTGCTGCGCAGGGTCATTTGTGCCGATCTAAGGGTTAGACATTATGGCCCAGGAGCCGATTCTCATCATCGACGACAACCCCTCCAACGTCAAGCTCGCTCGCCTGCTTCTCGCTAACGCCGGCTATGAAGTTCGCACGGCCGGTGACAGTGAAGAAGCTCTGGAGGTGTTGAAAAGCTTCACGCCCCGCTTGATCCTGATGGACATCCAGCTTCCCGGGATGGACGGGCTGCAGCTCACCAGACTTCTGAAGCAGGATCCCCAGACCCGCGCCGCGATCATCGTAGCTGTGACCGCGTATGCAATGCGAGGCGATGAGGAGCGGACCAAGGCCGCCGGCTGCGACGGTTATCTGTCCAAGCCCATCGATACGCGATTGTTCGTCGGCCAGGTGCGGCAATATTTGGAGAAATCTCCCGCGCCTCCGAGCGCGCCGAAGCAGGAGCGCGCGGACCCGAATGACCTTCTGCGTGAGCTTCGCCAGGGATTCATCGCGGAGGGTTTGGAATCCAGCCAGCGCTACGCCGGATCGGAATCCGCGGACGACCTGGAGGGTATGCGCCGGGTGGTTCATCGCTGGGCCGGTATGGGCGGCACGCTGGGATTTCCGGAGATTACCCGGCGGGCTCGCGAGATCGAAGCAACCTTGGAGAACGCGCCTGCCGGCACTCGGCCCTCGCAGGAGTTCACCCAAATGCACGATCTCTTCGCTCTTGCCATGGGAGCCTCCGAAGCGCACGCAGTCTCTCCGGATCTGATCGAAAATCTGGCAGCCAAGCAGGTGGGCCTCATCGGTTTCGACGAGGCGGAGGCGAAGCGGGCCCGGGACGCATTTGAGCAGGTGCATGCGACGGCTCGTGACCTGGGTGCCGTGTCGAAGGGGCTCAGCACGGTGGCCCTCCGTGCTTACGACTTGATTGTCCTGAACACTTGCAGCGAAGAGGGAATCCGGACCTGGGAGTCAGTCCTGGCGCAGCCGATTCTCGAAAAACCGGTTCTGCTGGTCTCGTCCAGAACCGCGCTGATGGATCCCCGGCTGGCGCTGCTGGATCGCGCCGTGGATTTCGTTCTGGCCCCTTGGGATTCCGAGGAACTGTTGTGCCGCGCGCGGCGCATGATCGGTCAGAAGCCCAAGCCGGTGCCACGCCAGGAAGAGCGCAGCGTGATGGCGAAGGTGCTCATCGCCGACGACGATCAGATCATCCATACGCTGCTCAGCCCGATGCTGGCCAAGATGGGGGTGGAAGTCCATTCGGCTCGCGACGGGCAGGAAACCTTGGACTCAGTCCGCGTCCTGTCGCCGGACCTGCTGGTTCTGGACATTGGCATGCCCAAGATGAGCGGCATGGCCGTGCTAAGGGAAATCCGGCGCGCCCAGAACAATCACAAACTTCAGATTCTGATGTTGAGCGCGCGCCAGCACCAGAACGACATCGGCATGGCGTTCGCCTACGGAGCCAACGACTATGCGGTGAAGCCGTTCGATCCGGAAGATGTGGTGCTTCGGATCATGCGGCTGTTGCGCCAGCCGGCGGCGTCCCTGACCAATGTCAGCTAAGAATGCGCCTTCGAAACCGGCCTGGAGTCTCACGCTGCCGCAGAAAATCCGGCTTGGGTTTACCGCGGGCATCGTCCTCTATCTGACCGTCTGGAGCTTCGCCACCTGGAGTCTGCGCCGTTGGGGCCGGGATGCCGACCAGGTGTTGCATGCCGATCAGACGTTGACGCAGATTGAGCGCCTGTTGTCGAGCGTGGAACGCGCCGAGACCGGCGAGCGCGGGTACGTGCTCACCGGCAAACAGAACTACCTGGACGATTACCAGGCTGGCGTCCGGGACATCACGGGCGGCCTGGATGGCCTCCGCTCCGACGAGGAGTTTTTTCCTCCTCTGCACGAGCACTTGAACGAGATCCAGGAGCAGGTCCGGACGAAACTGGCGGATATGGCGCAAATCACCGAGCTCCGTCGATCGGGAGATGCCGAGGGCGCACGCCGCAGAGTGGCGCAGGGACGCGGAGCCGCTGCGATGGCGAAGATTCGCGCCGCCATCGAAGAAACGCGCCGCGAATCGTATGGGCTTCTGGAACAGCGCTCCGAACAGCAAAGCCATACTGTGTGGGACGCCCACTGGCGTCTTCTCTGCGTCGCGGTTCTTTCCCTCATCATGGCTTGGCTGGCAGGATCCCGGCTGGTAGGAGCGGTGCAATCCGGAGAAGCCGCGCAGGCGGCGTTGCAGGCGTCCACGGCCGAGCTTCGGGAAAAGACGGGGCTGCTGGAAAGCCAGAACGCCGAGATTCTCCGAGCCACGCAGCTCAAGTCCGAGTTCCTCGCCAATATGAGTCATGAGCTGCGAACGCCCCTCAACAGCATCACCGGGTTCAGTGAGGTGCTGATCGACGAGGTTCCCGGCCCCGTCAACGAAGCGCAACGCGAGTATTTGCAGGAGATCCTGCAAGGTTCGCGGCACCTGTTGCACTTGATCAACGACGTGCTGGATCTGGCCAAGGTGGAGTCCGGCAAGATGACCTTTCGTCCGGAAGTCGTCGATCTGGAACAGTCGATCCGCGAGACAATCCAGATGCTGGGCTTGATGGCCCAGCAGAAGCAGATTGAAATCGCGTCGGCGATTGACGCCCACGGCCGGTACGCGTTTCTCGACGCCGCGCGATTCAAGCAGGTCCTCTTCAATTACCTTTCGAACGCCTTGAAGTTCACGCCTCCGAAGGGCCACATCACGGTGCGTGTGTTGGCCGAAGCGGAGCGGTTCTTCCGGCTGGAAGTCCAGGACACAGGCATCGGAATCTCCGAATCGGACCAGCAGCATCTGTTCCAGGAGTTCCACCAGTTGGACACCAGCGTCGCGAAGCAGTTTCAGGGCGCCGGGTTGGGCCTGGCGCTCACCAAGCGCATCGTGGAGGCGCAGGGCGGGCGAGTCGGCTTGGAAAGCACGCTGGGCGTCGGCAGCACGTTCTTTGCGCTGCTGCCGCGCGGCAAGGCCGAGATGGAAGAAGCTCTCGAGGCGACCGCGCAACAGGTCCCCTAGCCCGGGTTCTACTGCACGTGGCCGGCAATCCACTTCTGCAGGGCCGCGGCAATTTCCAGGCTGTTCTTCTCAATCATGATCATGTGCCCGTTGCCGTGAAATCCCGCGTCCTCCAGGCGTAGATGCGTATTCGGCACTCCGGCCTGAGTCAGGAACCGGGAGGTGCACTGGTCGTAGGGCGCGTGATAGGACGCCTCGGCGGTGACGATGAGAACCGGAATGCCCTCCAGGTTGACCAGCTTGCGCGGCGGATCGGCCTGCTTCCAGCAGCGCGCCATGTCCTGACCGTCCGCTTTGGCTTCCTGCACCACCGCCAGTTCCGAAGCGCTCTTCACCGCCGGCGCGTAAGTGATGGGAATGTCCGTCAGGCCCCAGGCGCGGTTCTTGTCCTCGTCGAAGACGGCGTCGCGGAACGGCGGCCCGCTCGGCTCCATCGCGACAATGCCCTTCACTGCCTTGGGGCGCGCATCCGCCAGCAGCCAGCCGAAAGCTCCCGACTGGGAGTGCGTCACCAGAATCGCCGGGCCGATTTTGTCCAGAAGCGCGGCGCCGGCCGCCTGCACGAGCGTCTGGGTTTCGACGGCGCTATCCAGACTCTCCACCTGCGTCGCGTAAAAGGTGTCGAAGATCGGGTCGCCCTGCCGCCCTTTCCCCTCGCCGGTCCCCGGCCATTGCGTATGCTTCCTGGCTTGGGGCCATTTGTGTGCAATCTCAGGAGCAGTGAACCGCTCCGCCACCCACGCTGGCGGCCGCCCCTGCAGTGGGCTGTTCGCCGAGGAGTGCCAGGGTGAGCGCCCGCGCGCGGGTTGATCGACCAGATAGACGACGTAGCCTTGTTCCAGAAAGTAGTCCGCCCATCCGGCGCGCCCGTCCGGCGTTCCCATCCAGTTCGTCGCGGTTTGCCCCGCGCCGTGAAAGAACACCAGTGGGTACTTCTGCGTGACGCGTTCCCCTCGCAGCGCCTCCACGTACATCTGCCCGGCCATCACTTCCTTGTCTTTTTGGCCGGTGTATTTGCCGCCGGCGTAGAAGTAATCCCGCGTGGAAATTGCGTGCTGCGCAGAAGCCGGAAGGAACCAAGCGAGGAGGACAACAGGCAGAGTAGCTGGCCGGATCATCCCCACATCATATCCCCAAGGCTCTTGCTATTTGGGAAACGGGGTCAGCGCCGGCTTCGCTCCCGCGGGCATCGGCGAACGCGCCGTATTCATCACCATCGAGAGAAACGTGTAATAACCTTCCAGACTGGCGGCTTCCACAACGCCCGGCTCGCCGAATTTGGCAACCGCCCTGGCATAGGTCGGATCGCTGACGCTCTGGTTGTCTAAGAGCTCCGTACAGAAGTCGTACAGGATTTCCTCGTCTTCCGCCATGCCTGCCGGCCGCCGGCCGTCCGCCACCGCCGCGATGATCGCCGGGCTCAGTCCCGCGCTCACCGCCAGCGGGTTGTGAGCGTTCCATTCGAAATTGTTGGTCCAGCGCCGCGCGGCGATCAGAATGGCCAACTCAGTGAGCTTTCGGCTGAGCGCGCCGTTGTTCAGGTTGTGCAGCCGGAGTTGGAGCGACGGGACTACCAGGTCGGGTACGCGCAGGAGCACCGTCCAGGGCGGCCCGGTCAGATCGGCCTTGCGGATGTCCTTATAGTCCGCGACAGCTTTCTTCTGTGCGTCGGTTTGTTTGTCGGCCGGAATCGGCGGCATGCGATCCTGCGCGTTCAAGCCGCCGCCCACGGCAAGGAGCAGCACAACCAGGAGCTTGTATCGGATGGTCATGCTGACAAGAATACAAGACCGTGCTCTTCAAGGCTCAGGAATCTGGTTGGGAGCGAGTTCTTTGGTCACGATCGGCTTGGGTACCGGCGGCCCATTCAGCGGATTCAGCTTCCCGCCGAGTTTGAAACTCCACACCAGATCGCCCCGCGCTTCGCGGTAACCGTCGCGGCTTCCGCCGGCGGCAATCGCGACATATTGTTCGCCGTCGACCTCGTACGTGGCAGCGGGCGCGTCGGCGCCGAAGCCGGTTTGAAAGCGCCATAGCTCTTCGCCGGTTCTGGAATCGAACGCGCGGAAGAATCCATCTGTTCCGCCGTGGAACACCAGCCCGCCGGCAGTAGCCAAGACGCCGCTGCCGAATCCGGCCAGGTAGGGCACTTCTTTCTGCCAGACCTGCCGGTTAGTGCGCGAATCGAGCGCCGTGATCAGGCCATACTCGCGCGTGCCGGGGACCGAAACGCGCCCGGTAGTGCTGAATTTGCGCGTGGAAACGCCGGTGGTGAAGAACAGATAGCCGGATTGCGGATCGTATGCGCCGGGCGCCCAATCGCCCGACGCGGAGGGCTGGGCGATCTTTGTGTCGGTCCACATCGGCGTGTACATACAACCGTGCTCGTAGCCGGCAGCGGGTTCGGCGCACTGCGGGGCGGTGGGATCGCCGGCCGGGATCGGCTGCGTGGCAGCGGTCTTCTGGCGTGCGTCCTGTGGGAAGGGCTTCTCCTCGATAGGCAGCAGCGGCTTACCGCTGACGCGGTCCAGAATGTAAACCCAACCCTGCTTGGAGTGCGCTGCCAGCGCCTTGCGGCTCACACCGCCGTAGACCTGGTCGAAAAGGATCAACGGCGTGGGCATGTCGAAATCCCAAAGGTCGTGATGGACGCTCTGATAGTGCCAGCGGTACTGTCCGGTCGTGGCATCCAGCGCGACCACGGAGCATGTAAACAGGTTGTCACCGCCGCGGGTCGATCCGTTGTAATCGGGCCAGGGATTGCCGGTGTTGACGTAGATAAGGCCCAGGTCGGGATCGAGCGCGGGCTGCACCCACATCGCGCCGCCCCCGCTCTTCCACGATTCGCCCTCCCAGGTGTCGTTTCCGGGTTCGCCGGGTCCCGGAACAGCCCACCAACGCCAGACTTCCGCCCCGGTCTTCGCATCGTGAGCGGTGAGCCGGCCCCGAAGGCCGCCGTCGCCGCCGGAGATGCTCATATAGACCAGGCCTTTGTAATAGAGCGGCGGCGCGGTGATGTATTTGCGCAGGTTCTTGGGCACATCTTCGCCGAGCTCGTGCTTCCAGATCATCTTCCCGGTCTTTTGATCGAGCGCGAACATGTAGGTCACCGGCTCCGTGCGGCCCGAGGCGGGCGCAGGCTTGCGGATGTCCGCCTCTACGCCAAACACCATGCCGTCGCCGAGCGCCACGCCGCGCTTGGCTTTGTTGTCCGTCGTCTTGGTGTCGGCGGTGGTGCGATGCTCCCAGATCAGGTTGCCAGTCCTGGCGTCGAGCGCGAAAATGTCCTGCTCGCCGGTGGTGATGTACATCACGCCGTCCTTGACCACGGGGGTGGCCTGTTGCGAAAACCCGGCGCCGAATCCTGAGTTCAGCCGCGCCATCCAAGCGCCCTTCAGCGTCTTGACGTTGGACGGATTGATTTGCGCGAGCCTCGAGTAACGGGTGTTCCCCCAGTCGCCTCCGACCAGCGGCCAATCGGCGCCGGCAGGTTTCCTCAGATCCGGAGCCGTCTGGGCTCGCAGGACAGAAATCAGGGCAAAAACGAGTGAAAATCGCGTGAGCAACACTCCAGCAAGTATATGGGCGCCTAGCAGGCCAGGCAAGGGCATGCCAGACGCGGCCTCACACGCGCCAGGTGTACGGAATTTTGAGAGAAAGGCCGATCTATCGCTGGTAGAATGGCCTCAAAGTTGCCACAAGGAGCGGCTCTCGTGATAGAAGCGACTGACGAGCGATGCGGGGCCATACTCTCGGCGTTGTCCGAGGGTGTCGTCGTTCAGGATCTGAACGGCCGGGTCGAAATGTCCAACGACCGTGCCGGACGCATCCTGGGGCAGGCGCTAGCGCCAATGGCCACTGTTCCGTGGATGGGAGACAATTGGCACGCTATCCATGAGGACGGGTCGCCTTTTCCCGGCGAAGCGCATCCAGCCATGCTTGCCTTGCGAACCGGGCAGCCGGTCAGTGGCGTCGTGATGGGTGTTGCGAACGCCACGGGGGCACTCACGTGGATTTCGGTGAATTCGCGCCCCGTTCTCCGCGACGGGAAGATATGTGCCGTGGTGTCGACGCTTCTGGAACTGACACCGCAGAACGCCGCCGGCAGCGCCGCCCTATCGGGCCCGGGAACCGGCATAACCGCACGCAAGCAGACCGAGGAGGCCCTGCGGGAGAGCGAGGCGAGATTCCGGGCCGTGGTCGAGAATAGCTACGACGGCATCATTTTCGCCGATGCCGCGGGCGTGATTCTCTATCGAAGCCCTTCCTACATACGCCTGATTGGGTACTCCGATGACGAGCGCGTGGGCCACAGCGGATTTGAATTGATCCACCCGGACGACCTGGCGAGGGTGCGGAAGAATTGGGCAGCGTTGCTGAGTCAGGGATCGGCGGGGCGAGCCTTCGACTTTCGAATCCGGCACAAGGACGGGACCTGGCGATGGCTGGAGGTGTCAACGGAGAATCTGCTGGACAATCCGAATGTCCGGGCCGTGGTGGTCATTGGCCGGGACATTACGTCGCGGAAAGAGGCCGAGGAGGCACTGCGCCAGAGCGAAGCCAGGTTTCGGGCTATCGTTGAAGCCAGTTACGACGGTTTCGTCTTCACCGACAGCCAGGGTGTGATCCTCTACCGGAGTCCGTCTTATGAGCAGCTCACCGGATATAGCAATGAAGAACGAGTGGGTCACGGCTTATTCGAACTCACGCACCCTGACGATCTCGAAGTGCTCCAGCGCGCGCGGGCGGATTTACTGGAGGCAGCCGCGCCGCTGGCAGGACTGCGGCACCGGTTCCGGCACAAGGACGGCGCCTGGAGATGGTTTGAGTGCTCCGCTCACAATTTACTGGGAAACCCGGATGTCCGCGCGATCCTGTGGATCGATCGCGACATCACGAATCAATTGCAGGCCGAGGGAGATCTCCGGAAAAGTGAAGCCAAGTTTCGTGCCATTGTCGAGAACAGCCACGACGGCATCGTCTTCAACGACGCCAATGGACAGATCATGTACCGCAGCCCGTCCTACGAGCAGATTACCGGCTACACAACGGAGGAGCGGCTGGGACGCAGCGGATTCGACCTGGTGCATCCTGACGATGTGGATGCGGCCCGGCAGTCGTGGTTGAAAGTGCTGCACGGCGGATCCGGCAGCCTGCCATTTGGCAACTACCGCCTGCGGCGCAAGGATGGCTCCTGGACCTGGCTCGAGTCCTCGGCTCAAAACCTGCTGGACAATCCCAACGTCCAGGCCATCGTTATCACCAGCCGGGAGATAACGGAGCGCAAGCAAGCAGAAGAGGCCTTGCGGCAAAGCGAGGCCAGGTTCCGGGCGATCGTCGAGAACAGTTACGAGGGCTTTGTGTTCTGCGATCGCGATGGGGGAATCCTTTACCGGAGCCCGTCATTTCAGCTCATCGACGGATATACCAATGAAGAACGCCAGGGTCGCAACGCCTTTGAGAACTTGCACCCGGACGATTTGGAACGAGGCCGGCAGACGTGGAAGAATTTGCTGAGCCTCCCGGGGACATATCGCGGCCTGCCTTACCGGTTGCGCCACAAGGACGGTAGTTGGAGATGGATTGAGTCCACGGCTCTCAACTTGCTGGACAATCCGAACGTTCAGGCCGTAGTGATCACGATTCACGACATCACCGAACGTAAGAAAGCGGAAGCCGATTTACGCCTGACGAATTTCGTTGTTGAGAGCGCATCCGTCGGTATCTTGTGGGGCAAGCTGTACGGCAAGTTTACGCATGTGAATCGAAGAGCCTGCGAGATGACTGGATACAGCCCGGAGGAACTGCTGGGCATGTCCGTCGAGGACCTGGACGCGGGGCGGCCGCGCAACGAGATGGAGCCGATGATCTCAAAGCTGAGGGAGGACAAGCATCAGACCTTTGAATCGTTGCACTGGCACAAGGATGGACATCGCTTTCCGGTGGAGATCTCAGCGAGCCTGCTTCAGTTTGAAAACACGGAGTATGTCGTTTCCTTCGTGCGCGACATCACGGAGCAGAAGCGTGGTGAGTCGGAGCGGGACAGACTGCAGAACGAGCTGGCTCAGTCACAGAAGATGGAGTCGATCGGCCGGTTGGCGGGCGGCGTAGCGCACGATTTCAACAATCTGCTGACCGTGATCAATGGGTACAGCCGAATGGCGTTGGCGGAATTGCGCTGGGAGGATCCTCTTCGAATCCAGCTGGCGGAAATCAACAAGGCTGGGGAGCGCGCGGCCGAACTCACCAAACAACTCCTGGCCTATAGCCGCAAGCAGGTCCTGCAGGCGCGGGTGTTGGACCTGAACCGGATCGTGATCGACATGGAGTCGATGCTGGGGCGGCTGGTGGGCGAGGATGTGGAGCTGCGGCTGAAGCTGAGCCGGGAGAATCCGCTGGTGCAGGCCGATCCGCACCAGTTGGAACAGGTGATCATGAACCTGGCGGTGAATGCGCGCGAAGCCATGCCGGAGGGCGGGCAGTTGGGGATCGAGACGGGGCTGGTGGAGTTGAAGGGGAGAGGCTTGCAGGCATTGCCGGAAGCAGTGCCGGGGCGATACGCGGTCTTGCGGGTGAGCGACACGGGAGCGGGGATGGATGAGGCGACGCGGCAACAGATCTTCGAGCCGTTCTTCACGACCAAGGGGCAGGGGACGGGTCTGGGACTGTCCATGGTGCAGGGGATCGTAGCGCAGAGCGCGGGATACATCCAGGTGGAGAGCGAACCGGGACGGGGGACGACGTTTGAGATCTACCTGCCGGCGCAGGCGGAAGCCCGGGCGGAGGCGGAGAAGCCGATGACGATACAGGCGCTGCGGGGCCGGGAGACGGTGCTGGTGGTGGAAGATCAGGCGGATGTGCGGGACTATACGGTGGCGGCGCTGAAGGGGTACGGGTATCGTGCGATCGCGGCGGCGAATGCGGGGGAAGCGCTGATCATATGCGAGCAGGAGGGAGCGCGGATCGATCTGGTGCTGACGGACGTGGTGATGCCGCACATGAACGGATGGGAACTGGTGGAGCGGCTGGCGAAGCTGCGGCCGGGGATCAAGGCGTTGTACATGTCGGGGTATGCGGAACAGGCGCGGGCGCTGGGAGAAGGGACGCACTTCATCGAGAAGCCCTTCAGTCCGGAATCGTTGGCCAGGAGGATTCGTGGTGTGATTGGAACTCCCACGACGCCCTCTCGAATCCTGGTTGCTGATGACGAAGCAAGTGTTCGTTCCTTCCTTCGCGCCGTACTGGAGCAGGATGGCTACGAAGTGCTGGAAGCCACCGAAGGCAGGCAAGCCAACGCCCTAGCCGGGCAGGTGGATTTGGTGATCACCGATCTTGTCATGCCGGAACAGGACGGGATTGAGACGATCCGCGAGCTCCGAAAGCTGTCACCGGGCGCCAAGATCATCGCTTTCTCCGGCGCATTCGGAGGACAGCTGTTAAAGGCGGCCAAAGCCCTGGGGGCGGATGCGGTCATGGACAAGCCCGTGAGCCCGGATGTGCTGCTGGGCAAGGTGGCGGAGATCCTGCGGCAGTAGATGCAGCTCACTTCCGCTTCGCGGACAGCTCCACTTGTTGTAGAACCTGATCGATCGCAGCGCGGTCGAGGAGCCGGCCATGTGTGATAACGGCACTAATTCTCCGGGTGTTCCGGATGTCCTGGAGCGGGTTCGCGCGGAGCAGGACTAAGTCGGCGATCTTGCCGGCTTCCACCGAGCCCGAGGCTGCTTCCCTTCCGAGGAACTTCGCCGGATTGCTGGTGGCGGTTTGCAGCGCTTCCATCGGCGTAAAACCGGCCTCGACGAAATTGGCCAGCTCGTCGTGCAGACTGAAGCCGGGCATGACGTAGATCCCCGGGGCGGTATCCGTGCCCGCCAGAAACGGCACTCCGGCGCGATGCATCGCGCCAACGATCTGCAAATTGCGCTCAAAGTAGTCCTTGCGCAGCGCCAGCGGGTCATGAAGAAGATCGGGCATCATTTCATCGTTGAAGCGGCGCCAGGTGACGTCGCGCCAGTAGGCGGGAACATACTTGTCCAGCGGTTGATGCTTCCAGTCGAGTTGGTCGAGAAACTCACCGCCGCGCTGCCAGGCGAGGGTCGGCACCTGCCAGGTTTGGTGCTGTGCGAGAAGCTGGATCAGCGAGTGACACCGCTGCTGGTCCTGGGTGGAGAGCAGCAGCTTCAAGTTGCCTTGGCCCTTCAGGAACTTGTCCTCCTGGGTGGAGCAGCCTTCGAAGATGCCCATCAAGTGTTCGACGCTGGATTGTCCGGCAGCTACAACCTCGCGCAGACGAACTCGATCCGGGACATGGCCGACGAACGGAAGGCCCTGCTTGTGGGATTCCGCGGCAGCGGCGAGATATGCATCGTGGGAAATCTCCGATTGGACTTTGATGAAGTCCGCGCCTTGCTTCTTGAGCGAGTCGACGGCGGCGACGGCGCCGGCCGGGGTAGTGACGGGCAGGGAACTGGGAAAGCGGAGTTTGCCGTTCGGAAGATATCCATCCAGCATGGGGCCGGAGACGACCATGCGCGGGCCGATGATCTCGCCGCGCTCGATTTGTTTGCGCCATCCGAAGAGAACCGGAATATCTCCGCCCATATCGCGCACGCCGGTGACGCCGTTGGCGATGAAGAGGGGCAGGATGATATCGCGCCCGCCGGGGAACCAGTCGCCAAAGGCTGAGTGAACGTGCATGTCCCACAACCCGGGAATGAGATATTGGCCGTTTCCATCGATGATGCGGGCGTTCGACGGTGGCTGAAATTTTGCCGCATCGGAAACCGAGGCGATGCGATCGCCCGTGACAACGACGGCTCGATTGGGCTGAACGGACGACGTGCCCGGATTGATGACCGTCACCCGGGTGATGACAATCGAGACGGGAGGTGGTTGACAAAACGCGCCGAACACCGCGAGCCAGAATATTGCGAGAGGACGCATGATCGAGCGTACTACGAAGCGGCCCGCCTTTTCGCCCTGGCCAGGGTGAGAAACCGCGCTTCCGTCAGCAGAGCTATCTTGTGGCCGCGCTCGGCTTCGCGGTCGGCATCCAGAAGTTTCTGGCCCTTCTTCTCCGCCTTCCAGTGCGGTGACTGATCGCCGACGACGAGTACGTCGGTCTGATGATTTACCCGGTCCTCCACGATGGCGCCCGCCCTTCGCGCGAGCTTCCTGGCTTGGGCCCGAAGCAGGGACATGCCGCCGGTAAACACCAGCCGCTTGCCCTCCAACGAGCGCACTCTCACGGGCTGGGGCGGAGTTTGCTTCTCCCGCTCCATGTACTCCAGCATTTCCGCGGCGCTGGTGAAGCACTTCCTCCGCTCGCCGATGCAGCGCTGGAGCACGGATTTGGTGTGCGCGCTGCAATCGAGATTCTTTACCTGAGGAGCGGTGATCTTGCGGGATCCGATACCGGACAACAGAGCCGCGTAGAGTTGGCCGATCTGGTGGACATCGTCGGCCTGGCGCCAGGACTTGGCGCCGCTCTGGATGGCCCGAGGTGCAAAGCGAGGAGCGAAGGCATCCGCGGGAACGTCTTTGTGACCGACACGGTGCAACGCAATACCGAAGTCGCCGAGTTTGAGGACACGGTCGGCTGCGACAAACACGTTGCTCGGAGTAATGTCACGATGCACGGCGCCGCTGGCATGAATCCTGGTGACCGCGCGCAGCAGCCGGATGATCTCGCGGCGCGCGCGTGCCTCGGGCCAAGGTTGAGGACGGCGTTCGAGATATCTGCCCAGGTCTCCTTGTTCGACATACTCCGAGTCGAGGCAGTAGAGCGGGAGGCCTCGGCGCTCCGGAGGAATCCACGCAAAGGAGCCATACACGGCGACGAGCGCGGGCACGTGCCGGAGCAGATGGCCGAAATAGGCTTCGCGGTGCCAGGTGGGCGCATGCAAGGTGACTTTGAGTACGCACGGTTCAGCGGCGGATTTCACGTCCGAGAGCCGGTCCGCCAGGTACGCAACACCGAAGCCTCCCTGACCGAGCAGCCGAACGATGCGATAGGCTCGCCGGCTCATTGCATCCCGCACCATCGTCTCGGGCTGAAGCAACAGCGCGGGATCGATGGGCGCCCGCGGCGCCGACATCGTCACGGTCGGCCGCTCGGATCTGCTTGGTGAAGTGCCCGGCACGAAGTTGTCGACTTCTGGAGATTACTGGTTCCCCGGTCCTCGCGCGGGGCCGCTGAGCTTGGGCAGATCCTGATTGTTTTCCTGGCAGATGTATTCCATAAGCTCCGCGCCGGGCATCAGAGTCGCGCGGCCAACGGTGGTAAACGGCTTGGCGTAGGCGCCGGGATCGTCGATGGTGACTTCGATCGACAAGTGTCCGAAATCGGTCCGCGTATAGCGCTCGATGGTGTGAAGCTTCTCGGTGTGGGGATGTCCCTTATAGTCGAACCAGAACTTGTCGTTGAAGCCGACAGTATCCACTACCAGCGTGTTTCCTTCCCAGCGGCCGATGGAATGGCCGTACCAGGTGGGATCGGGATCATCGGGATGCTTGCCATTCATGAAGATCTGGCGGTAGCTGTGGATGTTGCCTTCAAAGAGAATGAAGTAGTGCGTCTGCGTTTGCAAGAGCCTCCACGGGTAGGGCGATCCGCGCGGAATGCCCCCGGGCAGGCAGTTGGCTTCCGGATCTTCCTTCGACTGGCGATTCTTCACAACGTCGGCGGCCCAGGGCAGCATCACCACTTCGTTTCCGGGCTTCAGAGTTTTGGGGTTGGAGACGTCGGCGTCGTTGCCGCCGCCGCCCAGCCAGACGCCCGATAGATCCGGAGTTCCATCCGCGAGTTTCGGCGCCGGGCCATCGGGAGCCAGGAGCTGATTCCGGAACAGGCCGATCGATCCTGTCTTCGGCGCGGCCGGCTGCTGTGCGGCCAGGGGCAGAGCAGCCAGCAGCGCTCCGCCAACCACAATCACCGCGACTCGCATATGTTCAGGATAGTTCGGACAGTTCGTGAAACTCTCCATTGCTGTCGCCCAGTTTTTCGGCCGGAACGCCGAGCTTGTGCAGCAACGTGAGCTCCAGGTTGGTGAGCGGGGTGTGTTCCGGATAGACCAGATGACGGCCACCCTTCAGAGTCCCGCCGCCTCCGCCAATGACAACCGTCGGCAGCGGACCGTGCGTATGCCGGTCGCTATTGCTGATGCCGGAACCGAACAGAAGGATGACGTGATCGAGCAGCGATCCATCGCCGTCCGGCGTCTTGCGCAGTTTTTCCAGGTACTCGGCGAGGAGTGCGACGTGATAGCGCTGGATCTTGGTGCATTTGTCCATCTTCTCGGGGTTGCCCTGGTGGTGCGTGAGAGGATGGTGCGGTTCAGGGACGCCGATCTGGGGATAGGGCCTGCCGGTCTGCTCGCGGCCGTACATGAAGGTGATCACGCGGGTCAGGTCGGATTGGTAAGCCAACAGCTGCAGATCGTAGAGCAGCCGGACGTGGTCTTCGAATTTTTCAGGGATGCCGGCGGGCTGCGGCACGTCGGGCAGTTCCTTGGAGCTCTGTTCCTCGGCCTTTTGAATGCGGCGCTCGACGTCGCGCAATGCCGCGAGATAGTCGTTCATCTTGCGACTGTCGGAAGCGCCGAGTTGATGCTGGAGCTGCTTGACGCGATCGTTCACAGAATCGAGAAGGCTCTGGTCCTGGTTGAGGCGCGCGGCGCGGATGCGGGGATCGGTGCTGTCGCTGGAGCCGAACATGCGCTCGAAGAGCACGCGCGGATTATTTTCAGCCATCAGGGGCAGGGTCGGCGTGAGCCACGAAAGCGTGCTGCTATAGGCGCAACTGTAGCCCAGGTCGCACGAACCGAGCAGGCTGTTTTCGTCGGCGGTTATCTGCAGGGAAGAGAGCTGCGTGTCGCGCTCGAACACCCGGGCAGCGATCTGGTCCATGGAGACGGCGTTTTCCAGGCTGGTGTCGGATTTCTTCACGTGCACGCCGGTGAGGTAGGATCCGCAGGCGCGCGAATGGTCGCCGCCGCCGTCGCCGAGCGCCTCCGCCGGATCGCAGAACAAGCCGGTGATGACGTTCAATTTATCCTTGAAGGGTTCGAGGCCTTTCAAGGTGGGCGAAAGCTCGAAATCAGCGCCGGAGCCCTTGGGTAGCCATTGGTCGTAGATGATTCCGTTCGGATGATAGACGACGCCCAGGCGGGGCGTGGGTTTCGTGGTGGCGGCAGGTGCGAAGGCCGGAATCATGGCGTCGAGCAGCGGCAGCGCGACGGCCGTGCCCATGCCCCGGAGAACCGTGCGGCGCGAGATGGCCTTCTTCGAGACGAACATAATTCTATTGTCCTCGATTTCTGGCGGAGTTTATGGGCGGCGGCGCGGGTGGGCCTGCCGTGCGCATCTGGAATGGCGCGCTGTTCGCAATGGCGAGAATCAGTGACGACCAGCGGAAGTCCTTATCGGCTGCGGCCCGGTCGATCGCGCGCACGGTCGGCGCATCGTAGTACTCCAGCCCACGGCCGAGGGCGTACGTGAGCAGCTTCTCGGTGACGGCTTTGACGAATTGAGGCTTCTTGGCCATCAAAGCATCCCGCAGCTCGCGGGGACCGTCGACCTTGGTGCCATCCAGCAATACGCCGGATGCGTCGATGGGGCGGCCGGCATCCGTGGTGCGCCACTGGCCGATGGCGTCGAAATTCTCCATGCTCAAGCCCAACGGATCCATGCGCGCGTGGCAACTAGCGCAAACCGGGTTGGCGCGGTGCATTTCCAGCATTTGCCGAACGGTGAGCGGCTTGCCATCCTTGTTGCTCGACTCGAGCGAAGGAACATTGGGCGGCGGCGCCGGGGGGGGTGCGGCGAGGATG
>Ga0335071_10003065_pt1 | contig 17750 bp, 15 predicted proteins | sample Lox_Sample_15_FD_206724 | JGI IMG/M metagenome (GOLD analysis project Ga0335071, IMG submission 206724) | Soil microbial communities from Loxahatchee National Wildlife Refuge, Florida, United States - Lox_Sample_1.5 | ecosystem: Environmental > Terrestrial > Soil > Wetlands | place: USA... | reverse complement strand
TTCTCGGAGAGCAGCCGTCCCAGTTTGGGCCGAAGTCCGAAGGTCGGGAACATCCAGCCGCTGACATATTGAGCTTGCGCGCGCTCCACCTCCGGATCGGACTTGTAGGTCAAGTCCATTGGCTCGGCATCGGAAGCCGCGATTAGCTCGGCTTGGTCTTTCACCCCGGCGCGCATCTCCTTGAACAAGGGATAGGACCACGAGTTGAAGGTGAAGGATTCGTTCTTCAATACTGCGTGGCGCGGCGCTTCGTAGAGGCGATCCGCACCGGCCACGGGCAGCGGTCTTAACAGCACGGCGTCGATGAGCCGAAATGCCGCCATGCAGGAGCCGACCGCCAGCCCCAGTGACAAGACCGCCGCGATCGAGGTGATCTTGTTCTTGCGCAGTTGCCGCAGGCCGAAGATCGTGTCAGATCGTAGCGAATCGAGCCACGCACCGATCCGAGCGTCGCGGCTGGCTTCGCGATGCCGCAAGGGGGAACCGAAGGCCCGCCGCGCTTCTTCCGGATCGCGCCCGCTGGCTAGCGCTTCGGCGATGTGCGACTCGAGTTCCTCGTCGATCTCGCGGTTCAGGCTGCTTCCGCGGAAGAAATTCGTGATTCTTCGCCAGGTCGACATATCAGGCCTCTCTCAACACGCGGTTCACCGCCGCCGCGACAGCTTTCCAGCGCGATTCTTCCATTCCGAGTTGCTTGCGTCCGGCAGTCGTCAGCTCGTAGACGCGGGCACGGCGTCCGCTGTCCTTGGTGACCCACTCGGCGCGGATCCACTCTGCCTCTTCCATGCGGTGCAGGGCCGGGTACAGGGAGCCTTCCTCGACGCGGAGGACCTCTGAGGAAATGTCCTGGATGGCGGCCATGATGGCGTAGCCATGGAGGCGCGGGCGCCGGGAGAGGATTTTGAGGACGAGCAGATCGAGCGAGCCCTGCAGGGCGTCGGATTTGGGTGGCATACCTAGACCTCCAAGTATATAGACGTCTAAGTATGGGAAATGTTCCGTAGCGTTGAAAGATTTTTTTGGTGCTCGCTAAGGGGACCCATAACAGGGAGGGGAAGTGACGATCGAGCGGTGGAATCATCTAAACTGTTGGTGTGAGTTCACTTTTCGACCTGACGACGCGCTTTCGCGCGCTGAGACACCGCAACTTCCAGCTATTCGTTATCGGGCAGGCGGTTTCGTTGATCGGCACCTGGATGCAAAATGCCGCCCAGCAGTGGCTTGTCTACGAGCAGACCAGTTCGGCGGCCTTGCTGGGGGTGTTCGGGTTCGCCAGCCAGGTTCCGATGCTGCTGCTGGCGTGGGTGGGAGGGTATGTCGGCGACCGCTACAGTCGGCACCGCGGCGTTATCACCACGCAGTCGTTCTCCATGGTGTTTGCGTTCCTGCTGGCGGGATTGACACTCGGACACGTCATCCGGACCTGGCATCTCATCGTGATTGCGTTCGTCGTGGGCATCATCAACGCGTTCGATGTGCCGATCCGCCAGGCGTTCTTCGTGCAGATGGTGGAGAGAGAAGACCTGCCTAACGCCATCGCGCTGAACTCGTCGATCTTCAATGGCGCGCGAATCATTGGGCCGCCCCTTGCGGGATTCGCGATTGCCTATATCGGCGCGGGGTGGTGTTTTTTTCTGAACGGCGTCAGCTTCATCGCCGTGATCGTCGCGCTCTTGATGATGCGAATCCCCCGGAGCGAACGGACTTCGTCGGAGGAATCACCGATCCGCTCATTTATCGAGGGATTCCGTTTCGCGATGAACGACGTGCCGATTCGCTCCGCGTTATTCCTGCTCAGTACCCTCAGCCTGTTCGGGCTGCAATACTCGGTGTTTCTGCCCATCTATGCGCGCGATATTCTGCACGGCGACGCCAAGACGTTCGGATTGTTGATGAGTGCGGCGGGGGTTGGGGCGTTCCTGGGGGCTCTGCAGTTTGCGGCACGCACGCAGTATAAAGGACTGGCCCGGTGGATTGGCTCGACGTGTACCGTATGTGCGATCGGATTGCTGGTGATTTCGCAAGCCACTTCGTTCTGGCTCTGCGCGGCGGTGCTCTTTGCTGTTGGATTTGCGGCGACATCGCAAATGGCGGCGACCAACACGATCATTCAACAGCGGGTGCCCGACGAAATGAGGAGCCGTTTGATGGCGGTCTATGCCACATTGTTCATGGGAGTGCAGCCGATTGGGGCGTTGTTTGCGGGCTATGCGGCGCATCACCTGGGAGCGCCGCATGCGCTCCTCCTGCTGGGAATGCTGGTGCTGATCGGCTGCGGGATTTTCTTTTTCCGAGTGATCTTACGAGTGAAGCCACAACAACCCGCGGCGGCCGACACCGTGCAATCCCTGTAAGAGAAGAAATGTCGGCGCGCCGACATTTAAAGTATTCCTTTAAGTCGGTTTGTGGGTCACCGTGCCGGGTGACCAAAAACGCATTCGAATAGAAAGTGCGTGAATTCGTTGTAATTTTCAGCAGCTAAAACTCGACCGCGTCCTGATTTTTCAATAATTCCAGATAGCCCAATAGGTCGTCCGTAATGCGTTGCGGTTCCGCTTTTGGATAAAGGCCGTGAAGTTCCTCAGCAATCTGCTGAACGGTGTGCTTACCATCGCACAGTTGCACGATTTCCAGACTCGGGCCGCTGATGCGTATGCTGCCTTTGGGAAGCAGGAGTTGACGCGGCAGTTGGTTCTTCTCGTTCAAGCGAACGCCAGATGCCAGCTTGGGAGTGGACGTGAGTTCGGGTTTCATCGCAGGGCCTCAGTGATGCGGGTGCTCCGTTCTCAGAGCTTGAATTCCAATCCATCGTAGGCGATTTCAAAGCCCGCTTCCACAGCAGCGCGATGCTCTTCGCTCGATTCGTCAAGTAGCGGGCTTTCATGGTGCAGACGCAGAAGAATCTTCCGCGTTTTGGCATCGCGGGGGAACTGCTCAAGCAGCTCTCGCCAGCAGTGCGCGTCCAGCAAGGCGACGTCGGCCGATTCCGCCGCTTTGAGCCATTCCGATCCGCCGCCACAGATCCTCGGTGCAATCAGGATCTTCCTGTCATTTTGTTCCAGTAGGAAAGCAGCATGCGCTTCTTCCGCGGGGAGGTTGCGCCGGACTTCTTCGCCGAGATGGTACGGGTATCCCCCGCCGAGAGGAAATGCCGTGTAGAAGAATGTCGGTGCGTCGCCGGGATTCTCCGAAAGATGGCAACCGATTCGTCGGCGCGCCGACAAAGGTTGCCACTGAACGGTGGCTTTTGGACCGTCCAGTGGCGAGAAGATGCGGGGCTCAGTTTTCAAGGCTTTTTGAACGGCCGGGGTGGCAAACACAAAAGTGTTCCCGATGCCGCAAAGCTGAAGCAGCCCCGCGATGTCTTCGAGGTCGGCGGAGGGGAGGAAAAAGCCGACGATGGGGGAGGGGGTCTCTGCGGACGGTGCCAGATCGGGGTCGGCCAGAATTTGAGCGCGCAGGTCGGGGGACGCTCCCACAAGGAACCATACGCCGCTCATTGGAGAGAACGCGAGTTGGGTTTGAGTGCGAGCCTTGGTACGGAGTGCTCCGCTACGCAGGCCATCACAATTCGGGCATGCACAATTCCACTGAGGGAATCCGCCGAGGGCTGCCGAACCTAGGATTTTGACGTGCATCTGAAGAGCTTTCTGGCTGGGTTGGTAGCGTAAAGCAGCGGGCAGGCAAGAGGCAAGGGAGGGAACGGGAGTGTCCATTAGGCTCAGGTTGGATCATGGGTGCGCCGGCCAGGAGAAGCACCACAAGGAGTAGTAGGTCGCCTCCGGACTGAGGCACTAAGGGCAGTAGGTAGAGAATCAGAATTTGCGTTGGAGCAAATTTCACAAATTATCCACATTTGAAGCGGAATTCACTTGACATGGGCTGAAAACCGCCTATGCTTGGGAAAAAAGTGGACTAAAGTGGTTGTCGGTAGAAAAAAGTAGAGTAGCAAAGGGCAAATCCTAGGGGGCAGTGGTCGAAGTGGGCAATCCAGTCCTCCAAAGAGACGGAATTCATGAAGCTTCGGGGAAATTCACCGGCGAAGGTCGACGAGAAGGGCCGTCTGAAGATCCCCGCTTATTTTCTAGACGCTTTAAAGGAATTCGGCAACCAGTTTTATATCACCAGCCCAAACGGGGAGTCGGCCAGGGTTTATCCGATGAAGGTCTGGAGCGAGATCGAAGACAGGCTGGCCAATACGCCGAACTCAGCCGAGAAACGGGCGTTCCTGATGCGGACCAGCTATTTCGGGCAGGTCGCCGAAATGGACGCGCAAGGCAGGGTGCTCTTGCCGGTGGTTCTGAGGGAAGCGGCGGCGCTGACGGGTGATGTGGCGGTCTTAGGGAATTTGAATTATCTGGTGGTGATGAACGACGCGCGGGCGGTGGAACGGATCAAGAACGAGCCGTTCACCGAAGAGCAGGAAGACGCGCTGGGGCTGTAAACGGATTTGAAGCAGTTGGTGGGCAGTAAACGGGGCACGCGGTAACGCAAGCAGGCAGGGCAATTGGGCGCACCACACACGCCGGTGCTGTTGGAAGAGGTGCTGGAATGGCTGCGAATAAAGCCGGACGGGGTGTACGTGGACGCAACCGCGGGAGCGGCTGGACATTCGGTGGCCATCGCCGAGCGATTGTCATCGGGCCGGTTGATCAGCCTGGACCGGGACGCACAGGCGCTGCAGATCGCGCAGGAGAGATTAAGGGAGTTTGCGGAGCGGGTGACCCTGGTGCACAAGCCATTCTCGAAGATTGCGGAGGCCGTGCACGAGTTGGGGATAGCGAAGGTGGACGGGGTCTTGGCCGACTTGGGAGTTTCGAGCATGCAGCTTGACCGTCCGGAGCGGGGATTTTCGTTCCGGGAGGCGGGGCCCTTAGATATGCGCATGAGTGGCGGGGAAGCGGAAGAAGACACGTTGACCGCCGGAGAGATTGTGAATCGCTGGTCGGAAAAGGAAGTGGCCGACCTGCTCTATCGGGAAGCCGAAGAGCACGATTCCAGACGGATCGCCAGGGCGATCGTGAAAGCGCGGCCCATCAGGGACACCGCGCACCTGGCAACGGTTGTGGCAGGCGCCCGGAAGCAGTGGGGAAGGCAGAAACTGCATCCCGCAACAAAAACGTTTCTGGCGCTGCGGATAGCGGTGAATCGAGAGATGGAGGAACTCGGGCAGTTTCTTTACCGGACTCCTGCCACATTAAATTCGGGCGGAAGGTGGGTGGTGCTGACCTATCACTCACGGGAAGATCGCCCAGTGAAGCGCGCGTTCCAGGATGGGGAAAGAGCCGGAACGCTGAAGGTGCTCACCAAGCACGTGATTGTGCCCAGCGGGGAAGAGCAGGAAGCGAACCCGAGATCGCGAAGCGCGAAGCTCCGGTGCGCGGAGAAGGTGTGATCATGGCGACAGCGTACAGATGGAGCGAAGAATTCCCGCAAGGGCCTAAGGTTCATTCGGACGCCGCGGAAACAGCGATGCGGCGGACGGTGCGGCGTTTTCAGCAGCAGATGAAGGATGAAGCGCCGTCCAAGCCGCTGGTGGAGTTTCCGGTGGGACGGGGCCGGGTGATTGGACGGCCGGTAGCGAGCGCGCGGGCGAAAAAGCCGCTCATGACGGAAATCTACACGGTCAAGAAGATTGATAATTCCCGGCTGACGCGGCACGTCGAGCCGGTGAAAGTGCGGAACCTCTATCGCACCGTGGCACTGGGCGGGCTCATCGCGTTGTGCATGATGGCCTACGTCTATCAGCACTTCCGCTGCATCGATCTGAGTTTCCAACTGGAAGATTTGAAGGCCAAGCAGGTGCAAGCGCAGCAAGCGAATGGCGAATTGAAGCTGGAAATCGCCACGCTGCGCGATCCGCACCGGATCGACGTGATTGCGCAGCGTCAGTTGGGCCTGAAGAGGCCCGACGCCGGACAGGTCCGGGAATACGCGAACACCGACGGATCGGAAGTGGCCGCACTGCAATCTGTGCGCATCAACCGCGCGCCCTAACAAGACGCTTCCTGGCGCGAATCAACAACGAGAACGGAATGACGCGCACGTAGAGCGATTTTAGGAGTCGACCGCAAGCCGGGAACCATGGAGCAAGAAAAAGTCCACGTCCGTTTGCTCGTTCTTGTTGGCGTGGCGCTTTTCTGGATGCTGGCGGTATTCGGCCGCGTCGGCTATCTGCAGCTCTTCTGCCACGGCGAATATCTCTCCAAAGCGCAGCGCCAACAGCGGCGCACCATCGAAATCACGCCAAAACGGGGAGCGATTTACGACCGCAACATGCAGGCGCTGGCGATGAGTGTGCCGGTGCAATCCGCGTTTGCGGTGCCGGGTGAAGTGAAGGATGTCGAGCTGGCATCGCGGCTGGTTTCCCGCGAACTGGGAATGACAGCGGATGAGGTGCGGGCGAAACTCGAATCGGGCGCATCGTTCGTTTGGCTGAAAAGGAAACTGCCGCAGGCAAGCTCGGATGCGATTCAGTCGCTCAATTTGAAGGGCATTTACCTGCTGGAAGAGAACCAGCGCTTTTACCCGAAGCGCGAGATGGCCTCGCACGTACTTGGTTTTGTGGATGTCGACGAACACGGGCTGGGTGGAATCGAGCACGAATACGACAACCTGATTCGCGGGCAGGGCGAAAAGCTCGTGGCGGTAACCGACGCCCGGCAAAAGATTATTGAGTCCGGAGAAGCGCAGCACGACCGCGGCGTAAGCGTGGTGCTGACCATCGACGAGAAGATTCAGTATGTGGCGGAACGGGAACTTGCCGCAGTGATCGCCAAGTTCCGCGCCCCCGCGGGATCGGTGATTGTCCAGGATCCCAACACTGGCGCCATCCTGGCGCTGGCGAACTGGCCGAAGTACAACCCGAATGCTCCGCAAGAGGTGGACACCCGGAAGAGAACGGATCGGGCGATCAGCGAGATCTATGAACCGGGATCAACATTCAAGTTGATGACGCTTGCGGCGGCGTTTGATCAGAATCTGATTCGCGCCGACGAGGTCTTCAACTGCGAGAACGGCGCGGTGACCGTAGCCGGACACCTGATTCATGATCACAAGAAGTATGGCCTGCTGACGGTGGAAGAGATATTGGCGAACTCCAGCGACGTGGGCGCGATCAAGGTCGCGCTGCGGCTGGGGTCGCAGAGGTTCTACGACTACATCCGCGCGTTTGGATTCGGCACCCCAACGGGTGTGGATTTGCCGGCGGAGAGCCGGGGACTTGTACGGCGGCTGGAGCACTGGGGATCCTATTCGATCGCATCGGTGTCGATGGGACAAGAAGTGGGTGTGACGCCGTTACAGATGATCACAGCGGTATCGTCCGTGGCAAATGGCGGATTGCTGTACAAGCCCCATATCGTGCAGGAAATGCGGCGGGGCGATCAGATTTTGCCGTTGGACGGGCCGTCGGCGGCCGCAGAACCGAAGCGGGTGATCCGTCCGGAGACCGCGGCGACGATGCGGCGCTTGATGGAAGGTGTGATTCTGCACGGCACCGGAAAGAATGCGCGTTTGGACGGCTGGACAGCCGGAGGCAAAACCGGCACCGCGCAGAAAATCGATCCGGAGACAGGCAGATACTCGCCGACAAACGTGATTGCGTCATTCTCGGGTTTTGCGCCAATCAACAATCCCGCGGTGACCATTCTGGTGTCGATTGATTCCCCCGCAGGGTATCCGCATGACGGCGCCACGGTGGCGGCGCCAGCTTTCAAGCGAATTGCCGAGCAGATCTTGCCGTACCTCGATGTGCCGCGAGACGTGCCGCTGAGCCCCCAGCTGATTCAGGCGTCCTATCGGGCCAGGAAGAATGAACCGCAAGACGAATCGCTGGACGATCTGACACCCGTGGATTTTTCTGCGCAACCCGAAGCGAACGAAGACCAGGCGAGCGCGCTTGCCGCGAAGGAAGCCGCGGTGAAGATGCCGGAAGTGATGATGGCGGTGGATGAAGGCGGCGATATTGAGGTGCCGGATTTCAAGGGAAAGACGATGCGCGAAGTGACGATGAGCTGCATGAGGTTGGGGCTCGATCCGGTGCTCGTTGGCACGCGCCTTGCAATTCAACAGACGCCAGCCGCCGGAATAAAAGTGCGGCGGGGCACGAAGATAACCGTGGAATTCGGGGACACGCCGGCGCGCTCCGGCAAGTCTAAATAGGGAAAGGCGTTAGGCACGGATGAGACGCGGACTCGGTGGAACGGCGGAAGTAGAGAGGGAGAACGGAGAGGACGGGCGGAAACAGACTGTGGCTCAGCATGCACAGTACGGAAACGTGAGGCTCGCGACCTTATTGGAGAGCGTGGAGGTGCGTTCGGGCCGACCTTCCGCGGACTTGAAGATTCAGCAGGTGACCAACGACTCGCGAAAGGTGAAGCCCGGCGCGTTGTTCGTGGCGATACATGGCGAGGCGACGGACGGGAACTTGTTCGCGAAGGCCGCTGCCATGAACGGAGCCGCGGCGGTATTGAGTGGCACCGCGGCGCCCGCGGACTGGAAGCTCGAGATTCCCTGGATAGAAGTAAACGAGCCGCGCAAGGCGTTGGCGATTGCGGCCGCAAATTTTTATGGACGGCCGGCGAATGCGCTGCGCCTGGTGGGCGTGACGGGCACCAACGGGAAAACGACCACAACTTCGGTGATCGATTCGATCATCCAGGCGTCGGGAGCAAAGACGGGGTTGTTTGGGACCATTGCGTACCACACACCGAACGGAGACAAGCCCGCGCCAAACACGACACCGGAGTCGGTGGACCTGCAAAGCTTCTTTGCGGAGATTCGCGATGCCGGTGGGACCTACGCAACGATGGAAGCGAGTTCGCACGCGCTGGCGATGGACCGCTTGTGGGGCTGCCACTTTGCGGCGGCCGTATTCACCAATCTGACCCGCGACCATATTGATTTTCACAAGACGTTCGACAACTACTTCGCGGCAAAGCGGCGCTTGTTTGAGGGAACCGGTGCAGGCGGTCCGGACGTGGCGGTGGTGAACACCGACGACGAGTGGGGCAAGAAACTCGTTGGCTTGGCGAAGCGAACGCTGACCTACGGGCTGCAGAATGGGTCGGACCTGAAGGCGAAGAAATTCCAATTGAGTTTCAGCGGCTTGAGTTTCGCGGCGCAAACACCGAACGGAACGATTCAAGTGGAGTCGCCGCTGGTGGGAAAGATCAATGTGTATAACATCCTGGCGGCAATCGGCGCTGGGATTGGGCTGGGATTTCCAAACGAAGTGATCGAAACCGGCATCCGGAATCTGCGCTCAGTGGCCGGACGATTCCAGCGAATCGATCAAGGCCAGCCGTTCCTGGTGGTGGTGGATTACGCGCACACGGATGACGCGCTGGAGAACCTGATCAAGACAGCGAGAGAGTTGGTCACGAAAGGACGCATCATCACCGTGTTTGGCTGCGGCGGATCTCGCGACCGCACCAAGCGGCCGATCATGGGCGAAACGTCGGGACGGCTGAGCGACCTCTCGATTCTGACCAGCGACAATCCCCGGCAGGAAGATCCGCTGAAGATCATCAGCGACATCGTCGTGGGCATGCAGAAGTCGGCGGGCAAATACATGATCGAAGCGGACCGCGCCAAAGCGATCAAGCTGGCGATTGAAGAGGCGCGCGCCGGAGATATTGTGCTGCTGGCGGGAAAAGGCCACGAGGATTACCAGATCTTTGCGGACCGCACGATCCATTTTGACGATCGCGAAGAGGCGCGGAAAGCGCTGGTGGAACGCGGGTACGCGGAAACGCCGAAGGGTGGCGGAGGGCTTGGCACGTAGCGCGCTTGTTGCTGAAGTGAACAAACGACGAGGGCCTGCGAGCCAGATGGCGAGTGGCGAAAAAGGAGGAACCCTCTGAGAACGCGCAGAGAAGTGCGATTTGCATTGGGCAGATCCCTTGGGAAAGCCAACCTATTGAGGCGACTATGCGGTGGACGGTTACACAAGTGGCTGACGCAGTGGCGGGCAAGCGTGGGAGCGGTCTCGACGCCCTGGCCCGGGTGGCCGGTGTGTCGATTGATTCTCGCACGATACGTCCCGGAGAACTGTTCATCGCCATACACGGTCCGAGTCACGATGGACACGACTACGTGGCCGACGTCTTCGAGAAGGGAGCAGTGGCGGCAGTGGTGGCGGAGCCGCTGGTCTCGCGGTATCCGGGATGGATGCAGGACCGGTGCGTCACCGTCCCCGACACGCTCCACGCATTACACAGCCTGGCGCGAGCGGTACGCAAAGAGTGGGGAAAGAAAATTTGCGGGATCACCGGGTCGGTGGGAAAGACCACCACGAAGGAGATCCTGGCGGCACTGCTTGGTACCAAGCTCCGGGTCCTGAAGAGCGAAGGAAATTTCAACAACGAGTACGGTCTGCCGCTGACGATTTTCCGGCTGGAGCCCGAACACGATGTGGCGGTGCTGGAAATGGGCATGTCGTTTCCGGGCGAATTGAAGCGGCTGGCGGCGATTGCGTTGCCGAATGTGGCGATCGAGACTCGCGTAACAGCGGCGCATCTTCTGAATTTTTCGTCGGTGGATGAAATTGCGCTGGCCAAGCGGGAATTGATCGAAGGGCTGTGGGGACCCTCGTCGCTCGCCGTACTGAATGCCGACGATGCGCGCGTGGCGGCGATGGCCGCCGTGGCGCCGGGGCGCGTGGTGTTCTACGGAGTGGAGAAGCCGGCGGAATTCCAGGCCGAGGAAATCGAGGATCGCGGCGCGCTGGGGTCGTCGTTCACGCTGGTGCACCGGGGGAAACGGACACGGATGGAGCTGGCGCTGCCGGGGCGGCACGTGGTCGGCAATGCCTTGGCAGCTTTGGCGGCCGCCAGCGAGTGGGACATCGGCGTCGCCGATGCAGCCAAAGTGTTTCGAGAATTGCGCACGCCGGCGATGCGCGGAGAGCTGATTCGCTTCACCAGCGGATTTGCCTTGATTAATGACTCGTACAATTCGAGCCCCGCAGCGCTGCAAGCGATGATGAATCTGCTGGCGGCAACGCCCGGATTTGAGCGAAGGATTCTGGCCGCTGGCGAGATGCGCGAGCTGGGGCCAAGTTCCGCGAAGCTGCACCGGGAAGGGGGCGAGTTCGCGGCCAAGACCGGGAAAATGGATTTTGTGATTGCCGTGCAGGGAGACGCGAAGGAGATCATCGAAGGCGCGGTGGCGGCGGGAGTGCCGCGCGAGCGGACGCGCTTTTTTGCGACACCAACGGAGGCGGCCGCGTTTCTTGTGGACTTCGTGCGGCCCGGGGACTTGTTGCTCGTGAAGGGCTCGCGGAGCGTAAGGATGGAACGCGTCGTGGAAGCGATGCTGGGGCGCTTCGCGCCGGTGGATGCGCCGTCGGGTGCGGGAGCGGGGCACTGAGATGCTCTACTACCTGCTCTATCACGTGCTGCAGAAATATTTCAGCCCGCTGAACGTGTTTCGCTATATCACGGTGCGGACGGTCTACGCCAGTCTTACGGCCATGTTTCTGGCACTGGTATTCGGGCCGTGGCTGATCCGGAAATTGCGCGAACTGCAGATCGGACAGTACATCCGCGAAGAGGGGCCGCAGGAGCACAAAAAGAAGGCGGGCACACCGACGATGGGCGGCGTGCTGATCGTTTTGTCGACGGCAGTGCCGGTGCTGATGTGGGCGGATCTGTCGAACATTTTTGTGTTGCTGGCGCTGTTCGCGCTGCTGGCGTTTGCGACGATCGGGTTCATCGATGATTACGCAAAAGTGGCCAAGCGCCGGAATCTGGGACTGACGAGCAAGAAGAAGATCTTGCTGCAAATCGGTGTGAGCACGTTTGTAGGAATCGTGTTGCTGATGCTCTCGACGCATAGCGCGTATTCGACGCAGCTGATCGTGCCGTTTTTCAAGCGGTTTCATCCGGACCTGGTGATTCACAGCTTGCAGAACGTGCCGTATTTCTGGCCGTTGGCGTTTGTGCCTTTCGTGCTGTTTGTGCCGATCCTGGTGATTACGGGCAGCTCGAACGCGGTGAATTTAACGGACGGACTCGACGGGCTGGCCATCGGCTGCACAGTGATCGCGGCGGGCGCGCTGACCGTGCTGACCTACGTCAGCAGCAACTATCGCTGGGCAACGTATCTGGAGATTCAGTACATCCCGAGAGTGGGAGAACTGACGGTGTTCTGCGGAGCGCTGGTGGGCGCGTCGCTCGGATTCTTGTGGTACAACGCGCACCCCGCGGAAGTGTTCATGGGCGATGTGGGCTCACTGGCGCTCGGCGGAACTTTGGGAACCGTGGCGGTCATCATCAAGCAGGAAGTGCTGTTGATTTTCGTGGGCGGAATTTTTGTGGTGGAAGCGCTGTCGGTGATGCTGCAGGTGGCGTCGTTCAAATTGCGCGGGAAGCGGATCTTCCGCATGGCGCCAATTCACCACCATTTTGAGCTGCTGGGCTGGAGCGAAAGCAAGGTAATCGTGCGCTTCTGGATTGCGGCGCTGGTGTTTGCACTGTTCGCGCTGACGACATTGAAATTGCGGTAGACGGACATGCCGGGATCGATTGAGTTACGGAAGATGCGCGTGCTGGTCGTGGGACTGGCGCGGACGGGCGTGGCCACGGCACTGTTCTGCGCGAAGCGCAACGCCATCGTGACAGCGACGGATTTGCGGACGGAGAACGAATTGGGAGACGCGCCAGCGAAGTTGCGCGAGGCGGGAGTAACACTGGAGCTTGGCGGGCACTTCGAGAAGACCTTCCTGGCGCAAGACTTGATTATTCCAAGCCCGGGCGTGCCCGCGGATGACCCACAACTCGTGAAGGCGCGATCGAGAAAGATCACGGTGTGGAGCGAGATCGAACTGGCCTACCGCTTCATGGAAGGCGAGTTGATCGGGATTACCGGATCGAACGGCAAGACAACCACCACAACCCTGGCGCACCACATTTTGCGGGCGGCGGGGAAGAACGCGATTCTTGCAGGAAACGTCGGCACCGCCTTGATCTCAGTTGTGGACCAGACGAATGCGCAGACGTGGGCGGTGGTAGAGCTGAGCAGCTTCCAGTTGGAACTGACGGACCAGTTCCGCCCGGATATTGGTGTTTTTCTGAACCTGACGCCGGATCATCTGGACCGGCACAAGACCATGGCCGCATACGCGGCGGCGAAAACGCGGATTTTCGCGAAACAAACGGAGCTGGATGCCGCGGTGCTGAACGCGGACGATGAACCGACCGTGGCTCTGGCGCCGAAGAAACCGCAACTGTTCTGGTTCAGCCGGAAGAAAAATGTGACGCAGGGGGCGTGCGTTCGCGGCGAAGACATCGTAATCGTGCATCAGGGAAAAGAAGAATTTGTGATGAAGGTGAATGAGATTCCGCTGGCTGGCGCGCACAACGTGGAAAACGTGTTGGCGGCGGCGACCGCCGCGCGGCTGGCGGAAGTCGATGCGGCGACGATCGGAAAAGCGGTCCGGAGTTTTGAGGGCGTAGAGCACCGTCTGGAATTTGTGAAGGAAATTCGCGGCGTGCGTTACTTCAATGACTCGAAGGCCACCAATGTGGATGCGACGTTGAAGGCCCTGGACGCATTTCCGGGGCGCATCCTGGTGATTCTCGGCGGGAAAGACAAGGGCAGCGACTACACCGTTTTGCAGGAGCCGCTGCGCGGAAAGGCCGTGCTGGCGCTGCTGATTGGAGCGGCGGCGGACAAGATCGAATCGCAGATCACGGGAAGCGTGGCGATTGAGCGAGCCGGTTCCATGGAGAAGGCAGTCGAGATTGCGTCGCATGCCGCGCAACCGGGCGATGTGGTTCTGCTGGCCCCGGCTTGCGCGAGTTTCGATCAGTTTCAGAACTATGAGCACCGGGGAAGGGTGTTCAAGGAATTGGTGCGAAAGGTTGAAGCGGAGAACTGACAAGGGGAAGTGACACGTGGTGAGACGGACCGAAACGGACAAGTGGCTGTTTGGAGTGACGCTGGCGCTGTGTCTGCTGGGCGCGGTGATGATCTTTAGCGCGTCAGCGGTGACGGCGAAAGAGCAGTACGGGCACTCCTACTATTTCGTGCTGCGGCAAGCGATGTGGCTGGTTGGCGGCTTGATCGGAATGTTCGCGTTGATGAAGCTGGATTATCACAAACTGCGCGAGCCGGCTGTGGTGTACTCGGTGATCTGCGCGGTGCTGTTGATGCTGGTGCTGGCGCTGTTCATGAGCAAGTCGCACGCCACGCACCGCTGGATCCGCTTCGGGCCGGTCGGCATTCAGCCGTCGGAATTGGCGAAGCTGGGAGCGATCCTGTATCTGGCGTGGTTTCTGGATTTGCGCCGCCGCGCGGCAACGCGGCTGGATTTTCGGGCGGACGATTTGACGCAGACGATCCTCCCCGCGGTAGCGCCTGTGCTGGTATGTGTTGCGTTGATCCTAATGCAGCCAGACCTGGGAACGTCGGTCGATATCGTTCTGATCATGACCGCGATTCTTTTTGTGGCGGGGCTCTCGTGGAAATGGCTGGGTGTCGGAGCGGCGGTGGCGGCGCCCATTCTGTTTGTTCTGATTGCGTTCGTGTCTTACCGGGCAGTACGCGTGTTGTCATTCCTGCATCCGGAATCGGATCCACAGGGCGCGGGATTTCAGTTGATGCAATCGCTGATCGCGGTGGGCTCCGGCGGATTCAGCGGCGTGGGCCTGATGGAGAGCAAGCAGAAGCTGTTCTTTCTGCCGGAAGCGCATACGGACTTTATTTACGCGGTGATCTGCGAAGAGTTGGGATTCATCGGGGCGATTGTGGTGATCGCCTTGTTCGCGGTGTACGGATTCCGCGGGATGCGCGCCGCGTTCAATGCGCCGGACGGATTCGGTCGGATGCTGGCGCTCGGCGTAACCGCAATGGTGATTTTCCAGTCGCTGATCAATTTTGCGGTGGTGCTTGGCATGATGCCGACGAAGGGGATCCCGCTACCCTTTGTGAGCTATGGGGGATCGAGTTTGCTGGTCATGCTGCTGGCAACGGGCGTGCTCTTGAATGTGGCGCACCAAGGCAGCAGAGGCGGCGAGATTCAGGCCTGAGAGGCGGCGCGTGAAGCTCTTGATTGCGGGAGGCGGAACCGGAGGGCACGTGTTTCCGGCGGTGGCAATTGCGAAGGAATGGCTCTCGCGTGGAGCGGACCGCGAAGTCGTGCTGGTCGGAACGCAGCGTGGCATTGAGGTGAAATTGGTGCCGGCGGCGGGCTTGCCGCTCGAGACAATTCGCGCGGCCGGATTGAAGGGCAAAGGCGGAATGACACTGTTGAAGAATCTCTCGATGCTCGGACCCGGGGTCCTCGACGCCTTCGGCGTGCTGCGCCGTCATAAGCCCGTGGCGGCGTTTGGCGTGGGAGGCTACGCAGCGGGGCCGATGTTGCTGGTAACGTGGCTGAGCGGAATCCCAAACGTCATCTTTGAACCGAACGCGGCGCCCGGGTTCACGAACAAAGTTCTGTCCCGGTTGGCGAAACGGATTGCCACGGGTTATGAGGTCTCCGCGCAGGCCTGGGGCGAAAAAGCAGTGGTAACGGGAAATCCCGTACGCACGGAGTTTTTCGACATTGCGCCAAGGAAGCCGGAAAAGCCATATCGCTTGCTGATTACCGGAGGAAGCCAGGGCGCGCGGCCCATCAACCGGGCATTTTCAATCGCGGCGCCGCTGCTGGCCGCCAGAAAAGACGAGATGCAGATTGTGCATCAGACCGGCGAGCGCGATTATAATGATGTCTCGGCTGCATACACGAAAAATGGAATGCATGTGGAAGTGGCGCCGTTCCTGACGAACATGGCGGAACGATTTGCGTGGGCCGATGTGATCGTCTGCCGCGCGGGAGCGATTACCGCGGCGGAAATCGCGGCCGCCGGACGAGCGGCGATCTTCATCCCGTTTGGCGCAGCGACAGACAGTCATCAACTGCGGAACGCGCAGGAGATGACCAAAGCAGGCGCGGGGCGGCTGATTGCCGAGCCGGAACTTACTCCGGAGCGCCTTGCAAACGAGATTTTCACTCTGCTGGACCGGCCCACAGAGATGGAAGCACTGGCGAAGAACGCGCGCGGCTTAGCCCACCCTCAAGCGGCGCGGGAAATCGTGGACCTGATCGAAGAGGCAATGGGGCCGACCCGTCGTCATGCGCGACAAGTTTCGCATGGCTCGGGGCGAGCCGCGAACTGAGGAACAGGATGGTATCGTTTCGTAATTTTCAGAAGATTCATCTGGTGGGCATTGGCGGTATCGGGATGAGCGGGATCGCGGAGGTGCTGTTGACCCTCGGCTATTCGGTCTCCGGTTCCGATGTGAAGCCGTCGACAATCACGGAACGGCTGCAGGATCTGGGCGCAACGATCTTTGAAGGGCACCGGGCCGAGAACGTCGAGGGCGCGCATGTGGTCGTGGTGTCCTCGGCGGTGAAAAACGACAACCCGGAAATCCTGGAAGCGCACAAGAAAAAAATTCCGGTCATTCCCCGCGCGGAGATGCTGGCGGAATTGATGCGCCTGAAGTACGGAATCGCGGTGGGCGGCGCTCACGGAAAGACCACGACCACCTCGATGGTGGCGTCCATCCTTGCCGCGGCGCACTTGGATCCCACGTTTGTGGTAGGTGGGCGCGTAAACCAGGCCGGAACCACGGCCCGCGTAGGCAAGGGCGAATATTTCGTGGTGGAAGCGGATGAGAGCGATCGAAGCTTCCTGATGTTTGCTCCGGTGGTGGCGGTGGTGACCACCATCGACCGGGAGCACCTAGACCAGTATTCCTCGCTCGAAGACATTCAGAATGCCTTCGTGCAGTTCGTGAACCGCGTGCCATTCTACGGCGCGGCGGTGCTTTGCCTGGATGAGCCCAACGTGCAGGCGATCCTTCCAGAAGTGAAGCGGCCGATCATCACCTATGGCATCTCAAACCAAGCGGATCTGGTGATCAGCGATATTGAGTTGAAAGGGTTGGGGAGCCAGTTCCGCCTCACGTACAAGGGCGACGACTTGGGGATTTTTCAGTTACCGCATCCCCCGGGCATTCACAACGTGCGTAATGCCGCCGCGGCTGCGGCCGTGGCGTTGTACCTGAATGTGGGATCGGACCTGATTCGTGATGGGCTGGCGAAATTCGCGGGCGTGGGCCGGCGCTTCGACATCAAGGGCGAAGCCAACGGAATCACGGTCGTGGACGATTACGGCCATCACCCCGCCGAGATCAAAGCCACGCTGACGGCGGCAAAGGGTTGCAAGTTTAACCGGCTGCTCGTGCTGTTTCAGCCGCATCGTTACACGCGGACGCAGCATTTGTGGAATGAGTTCGTGTCCGCATTCAATCTGGCGGACGTGCTGGTGCTGCTTGATATTTATGCCGCCAGCGAAACTCCGATTCCGGGTGTGACCAGCGAGGCGCTGGCCGATTCGATTCGCGACGCGGGACACAAGAATGTCTATTACAACCGGTCGATGCAGGACGCGATCGAGTTTCTGTTGCGCGAGGCTCGGTCGGGCGACGCGATCATGACCATTGGCGCCGGGAATGTGAGCCGGGCAAGCAATGAGCTGATGGTTCTGTTGGGTTCCGAGCTGCGAATCGACGACAACGCGGACAAGGCGAAAGATGCGCATTGAGAACGAGCGAGTGCTGAGCGCGCTACCCGGCCTGGACGTGGCCCGGGAGGCCGGTGTGTCGCTGGCGGAGATGACATCGCTGGGCATTGGCGGGACAACGGATTTGCTGCGCATGCAGCGGCACGAGTCGATTCCCGATCTGTTGAAGCT
>Ga0335071_10003064_pt1 | contig 17753 bp, 18 predicted proteins | sample Lox_Sample_15_FD_206724 | JGI IMG/M metagenome (GOLD analysis project Ga0335071, IMG submission 206724) | Soil microbial communities from Loxahatchee National Wildlife Refuge, Florida, United States - Lox_Sample_1.5 | ecosystem: Environmental > Terrestrial > Soil > Wetlands | place: USA... | reverse complement strand
GCGCGCCAGGATCTCGGTTGGCGCCATCAGCGCTGCCTGCATGCCGGCCTCGATGGCGTTCAGCATCGCCATCAGCGCCACGACCGTCTTGCCGCTGCCGACGTCGCCCTGCAGCAGGCGCAGCATGCGGCCATCGGCCGCCATGTCGGCGTCGATCTCGGACAGGGCGGTTTTCTGCGAACGGGTGAGATCGAAGGGAAGGGCGGCGAGGGCCTTTGCCCGCAGGTGCCCGTCGCCCTTGATGCGGCGGCCCGGCAGCCGGCGCTGGTTCATCCGCACGAGCGCTAGCGCCAGCTGGTTGGCCAGCAGTTCGTCATACGCAAGGCGCCGGCGCGCGGCGGTCGTCGGCAGCAGATCCTCGGGCGCCTGCGGGGCGTGTGCTGCGGCGAGAGCGGCGCGCCACGACATCCAGCCCTGGCGGGTGCGCAACGCCTCGTCGAGCCATTCCGGCAGGTCCGGCGCCTTGTCCAAGGCCCCGCGGACCGCCTTGGCCATGATCTTGGGGGTGAGGCCCGTGGTCAGGCGGTACACCGGCTCGATGGCGGCGAGGCTGGCGAACTCGTCGGGGGTGCCGACATGGTCCGGATGGGTCATCTGTGCCTCGTCGCGGAAGCGCTCGATGCGGCCGCTGACCACCCGGGTCTCTCCGACCGGCAGCAGCTTGGCGAGGTAGTCGCCTCTGGCGTGGAAGAACACGAGGAACAGGGTGCCCGTCTCGTCGTGGCAGCGGACGCGGTAGGGCATGCGCGGGTTGCGCGGCGGCATGTGACGGTCGATCTGGACCGTCAGGGTGGCGATGACCCCCTCGGGCGCCTCCGCCACCTTGGGCGCGAACCGCCGGTCGATCAGCCCGGTCGGAAGGTGCCACAGGAGGTCGGCCACCTTCGCTTTCGCCCCCGCCTCGATGTCGGCGCCGACCGCCCGGTCGAACAAGGTGGCCAGCCGCGGCCCGACCCCGGGCAGGGACGTGACGGAGGCAAATACGGGAAACAGGACGGAAGGACGCATCAGGTCTGATTGGAGAGCGGCTGACAGCCGGCGAGGAAGCCCTTATATAGACCGGAACCCGTCCATGCCCGAAAGCCTCGAAGAGCGGCGCCGCCGCCTCATTTACCGCAGCCTCTACACCGGGATGAAGGAAACGGACGTCCTCCTGGGACCGTTCGCCCAGCACCACGTCCCGGGGTTTTCGGGCGACCAGCTTGACCGATACGAGCGGCTGTTGGGCGAGCCCGATCCCGACATCCTCGACTGGGTGAGCGGGCGGCAGAGCGTTCCGGCCATTCACGACAGCGACGTGTTCAGACTCCTCAAGAACTTCAGAAATGGAACCTAATCTGCTGAACACACCTGCTTTATGATCGCCGCCGAAGAATTGTTTCTGGCGCGTCCAATTTCCGAAGAACTGTCGTTACAGCCTTGACCTGGATACAACATTTCCTTTCATCGCCGGGACAGACCCAGATCGCCGGCGCCCCGCCTGGCGTCGACGCCCGTGCCCTGGGTGACATCGCCCGCAACGGTCGGGATGTCCTGCATGTGGCGCGCGACGACGCGCGGATGGCGGCCCTGGCCGAGGCGCTTGCGTTCTTCCATCCGGAGCTGCCCGTCCTGACGGTGCCGGCCTGGGACTGCCTGCCCTATGACCGCGTCTCGCCGAACGGCGAGGTGGTCAGCCGGCGCATCGATGCCCTGACCGAGCTGGCCAGCGCTGCCCCGGATACGCGCGGGCGGGTGGTCATCACCACGGTGAATGCGGTGCTGCAGCGCGTACCCGCGCGGCCCGCGTTCGCGGGGGCGGCTTTCGCGGCCGCCACCGGCGAGCGGCTCGGGATGGAAGCGCTTCTCGGCTTCCTGAACCGCAACGGCTACCGCCGGGCGGAGACGGTGCGCGAGCCCGGCGAATATGCCGTGCGCGGCGGGATCGTGGACCTCTTCCCGCCCGGAACGGACGAGCCCCTGCGCATCGACCTGTTCGGCGACACGGTCGAGGCGATCCGCAGCTTCGACCCGATGAGCCAGCTCAGCGACGCCAAGCTCGACCGCTTCACGCTCAAGCCGGTCAGCGAGGTGCCGCTGGACGAGCAGTCGATCGAGCGGTTCCGGTCCGGGTACCGGGAGCTGTTCGGGGCGGCGAAGGACGACCCGTTGTACGAGGCGGTGAGCGCGGGCCAGCGCTACGCCGGGCTCGAGCATTGGCTGCCCCTGTTCCATGAGCGCCTCGAGACGCTGTTCGACTATCTGCCCGATGCGGTCGTGACGCTCGACCACCAGGCGGCCGAGGCCGTTTCGGCGCGGCTCGATCAGATCGCCGAGTTCTACACCGCGCGGCGCGAGCTGGCGCGGGCCCAGCGCGCCAGCGAGGGGGCTCCGTACCATCCGCTGCCGCCGGACCGGCTGTACCTGGCGCGCGACGAATGGAAGAAGCGCCTGGCGCCGCGGCGCGTGGGCGCCTTGTCGCCGTTCGCCCCGCCGGAGCACGAGCATGCGGCGACCGTCGATGCCGGCGGCCGGTTTGGGCCGGACTTCGCCGCGGCGCGGGCGCAGCCGGGCGGGGGCCTGTTCGCGGCCGTGCGCGACCACATCGTGCGCGAGATAGCGGCGGGCCGGCGCGTGCTCATCGCCGCATACAGCGCCGGCTCCCGCGACCGGCTCGCCCTGCTGTTGCGCGAGCATGGGCTGGAGGATGCCGCGACCGCCGACGGCTGGTCCGCGGTCCAGGCCGCGTCGGGCCGGGTGCCGGCGCTTGGCATCCTCGGCCTGGAGCGCGGCTTTGTCGCGGCCGACGTGGCGGTGCTGACTGAGCAGGACATCCTCGGCGACCGCCTGGTGCGCGCCGCCAAGCGCAAGCGGCGGGCCGAGAACTTCCTGATCGAGGCGTCGTCGCTCAATGCGGGCGATCTGGTCGTGCACGTCGACCACGGCATCGGCCGTTACGACGGGCTGGAAAAGATCGAAGCGGCCGGGGCCCCGCACGACTGCCTGCGCGTGCTCTATGACGGCGGCGACAAGCTGTTCGTGCCGGTCGAGAACATCGATGTGCTGTCGCGCTACGGCTCGGAAGAATCGGGCGTGCAGCTCGACAAGCTGGGCGGGGTGGCCTGGCAGCACCGCAAGGCGCGCGCCAAGCAGCGTATCAACGAGATCGCCGGGCAGCTGATGCGGATCGCGGCCGAGCGCCAGCTGCGGTCGGGCGAGACCATGGTCCCACCGTCCGGACAGTTCGAAGAATTCTGCGCGCGCTTTCCCTATCCGGAGACCGAGGACCAGGGTCGCGCGATCGACGAGACGCTCACCGATCTGGGCTCGGGCCGCTCCATGGACCGGCTCATCTGCGGCGACGTCGGCTTCGGCAAGACCGAGGTGGCGCTCCGGGCCGCTGCGATCGCCGCCATGAGCGGGCACCAGGTCGCGGTCGTGGTCCCCACGACCTTGCTGGCGCGCCAGCACTTCCTCACGTTCCGGAACCGGTTCGAGGGCCTGCCGGTGCGCATCGAGCAGCTCTCGCGCCTGGTGTCCGGGCGCGACGCCGACACGGTCCGTACGGAGCTGGCCCAAGGCAAGGTCGACATCATCGTCGGCACGACGGCACTCCTGGCGAAGTCCATCGCGTTCAAGAACCTCGGCCTCCTGATCGTGGACGAGGAGCAGCATTTCGGTGTGGCGCAGAAAGAGCGCCTCAAGCAGCTCAAGGCCAACGTGCACGTGCTGACGCTGACCGCGACGCCGATCCCGCGCACCCTGCAGATGGCGCTGGCCGGCGTGCGCGACATGAGCATCATCGCGAGCGCGCCGGTCGACCGGCTGGCGGTGCGCACCTTCGTGCTGCCCTACGATCCGGTCGTGGTGCGCGAGGCGATCATGCGCGAGCGCTTTCGCGGCGGGCAGACCTTCTATGTCTGCCCGCGCATCGAGGATATCGGCTTCCTGCGCGAGCGGCTTTCCAAGCTGGTGCCGGAATGCAAGGTCGCGGTGGCGCACGGCAAGCTCTCGGGGGCGGAGATCGAGCACGTCATGTCGGCGTTCCTCGACCACACTTACGACGTGCTGCTGTCGACCAACATCATCGAATCCGGCCTCGACATCCCGACCGCCAACACCTTGATCCTGCACCGCGCGGACATGTTCGGCCTGGCGCAGCTCTACCAGCTGCGCGGCCGCGTCGGGCGTTCGAAGGTGCGCGCCTACGCGTATCTCACCGTGCCGGCCGACCGTCTCCTGACCGCCTCCGCCCAGAAGCGCCTCGAAGTGATGCAGACGCTCGACAGTCTGGGCGCCGGCTTCCAGCTCGCCTCGCACGACCTCGACATCCGCGGCGCCGGCAATCTTTTGGGCGAGGAGCAGTCCGGCCACATCCGCGAGGTCGGCATCGAGCTCTACCAGCACATGCTCGAAGATGCGGTGAAGATGGCCCGCGAGGCGGGCGACGTGGCGATGCCCGTCGAGGACTGGACGCCGCAGATCTCGCTCGGCACGCCGGTGCTCATCCCCGAGACCTATGTCGAGGATTTGGGCGTGCGCCTCGGCCTCTATCGCCGCATCGCCACCCTGGTCGACAAGGCGGAGATCGAGGCGTTCGCGGCCGAGCTCATCGACCGGTTCGGCCCGTTGCCGCACGAGGTCCAGAACCTGCTCGATGTCATTGCCATCAAGCAGCTGTGCAAGGCGGCGGGCATCGCCAAGGTCGAGGCCGGGCCCAAGGGAGCGGTGATCAGCTTCCGCGACAACCGCTTCGCCAACCCGCAGAAGCTCGTGACCTACATCACCTCGCGGCCGGGCGAAGTGAAGCTCCGGCCCGACCAGCGCCTGGTCTATATCGCCGACTGGGCCAACACCAAGCGGCGCCTGTCCGGCGTCAACGAGCTGCTCGGCGACTTGAGAAAGCTCGCGGCGTAGGGTCTAGACGATGTCCGCTTCGGCTTCGCCGCTCTTGCGCGCGAGGTCGAACACCTCGACGAACGCCTCGGGGGGCTGGGCCCCCGAGATCGCATATTGGCGGTCGATGATGAAGCAGGGAACGCCGCTGATGCCGATCTGGCGCGCGAACGCATCCTCGGCGCGGATCGTGTCGTCGTCCTCGGCTCCGGCGAGATACGCCGCGACCTTGCCGGCATCGAGGCCGGCCGAGGCCGCGAGCCGCGCCAGCGTCTCCAGGTTGCCGATGTCCTCGCCTTCGGTGAAGTAGCCGCGGAACAGGGTCTCGACCACCGCGTCCTGATGATGCTCGCGCGTGGCGTAGCGGATGAGCCGGTGGGCGAGGATGGTATTCGGCGTGCGCTTGATGCGGTCGAAGGCGAAGGGGATGCCGACCTCGCGGCCGACCTCGGTGATCCGATCGTAATTCCGCCCGCCGGCCGAATCGCCGAACTTGGCGCGCAGGTAGTCCTTGCGGTCCATGCCCTCGGCCGGCATCTCGGGATTGAGCTGGAACGGCCGCCACCCCGTTTCGAGGTCGGGCTGCGGCGCCTGGACCAGCGCCTGCTCGAGACGGCGTTTGCCGATATAGCACCACGGACAGATCGCGTCGGATACGATGTCGATCTTCATGCGCCGTACTCCAGGTTTCCTTTACGTAACTGCGTCGATCGGCCCTGTTGACCATATAGGGTGTGGTCGCGAATATCCAATCAAACGCCAGAGAGGGCCGGGGAGGACGTAACGCCGCATGGCCAAATCCGCACGCCGCAGGGCGGGCCGCAAGAGCGAGCCCGGCATCTTCGACCGTGACCTGGGGCAGGGGCCGGCCAACTACGTGCCGCTGTCGCCGATCTCGTTCCTGGTCCGTGCGGCGGCCGTGTATCCGCGCAAGGTCGCGGTGATCCACGGCGAGCGGCACTTCACGTACGCGCAGTTCCACGCCCGCTGCCGCCGCCTGGCTTCGGCGCTGAAGCGGCGCGGCATCCGCCGCGGTGACACGGTGGCGGTCATGGCGCCCAACGTGCCGGCGATGCTGGAAGCGCATTACGGGATTCCCATGGCCGGCGCCGTGCTGAACGCGCTGAACTTCCGGCTGGACGCGCGCACGATCGCCGCGTGCCTGGAGCACGGCGAGGCCAGGCTCCTGATCGCCGACCGCGAGTACTCCGGCACGATCGAGGCGGCGCTGAAGCTGATGAAAAAACCGCCGCCGCTGATCGACATCGACGATCCGCTTCATGAGGGCGGCAAGCGGCTGAGCGATGTCAGCTACGAGGACCTGCTGGCCGAGGGCGACGCCGACGACGACCCTCCCGCATTGCGCGACGAATGGCAGGCGATTTGCCTGCTCTACACATCGGGGACCACGGGCAATCCCAAAGGGGTGGTCTATCACCACCGGGGCGCGTACCTGAACGCGCTCGGCAATGCGCTCGCGTTTGGGCTGTCGCCGCACTCGGTCTATCTGTGGACCCTGCCGATGTTCCACTGCAGCGGCTGGACCTACACGTGGGCGGTGACCGCGGTTGGCGGCACGCATGTCTGCCTGAGGCGGGTCGATCCGGCGCTGATCTTTCCGGCGATCGAGCGGCACAAGGTCACGCATATGTGCGGGGCGCCGATCGTGCTCACCACCTTGATCCACGCGCCCGAACACGTGAAGCGGACCTTCGGCCACCGCATCGAGGTTGCGGTCGGCGGAGCGGCGCCCCCCTCGGCGGTGATCGCCGCCACCGAGACCATGGGCTTTCACGTGACGCACCTCTACGGCCTCACCGAGTGCTACGGGCCGGCCACCGTGTGCGTGGAGCAGGCGGACTGGCCGCAGCTCCCGCTGCCGGAGCGTGCCGCCCTGATGGCCCGGCAGGGCGTGCGCTACGCCACGCTCGAGGATGCGATGGTGGCCGATCTCGACACGATGGTCCGCCTGCCCAGCGACGGCAAGACGATCGGCGAGCTGCTCCTGCGCAGCAACACGATGATGAAGGGATATCTCAAGAACCCGAAGGCGACCCGCGCGGCGTTTCGCGGCGGCTGGTTCCACACCGGCGACCTCGCCGTGGCCCATCCCGACGGTTATGTCGAGATCAAGGACCGCGCCAAGGACATCATCATCTCGGGCGGGGAGAACATTTCCTCGCTCGAGGTCGAGGAGGCGCTCTACAAGCATCCGCAGGTGATGGAAGCCGCCGTGGTGGCGAAGCCGGATGAGACATGGGGCGAAACGCCGTGCGCGTTCGTCACCTTGAAGCCGAACGCCGCCGCCGTCACCGCCGAGGACATCATTCGCTGGTGCCGCGACAACCTCGCGCATTTCAAGGTGCCGCGCACCGTGGCCTTCGGGCCGCTGCCCAAGACCTCGACCGGCAAGATCCAGAAATTCGTCCTGCGCGAGCGGGCGAAGGAGATCTCGCGATGATCGTCGACCTGCGCACGTACACGACCAGGCCCGGCCTGCTGGCCGGCTGGATCAAGTTCTACGAAGAGCGGGGCTGGGCCATGCAGCGCAAGTACCTGCCCAGATGCATCGGCTTCTACACGGTCGAGACCGGCGTGATCAACCGCGTCGTCCATCTGTGGGAATACGCGGATATCGCCGAGCGCGAGCGCACGCGCGGTGCGATGGCGGCCGACGCGGACTGGCCGTCGTTCGTGAGCCAGAGTGCGACGTACTTCGTCAGTCAGGAGAACGTGATCCTGAAGCCTGCGCCGATGTGGCCGATGAAGCCCACGGCCGCCGGACCGGTCGGCATCGTCGACAAGCGGACCTATTACGCGAATCCCGGCAAGCTCGGCGAGTTCTTCAAGGTCTATGCCGAGCACGGGCAGGGTCTCCAGCTCGGCCATCTCGGGCGCTGCCTCGGCTTCTATCAGAGCGACATCGGCCCGCAGCACCGGATCGTTCATCTGTGGGCTTACGCCGACCCTGCCGACCGCCAGCGCCGCCGCGACGCCATGAACGGCGATCCGGCGTGGCAGGCGTATCTCGGCAAGACCGCGCATCTGTTCACCCACCAGGAAAACGAGATCCTCCGGCCGGTGGCGTTCTGGAAGGGATGACCGCCGCAGCCCTGGCCACCGCGATCCTCGTCGTCCATCTCGCGGTCGTCGCGTTCAATGTCGGGGGTCTGATCCTGGTGCCGCTCGGCGGATGGCTCGGCTGGGGATGGGTGCGGCGGTACTGGCTGCGGCTTCTTCACCTCCTGTCGCTCGCCGCGGTGGCGCTGCAGGCGCTGTTCGGCCGCGCCTGCATCCTGACGATTTGGCAGTTTGCGCTGCAGTCCGGCGGCAGGTCGGGCGAGCCCGAACCCATGATCGCCACGTGGATCGACCGGCTGCTTTACTGGCCGCTGCCGCACTGGGTGTTCGTGGCGGCCTATGTGGCCGTGTTCGCCTACACGCTGCTGCTCTGGCGCTGGGTTCCGCCCCATCGATTACGGTGAGGGCGATCACGGTGAAGGCGCGCGGTCACCAGCCGTTGACGCGGTCCCACTCGGCCACGATCTCGGTCGTGCCGTCGGTGACGTAATAGCGGCCGTACATCGCAGCGGTCATGCACACGTGGTTGGGCAGCACGCGGACGCGACTGCCGACCGGGAACCGCTCGAAGGGCAGCTTCGAGACCGCATCGAGGCCTTTCGCATGCGCCACGATGCCGTGCTCCTGGTGCACGTCGAGCACGGCCAGGCCCGGCAGCGGCACCTTGCCGCCCGGCAGGCAGATCAGGCCGTACCCGGTGCCGGGCCGATGTTCGTTGGCGCCGGTGTCCTTGGAGAGCGCGAGGGCCCCTGCGTCGATGACCAGGTGGTTGCGCGGCCGATGATGGCCCGTTACGGAGGCGAGCACGGAGACCGCGAGATCTTCGATCGCGCACGACCCGACGCCGACCTGGAACAGATCGAAGAATACGTAGTTGCCGGGCCGGATCTCCGTGACCCCGTCGAGCCGCTCGGCGTGCACCGCAGTCGGCGTCGAGCCCACGCTGACGACGGGGCAGGGGAACCCGGCGTCGCGCAGGCGCTGGGCCGCCTTGACCGCGCCCGCCCGCTCGTCCTCGGCGATCTCCTTGACCTCGTCGACGCTGTGACAGTGGTAGGAATGGCCGGCGTGGGCCAGGACGCCGACGAGCTCGGCACCGCCGGCCGGCGCACCCTTCGTCAAGGCCTGGGCGATCGACAGCAGCTCCGGGGCCTCGGGGGCCACTCCGGCGCGCCCGAGACCGGTGTCGATCTCGATCAGAACGCGGAATGCCTGCCCGAGCTCGCGCCCGCGTGCGGCAATGGAGGCGGCGACCTCCGCATCGTCGGTGAGGATCTTGAGATCGGCGCCGGCGCGCTGCAGCTGCGCCGCGTGATCGAGCTTCGCCGGCACGATGCCCACGGCGTAGGTGATGTCACGGAAGCCGCGGCCCAGGAAGTAATCGGCTTCGGCCAAGGTCGAGACGGTGATCGGTCCTTTGCCCGCGAGGGCCAGCTCGGCCACGTGCGCCGATTTCGCCGTCTTGAGATGCGGCCGCAAGGTCACGCCGAGGCGCTCGGCCCGCGCGCGCATGCGCGCGGCGTTGGCGGCCAGACGGGTGCGGTCGAGAATCAGCGAGGGCGTGGGCAGGTCGTTGAACTGCATGGGAACCATAGACTTTCGAAGGCGTTATCCTACCACTTAAATACCGCTTTCTGAGGTCGCGCGGTGCCTCCACTTGTGCCAGAGTGGGCTGCTCCGCGCTTCCAGTTTTCGGAGATGTCATGCCCGCACGAGCCGCCCGCCTCGTCGATCTCGCGCCGGAACTCGTTTCGTTTCGCGATGCCGTGCTCGGCGGTCTTGCCGGCTCGCCCAAATCCGTTCCGCCCACCTATTTCTACGACGCGCGCGGCTCCGAGCTGTTCGAGCAGATCTGCAACCTGCCCGAATATTATCCGACCCGCACCGAAACCGGCATCCTGCGTCGCCATGCGTCGGATATCGCCCGGCGCATCGGCCCCGACGCGCAGATCATCGAATACGGCAGCGGCGCCAGCGAAAAGATCCGCATCATCCTCGATGCGCTGGAGGCGCCGGCCGCTTACATGCCCGTCGACATCTCGGGCGAATATCTGGGCGATGTTGCGGAGCGCCTGGCGGTCGATTATCCGCGGCTCGAAGTAACCGCCGTCGTCGCCGATTATCGCCATCCGTTTGCGGTGCCCGCACCCCGGCGGGCAGCGCGCGCGCGGGCCTCGCTGTTCACCGGCTCGACGATCGGCAATTTCTCGCCCGAGGAGGCGATGGGCTTCCTGCGCCACACGGCGCGGCGACTGTCCGGCGGCGGCGCCCTCGTCATCGGCGCCGACCTGCGCAAGGATCCGCGCCTGCTTCACGCGGCGTACAACGATTCCGCCGGCGTCACGGCCGCGTTCAATCTGAATTTGCTCACGCGGATCAACCGCGAGCTCGACGGAACGTTCGACGTGTCGGCGTTCGACCATTACGCCTTCTACAATCCCATCGAGAGCCGGATCGAGATGCACCTGGTCAGCCGCCGCCCGCAGCGGGTCAGCGTTTCCGGGCGCAGCTTCTATTTCGGCACCGGCGAGAGCATCCATACCGAGAATTCCTACAAGTTCGACGTCGACGGGTTCCGCGACATGGCGCGCCGCGCCGGCTTCGTCCCCGAAGCGGTGTGGCTCGACGACGAGCGCTGGTTCAGCGTCCACCTCCTGCGCTCGCCGTAATCTCGATTTCTCCGCGTCATTGCGAGGAGCCCGGGTTCGCAAGGGGCTTCGCCCCTTGCAAGGAATTGGGCGACGAAGCAATCCAGGGCCGTGGGACTGGATTGCTTCGCTTCGCCCGCAATGACAGATTAGGGCGGCACGCAGCCGGAGGATCGCCATGCATGACGTCGCCCCATTGACCGAGGCCGAGCGCGCCGCGCTGATCGCGCTCGACACGCCGTCGGTGTGCAACGCGCTCGAGATCGTGGCGCCGGAGCGCCGGGCCAAGGGGTTCACCGCGCGGCCGCTGGTGGCGCCGTTCCCGCAGCTCAAGCCCGTGCTCGCCTATGCGCGCACGGCGATCATCCGGTCCAAGGAGCCCGACGGCCTGCCAAAGGACAAAGCCAAGTCCAAGCGCATCGCGTACTACGAGTACGTCGAGAAGGGCGGCCCTCGGCCCTCGGTCATGGTCATGCAGGACGTGGACGGCGACGACCGCGGCTTCGGCTGCTTCTGGGGCGAAGTGCAGTCGAACGTGCACAAGGGGCTCGGGTGCCACGGCGTGATCACCGACGGCACCGTCCGCGACATCGACATGATGGCGCCGGGTTTCTTCGTGCTCGCCGGCGGCATCGTGCCCTCGCACGCCTGGGTCCATGCGGTCGATTTCGGCGTGCAGGTGAACGTGGCGGGGATGATCGTGAATTCCGGCGACCTCATCCATGCCGACCGGCACGGTGCCGTGGTCATCCCGCAGGGGCTCGAGCGCAAGGTGATCGAGGCGGCGGCCCTGATCGCGCGGCGCGAGGCGGTGCTCATCACCGCGTCCCGGCAAGCAGGGTTCACGGTCGAGGCGCTCAAGCGCGCGATCGGCGAGGCGGACGATATCCATTAGGACGCTCGCGCGGGTTTTCGCCGGCGTCCTGGTCGCCGCCGGCTTCGCCGTCGCGGCGGCGGCTCAGCCGGTCGTCGTCGGCTCGAAGGTCGACAGCGAAGGCGCCTTGCTGGGTAACCTCATCGCGATCACGCTCGAGGCGAACGGAATTCCGGTCACGCGCCGGATCCAGCTCGGGCCGACCGAGATCGTGCGCAAGGCGATCCTTGCCGGCCAGATCGACATCTATCCCGAATACACCGGCAACGGCGCGCTGTTTTTCAAGCTCGAGCGCGACCCGGTCTGGCGCGACCCCGACGCGGGCTATGCGCGGGTGAAGGCCCTCGACCGCGAGCGCAACGGCCTCGTCTGGCTGGCGCCGGCCCCCGCGGACAACACCTGGGAGATCGCGGTGCGGCGCGACCTCGCGGACGGCAGCCATCTCGCCTCGCTCGCGGATTTCGCGCGTTACGTCGCGAGCGACGGCGAGGTGAAGCTCGCGGCATCGTCCGAGTTCGTCAACAGCCCGAATGCGCTGCCGGCGTTCGAGAAGGCGTACGGCTTCAGCTTGCGGCGCCGGCAGATGCTGGTGCTGGCCGGCGGCGACACGGCTGCCACCTTGCGCGCGGCCGCCGACGGCACGGACGGCGTGAACGCGGCGATGGCCTACGGAACCGACGGAGCGCTCGCCACGCTCGGGCTCGTGACCCTGGCCGACGACAAGCACGTGCAGGTCGTGTACCGGCCGGCCCCGGTCGTTCGTGCCGTGGTGCTGGACCGCAACCCGAACATCGCCGGACTTCTCGGACCCGTATTCGCGGGCTTGTCGCTGGCGCGCTTGCGCGAGCTCAACGCCAGGATCGCGGTCGATGGGTTCGATGCCAGGACGGTGGCCTCCGAATTCCTGCGCGCAGGCGGCTTCGTCCGATGAGCATCGTCCGCAACCAGGTCCTGTTCGTGCTGGCACTGGTGAGTGCGGCCGCGCTCGCCCTGACCGGGTTCGTGACCCACGCCCCGAACCGGCTGGTGTCCGGTCGGGCTCTGGCGCTGTGGCACGCAGCGCCAGTTACGGCCGCGGCGGCATTGGCGGGCGGCGTGCTCGCCTTGTTGGTCGTCTCGCTGCTGCCGCAAAGCCGGCCGGTGCGCTGGGGTGCGGCGGCGATCGGGAGTGCGCTCATCCTGCTGACGCTCGATGCGGCCGGGCAGGTGGCGGCCGGGTTGATCGATCCGGCACATCCCGCGGCCCGTACGGCACTCGGAGCTGCGGCCTGGGTTCTCGTGCTGTGCGCGGCTCTGGCCGTCGTCGACGCCATGCAGCGCCTCGGTGCCGGGCCGTTGCTGCGGAGCATCGTGGCGGCCGGCGTGGTCGCGGCCGTCGGTGCGCTGCTCGCCAGCGGCCGCCTGGATGCGCTCTCGTTCCTGCGCGAGTACGCCAACCAGCGCGATGCGTTCGCGCGCGAGCTCGTCAGGCACATGGCGCTGGTCGCGGCGGCACTCGTCCCGGCGCTCGCGATCGGCATGCCGCTCGGCGTGGCCGTGGCGCGGCGGCCGAGGCTGGGCCAGGGCGTCTACGCGGGGCTCAACCTGCTGCAGACCATTCCGTCGGTCGCCCTGTTCGGGCTGCTGATTGCGCCGCTCTCGGCGCTCGCGGCCGCGTTCCCGGTCCTGGCCGCGGTGGGCGTGCAGGGCATCGGATTCTTTCCAGCCATGCTGGCGCTCGTGCTCTATGCGCTGCTGCCGGTGGTGCGCAACACCCAAGCCGGCTTGATGGGCGTCGATGCCGCCGTGGTCGAAGCAGCGCGCGGCATGGGTCTGACAGAGCGTCAGATCTTCTGGCGGGTCGAGGGGCCATTGGCGCTGCCGGTGGTCCTGGCCGGCGTGCGGATCGTCCTGGTCCAGACCATAGGCCTTGCCGTCGTCGCGGCCCTCATCGGTGCGGGTGGGCTGGGGACCTTCGTGTTCCAAGGCATCGGCCAGTACGCAACCAACCTCGTGCTGCTGGGGGCCGTTCCGACGATCGTCCTGGCGCTGGCGGCCGATCTCGCGATGCGCACCCTGGTCGAGCTCGCCGAGCGGAGGAGGAGCCCATGATCGAACTGCGGGACGTGGTGAAAGCCTATGGCGGCCGCCGCGTCGTCGATGGGGTGTCATTCGTGGTCGAGCCGGGGCAGGTCTGTGCGTTGATCGGTGCCTCGGGATCGGGGAAGACGACGCTACTCAAGATGGTCAACCGGCTCATCGCGGCCACGTCGGGCTCGATCCGCGTGGCTGGCCGCGATATCCGGGACGAGAGGCCCGAAATGCTGCGCCGGCGGATCGGCTACGTCGTGCAGTCGTTCGGACTGTTCCCCCACTGGACGGTCGAGGACAACATCGCGACCGTGCCGCGGCTGCTCGCGTGGCCCGAGGAGCGGGTGGGCGCTCGCGTGCGCGAGCTGCTGACCTTGCTGCGGCTCGACGTCGAGGAATATCGAGGCAAATATCCGCATGAGTTGTCCGGCGGGCAGCAGCAGCGCGTCGGCGTGGCGCGGGCGCTCGCGGCCGATCCGGAGCTTCTCCTGATGGACGAGCCGTTCGGCGCGCTCGATCCGGTGACGCGCGCGGGTCTGCGCGCCGAGTTCGCGCGCATCCATGCGACGACCGGCAAGACGATCCTGTTCGTCACCCACGACATGGACGAGGCGCTGGAGCTGGCCGACGTGATCGCCGTGATCGAGAACGGGCGCCTGGTTCAGTTCGGCACCAGCCGCGAGATCGTGGAACGGCCGGCCACGGAGTTCGTGCGCGACCTGATCGGCCGGGCCGAGATCGGCTTGAAGCGTCTGGCGGTCCAGCGGGTGGGGGAGCGGATGCAGCGCGGCAAGGTCGATGGACGTGGTCCCGCGATCGAGGCGTCGTCGACGCTCAGGGAGGCGCTGGCGCATATGCTGGCCCAGCACACCGATCGCCTCCTGGTGCGCGATGACAGCGGGGCCGTGGTCGGCTCGATCGATCTGGCCGAGTTGGTGCGGTCCCCATGAGGACATCCCGGCTCGCGCGCGAACCGCTGCCGTGGCTGGCCCTCGGCTTTGCCGCACTGCTGCTGCTGATGCCGGCCACGCGTCCGTTGTTCGCTTGGGCTTTCCCCGACGTCGATCCGCCGCTCTACCAGGGCGAGACGTTCCTGTCGCTCTGGGCGTCGCACGCCGTGCTCGTCGCGGCGGCAAGCCTGGTCTCGACCGTGCTGGCGGTCAGCCTCGGGATTTTCGTGACCCGTCCCGAAGGCCGGGAGTTCCGTGCCATGGCGGACGCCCTGGCGACCATCGGCCAGAGCTTTCCGCCGGTCGCGGTGCTGGCGCTCGCGGTGCCGACGCTCGGCTACGGGGCGCTGCCCACGTTCATGGCGCTGACGATCTATGGCTTCCTGCCGATCCTCGAGAACACCATCGCCGGTTTGACCGCCGTTCCCGCAGCGGTGCGGGAGGCAGCGCATGGCATGGGGCTGTCGCCGGGTCAGGTGTTGCGGCGGGTCGATCTGCCGCTCGCCGCGCCCACGATCCTCGCCGGCATCCGCACCTCGGTGATCGTCAATATCGGCACCGCGGCGATCGGCTCTGCCGTGGGCGCCGTCACGTTGGGCACGCCGATCATCGATGGCCTGATCGCCGACAAGCTCCCGTACGTCCTGCAAGGTGCGGCCGTCGTCGGGGCATTCGCGGTGTTGACCGATCAGGCGTTCGAGGGGCTCGACCGCCTGCTGCGTCGGCGCACGACCCAGATGCCCAAAAGAAATCCAGCCTGACCGCGCCGCAATGGGTAAAGACGCGCTCAGGCTGGATCAAACTGCCGGCTCCGCCCCGGTTCCATCAGGAAGGGGCGGAGCCGTGCCCCTGTCGTAACTCAGCCGCCGTCAGTTGCGACGGCTGACGCGAACTCTCAGACCGCTTCCTTGAGTTGCTTCGAGGCCTTGAAGCGGACCGTCTTGCCGGCCGCGATCTTGATCGCTTCGCCGGTTTGCGGGTTGCGGCCCATGCGCGCCGCGCGCTTTGAAACCTTGAAGGTGCCGAAGCCGACGATCGCCATGTCGCCTTCCTTCTTCAGCCCCTTGGTGATCGTGTCGAAGATGGCATCGACAGTGTCCTTGGCCGCAGCGACCGTGCATTCGGTGTGCTCGCGGACGACGTCGATGAGGGTCGATTTGCTCATGAAAAAACCTCCCGGTTGAGCGAAGCGCCAGAGGGCGGAGTGCCGACGCGGGGCCGCCGTGGACGCGACTGGTGTGACCCGATTCGGGTGAGCTTGGCAATCGCACAATCGCGTTTTGCCCCCATTTTTCCTCGCTTCGCAGCGCATCGGCTGCCGCGACTCCGGGAAAAACCGGAGTCTCCGGCGGTCAGGCTTCGATCGGCCCGCCCGGAAGGCGCCGCCGCGCCCCGATCACGGTCTCGGGCGGAAGGCCGGCCGCAGCCGCAAGCTCGGCGAGCAGGGCCTCGTCCTCGAGCACGAAATCGAGCACGCCGCCGAGGAACGCGGCATCGCTGAGCTGGGTCGCGAGGTCGGCGCCGGCCAAGCCGCTGGCGCCGCAGAAGCGTGCCGCGCGGTCCGGATCTTCGAGCAGGAAGGCAAGCGCGGTGAGCGCCAGCGCTTGGGCGGCCTCCTGGCTGACGGCGCCTATCCTCTGATGCGAAATCTGATGCGAATGGAGCGGCCGGGGCGGGGCGTTCATCATCGCAAAAACCTTGCGGGAGCTAAGCCTGCGGGCCGGCCAGGAGGTCGGCGAGGAATGCCTCGGCATGCGACCGGTGGCCGAACTGGGCCAAATGCTGGGCGACCTCCAGGCCGCGACGCGTATGCAGGCACAGCACCGCCCATTCCCAGTCCTGGTCCTGGACACGGCCCTGGCCGGTCAGATCCGGTGCGACGACGCCGGGCCGATCCCCGGCCCGGCGCATCGCCGCGATGGCGAAATCCATGTGCGGCTGCAACTCAGTGAAGCCACACATCCGCAATGCTGGCCCACATGAGGATCGAGACCAGCACCGCAGCGAGCCCCGCACCTTCGCCAACCCGATACATCAGCTTGTTCACGCCCGTCTTGTTCATGGCATCGTCTCCTGAGTTATGGGTCGCGGATGATGTTCTTGTTTTGTTCCATCGTCAAGAGGCAGTTTCGGCTGTTGAATCAAAGTACTGAGAGATTTCACTTTTTTTGAAATGCGAGCGCACCGGGCGGGGGCTATAGAATGCCCGTCACGGGGCTGGCCGCCGACCGCGCGCCACCCCATCTAGAAGAACCCCGGCCGCGCGCACTCCCGCTCACGGGCCGAGCGGCGTTCTCAAGGAGGAGAAGGCTATGGCATTCCGGATAGGGGATACGGCCCCCGATTTCACCGCCGACACCACGCAAGGCAAGATCCGCTTCCACGACTGGATCGGCAACAGCTGGGTGGTGCTGTTCTCGCACCCGAAGGATTTCACGCCCGTCTGCACGACCGAGCTCGGCTACATGGCCAAGATCCAGCACGAGTTCGACAAGCGCGGGGTCAAGATCATCGGCTTGAGCGTCGATCCGGTCGACAGCCACGGCAAGTGGGCGAACGACATCAAGGAGACCCAGGGTGCCGCACCGGCCTATCCTCTGATCGGCGACCCCAATCTCGAGATCGCGAAGATGTGGGACATGCTGCCGGCGGCGGCTTCAGGGGATGCATCCAAGCGGACCCCGGCCGACAACGCCACCGTGCGCAACGTGTTCATTATCGGCCCCGACAAGAAGATCAAGCTGATCCTCGTCTATCCGATGGCCGTCGGACGCAATTTCGACGAGGTGCTGCGCGTGATCGACGGCCTGCAGCTGACGGCCAGGCACCCGGTGGCGACCCCGGTCAACTGGAAGCAGGGCGAGGACGTCATCGTCACCACGGCCGTTCCCGACGACGATGCCCAGAAGCGCTTCACGGGCTTCCGCAAGCTGAAGCCTTATCTGCGCTACGTCCAGCAGCCGAAGTAACGATCGCTTAACCAAACATCCGTTTGATGGCGGCGGGCCGGCGGTTGCCGGCCCGTTTTTTTGGGGGCGCCGCAGGGGCTGTGGCGGATTGCTCGTATAATGTCGATCCGAGCACCGACGGATTCCATGCAGCCCACCGAGACGATCTACTACCGCAGCTTTGCCGACGGGCCGATCCCGAAATCGCCGTGGCGGTTCATGGCCTTGTTCATCCGCCGCCGGCTGTTCCGGCCGGCGGCGGTTGTCGTCTTCTGCGCGGTCATGACCATGGTGACGATGGGCTTCG
>Ga0335071_10003063_pt1 | contig 17758 bp, 13 predicted proteins | sample Lox_Sample_15_FD_206724 | JGI IMG/M metagenome (GOLD analysis project Ga0335071, IMG submission 206724) | Soil microbial communities from Loxahatchee National Wildlife Refuge, Florida, United States - Lox_Sample_1.5 | ecosystem: Environmental > Terrestrial > Soil > Wetlands | place: USA... | reverse complement strand
GCGGCCAGCCGGGCCACCGCCTCCGAGGCCCGGCCCCGGGCCACCGCCTCGACCAGCCTCCCCAGCAACACCAGCGTGGGGATCATGGCCGCGGTGTCGAAGTAGACCTCCCCCCCGCGCAGCATCGCATGGATGCTGTAGACGAGGGCCGCTCCCGACCCCGCCGCCACGAGCGCGTCCATCCCCAGCGCCCCGGCCCGGAGCGAGCGGACAGTGCCGCGCAAGAAGGGGGCGCCACAGTACAGGTACACCGGCAGCGTCAGCCCCAGCGAGATCCACTCCAGGAGCCGGCGCGACCCGGCATCGATGCCCTGGAAGTACCCGGCGTAGAGCGCCGCCTGGTAGATCATGAGCTGCGAGACGAGGAACGCCGCCGTGCCCAGCCGGACCAAGAGGTCGCGGACCTCGGCGCGGCCGGCGGCGCGACGGGCGCTGTCCGACCAGGGACGGGGCTGGTACCCGGCGGTGCAGATGCGCCCGAGCAGCGCCTCGAGGTCGGTGCGCTGGGGATCGAAGCGGACGCGGGCCCGGTGGGTGGCATAGCTCACCCGCGCCGAGCGGACCCCGGCGGTGCGCGAGAGCAGCCGCTCGCTGAGCCAGACACAGGAGGCACAGCGGATGCCGTCGATGGCCAGGGAAAGCTCGGCCTCGCCCTCGACCTCGCGCACCGCCGCCTGGAAGGCGGGCAGGTCGAGGTGCGCCGCCGCCGCCGGTCCCACCTCCACCCAGTGCCGCTCGGCGTAGTAACGACCCAGCCCCTCCTCGTGGATGAGCCGGTAGGCGCCACGGCACCCGGCGCAGCAGAACAGGCGCTCCGCGCCGGCCACCACCTCGCGCCGCTCCTCGCCCGGCGGCACCTTCGCGAGGCAATGGTCGCAGGTGGCCGCGACCGGGCGCAGGGCGGCCGAGGGCTCACCCATGGAGGAGGCCGAGGCCGCGCAGGAGGAAGAGCAGGCCCAGAAGCGTCACCAGGACGCCCCCGACCCGCCGGAGCGCACCCCGCAGCCGACCGCCGGCCACCGCGGCGACGGCCCCGACGAGGAGCAGCGCCGGGACGGTGCCCAGACCGAAGGCCAGCGAGAGGAGCAGCCCGCCGGCGAGGCTGCCGGTGCCGGCCGCCGCCAGAAAGGCGGTCCAGGAGGCGCCGCAGGGCAGGATCCCCATCGCCAGGCCCACCGGGTAGAGCCGGCCCACCCCCCCGCCCTCGAGCAGCGCCCGCACCACCCCGCCCAGCCGCGAGGAGAGCCGCCCCTCGAGGCGGCGCAGGCCGGCCGAGAGGCCGGCCGTGAACAGGCCGACCACAACGAGCAGCACCCCGGCGAAGACCGCCACCGCATCCTCGAGGCCGGCCAGCCGGCCGGCCACGTTCACGAACGCACCGGTCGCGCCCATGACTGCGCCGAGGAGCCCATAGGTGGTGAGGCGGCCGGCGTGGTAGGCGAGCTGGCCGGCCAAAGACCGCCCCGTTCCGCTCGGAGCGGCGGCGAGCGCCAGCGAGCCCACCAGCGGACCACACATGCCGGCGCAGTGCCCGAAGCCGAGCGCCAGACCGGAGGCCAGGGCCGCGACCGCGGCCAACAGAGCGCCGCTCTCCACGGTCAATCCCTCACCCGGAGCGGGAAGTCGAATCGCTCCTCCGCCCCGGAAAGCCGGACCGTGGCCGTGGCCACCCAGTCCCGCCGTCCGCTCCGGCAGCGGATGAGCACCACCCTCCCCCGGTACAGTCCCCCGCCCGCCGGGGCCAGGCGAACCACGTTCTCCCCCATATCCATTCCCGGCATCGAGAAGGAGAGCCGCACCTCGGCATCGTCGGCCGACGCTCCCCCCGGAGCGAGCCGCGCCGTCACCCAGAGCTCGCGCATGGTGGCGAGCGGCCGCGGCCCGAGTTCCAAGGTCAGCTCCGCCCGGCCCAGCCCGTGGCTGCACGGGCCGGAGCCCAGATCGCAGGCGGCCATCGACTCGGGGCGAGCGACACCCGTGGCGCCGGGGTGCCCCTCCGCCGCCAGGCGGGCGCGGTGCGCGGCGTCGTAGCCGAGCCCCTCCTCGTAGGGATGGGCAACCACCGTGTCCTCCCTCAGGCGCGAGCCGATCCAGACCGTTCCGGCCGAGAGGATCAGCACCGCGGCGGCCACGGCGGCGGGGAGGAGCTTCATCGGGACTCCGGGACGACGAAGGGCACCTCGGCGAGTTCCCGCCCGAGGAGATGGCTGGCGCTGCGCACCTCGGCGACGAGCCGCGCTCGGGCACGCCCCGGCGCTCGATGCCGCGCGCTGACCAGCAGGTTCAGCTGCCGGCGCTCGCCGGGGGCGAGCTCGATCCGGTCGGGGCGGACCTGGAGGGTGCCGTCTCCCTCCCCCGCCTCGAGGGAGAGCGAAACGGTGACCTTAGCCCGGCTCCGGTTCTCGAGCTCGAGCGCCAAGGCGTTCACTGCCGCCCCGTCCTCCGCGCGCCGCGGGGCGAAGGCGGGCATGCCGTGCACTTCCACCCCCAGGACGGAGCGGCGAGCGACCACCGTGCCCAGCAGGACGGCGGAGAGGCCGACCGCCGCGAACAGCGCCAGCGCCCCGGGCCGGAGGAGCCGGCCGAGCCTCGAGGCCCGGAGGCCCGCCCCCGGCTCGCCCAGGAAGTACCCGACGAGGTCCGGAGCGCGCCCCAGCCGTCCCATGATGGGCTGGCAGGCGTCGATGCACGCGGCGCAGGCGATGCACTGCATCTGCAGGCCGTTCCGGATGTCGATGCCCGTGGGGCAGACCCGGACGCAGGCACCGCAATCGACGCAGTCCGCGGCACGCCCCGAGTCGTAGGCCACCACCAGGCTGTGGCGGTCGAGCAGCACACCCTGGAGCCGGGCGTAGGGGCAGACGGTGGCGCAGAACAGCTGGCGCAGGAAGGCCAGGTCCAGCAAGAGGAGCGTGCCCAGGCCGGCCCAGGACCAGGACAGGACCGGTCCCAGCCGACCGGCGGCCAGCCGGGCGGCGAACTCGGCCGGGGGAACGAAGTACCAGAGGAAGGCGGCGGCGAAGAGCGCCGAGACGAGCGCCGCCCAGGCGAGCCCGACCGGCCTCTTCAGCCGGCGCCGACCGGCGCGCCCGCTTTGGCCGCTCGATCGCGGGGCGAGCGGGGAACCGACCCAGGAGGTGAGGTCGGAGAGCACCGTCTGCGGGCAGGACCAGCCGCACCAGGCTCGCCCCACAAGCAGCGTGCCGAGCAAGAAGGCGAACGTGACGCAGAGGGCGGCGGCCAGGACCGGGAAGGCCTCCTCGATGGCCAGGGAGGCGCCGAAGACGTGTAGCCGCCCCGCCGGCACGTCCAGCCTGAACGCGCTCTCCCCGTTCACCTCGAGGAAGGGAAGCAAGAGGAAGAGCGCCGCCTGGAGGCGACCCGCCGCCCCCCGCCAACCGCCGAAGATCCTAGCCTTCGTCATCCTCGAGCATCTTGTACTTGGCGACCTCGACCCGGTCCTTGCGGCGCCGTGAGTAGTAGAAGACGGCGATGCCGACCAGGGCGGCGCAGAGGGTGAGGCCGAAGAGGATATAGGCGGTCTCGGGAGACACGGGCACTATCCCTTGCGACGAGCCAGCGAGAAGAGGAGGCCCACCGCGGTCAGCACCGCCACGACGGTGAAGACGACCGTGGCCAGGATGTTCGTCCCGCTGCCGCCCGCGGCGCCGTCCAGCCCGGCCGCCTGCGTCCAGCCGGTGAAGGCCGGCGTGTACCGCCACAGGTAGATGGCGCCGAAGGCGATGAGCCCCCAGAAGAGGAGGCGCCAGCCGAGGGGAACCGGCCGGTCGCCCTCCACCGGGGTGAAGTCGAGCTCCTGGCTGTTCTGCTCGTCCATGGCGGCCTCCTCACGGCCTCGGCGCTTGCCGCAGGAAAGCGATGATCGACCAGATGTCGTCGTCCTTCAGCTGTCCGGCGAACGGGGGCATGCCTCCTGCCTCCATCCCCGGCCGCCCCAGCGCCTTCTTCTCGTCGCTGCCGCCCTTGATGAAGGCGAGGTAGGCGCCGTCGGGCATGTCGCCCTTCACCCCCAGGAAGACGTCGTCGACGAGGCTCGGCGCGACATCGGGCGTGCCCCGCGCATCGGCGCCGTGGCAGACGGCGCAGTTCTCGGCGAAGAGCGCCTGCCCCCGGGACACGGCGAGGGCGTCGCCGGCCTTGGGGTTCTTGAGGTCGAGCCTCGCCTCGCCCACCGCGGCCGCAGCCCCCCGGTCCACCGCCTTGCCGAGCGAGGCCAGATAGGCGACGAGGCCGTCCATCTCCGTCTTCCCCTGGAGCGCCGCCGGGGCGGCGGCGATCTCCTCGTCGCTGTACGGAACCCCCACCGTCCGCAGGGCGCGCATGTGGGCCTGCATCTCGGCCCCGTCGATGCCTCGCTCGGAGAGGAACGCATAGCGAGGCATGTTGGAGCGCGGCTCCACCGCCTGGGGGCTGGCGAGGTGGGGGGCGTGCCAGGAGGCCGGCTTGAGCCAGCCCTCGAAGGCCAGATCCGGCCCGGTCCGCTTCGAGCCCCACAGGAAGGGGTGGTCGAAGGCGAACTCGCCAGCGATGGAGTAGCGCGCCCCCTTCTCCTGCGCCCGGGAGCCACCGTACCGCTCCACCTCGCTCGGCAGTGGCCGCACCGTCTGGGTGTGGCAGCCCATGCAGCCCTCGCGCTGGTAGACGTCCCGGCCGGCCAGCTCCAAGGCGGTGAGCGGCTTCAGCCCGTCGACCCGCGGGTGCATGTCGGCCCGGACCATGGGGTAGACCATGGTGGCGACGGTGCCGACGAGCACCACCACCGTGGCGAGCACCGCGAAGGCCACCGGCTTCCGGTAGATCGCTTCTGCCATGGTCGCCTCCTAGGCCGCGCTCGCGGCCACCGGCGCCGGCGCAGCTTCCGCCTCGAACGCCCGGCCCTTCCGGATGGTCATGAGGACGTTGTAGACGAAGAAGAGCATGCCCACGGCGAAGATGACCCCGGCCAGCGTGCGCACCTGCCAGAAGGGGTAGTTGCCCGCCAGCGTGTCGGTGAAGTTGCGGTAGACGAGCTTCCCCTCCGCGTCGGTGGCCTTCCACATCCAGCCCTGACGCACCCCGGTGATCCACATGGTGAGCGAGAAGAGCAGCTGGCCCACCAAGACCAGCCAGAAGTGGGCGTTGGCGATCCGCTCGGAGTAGATCTCCGTGCCGTAGATCCGGGGGATGACGTAGTAGACCGAGGCGCAGACGGTCAGGGCCACCCAGCCCATGGTTCCCATGTGCACGTGCCCCGGCACCCAGTCGGTGAAGTGGATGAGCTGGGAGACCACCCGCAGGGCCTGGGTCGGCCCCTGCACCGTCTGCAGCCCGTAGAAGGTGATCCCCAGCACGAAGAACTTGGTCAGGTAGCTGGAGCGCATCTTCGACCAGTCTTGACCCACGGTGTAGTAACCGTTCACCACCGACCCCCAGCTCGGGGCGATGAGGAAGATGGTGAAGACGATGGCCAGCGTCTGCAGCCAGTCGGGCAGCGGCGTGTAGACGAGGTGGTGGGCGCCGGTCCACAGGTAGGCGAAGATGAGCGACCAGAAGGCCACGATGGAGAGCCGGTGGCTGTAGATGGGGAGCCCCGTGGACTTGGGCAAGAAGTAGTAGAACATGGCCAGGATGGGGGTGGTGAAGACGAACCCCACTGCGTTGTGGCCGTACCACCACTGCACGTTGGCCGAGTTCACGCCGGCGAAGAGGTGGTAGCTCTTCAGCGGGCCGGCGGGGATGGACAGGTTGTTCACGAGGTACAGCACCGCCACCGCCACCACCGTGGCCATGACGTACCAGAGCGACACGTACATCTGCTCCTCGCGCCGCTTGATGATGGTCCCGAAGACGTTGACCGCGAACATCACCCACAGCACCACGATGGCGATGTCGAGCGGCCACTCCAGCTCGGCATACTCGTTCGACTGGGTGTAGCCGGCGAGGAGCGAGACGGCGGCGGCGGCAATCCCGAGGTTGAAGAGCCAGAGCTGCACCCGGGCCAGCCGCGGGAAGAGCAGCGGCCGCTTGCACAGCCGCATGACGATCCAGTAGCTGAGGCCGAAGATGGCGCCCACGCCCAAGCCGAAGGCGAGCCCGTTGGTATGGACCGGCCGCAGCCGTCCGTAGGTGAGCCAGGGCGGGAAATTGGCCGCCGGCTGCCAGAGCTGGACGCTGATGAGCAGCCCGACGAGGATCCCGACCACACCCCAGAAGATGGCCGACAGGATGAACCCCTGCACGGTGCGGTGGTCGTACCGGTAGTCGCTCATGTGCCCTTTCCTCGCAGTGGGAGCGGGCCGACGATGCCGCCGGAGGATGATCTCCGTCAAGGGGGCGATCCTTGATCTGTGTCGTTTTTCCGGCCGGAAACCGTGCCAGAGGTGGCCCTGGCGAGACTCGGTCGCGGGAAGGCCGATCCGGCGCTCGGTCGGCCCACACCGGGCCACCCCGCCCCCGGACGCCTCGGGCCCGGGCTGGCGCAGCGCTGCGCTGCGTCAGGCCGGCTCCTCGGCCCGCACCTCTACCCGGTTGTCATAGAAGGTCGAGCCGCCGGCCTGGTCGGTGAGCCGCTGCGCGGTCAGGGCATTCACGTTGCGTGATCCAGGCGTGTGGGCCAGCCAGAACACGCCCTCGGCCACCGCCAGGCCGGGGGGCACCCCCTCGCGGACCCGGAGCCAGAAGGTGGCCTCCCCGCGCTCGTTGAAGGCCACCACCCGCTGGCCGTCGCGAAGCCCTCGGGCGGCGGCCTCGGCCGGCGCCAGCTTGAGCGCCATCCCCCCCGCCCGCTCCCGCAGCTCGGGCCGCTCCTGGAAGGTGGAGTTGAGCGTGTGCAGGGCGGGAGCGGTCACGAGCCAGAGCGGATAGGCCGCGGGGCGCGAGGCCTGCTCGGCAGCGGGCCCCCCGGGAGCGCGAAGGACCGTGGCCGCCTCCCCCGCCCGGACGGCGGCCTCGCTGTGGGTGGGCAGGAAGCGGGGCAATCGCTCCGGCAGGGCCGGGTTCTCGAGCTCGATCTTCCCCGACGGCGTGGCCCAGCGAGGCCGGCCCGGGGCCACCAGCTCCACCGGAGCCCCCCCGGCCAGGCTGGCCCGGTCGCCCTCTCGCAGCCAGCCGGGCTTCATCCCGGCGATGAGCAGGTCGATGACCTCGTCGGCGCTCATCCGGAAGATGGGCTCCTCGAACCCCATGGCCGCCGCCAGGGCCCGGAAGACCTCCCAGTTCGGCCGGGCCTCGCCGAGAGGCGGGATGGCCGCTCGCACCCGCTGCACGGTGTAGTGGCCATACGAGCGGTAGAGGTCGGGGTGCTCGAGCGAGGTGGTGGCCGGCAGCACCACGTCGGCGCACCGGGCGGTGTCGGTCAGGAACCGCTCGTGCACCACGAGGAAGAGGTCGGGGTGAAGCAGGCCGCGCAGCACCGCGTTCTGGTCGGGCGCCACCGCCGCCGGATTGGCGCACCAGACGTACATGGAGCGAATGGGGGGATCCTGCAGCTCGGCCAGCGCCCGGCCCAGCTCCACCATGTTCACGGTCCGCGGGGCACCACTCGCCAGATCGGGGCGCAGCAGCGGGAAGAGGTCGAAGGCCTGCGAGGCCCCGGTGGAGTGCAGGCAGCCGCCGCCGGGCCGGTCGAAGACGCCCAGCACCGCCGCCAGGGCCACGATGCAGCGGACGGTCATGGAGCCGTTCCCGTAGCGCGACGGGCCGCCACCCACCCGGATGAAGGGAGCGCGGGCGCTGGCCAGGGTACGGGCCAGCGCCTCGATGGCCCCGGGGGAAAGCCCGACCCGCTCGCTCACCGCCGCCGGGGCGTACTCCGAGAGCACCCGGGCGCGGAGCGCCGGCCAGCCGACCGCCTCCCGCGAGAGGAAGCTCTCGTCGGCGAGCCCTTCCCGGGCCAAGACGTGCATGAGCGAGAGCGCCAGCGCACCGTCCGAGCCGGGGCGGACGAGGATCACCTCGTCGGCGAGCGCGGCGGTGTCGTTGGCATAGGTCTCGATGAGCAGGATCCGCCCGCCGCGGCGGCGCGCCTCCTTGGCCCGCTGGACGAAGTGGATGTTGGTGGCGACGGCGTTGACGCCCCAGAGCACCACCAGGTCGCTGAGGCGGGCCACCTCCGGGCTGGGCCCGGGCGTCATCCCCATCACCGCCTCCCACCCCGCCTCCTGCGCCGGCGTGCAGATGGTGCGGGCGAGCCGGGAGGCACCCAGGCGGTGGAAGAACGGCATCCCGGCGTTGCGCTGCACGATCCCCATCGACCCCGCATACGAGTAGGGGAGGATGGCCTCCGCCCCCTCGGCGGCGACGATCTCCCTCCAGCGGCCGGTCACCCGGGCGATGGCCTCGTCCCAGCCCGCCCGGCGGAACTCCCCCGAGCCTTTCGCGCCGGTGCGGATGAGCGGGTGGGTGAGCCGGTCGGGAGAGTGCACCGTCCGGTCGTAGCCGTTCATCTTGGGGCACAAGGACCCCTGCGAGTAGGGGTGCTCCGCGTCGCCGCGGACCCTCAGCACCCGCCCCTCGTCCACCTCGGCGACCAGGCCGCAGGCGTCGGGGCAATCGAAGGGGCAGATGGAGCGGGCGAGCCTGAGCATGGCCTCGGGAACATAGCCGGGATGGCCCTCCCCCGCGATACCCCCGCCCGGCCCGCTCGGCCCGAGGAGAGAGCCGCCGCGGCGCACCCACTCCGGCCCGCACGCGCCGTTGACGCCTCCGCCCACCCGTGGTTCCCATTCCCCCCATGCGCGTCCTCCTCACCGGCGCCGCCGGCTTCGTGGGCCGGGCCCTGACCCGCGTCCTCACGAGCCGCGGCCACGCCGTGCGCGCCCTCGATCGCACGGACAGCCCCGACCTTGCGGCGATGGGCGCCGAGGTGGTGACCGGCGACGCCACCGACCCGGCCACCCTGTGCGCCGCCGTGGCCGGGCGGGACGTGCTCATCCACCTCGCCGGGATCCGGCGCTCCACCGACCCGGCCGAGTTCATGCGCATCAACGCCGACGGGACCCGGGTGGCGCTGGAAGCCTGCCTTTCCGCCGCCCCGCACCTTTCACGGTTCGTGCTGGCCGGCTCCCGGGCCGCCATCGCCCCCTCCCCCGCCCCGCTCGACGAGACCGTGCCGTTCGGGCCGGTGGAGCCCTACGGGGCCTCCAAGGCCGAGGCGGAGCGGATCGCCCTCTCTTACGCCGGCCGGCTTCCCGTCTCGGTGGCCCGGCCGCCGCGAATCATGGGGCCGGGCGACCGCGAGAACCTGCTCTTCTTCCGCATCGCCCGGCGCGGGCTGGCGCTCGGCTTCTCCGGTCCACCGCGCCCGCTCTCCTGGATCGACGTGGACGACTGCGCCCTGGGGTTCGCCCTCCTCGCCGAGCGGCCGGAGGCCGTGGGCGAGGTGTTCTTCCTGGCCGCCCCCGAGCCCACCACTGCCCAGGGCCTCATGCTCGAGGCCGCTCGCGCGCTCGGCGTTCGTGCCCGGCGCCTCACCGTCCCGGCCCCGCTGCTCCGCGCCGCCGCCCGCGCCGCCGACGCCATCAGCGACGCCACCGGCCGCCGCCTGCCGCTCAACCGCAAGCTGGTGGCCCAGGTGCTCGCTCCCGGTTGGCAATGCAACCCGGCCAAGGCACGCCAGCGGCTCGGGTTCGTGGCCGGGACGTCACTTTCCCAGTCGATCGACCGCGCCACGAGCTGGTACCGCGCCCAGGGCTGGCTCTAGATCCCCCTTGCCCCCGACGGGAGCTGCGGCAGGAGCGCTTGCCGCGCTGCGGCGCGGCAGCCAGCTGGCCGCGCCCCGATGGGGTTTGAGCGATCCTTTGCCATTCGGATGGACATCGACATACAGCTTCACGCTATGTCGGATCGGCCGGGGGCCGCCTTCTTCGACGTCGACGGAACGCTGGTGCGCACCAACATCGTGCATGCCTTCGCCTTCTACGCCATGAACCAGGGGTCGATCCTGGGCACCGCCTGGCAGACCGCCCGGACCTTGCTGTCCGTTCCCCTGTTCCTGGCCACCGACCGGATGAGCCGGAAGGCCTTCAACGAGCTGTTCTATCGCTACTACCGGGGCCAGTCCGAGGACCGGCTCGAGACCCTGGCGGAGGAGCTCTTCGAGGAGGTGCTCCGCCCGGCGGTCTACCGGGGGGCCTGCCGGCTCCTCGACGGGGCGAGGCGGGCGGGGTGCCGCATCGTCCTCGTCACCGGCGCCCTCGACTTCACCGTGCGTCACTTGGCCGACCACCTCGAGGCCGACGACGTCATCGCCAACCGCATGCGCTTCGTGCAGGGGATGGCCACCGGCCAGGTCATCCCCCCCATCATCGAGGGGGCGCACAAGGCCCTGGCCATCCGGGATTATTGCGTCCGCCACGGCCTGGCGCTGGAGCGAAGCTTCGCCTACTCCGATTCCTTCTCCGACTATCCCATGCTGGCGGTGGTGGGCCACCCCGCCGCGGTCAACCCCGATCCCCGCCTGGCCGGCGTGGCCCGGGCGTACGAATGGCCCATCCTCAGCACCACGGAGGCATGAGACCGGCATGCGCTCACCCCGCAGCCTGGAGCGGTTCTACGAGGCCACCGAACAGATCGTCACCATCGATCGCGACTCGGCCCCACGGGTCCTCTTCTCCGGAGAGGATCTCCTCCTCGAGGACCTGCCCATCGGGACCCGGGTCATCTATCCCCGCCCGCCAGTGCGAGGCCTCCCCAACGTCAAGGCGGCCATCCGCCAGGCCATCCTCCGGCCGCACGGCTGCGACCCTCTCCACGCCATGCTCCGCCCGGGGATGAAGGTGACCGTCGCCTTGGACGACATCTCCCTGCCGCTCCCCCCCATGCGCACCCCGGACGTCCGCCAGCAGGTGCTGGAGGTGATCCTGCCGCTCCTGGCCGACTCCGGCGTGGACGATGTCCACCTCGTCATCGCCGTGGCCCTGCACCGCCACATGACCGAGGCGGAGATGCGGCGGATGGTGGGGCCGGCCATCTTCGAGGCCTTCTACCCCGACCGCTACTACAACCACGACGCCGAGGATCCGGCCGGCAACGTCACCCTGGGCACCACCGCCCACGGCGAAGCGGTGATCCTGAACCGCCGGGCGACCGAGTCGGACCTGCTCATCTACGTCAACCTGAACCTCGTTCCCATGGATGGCGGCCACAAGTCGGTGGGGACCGGGCTCACCACCTACCAGGGCGTGAAGGCCCACCACACGCCCCACCACATCCGCCACAGCCATTCGTACATGGACCCCGAGCACTCGGAGATGCACCGCTCGGTGGACCGGATCGGCCGGCTCATCGACCGCGAGCTGAAGGTGTTCCACATCGAGACCACCATCAACAACCGCATGTTCGACGGACCGCTCGAGTTCCTCATGCGGCGGGAGGAGGACTACACCGAGCTCGACCGGCTCAAGCTGGCCGGGATGCGGGCGGCGCTCAAGGGTCTGCCCCCCGCCGCCAAGCGGCGCATGTTCCAGGCCATCCCCGCCGCCTACGAGGTCATCGCCGTCCACGCCGGGCGGACCGAGCCCACCCACGCCGAGATCCTCAAGGCCAGCTGGTCCCAGTACGCCGTGGACGTCGACTTCCAGGCCGACGTGGTGATCTACGGCATCCCCTACATCTCCCCCTACAACGTCAACTCCATCCTCAACCCCCTCCTCGTGCAGCTCATGGCCTGGGGCTACTTCTTCAACTTCTACCGGGGGAAGCCGCTCATCAAGAAGGGGGGGACCTTGATCATCACCCACCCCTGCTCGGACAGCTTCGACCCGGTCCACCACCCGAGCTACATCGAGTTCTTCCACCGCCTCCTGCCCGAGACCCGCGACTCGGCGGTCCTCGAGGCGAAGTACGAGCGGGAGCTGGCCGAGAACCCCACCTACGTCCATCTGTACCGGACCGGCCACGCCTACCACGGGGCGCACCCCTTCTTCATGTGGTACTGGGGCGAGAACGGACGCGACCACGTGGGCCGGGTCATCGCCGTCGGCGCCGACAACGCCCACGTCCCCGCCCTGCTGGGCTGGGAGGTGGCCGAAACGCTCTCCGAGGCGGTGGACATGGCCCGCTCCACCCACGGGCGCTCGGCGGAGATCGCCATGCTCCACCACCCGCCCATCGTCATGACCCAGAACCTGGGATGAACCCCGGCCGGACGAACGGTGTGACCGACCCCCGCTCGGGCAGCGGCGCGGAGCCGCCCGGGCCGGTGCCCATCGACGCCGCCCGCCTGCTCGAGGGCAGCACCCTGCTCTTCACCGGGGTCACCGGCTTCCTCGGCAAGGTGACCCTCTCCCTCCTCCTCCACCGTTACCCGGGGGTGGGCCGGGTGTTCGTGCTCATCCGGCCCGGCACCGCCGGGACCGCCGCCGATCGCTTCTTCGGGAAGGTGGCCCAGAGCCGCCCCTTCGACCCCCTCCGCGAGCAGCACGGGCCCGGGCTGGAGGGCTTCCTCCGCGAGAAGGTGGTCCCCCTGGCTGGCGACCTCGCCAGCCCCCTGCTCGGCCTCTCTGCGGACGACCTGGCACGCCTCTCCGGGCTCGACCTGCTCGTCAACTCGGCGGGACTGGTCGAGTTCGACCCGCCTCTCGAGCTCGCGCTGGGAGTGAACGTGCGCGGTCCGGCCCATGCCGCCGAGCTCTGCCGGCGGCTGGGGGCCGGCCTGGTCCACGTCTCCACCTGCTTCGTCGCCGGCAACCGCGACGGGGTGGTCTTCGAGGACGAGCCCATCCCCGGCTACTTCCCCCGCCGCGCGGGCGCCGCCGAGCGCGCCAAGGCTCCCGAGCTCGGGGCCGAGGACTTCGCCGTCGCCTCGGAGCTGGCCGACGCCGAGCGGCGCCTGGCCGAGCTAAAGGCCCAGGCCGAGGACCGGGTAGAGCAATCGCGCTTCCGCGAGCGGGCCCGGGAGCGGCTGCGCGAGGCCGGCCGCCCGCCCGACGACGAGAAGGCCCTGCGCCTGGCCATGGGGCGCGAGAAGCGGGTGTGGCTCTCCGAGCGGGCGGTGGAGCTGGGGATGGACCGCGCCCGCCACTGGGGCTGGCCCAACACCTACACCTACACCAAGTCGCTGGGCGAGCAAGCGGTGGTGGCCGCGGGCGTCCCCGCGGCCATCGTCCGCCCCTCCATCGTGGAGAGCGCCCTCCGTTACCCCTTCCCCGGCTGGAACGAGGGATTCACCACGAGTGCTCCGCTCGCCTTCATGGGCCTGCGCGGGCACCGCACCTTCCCCATGGCCGAGCGGGCCATCCTCGACGTGGTGCCGGTCGACCTCGTGGCAGCCGGCATCCTGGCAGCGGCCGCCGAGCTGCAGGACGGGCGCCGCGCTCCGGGTGGAGCGGGCCGGCCGGCCCCGCGCGTCTACCACCTGGCCTCGGGCGACGTGAATCCCCTCTGGGCGCGGCGGGCGGTCGAGCTCACCGCGCTCTACCGGCGCCGCTTCTTCCGGGAGCGCACCGAGGGAAGCGCCACCCTGAACAAGGTGCTGGCCCGCATCGAGCCCTTCTCCAGCTCGCGCGCCTTCTACCAGGCCCTCTCCTCCCCCGCCCTCCTCGCCCTGGCCCGCGGCGCGCGCCGGCTCATCGAGGAGCACGGGCCGCGCTGGGGGGCACCGCGGCTCTCGGCGGCCCTCCACGACCTCTCCCTGGAGCTCGACGAGCGGGTGAGCCGGCTCGAGCAGACCGAGGCCCTGTGGCAGCTGTACCTGCCCTTCGTCTGGGACAACCGATACGTCTTCCGCTGCGCCAACATCCGGTCGCTGCGCGACCGGCTCGTCCCCGAGGACCGGGCCCGGCTGCCCTGGGACCCGGAGACGCTCGACTGGCGGCGCTACTGGATGGAAGTCCACATGAAGGGCATGGAGGAATGGGTCTTCCCGGCTCTGGACGAGAAGGCCGGCAAGAAGGTCCACGGCGTCCGCGCCCGGCGCGACCTCCTCGAGCTGGTCGATGCCTCGGCGGCCCAGTGGCCGGGGCGGGTAGCGCTGCGCATGGCCGGAGCCGCCAAGGAGCGGATCACCTACGGCGAGCTGGTCTCGCTCTCCGACCGGGTGGCCGCCTTCCTGGCCGCTTCGGGAGTGGGCCGCGGCGACCGGGTGCTGCTCGCCTCGGAGAACCGACCGGAGTGGGCGGTGGCCTATTTCGGCATCCTCCGCGCCGGCGGCGCCGCCGTCCCGGTGGATCCCCAGCTCACCGCCGCGGAGATCTGCAACCTGTGGCGCACCGCCGGAGCCCGCCTGGCGCTGGTCTCCGACCCGCTCCTCGACCGCCTCCCGGAGCTGGCGGCCGCCGCTGCCGCCGCGGTCCCGGGCGCGCGCCCGGTGCTCCTCGGGGAAGCCCTCCGCCAGGGCGGCCCCGCCGCCCCCCGGGTTCACCCCGCTCCCGAGGACCTCGCCTCGCTCATCTTCACGAGCGGCACCACCGGTACCCCCAAGGGCGTGATGCTCTCGCACCGGAACTTCGCGAGCCTCGTGGCCAAGCTCTCCCAGATCTTCGACCTCGGCCCCGGCGACGCCCTCCTCTCGGTGCTGCCGCTGCACCACACCTTCGAGTTCGCCTGCGGACTTTTGGTGCCGCTCTCCTGCGGCGCCGAGGTGGAGTACCTGGACGAGGTCACCGCCGAGCGGATCGGGGAGGCGCTCGGCTCGGGGCGGGTCACGGCCATGATCGGCGTGCCGGCGCTCTGGTCGCTGCTCCACCGCCGCATCACCCAGGAACTGGCCGCCCGGCCCGGGCTCCTGGAGCAGGCGGTGGAACTCATCCGGCGCGGCAACGGCGCCCTGCGCGACTCGCCTCTCGGCCTCAACCTGGGTAAGTTCCTCTTCTGGCCGGTGCACCGGAAGCTGGGCGGGCGCCTGCGCTTCCTCGTCTCCGGTGGCTCGGCGCTCGATCCCGGAGTCCAGTCCGCCTTCCGCGAGCTCGGGCTCGACCTCTACCAGGGCTACGGCCTCACCGAGGCCGCCCCGGTGCTGGCCGTGGGCAAGCCCGGCGACGCACCGCCGGGGAGCGTCGGCCCGGCCCTCCCCGGAGTGGAGATCCGCATCGCCGATCCCGACGCCTCCGGCGTGGGCGAGGTACTGGCCCGCGGCCCCAACGTCATGATGGGCTACTGGCGCGGCGGAGACCACCCCGGCCTCGACGAGGCCACGAGCGGGGAGGTCCTCGCCGACGGCTGGCTCCGCACCGGGGACCTGGGCCGGCTGGACCAGCGCGGGAACCTGGTGCTCGTCGGACGCAAGAAGGACGTCATCATCGAGGCCACCGGCAAGAACGTCTACCCGGACGAGGTGGAGGAGCGCTATGGCCAGCCCGGGCTCCTCAAGGAGCTGTGCGCGGTGGGCCTGCCCGACGGCGCGGCAGAGAAGGTGGCCCTGCTGGTCGTCCCCGCGTACGGCGATCGGCCCCGGGCCGAGGTCCGGGCCGAGGTGGAGGCGCACCTCCGCACCGTCTCCGCCTCCCTCCCTTTCCACCTGCGCGCCCGGGTCTGGCACCTCATCGACGGCGAGCTACCTCGGACCGCCACCCGCAAGGTCCGCCGGGCCCTGGTGCGCGACGAACTCCAGCGGCTCGAGGCCGCCGTGGCCCGGGGAGCCGGCGCGCGCCGCGCCCGCGAGGAAAAGGGCGGCGAGGGCTGGCTCCTGGACCTCCTCGCCGCGGTGTCGCGGCGCCCGCGGTCCGCCGTGACGGGCGAGGCGCGCCTGGCCATGGACCTGGGCTTCGACTCGCTCATGCTCACCGAGCTCACCGCGGCGCTCGAGGAGGCGGGCGTGCCGGCCCAGGCCGTCGACCAGCTGCGGGCGGTGGAAACCGTGGACGACCTGCTCCGGCTGCTGGCCGGGGCGGCACGCCGCGCCGAGGCGCGCCCAGCCGCCGCAAATCCCAAAAGCGCGGCCAGGCAGGAGCTGCCCGTCCCCGCCCCGCTGGCCCGGCTCGGCCGCCGGCTCCTCTCCGCCGGACAGCGGGCCCTCTACAAGGAGCTCTTCGACACCCGGGTCCTCGGGTCGGCCTTCCTTCCCCGCGATCGCAGCCTCCTCCTCGTCGCCAACCACGCCAGCCACCTCGACATGGGGCTCGTGAAGATCGCGCTCGGCGAGGAAGGGGAGCGGATGGCGGCCTTGGCCGCCCGAGACTACTTCTTCGACACCCCCCTGAAGCGCGCCTACTTCGAGAACTTCACCAACCTCATCCCCATGGACCGGGAAGGCTCGCTCAAGCAAAGCCTGCGCGCCGCCACCGAGGCGCTGCGGCGGGGCTACCACCTGCTCATCTTCCCCGAGGGCACCCGCAGCCGCGATGGCCAGATCCACCCCTTCTTCTCCACCGCCGGCTACCTGGCCCTCACCGCCGGGGTGGACGTGCTGCCGGTGCACCTCTCCGGCACCTTCGAGGCCCTCCCCCCCGGCGGCCGCCTGCCGCGGCGCGCCCCGCTGGAGGTCCGCTTCGGCCCGCCCATCGCCCTCGAGAAGCTCAGGCGAGCGGCGGCGGGCGCCCCGAGCCGCGGCGAGGGCTACCGCCTGGCCACCCAGCTCATGGAGGCGGCGGTGCGGGCGCTGCGCCAACAGGCGCGCGGTGTCGAGCCGCCCCGGCTCGAGCCGCCCCCCGCCGACACGGAACGGAGCCGCGCGCCGGACGAGGAGATCGAGCCCCCCCCGGCGCGCCGCCCCGCCGCCGAACCGGGCCCGGCCATCCTCGGCGCCCCCAGGGAGGAACCGTGAGACTCCTCGTCACCGGGGGCGGCGGCTTCCTCGGCTCGGCCCTCCTGCCGCTCCTCCTCCGCCAAGGCCACGAGGTGCGCCTCCTGCAGCGCTCGCCTGCCCCCGAGGCCCTCGCGGCCGGCGTGGAGGTGATGCAGGGATCGGTCGAGGATGCCACCCAGGTGTGCGCTGCCCTCCACGGCGTCGAGGCGGTCTACCACCTGGCAGGACGGGTCGAGTTCGACCCCGGCGACCCTCCCGCGCTCTACGCCCTCCACGTCCAGGGACCGCGCACCGTGCTCGAGGCGGCCGCGGCCGCCGGGGTGCGCCGCGCGGTGATGGCCTCCACCTCCGGGACCATGGCCGTGTTCGACGAGGAGCGCACCGGCACGGAGGCCGACCCCTACCCCATCCGGCTGGTGGCCGGCTGGCCCTACTACCTCTCCAAGATCTTCCAGGAGAAGACGGCCCTCCGCATCTCCCGGGACACCGGCCTGCCGCTCATCACCCTGAACCCCTCCCTCCTGCTCGGCCCGGGCGACTTGCGTCTGTCCTCCACCGACGTGGTCTGGAAGTTCCTCGAGCGAAGGATCCCGGCCATGCCCGGCGGCGGGCTCTCCTTCGTCGACGTGCGCGACGCCGCCCAGGCCTTTGCCGCGGCGCTCACCCGTGGGCGACCCGGCGAGCGTTACCTGCTCGGCGGAGCCAACATGTCCTTCCACGAGCTCTTCGGTCGGCTGGAGCGACTCTCCGGGGTGGCCGCCCCGCGGCTGGCCCTTCCCCGCACCGTCAACGTCCTGGGCGCACGGCTATTGGAGAAGCTCTCCTCCTGGCGAGGGGCCGAGGCGCCCATCGACAGCGCCTCGGTCGAGATGGGCGAGCGGTTCTGGTACTGCGACTCCCAGAAGGCGCGGGAGGAGCTCGGCTTTGGCCCCCGCGACCCCCAGGAGACGCTGGCCGACACGGTCCGCTGGCTGCGCCAGCACCTGCGACGGGCTAGGCCCCGGACCGTCTCGGAGCTTTCGTCGTAGCCCGCTCACTTCCCGCTGTACTGGAGGTTCACCTGGGTGCTCTGCCCGG
>Ga0335071_10003062_pt1 | contig 17763 bp, 15 predicted proteins | sample Lox_Sample_15_FD_206724 | JGI IMG/M metagenome (GOLD analysis project Ga0335071, IMG submission 206724) | Soil microbial communities from Loxahatchee National Wildlife Refuge, Florida, United States - Lox_Sample_1.5 | ecosystem: Environmental > Terrestrial > Soil > Wetlands | place: USA... | reverse complement strand
AGGTAGGCCGGGAAGCGCTTCAGGTACTGCTCGTAGGGGAGCACCGCGACGGTCTGGGCGCCGAAGAAGCTCCCGTACCAGACGGCCAGCAAGCCCATCAGCACCGGCAGGTTGCGGTCGAAGGGCGTCGTGCGGAAGTGCTCGTCCATCTGCCGGAAGCCCGCGAGCATCGCGCGGAACCCCTCGGGCCCGACCGCGAGCATGGTCGAGAGCCCGATCGCCGAGTCCATCGAGTAGCGGCCGCCCACCCAGTCCCAGAACCCGAACATGTTGGCGGGATCGATGCCGAACTCGGACACCTTCGCGGAATTGGTCGACACCGCGACGAAGTGCCGGGCGACGGCCTTCGCGTCGCCGCCGAGCCCCGCCAGCGACCAGTCGCGGGCGGTGTGCGCGTTGGTCATCGTCTCGAGCGTGGTGAACGTCTTCGAGGAGACGACGAAGAGCGTCTCCGCGGGATCGAGGTCGCGGGTGGCCTCGGCGAAGTCGGTGCCGTCGACGTTGGAGACGAAGCGGAAGGCCATCGAGCGCTCGCTGTAGTGCCGCAGCGCCTCGTACGCCATCACCGGGCCGAGGTCGGAGCCGCCGATGCCGATGTTCACGACGTTGCGGATCCGCTTCCCGGTGTGGCCCTTCCACGCACCGCTCCGGACGCGGTCGCAGAAGGCCGCCATCCGGTCCAGCACCTCGTGCACCTGCGGCACCACGTCGACGCCGTCGACCGGGATCGACACGCCCCGCGGCGCGCGCAGCGCCACGTGCAGCACGGCCCGATTCTCCGTGACGTTGATCTTCTCGCCGCGGAACATCGCATCGATCCGCGCGCGCAGGCCGCACTCCTCCGCGAGGCGGAGCAGCAGCTCGAGCGTCTCGTCGGTGATGCGGTTCTTGGAGTAGTCGAGGTAGAGGCCGGCGGCCTCCAGCGCCATGCGCTCGCCGCGCTTCGGGTCGTCCGCGAAGAGCTTTCGCAGGTGCACGTCGCGCACCGCGCGGTGGTGGGTCTCGAGCGCCTTCCAGGCGGGACGCTGCACGAGCGGTCGCACGCTCGTCATCGGGGGGTTCCTCCCTTCACGCCGCCGGGTCCCGCGCGCGGCGCCGATTCGAGATCATCGCCGCCACCAGTGCGGTCCAGCCGGTCTGGTGCGAGGCGCCCAGCCCCTCGCCGGTGTCGCCGTGGAAGTACTCGTAGAAGAGGAGGGCGTCGCGCCAGGCCGGGTCGCTCTGGAATGGCTCCGCCGCGCCGAACACCGGCCGGCGGCCGTCGGGCCCGGGCAGGAACAGGCGCACCAGCCGCCGCTCGAGCTCGTCGGCGACCTCGCGCAGGCTGGCGAGCTTCCCGGAGCCGGTGGGCAGCTCGACGGTGAATCCCCCCCCCAGCGACTCGTGCAGGTTCCGCAGCGACTCCAGCGCCAGGAAGTTGAAGGGGAGCCAGATGGGACCCCGCCAGTTCGAGTTGCCGCCGAAGAGCGCGCACTGCGACTCGCCCGGCTCGTAGTCGAGGCGCGCCTCGCTGTCGCCGAAACGGATCACCAGCGGGTGCTCGAGGTGGTGGCGCGACAGCGAGCGCAGACCGTACGGCGAGAGGAATTCCGATTCGTCGAGCACGCGCGCCAGCACGCGGCGCAGGCGCGACTCGTCGACCAGCGTGATCAGCTCCGGGCGCTCGTCGCCGCTGGCGAAGTGGCGCCAGAAGCCCGCGAGCTCGGGCTTGTTGCCGATGAACCAGCGCACGCGCCGCTGGAAGTCGGTGAGCTTCTCCCAGAGCGGCTTGCGCAGCGCGACCGCCGCGAAGAGCGGCACCAGCCCCACGATCGAGCGCGCGCGCAGCGGCTGCGTGCTGCCGTCGGGGTGGCGCAGCCGGTCGTAGTAGAAGCCGTCGGTCTCGTCCCACAGCTCCTGCATCGCCGACGCGATCGAGGCGAAGTGCTCGAAGAACTTGAGCGCCACGTCCTCGTAGCTGCGGTCGCGCTGCGCGAGCCGCAGCGCGATCTCGAGCATGTTGAGGCAGAACTTGGCCATCCAGGCGGTGCCGTCCGACTGCTCGAGCACGGTCCCGCAGGGCAGCGCCGAGGAGCGGTCGAACGGGCCGACGTTGTCGAGCCCGAGGAAGCCGCCCTCGAAGACGTTGTCGCCGAGCGCGTCCTTGCGGTTCACCCACCAGGTGAAGTTGATCAGCAGCTTGTGGAAGGCGCGCGCCAGGAACTCGTAGTCGCGGCCTCCATCGATCGCGAAGACGGCGAGCGCTGCCCACGCGTGAACGGGGGGATTCACGTCGCCGAAGTTCCACTCGTAGGCCGGGAGCTGGCCGCTCGGGTGCATGTACCACTCGCGGCACAGCAGCAGCAGCTGGTGCTTGGCCGCCGCGGGGTCGAGGTGGGCCAGCACGACGCAGTGGAAGCCCAGGTCCCACGCCGCGAACCACGGGTACTCCCACTTGTCGGGCATCGCCAGGATGTCGCGATTGTCGAGATGACACCATTCAGCGTTGCGACCGCGGCGGCGCGACGCCGGCGGCGGGGGCTGGCCGGGATCGCCGTCGAGCCAGCGCGCGACGTCGTAGTGATAGTACTGCTGGCTCCAGACCATGCCGGCGAAGGCCTGGCGCATCACGGCGGCCTCGGCGTCGCTCGCGCCCGGCGGGCGCAGGGTCGCGTGGAACTCGTCCGCCTCGAGCTCGCGGCACGACAACACGCCTTCGAAGTCCGCTCCGAGGTCGAGGTGAGAGGCCGCGGCGGCATCGGCGCGCGCCAGGCGCAGGCGCAGCTCGACGCTGGCTCCCGGCGCGACCCGCAGGCGGTACCAGCAGGCGAGCTTGGTGCCGCGCAGGCCCGGATTCACCGTCGGAGCTCCGTGCACGACGTGGTCGTTCACCCCGTCCTTCGGATACGCGGTCTGCTGGGGACCGCCGAAGACGCGCGTCACGTTGGTCTCGTTGTCGCAGAAGAGCAGCTCGGGCGCGCGGCCCGCCGGATCGCACCCCGCGGCCAGGAGCCAGCGCCGCAGCCGCGGATCCTCGGCGACCGCGACGGCGCCGGCTGGATCGCCCGCCGTCGCCGCGCGCAGCGACGGCCTCGGGCTCCCCGGGCTCCACGACCAGGTGTTGCGGAACCAGAGCGTCGGGAGAACGTGAAGCTCGGCGGGCTCAGGGCCGGCGTTGCGCACGCGGAGCCGCAGGCACAGATCGCGCGGCGCCGCCTTCGCGTAGTGCGCCTCGATCTGCCAATAGCGATCGCCCTCGAAGACGCCCGTGTCGAGCAGCTCGAACTCGCGGTCGCCGCGGCCGCGCCGGCGGCTCTCCTCGCGCAGCCTCGCATACGGGAACTCCGCCTGCGGATAGTGGTAGCGCCAGCGCAGCCACGAGCTGCTCGGCACGGCGTCGAGGTACCACCAGTACTCCTTGGCGTCCTCGCCGTGATTGCCCTCGTCGCCCGTGAGCCCGAAGATGCGCTCCTTCAAGATCGGGTCGCGACCGTTCCAGAACGCGAGCGCGAGGCACAGGCGCTGCGCGATGTCGCAGATCCCCGCGAGCCCGTCCTCGCTCCAGCGATAGGCGCGCGAGCGGGCATGCTCGTGCGGGAAGTACGACCACGCCTCTCCGTCGGGGCTGTAGTCCTCGCGCACCGTGCCCCAGGCGCGCTCGCTCAGATAGGGTCCGAGCGCCTTCCAGGGTCCGGGGCGACCGTGGCCGGCCTCAGCGAGCCGCGCGTGCTCCGCGGTCCTGGCTCGTCCGTCGCTGTCGTCCATCTCGAGGGTATTGTGGCGCACTCCGAGCCCTCGCGTTACAAGGGCGACGTGAGCGCCGAGCTCTGGCTGATCCGCCACGGCGAGACCGATTGGAGCGCGTCGGGTCGGCATACCGGCCGCACCGACGTGCCGCTGAACGAGGCGGGCGAGCAGCAGGCCAGGGGGCTCGGCAAGCGTCTCGCGGGGCGCCCGTTCGCGGCCGTCTTCGCGAGCCCGCTCTCGCGCGCCCGCGACACCTGCCGGCTCGCCGGCTACGGCGACGCGGCCCAGATCGAGCCGGACCTGCGCGAGTGGGACTACGGCGAGTGCGAGGGACTCACCACGGCCGAGCTGCGCAAGCGCGATCCGGGCTGGTCGGTGTGGAGCCGGCGGCTGCCCGGCGGGGAGACCGCGGACGAGGTCGGGCGCCGCGCCGATCGCGTGATCGCGCGCGCCGTCGCAGCCGGCGGCGACGTCGCGCTCTTCGCGCACGCCCACGTGCTGCGCGTCCTGACCGCGCGCTGGCTCGAGCTCCCGGCCGACGGAGGGCGCCTGTTCGCGCTGCGCACCGCCTCGATCAGCGTGCTCTCGTACGAGCGCGAGGCGCGCGTGATCGACCGCTGGAACCTGTCGCCGTGATCCGCGCGCGCCGGCCCGCGGCCGCGGCGGCGCTGCTGGTGTTCGCGGCCGCCTGCTCGACACCGGTCGGCGTCGAGCGGGCGAACTCGAAGGGCGTGCAGCGCTCGCTGACGCGCAGCGTCCTCTCGAGCGGCGAGCTCTCCCGCACGACGGTGAACGAGCTCTATCGCTGGGGCGTCGCGGCTCGCTTCGACGGCGACCCGGAGGGCGCGATCGCCGCCATGCGCGACGCCTTCGTGCACGGCATCGCGGGCCGCGGCACGCTCTGCGCGCTCGCCGAGCTCTCGTTCCGCCACGCCGACCAGAGCGGCAAGCGCTCCTATTACCTCGCCGCCGTCGTCTACGCCTATGCGTTCCTCTTCCCCGGGGACGCGGCCGACCTGCCGGACCCGCTCGATCCGCGCCTGCGCATGGCGGCGGATCTCTACAATCTCGGGCTCGCCAAGAGCTTCCAGTCCGCAGATGGACGCGAGGTGGAGCTGCGCGGCGGGAGCTTCGACCTGCCCTTCGGCGCGCTGCACGTCTCGTTCGATCCCGCCAGCCTGACGTGGGGCAGCCGCACGCTCTCGCACTTCGTGGCGGTGGCCGACCTGCAGGTGCACGGGCTCCCGACCCGCTACCGCCACCCCGGCATCGGCGCGCCGCTCGCCGCGAGCACCGAGCCGCTCGTCGTCGAGAAGGGCTTCGACGACTTCGTCGAGCCGTGGGTGAAGGTCCCCGTGACCGCGCTGCTGCGCTTCGACGGCGTCCAGCGACAGATCGTCGAGGGCCAGGTGAGCGGCACGCTCACGCTCGAGCCGGCGACCGAGGACATCGCGCGCGTGTCCGGACGCGACGTCCCGCTCGAGGAGGAGACCACCGCATCGCTCGCCTACACGCTCGCCGAGTCGCCGCTCTGGGCGCAGGAGGTCCGGGGGTTCCTGAGCGGCGTCGGCGTGGTCGACGAGAAGAGCCGGCTCGCCGCGCTCTCGCCCTACAAGCCCGGACGCATCCCGGTGGTCTTCGTACACGGAACGGCGTCGAGCGCCGCGCGCTGGGCGCAGATGATCAACGAGCTCTCGAACGACCGCGACCTGCGCGGGCACTTCCAGTTCTGGCTGTTCAGCTACGACACCGGCAACCCGATCGCCTACTCGGCGATGCTGCTGCGCGAGTCGCTGCGCGCGGCGGTGGCGAAGCTCGATCCCCGCGGAGAGGATCCCGCCCTGCAGCGCATGGTGGTGATCGGCCACAGCCAGGGCGGCCTCCTCACCAAGATGACCGCGATCGAGAGCGGCGACCGCTTCTGGCAGACGCTCAGCAAGACCCCCTTCGAGCAGGTCGACCTCCCGCCGAAGACCCGCGATCTCCTGAAGCGCATGGTGTTCGTCCATCCGCTGCCGTTCGTACAGCGCGTCGTCTTCGTATCCACCCCGCAGCACGGCAGCTACTTCGCCGGCAACCGCGCCTCGCACTGGATCGCGCGCTTCATCACCTTCCCGGTCGACATGGTCCACATGGCCAACGACCTGGTGCTGCGCAACCAGAAGGCGATGGCGTTCGTGTCGCTGAAGCGCCTGCCGACCGCGGTCGACAACATGACCCCGGGCAATCGCTTCATCGTGGCGCTCGCATCGATGCCGGTGGCGCCGGGCGTGCACGCGCACTCGATCATCGCCGTGCGGGGCGATGGCCCTTTCGAGGACGGAAGCGACGGGATCGTGGAGTACCGGAGCGCCCACATCGAGCCGGTCGACTCGGAGTTCGTGGTGCGCTCGGGCCACTCGTGCCAGGACAATCCGCACACCATCGAGGAGGTGAGGCGCATCCTGCGCGAGCACCTGGAGGCGCCCTGATGGCGGTGGTCCGCGGGCTCGTGCGCATCGCGCTCGCGCTGGCGCTCGCCTGGGGATCCGCGGCGCTCTTCTACACGCTTCCCGGACCGCCGGCGGTGCGCGGCGCGCTCGCGCTGCTCGTCCTCGCCGCGGGCCTCGGTGCGGTCCTGCTCGCCCGCTTCGGCCGCGCGCTCGCGGTCTCGGCGGCGCTGCTCCTCGCGGTGTCGCTGTGGTGGATGCACCTGCGGCCGAGCAACGACGCGGACTGGGCGCCCGAGAACGCGCGCACGCCCTACGGCGAGGTGGAGGGCGACCAGCTCGTGCTGCACGACGTGCGCAACTTCGACTATCGCACCGAGACCGACTTCACCGAGCACTGGGAGACGCGGCGCTACGACCTCTCGAAGCTCCGCGGCCTCGATCTCTTCCTGTCGCACTGGGGCTCGCCCTCCATCGCGCACACGATCTTGAGCTGGGATTTCGAGGGCGAGAAGCCGCTCGCCATCTCGATCGAGACGCGCAAGGACAAGCACCAGCAGTACTCGGCGATCGCGGGCTTCTTCCGCAACTATCCGATCCTCTACGTGCCCGCCGACGAGCGGGACCTGGTGCGGCTGCGCACCAACTACCGGGGAGAGGACGTCTGGCTCTATCGGCTGCGCATGCCGGTCCCGCGCGCGCGGGCGCTGCTGCTCGACTACGTCGCGAGCATGAACCGGCTGGTCGACCGCCCGGAGTGGTACAACGCGCTCACCGAGAACTGCACGACCGCGATCCGCACCCACGTGAAGGCCGTCGGCGGCGCGGTTCCGCTCGACTGGCGGCTCTTCGCCAACGGTCATCTCGACGAGCTGCTCTACGAGCGCGGCGCCGTGAACAACGCCATCCCCTTCGAAGAGCTGAAGCAGCGCGGGCACATCGACGAGCGGGCCAAGGCCGCGGACCAGGACCCGGACTTCTCGCTACGGATCCGCGAGGAGCTTCCCGATCGGTAGATGAACAGACCGTGCTGGACGCCCGTCGAGGGAGGGGCTAGGCACTGCGGGCGGGAGGCGCGATGGGGGACTGGAAGGCGGTGGCGCTCGCGCTCGGGACCGCCCTGTCCCTTGCCGGCTGCGGGGGGCTCACGCCGGCCGCGCCGCGCTCCGAGAAGCCCAAGCGCACCACGGTGCTCGCCACCGCGGAGGACGACCGGCGTGCCGGCGAGGAGGCGACGCGCGACGTGGTGGGCGAGTTCGGCCTGCTCGCCAGCCCCGCCGTCCAGGCCTATGTCCAGGCGGTCGGCGAGCGCCTCGCCCGCCACGCGCCGGTGCACACCTTCGACTACCGCTTCCAGGTGATCCAGCCGTGGATCCCGAACGCGCTCGCCCTGCCGGGCGGCGCCATCTTCATCTCGCGCGGCGTCGTCGCGCTGGCGAGCTCCGAGGACGAGCTGGCGTGCGTGCTCGGGCACGAGATGACGCACGTGGCGCGGCGCCACGCGTCGGCGCAGCAGCAGGTCGTCTCGATGACGCCCTTCGCCTTCGGCATCTACGGCATGGCGCAGATCGCGGCCTACGCGCGCGAGCAGGAGCGCGAGGCGGACCGCGGCGGACAGCAGATCGCGGCCGCCGCGGGCTACGACCCGCGCGCGATGGGCGAGATCCTTCGCAAGCTCGATCAGGTCGAGCGCCTGCAGCTCGGCGTCCCGCAGCTCCCGAACTTCCTCGAGACGCACCCGTCCCCGACCGAGCGCACGGCAGCCGCCTTCACGCTCGGCGAGGAGCTCCTCTTCACCCGCCAGCGGGGCATCGCCCAGGGCCCCGAGGACTACCTGCACCGCATCGAGGGCATGGTCGCGGGCGCGGATCCGAGCGAGGGGGTGTTCCAGGGCAACCGCTTCCTCGACCCCGATCTCGACTTCGGCATGACCTTCCCGGACGGTTGGACGCTGGTGAACAGCCCGCAGATGGTGGCCGGCTTCCCGCCCGGGCGGGTGGCTCGGCTCGGGCTCGAGTCGGCCGGACCCGGCGACGACCCGAAGGTGGCCGCGGGCCGCTTCCTCGCGGTCGAGGCCCCCGAGGCGCACGCCCACATCCTCGACGCGCGCTCGGTGGAGGTCAACGGGAAGCCCGCCTTCCAGGTGGAGACCTGGGGACCGGCGCCGGGGGGTGCGATGGCGGGCCAGCTCACCTGGATCGCGCACGGCGGCAGCATCTACCGGATCTCGGCCGTCGCGCCGAGCGCGCTGTCGGAGCGCTTCTTCGGCCGCGCGCGCACCATGGCCCGAACCTTCCGCCCGCTCACCACCGAGGAGCGCGACTCGATCCTGGTGCAGCGGCTGGCGACCGCGCGCGCGCGCGGCGGCGAGACGCTGGCCGCCTTCTCGAAGCGGGTCGGCAACGCCTGGGACGTCGAGCAGACCGCCGTCTTCAACGGGATCCTGCCGGACACCCTCCTCGCGTCCGACCAGCTCGTGAAGATCGCGCGGTCGGAGCACTACCGGGCGAGCCCGACCGAGCCCGCCAAGGACGCGGTGCCCGCCGTCCTCCCCGCCCCCAGCGCGGGAAGCGGCTCTCAGCCTTCCCGGTAGGTCGTGTGCCGCGGGCGGCCGGCGAGCACGTTGGCAAGGCCCCAGCTCGTCACCTTCTTGAAGGCGTCGGACCGGATGAAGGTCTGGAAGGCGGGCTCGTCGCTCCAGCGCGACACGATCAGATAGACGCTCGGCCCGCCGCCATCGATGCGCCGATAAATCTCCGAGCTGTCGTGGCCCTCGGCGCCCTGCATCACCTCGAGCACCTTGCGGCAGGCGCCCTCGAAGACCTCTTCCTTGCCCTGCAGCACCTCGTAGTTCATCCCGATGGTGACCATGGCGCGCCAGCATAGCGCGGGACGCCGCTGCGTTAGCGTATCGCGATGCGGCGGACGCGGCGGACCGCGCTCACCATCGCCGGCTCGGACTCGGGCGGAGGCGCCGGGATCCAGGCCGATCTCAAGACCTTCCACCACTTCGGCGTGTATGGGACGAGCGCCCTCACCCTGGTGACGGCCCAGAACACGCTCGGGGTGCGACGCGTCGAGCCGCTCGCGCCGTCGCTCGTGTCGGCGCAGATCGACGCCGTCGCGGAGGACCTGCGGCCGGACGCGGTCAAGACCGGCGCGCTCGGCTCCGCGGCGATCGTCGAGGCGGTCGCGGCGGCGGTGGCCCGGCACCGCCTCGGGCCGCTCGTGGTCGATCCGGTGATCCTCTCCAAGAACGGGCGGGATCTCCTCGACGCCGATGCCCTCGACGCGCTGCGCCGCCTGCTCGTGCCCGCCGCCGCGCTCGTGACCCCGAACCTCCCCGAGGCAGCGGCGCTGCTCGGCGCGGGCGTCGCGCCCGGCGAGCGCGGGCTCGCCGAGGCGGCGCGGGCCCTTCTCGGGCTCGGCGCGCGCGCCGTCCTCGTGAAGGGGGGCCACCTCCCGGGCGCCGAGGTCGTCGACGTGCTCGCCGACCGCGACCGCGTGCTGACCCTTCGCGCGGCCCGCATCGACACGCCGCACACGCACGGAACGGGATGCACCTACTCGGCGGCGATCGCGGCGCGCCTCGCGCGGGGAGACGACCTGGCGGACGCCGTCCGCACGGCGCACGCCTGGGTGCAGCGCGCGATCGCCACCGCGCCCGGCCTCGGGCGCGGCCATGGCCCGCTGAACCACTGGGCCCGTTCATGAGGCCGACCGGAGCGTGATCTCGGTGATCTCCGCGGGCGCACCGAGGCGCATCGGCGGACCCCAGAAGCCGGTGCCACGGCTCACGTAGAGGGCGCTGGCGCCCACGCGGTGCAGGCCCTCGACCCACGGCACGACGGCGCGCACGAACCAGCGGAACGGCCAGATCTGACCGCCGTGCGTGTGCCCCGAGAGCTGCAGGTCGACCCCGAGGCGCGACGCGTCCTTGAAGGTGGTCGGGTCGTGGGCGAGCAGCACCACGGCGCGAGACGGGTCGCGGCCGGCGAGCGCGCGCTCGAGGTCCTCGCCGCCGTCCGGGTCGACCAGGTTGCCGTGTCGGTCGTCGACGCCGGCCAGGTCGAAGCCTCCGTCGATCGCCAACCGCTCGTTGCGCAGCGCGCGCCAGCCGAGCTCGGCCATGCGGGCGACCCACCCGTCGGCGCCCGAGTAGTAGTCGTGGTTGCCGGTCACGAAGTAGACGCCGCAGCGGGCGCGCAGCGCTGCCAGCGGCTCGACCTCGGCGCCGACGCGCGCAACCGAGCCGTCGACCAGGTCCCCGGTCACCGCGACGAGGTCGGCGCCGAGCGCGTTGACCCGCTCCGCGACCGTTCGCGCGAAGCGCCGGTCGAGCAGCGGGCCGATGTGCAGGTCCGAGATCTGCGCGATGCGGAAGCCGTCGAGCGCGCGCGGCCAGCGCGCGAGCGGGACCTCGACGCGGCGCAGTCGCGGCGGCGCGAGCCCCTGCCCGAGCGCCACCGCGCCCGCCGCCAGGCCCACCGTCGCGACGAGGAGCGCGCGCCCGCGCGCCAGCACCGGGACGGTGCCCTCCGGCAGCGCCGCGCCCACCAGCGCGAGCACGACGTCGCTCGCGAGCGTCGTCATCACCAGCAGGAAGGCGAGGCCGAGCCAGCCGTACGCCGCCCACGCCAGCGCGTTGGAGAGCGATCCGCGCCGGCGGCGCAGGAAGGCCTGCGCCACCACGGCGGCGAAGGCCAGCGCGAGCGCACCGAGCGCCGCGTGGCGGACCGATGCGGGCCACGCGGGCGCCAGAACCAGACGCTCGGCGAGGTAGACGTGCATCCCGACCCCGACCGACAGGAACAAAGTCAGGAACGCGATGCCGGCGAGCCAGCGGCGGGTCAATGCGAGCCTCTCGTTCGGCGGGCGGCGCGCCGCGCAGGCTAGCATGCGAGGGCGTGGCCGACGCCGACCTCCTGATCCCGCTCCGCGACTTCGCCATCGCGCTGGCGATCGGCGCCCTGGTCGGGATCGAGCGCGAGAAGAAGAAGGAGGAGGAGGCCGAGCGCGGCACCGCGGGCCTGCGCACCTTCATCCTGCTGGCCGAGGCCGGGGCGATCGCAGCCTGGCTCTCGGTGCGGCTCTCGTCGCCCTCGATCTTCGTCGCCGGCGGCGTCCTGGCGATCGCCGTCGTGCTGGCCGGCTATGCAGTCCACGCGCGCGCCCAGGGCTCCGGGCTCACCACCGAGGTCGCCGCGCTCGTGGTCTACCTGCTGGGCGGCGCCGTGGTGTTCGGCTTCCCAGCGCTGTCGGTGGCGCTCGCCATCGCAACCTCGGCGCTGCTCGCCTTCAAGGAGCCGCTGCACGGGCTCGTGGATCGGATCGGTCGGGACGACCTCTACGCCGGTCTCCAGCTCTTGATCGCCACCTTCATCGTGCTGCCCGTGCTGCCGCGCGAGCCGATCGACCCGTGGCACGCGCTGGTCCCGTACCGGATGGGGTGGCTGGTGATCCTGATCTCGGGGCTCTCGCTCGTCGGGTACATCGCGACCCGCGCGCTCGGACCCGGGCGCGGGATCCCGCTCACGGGCCTCTTCGGCGGCCTGGCCTCCTCGACGGCAGTCTCGCTCGACTTCGCCCGCAAGAGCCGCGAGGACGCGCGCGACACCGCGCTCGCCGACGCACTGGCGGCGGGGCTCCTGCTCTCGTGGAGCGTGATGTTCGCGCGCGTGCTCGCCCTGGTGGCCGCGGTCCACGCGCCGCTGCTACGGCCGCTCCTCCTGCCCGGCCTCGGGCTCGCGCTGCTCTCGGCCGTGATCGCGTGGGCGTGCTACCTGCGCGGTGCGGGCGCTGCGGCCGGCGCAGCCTCCGAGGTGCCCCTGCGCAATCCCTTCAGCCTGCTCCCCGCGATCCGCTTCGCCGCGCTGTTCGCCGTCGTGCTGCTCTTTGTGAAGCTGGTGCAGACGTATCTGCCCGGACGCGGGCTCTACGCGGTCGCCGCGCTGGCCGGCCTGACCGACGTCGATGCCATCACGCTCTCGATGGCGGGCTTCGCACGCGACGGAGGCGATGCCCTGGTCGCCTCGCGCTCGATCGTGATCGCGGCGCTCTCCAACACGCTCCTCAAGCTCGGCTTCGTGGTCGCGCTCGGCAGCGCCGCGCTGAAGCGCCGCGTCGGCCTCGCCACCGGGCTCCTGGTGGCGGGCGCCGCGATCGCGCTCCTGCTCCAGGGGTGAGGCGGATCACCAGCCGCGCAGGTCGACCGGCCAGCTCTCGAGCACGTCCTCGCCGTCCACGAGGTGCAGGCGCTCGTGGTAGGCGACGGTCGGGTCGATGTGCGCCGGCCAGACGCGCACGCGCGCACCGACCCGCAGCGCACGCTCCGACTTGAAGGTGATGTGCTCGTCGGAGCAGAACCAGACCTGCGCGCCGTCGATCGAGGGATTGCCGTGATCCATGCCGAGCGCCTTGAGCCCGCAGTCCGCGACGGCGAAGCCGGGGCTCGCCGAGATGACCGTGGACCACACGAAGCAGGCGGGACGGAACGGGAGGCCGAGCTTCGCGTAGGCGGTGTCCATCAACGAGTAGGAGCCCGCCTGGATCTCGGTCGCCGTCTCGTTCAGGTCGAACGTCCCGGTGCCGCCCGCCGAGATCACCTCCCCGCCCACGAGCGCGTGCGCCGCCACGAGCCTCGCCATCGCGACCTCGCAGGCCTCCTTGCGCTTGTCGCGCTCCGGGATCCCCACTGCGTGGCCCTCGTAGCCCATCACGCCGCGCACCGAGAGGCCGCGCCGGCGCGCGAGATCGGCGATGCGGCCGGCCTGCTCCGGAGCGCAGCCGCAGCGGGGCAGCCCCACGTTGACGTCGACCAGGACCTCGGCCACGCCGGCGGCCGCGGCGACCGCGACGGTCTCCTCCGAATCGACGGCGACGGTGACGCGCGCGTCGAGCGCGCCGAGCCGGCGCGCGTCGACGACCTCGTTGGCGAGCAGCAGGTCCTCCCCGAGCCCCGCGGCCGCCATCCCCTCCATCTCGCGCAGGGTGGCGCAGCAGAAGGCGCGGTGGCCGACTGCGGCCTGCCGTCGGGCCAGCGCCGTGCACTTGGTCGCCTTCACGTGCGGGCGCAGCCGCGCGCCCGGCAGCGCCTTCGCCATCGCCGCGAGGTTGTGCTCGAGCGCGGCCGCGTCGGCGACGAGCGACGGCGTCGGGAGATCGCGGAGCTTCAAGCCCGGAGACCCTTCGCCTCGTCGAGCCCGAGCATGCGGTTCAGGTTCTGGATCGCGGCGCCCGCTGCTCCCTTGCCGAGGTTGTCGAGGATCGCGACCAGCAGCACGTGGCCGGAGGGATGCGGCAGCACGAAGAGGTCCACCCGGTTGGTGTCGTTCGCGGCCTGCGGATCGAGGCTGCGCTCGCTGACGGCGGCCGGCTCGGCATAGGGCGCCACGCGGACGAAGCGCTCGCCGCGGTAGCGCTCGGCGATCGCCTCCCAGATCGCCTTGCCCGTCGCGCCGCGCGCGAGGAGCTCGGCGTGCAGCGGCACCTCGACCCGCATGCCGCAGCGGAAGGGCCCCACGGCCGGCACGAACTGCGGCTCGCGCGCGAGGCCTGAGAAGCGCTGCATCTCCGGGACGTGCTTGTGGACGCGCTCGAGCGAGTACGGCGCCTCGTAGACCAGGCGCTGCAGGCCGAGCGCCGGATCCTCCCATCTCTCGATCAGGGCGTGGCCGCCGCCGCTGTAGCCCGAGAGCGCCCGGATCGAGAGCGGGGCCTCGCGCGGGAGGAGCTGCGCGTCGACGAGCGGTCGCAGCAGCAGCACGACGCCGGTCGGGTAGCAGCCGGGATTCGACACCCGCGGCGCGGCGGCGATCGCGTCGCGCTGGCCAGCCTCGAGCTCGGGAAGCCCGTAGACCCAGCCCTCGGCCACCCGGTGCGCGGTGCTCGCGTCGAGGACCCGCACGCGCGAGCCCTCGGCCCAGCCCGCGACCTCGCGCGCCGCGTCGTCGGGCAGGCACAGCACCGCGAGGTCGGCGCCCCGGAGCGCCTCGCGCCGCGCGCCGGCGTCCTTGCGCTGCGGCTCGGGCAGCGTCAGCAGCTCGAGGTCGTCGCGACCCGCGAGCCCGTCGCGGATACGCAGGCCGGTCGTCCCGGCGTGACCGTCGATGAAGACGCGAGGCCGCATGGCTGCGCGAGCTTAGCGCGCGGGTGCGGAGTGCCCGGCTGCGGACTGGAAGCCCTCGGCGGACACACCGACGCGTTCCGCGCCGAAGACGGCGCGGAAGACGCCGATGGCGGCCTCGGCGTAGCCCGGCTCGGCCCAGGCGCCGAAGCCGGATGCCCGCAGCCGCTCGAGCGCCGCGCGGCTGCGGCGGCCGCCGGCGCCGTCGCCGCGGAAGAAGTCGTCGATCACCACGCGGTCGGCGAGCGGCTCGAGGCGGCGCGCGAGCCGCTCGGGGTCGCAGGGCAGGAGGGGAGACAGGGCAGCCTGCGTGCGCACGCCCGCCGCGCGCAGCCGCGCGAGCGCCTCGAAGCGCAGGCCGAGCCCCGGCGCGTTCGGCTCGAGCAGCCTGCGCACGCGCTCGTCGTCCGTCGCGATCGTCACGCTCGCGAGGGCGCCCGGGATACGCGCGATCAGGTGGGCGTCGCGCGCGACGAGCGGGCTCCGCGTCTGCACCAGCAGGAACGCCGGCGGCCGATCGATCATCACCTCGAGGCACCCGCGCGTGAGGAGGAGCCTGCGCTCCAGGGGCGTGTAGGGGTCGGTGGCCGAGGAGCAGAACACGCGCGCATCACGGAGCGCGCCGCGCTCGGCCTCGCGACGCAAACGGACCGGCGCGTTGGTCTTGGGCGCCACCCACTCCGACCACGGAAGCCGATAGGGATTGGCGCGCTGCACCGAGAGCTCGCGCACGTAGCAGTACACGCAGGAGAACTCGCAGCCCGCGTACGGCTGCAGCGAGTGGGTGAAGCCGCGCAGGTAGCCGCCGGTGGGGGTCAGGATGCGCGCGACCTCGCGCGGAAAGACGCGGGCCCGGCCCATGCGCCGATGGTACGCTCGCGCCTCCATGATCGCCCTCGAGCTCGCCGGCGCCACCAAGCGCTATGGGCGCCGGTCGGCGCTGGTCGGCGTCGACCTCGCGGTGCCGGCCGGCTCCGCAGTCGGGCTGCTGGGGGCGAACGGCGCCGGCAAGACCACGGCGCTGCGCCTCCTGCTCGGCTTCGCGCGCCCGAGCCGCGGCGCCGTTCGCCTGCGCGGGCGCGATCCCTTCGACCCGGCGTCACGCCGCGGTGTCGGCTACCTGCCGGAGCGCCTTCGGCTGCCGGGCGCGATGACGCTGCGCCGCTTCCTCGGGCTGCACGGGCGGCTCGCGGGGCTCGGAGCCGGCGAGCTCGGGCGCGAGATCGAGGCGACGGCCGAGACGACCGGCGTGCGCGAGCGGCTCGGCGAGCGGCTCGACTCGCTCTCCAAGGGCCTCGCGCAGCGCGCCGGCTTCGCCGCCGCGCTGCTGGCGCGCCCGGAGCTGCTGGTGCTCGACGAGCCCACCAGCGGGCTCGACCCGCTCGGCGTCCGCGACGCGCGCGACTGGGCGCTCGCCGCGCGGGCGCGGGGCGCGACGCTGCTCGTCTCCTCGCACGTGCTCTCCGAGGTGGAGCGCGTGTGCGACCAGGTCGTGATCCTGCGCGAGGGACGGATCGCCGCGGCGGGCGCGGTGGATCAGCTCCTGCTGCCGGGCGAGACGCTCGAGGACGCGTTCGTGCGCGCCGTGCGCGGATGACCGCGCCGCTGCGCGCCTTCGCGGCACTCGCCGCCGAGGCCTTCCGCGACGGTCTTCGCCGGCGCTTCGCCTTCGCCATCGCGCTCTTCCTGCTGGCGGCGGGGATGGGCGCCGAGAGCTGCACCAGCCTCGGAAGCGCGAGCTTCAGCGTGAACCAGCACGCGCTCCCCCCCGAGGTGCTGGCGGGCTTCGTCGCACCCCTCCTGCTCTCCTGGCAGGCGCTCGCGGTGCTCGTCATCACCGGCGTGATCGCCGCCGACCACCTGGCGCGGCCGCTCGCGGAGGGCAGCGCGTCGCTCTGGCTGGCCCGGCCCGTCTCGCGCGACACCTTCGCCGCGGCGCGCCTCGCGGGCGCGCTCTGCATCGGGCTGGGCGCGGGCGTGCTGCTGCTCGGCACCAGCGCGGCGCTCGTCGTCGCGCGCCAGCACCTCGCGGTCGGCCCCGCGCTCGCCGCCGCGGGCGCCACGGCGCTGGGAGCGCTCGCCGTCGGCGCGCTGGCGATGGCCGCCTCGCTGGCGCTCGGGCGGAGCGCCGTGCTCCTGCTCGTCATCGGCGGCGTGCCGTCGATCGCCCTCGCCAACGCCGTCGTGCTGATGGGCCAGCTCCTGCATCCGGACCTCGAGGTGGGCGGCGTGCTCGGCGCGATCGATCGCTTCGGCCCGCCGCTCGGGACCGCGGTCTTCGCCGCGGTGGCGCCCTGGAACCCACACGTCGATGCGACGGGTGCGCTCGGCCCCGCGCTCGGCCGGCTCGCGGTATGGGCGCTCGGCGCGACCGCGCTGCTCGCGCTGGCCTTCCGGCACACCGAGGTGGAGTGAGCCGGCTCGCTGCGCGCGTCTTGCTGAGCTGTCGCACGTCCTGATGAGCTTCGCTCGCCTACGGCTCGCTGCGCGCGTCTTGCTGAGCTGTCGCACGTCCTGATGAGCTTCGCTCGCCTGCGGCTCGCTGCGCGCGCCCTTCGGGCGCTTGCGGGGATACTCCAGGCGCTCGTCTTGCCTCGGAGGCGGCGGGGCTGGGAAGTCGCCGCCCGGTCGCGCATCGGTTTCCAGCGCGCCACGCCTTCCCTTCCGTGAGACGGGTCACACGGCCCTCCGCGCGACGCGACGAAACGTTTGCGTCGGTCGCGAGGAGTGGCGCCGATCCGGCGCCCCGGCGGACCGTGGAGGGCTCATGCGGAATCGAGGCTTCGGGATCGCGTGCGCTGCGCTCTGGCTGCTGCAGGGTGCGGCGCTCGCGGGCGGCGCGCAGGCTCTCACGCTGGCGGATCTCGCCGGCGGCGGGAGCTTCAGCACGGGGCCGCTCACCTTCGACGACTTCGCCATCAGCGTCGCCGGGGATCTGTCGACCCAGCTCGACGACTACGCCGTCCAGGTGCTCGCCGACGGCTTTCGCGTGTCGGGCCCGCTCTCGGCGTTGATGGGCGAGTCCGGCACGCTCCTGATCTCGTACGACGTGAGCGCGCCGTCCGACGTGATCGATGGGGCGTCCCTGGTGGCCCCGGGCGTGGCGATCGGCACCGGCGCGCAGGCGTGGGTCGGCGAGTCGCTGCTCGACGGGGCGAACCTCCTGGGATCGCTCTTCGTGTTCGACATCGCGGGCGTGGGATCGTCGCCGGCCGACTCGGTCGGCTTCGCGCCGATCTCGCACGTGGAGGTGGCGAAGTCCGTACACCTCGGGAGCGGCTTGTTCTCGGCCCTCACGGTCGTGGACCAGCGCTTCTTCGTGGTGCCCGAGCCGCTGACCTTGCTCCTGCTCGTGGCGGGCCTCCTCGGCCTGGCCGCCTCGGGCCGGCAGCGGTCGGCGTCCTCGGGCTGATCCGCCCGCGTGTCGGGCGGCCGCGGCGCCGAGCGTTCGCCGCGGCCGCCCCGTCACCCACACCCCAGATG
>Ga0335071_10003061_pt1 | contig 17769 bp, 17 predicted proteins | sample Lox_Sample_15_FD_206724 | JGI IMG/M metagenome (GOLD analysis project Ga0335071, IMG submission 206724) | Soil microbial communities from Loxahatchee National Wildlife Refuge, Florida, United States - Lox_Sample_1.5 | ecosystem: Environmental > Terrestrial > Soil > Wetlands | place: USA... | reverse complement strand
AAGCAGCGCGTTCTGGCGCGACTGCTCCTTCAATATAATGTGACCAGAAATGGCCTTCGGCTTGGACCACTGAGCCGTTCGCGTCGAGAACGCATCGGACCTGAACCTCGCCAGTTATGCGAGCCTGTCTCGCTAGCTCAGGATAGTACGTTATCGCAACCACCCTTGTCGGAATCCAGTCTTGCGCGACGAGATGGATCGTTCCCGCGAGAGCACACAGTGCAAGCAATCGCATGTAGTTAAGATACACGCGATTGGGCTGCGAATTACTCCCCCGTCACCGGTTCGTACGCCTCATCCGGCCGCGCCCGCAGATTCGGATTCCGCATCAGCACCCGGGCGCAGGTGTTCCACCGCAGAATCGCATCGTCATTGCCCGCCGGACGCAGCTCCATCGCCTGCTCGTAGCACTCCATCGCGTGGCGGAACGCGTCGTATGCCGTGAATGCCGACGTCGGCGACGCCTTGCGCAACTGCGCATGCGCCGACCGCTCCGAAATAATGCCCGTGTAGTAACTCCGCTGATACTCGCCCTTCAGCCGCGGCAGAATCTCGCGAGCCTTTGCGGGCGAAACGCCGTGCCCGAACTGGTCCGTCAGCGCCAGCAGCAGCAGAATGAGCGCGCGCTGGTTCTCCCCATCAATGCGCAGCACATCCAGACAGATGCTCTCAGCGAGCGACGGCTCGCCCAGCAGCCGGTACCGCGCAGCTTTTTCGAGCGCCTCATCGATCCCCGCCGACGAGATCGGTTTCAGCTCGAAGTGCATAGCTGCCTCCTAGCTTCCCGAGCGGAACACGCGGAACAGCTTGCCCAGCGGATCGAAGAACTGGTCCACGACGCGCTCCTTCAAGGGAATAATTGCATTATCGGTGATGGTAATGTTCTCCGGGCAAACCTTCGTGCAGCACTTGGTGATGTTGCAATAGCCGATGCCATGCTGCTTGCGCAGGTCTCCCAACCGGTCGTCCGCGTCGATCGGATTCATCTCCAATTGCGCCGCGTAAACAAAGAAGCGCGGCCCGATAAACTCGCTGTGCTTGTGATGATCGCGCAGCACGTGGCACACGTCCTGGCACAGGTAGCACTCGATGCACTTGCGAAACTCCTGCGGCCGGTCCACGTCGGCCTGCTGCATCCGCCACGAGCCGTCCGGCGCATCCGCCGGCCGCGGCTTGAGCTTCCGAATCCCCTTCTTCACTTCGTAATTCCACGAAACATCGGTCACCAGGTCGCGAATCAGCGGGAAGGTCTGCATCGGCTGGATGGTGACGGGCTCCTGAAGCGGCAGCGTGTTCAGGCGCGTCATGCACATCAGCTTCGGCATCCCGTTAATCTCGGCCGAGCACGACCCGCACTTCCCGGCTTTGCAATTCCAGCGCACCGCCAGGTCGTTGGCTTGCTCAGCTTGAATGTGATGCACCGCGTCCAGCACCACCATGCCCTCGGTAATCTCGGTGCTATAGTCGCGATACTCGCCGCCCGACTTGTCCCCGCGCCAAATTCGAAACGTTGCTTTCGCCATCGCTGCTTTCCGCTTTCCGCCTTCCGTTCCCCTACTTCATCTCCTCAATGACCTGCTTCTGCTCGTCCGTCATCGGCGGCAGTGGATCATGCGTCACCTGCATCGAACCATCTTTCGCCTTGTGAATCGCCAGGTTGAACGTGCCGAACACATCGTCCTTATTCGGATAATCTTCCCGGAAATGAGCCCCGCGACTTTCCTTGCGCTCCAAGCCCGCCCGCGTAACAGCTTCCGACACCGTCAGCAGGTTATCCAAGTCGATCGACGTGTGCCAGCCCGGATTGTATTCGCGGTTCCCGCCCACACTCACGTGCTTGGCGCGCTCCTTCAGCTTCAGAATGCCGTCCAGCGCCCGCTCCATTTCGTCCTGCCGCCGCACAATGCCCACCAGGTCCTGCATCAAGTCTTGCAGATCGTGTTGCACCTGGTACGGGCTCTCGCCGCTGCGACCGAACGGCTCCAGCGACTTCTGCGCCACCTCATCCACCTGAGCCATGTCGATGGACCCCGCCCCGTTCTCCTTCGAGTACTTCGCCGCGAACTCGCCCGCCCGCTTGCCGAACACGATCAGATCCGAAAGTGAATTGCCGCCTAGCCGGTTCGCCCCATGCAGGCCCACGCCGCATTCGCCGGCCGCGAACAGTCCCGGCACATCCGACATCTGCGTCTCCGGATCCACCTTCACGCCGCCCATCATGTAATGCGTAGTCGGCCCGATCTCCATCGCGTCCTTCGTGATGTCGATATCGCCCAGCTGCTTGAACTGGTGGTACATGCTGGGTAGCTTGCGCTTGATGTGTTCCGCGGCGTTCGGCAGCTTTTCCTTGATCCAGGCGATGTCCAAAAACACGCCGCCATGCGGGCTGCCGCGCCCCTCTTTCACCTCGCGATTGATGCACCGCGCCACGTGGTCGCGCGTCAACAGCTCCGGTGGCCGCCGCGCGCTCTTATCGCCCTGCGTGTAGCGCCAGCCTTCTTCTTCGTTGTCCGCCGTTTGGCTCTTGTAGTTCGCCGGAATATCGTCGAACATGAACCGCTTGCCCTGGTTATTGCGCAGGACTCCGCCTTCGCCGCGCACGCCCTCGGTCACCAGAATGCCGCGCACGCTCGGTGGCCAGACCATCCCCGTCGGATGAAACTGCACGAACTCCATACCCGCGAGCGTCGCGCCCGCGTGATATGCCAGCGCGTGCCCATCGCCCGTGTACTCCCAGCTATTGCTCGTAATTTTGTACGCCCGCCCGATGCCGCCAGTCGCCAGCACCACGGCCTTGGCGTGAAACAGCAAGTAACGGCCTCGCTCGCGCTCGTACCCAAACGCGCCCACCACGCGCCCCGCGTTCAGCAGCAGCGTGATGATGGTGGTCTCCATGTGAAACTGGATGCCCTGGTGGATGCCGTGATCCTGTAGCGTGCGGATCAGCTCCAGCCCCGTGCGGTCACCCACGTGCGCGAGGCGCGGATACCGGTGCCCGCCGAAATTGCGCTGCAGGATGCGCCCATCCGGCGTGCGATCGAACAGCGCTCCCCAGGCCTCCAGTTCGCGCACACGCGACGGCGCTTCTTTCGCGTGAATCTCGGCCATCCGCGGATTGTTCAGATACTGGCCGCCGCGCATCGTATCGGCGAAATGCACGCGCCAGTTGTCGCGGTCGTCCACGTTGCCCATCGCCGCCGCCATCCCGCCCTCGGCCATCACCGTATGCGCTTTGCCCAGCAGCGATTTGCTCACCACTCCGACTTTGACGCCCGCCGCCGACGCTTCAATCGCCGCGCGCAGTCCGGCCCCGCCCGCGCCGATCACCAACACGTCATGTTCGAAAGTTTGATACTCTGCCATTACAGAATTCTCCAATCCGTCCAGATGCCCATCGAGCACATCCTTACGTACAGATCGGAGAACGCGACCCAAAGCAGGCTCATCCACGCAAACAGCATGTGGCGGCGGTTCATGCAGCTCACGCATTCGTAGAGCTTCTTGCGAACCGGCCGGCGCGAGAGCACATCGAACATCCCGCCCACCAGGTGTCGCAGGGAATGGCAGCCGAAGGTGTAGCTTGCGAGCAGAACGAAATTGAGTGTCAGCACCAGCGTGCCGACGCCAATCCCGAAACCGTTGGGAAACTGCGTGGCCTTATAGGCGTCGTGCGCCAGAAACACCAGGAACAGCAGCGCGAAATACAGGAAGTAGCGATGGATGTTCTGGATGATCAGCGGGAAGTAGCGCTCGCCCAGATACTTCTTGCGCGGCTCGCCCACGGTGCACGACGGCGGATCAGCCCAAAACGCCTTGTAGTACGCGCCGCGATAGTAGTAGCACGTGATGCGGAACCCGCCCGGGAAGATCAAAATGATCATCGCCACCGTGACGAAGCTCGGGATGAAAGCCGGCATCGCGCCGAACCACGAGTCCTCGCCCGGGTGGCCAAAGATCAGTGGCGAATACATCGGCGACAGGTACGGGCCGAATATATAATGATTGCCCTGAAAGGCCGCCCAGTTCGCGTAAACCAGAAAAGCGCCGAGCCCGAGAAATGTTAGAAGCGGCTGGACCCACCACGAGTCCCGCCGCGCGGTGCGCCCAAAGCGCCCGCGCTCTAAAGGAACATCAACCGATGACATGGAAATGGTCAGGCTATCGAAAACCGCCGTTCCAAGTCAACCTGCCACGCTGGTATGAGACGATGCTGGTGTGGGACCTTTCAGAAAGCTATGTGCGGCGGTCCTGCTCGCAGTCTCAGTCGCCGGCCCCGGCCTGTCCTGTGCAGTAGTTTTCCGTGGGGAAGTTGTAGGTCCGAACTTTCGCGTCGAAGCCAAGGACCGCGACCGTCCCGTGAAGGGCGTTCCGATAGAGCTCCATGTAGAGACAGTTGCCAGATATCGGGCGGTCACCGACAAGAACGGCATCGCCCGATTCCACAACCTGCCGGCGGGGTCTTACTTTCTAATCGCTGGGTCTCCTGGCGGTCTCTCTGACGCCACTAACATCGAAGTGAAACCCGAATTGTCTGAGCGAACGATATCGGTGCGCTGGCCCAACGCGACTCCGCTCGTCACAGCCTCTCTCAAAGGCACTCTGTACCTGCCAAAACAGACTAGCTTTTCGCTCGAAGTGCTCAAACCTATCTCCGGCCGAGTACTGAAAAGCATGGATGCTGATGAAGGTGGCTCGTTCGATTTTCCGGGAATTGCTCCTGGCCTTTACTTGCTCCGAGTGATCCCGCCCGGCGGCGAGATCCCGGTCGACGTTGAGCCCGGCGCGGCGACAGCACATCTCGATCTCGACTTGGGATCGACCGATTGCGGATTCCGGTACATGGATCGCAAACAATGCCCCCAAACTGACCTGCATCTCCGGCGCCTGGAAGGAAGTGTTCTCGATCCCTCTGGGGCGGCAATCCCTGATGCAGAGATCCTGTTGCGTGACCCCAGCGACAAGTTGGTAAAGCGGATCCAAACTGACAGGTCCGGCAATTTCCTTTCACTCGATGTCGCCGACGGTATCTACCAGCTTGTGATCGCGGAGAACGGGTTCACTCCGATGCGCCGAACCTTGACCATCGAGCCCAATGGCGCGAGTTCACCTCTTGAAATCCAACTTGGCCTTCTGGGATTGTGCAGTAGCGCAACCACCCGGTAAGCCGAGCCGCGACCGAGAGGGAGCAGTTACCGAGGGCTCTCGCCGTCTTCCAGCTTCTTGAGTCGATCCTGCAAGGATTCAATCTCCACATCCATTGCAGGCTATCGAAAACCGCCGTTCGAAGTCAACCCGCCGCGACAATGTGCGACGATGCTGTTGTGGGGCCCTTCAGACAGCTATCGATAGCGGTCTTGCTCGCAGTCTTAACCGCCAGCCCCGGCCTGTCCTGCTCAACGTCATTCGTCGGGGTGGTTGATGTTGGGCCGAACTTTCGCATCGAAGCCAAGGACCGCAGCCGTCTGGTTGAAGGCGTTCCCGTAAAACTTCATGTCGGCTTAGAGGTCAAATATGAAGCCGTCACCGACAAGGACGGCATCGCACAGTTCCATAACGTGCCGCCGGGATCTTACTTTCTCATAGCCGGCCCCGAACCGGGTTTCGCGCACGCCTTTAACCTCCAGGTGAACCCCGAGGAATTGTCCGAGCGAACGATACCGGTGCGCTGGCCCAACGCCACTGTGCTTGCCACAGCTTCGCTGAAAGGCATTCTGCGCCTGCCAGACGGGATCCAGGGGCAAGAGGGCAGCGCCTCGCTCGAGGTGCTCGAACCTCTGTCGGGTCGAACACTCAAGAGGGCGGACATCGGCTTGAGTGGCTCATTCGATTTCCCGGGTCTTGCCCCCGGCCTTTACGTCCTCCGTCTGACGCCGCTGACACCAATCGTAGGCCTGATCCCGGTCGACGTCCAACCAAGCGCCGCAAAGGACCGCCTGGATCTCGACCTGGGATTTGACAGCTGCGGGATGCGGTACATGGATCACAATCAGTGCCCTGAACTCGATCTGCATCTTCGCCGCCTGCAAGGCCGCACTGTCGACGGCATCGAGGCTGGGTTCCCGAACGCAGAAGTCACCTTGCTCGGCACGGACGGCAAGTTGGTCGGGAGGACCTACACCGACAGAACCGGCAATTTCTCACTCGATGCCCCCGATGGTACCTATCGGCTTGTCGTCGGGATGAACGACGAGACTCCTTTGCGAGGAACCGTAACCATCGATCCCAATGGCGCGAGTTCACTACTCCAGGTCCATCTTGGCCTACTGGGAACGTGCAGCAGCGCAACAACCCGGTAAGCCGAGCCGCGATCGTCGGGGAGGGGTTACCCCGGGCCGTTGCCCTCGAGTTTCTTGACACGATCCTGCAAGGACTCAATCTCCTCGTCCATCGCACGAATCGCCGCCGAATGGCTCCGCGCCCGCATCTCGACCGGCGACATCGACCGCTGGAACCTGGTCACAAGCCTCGTTCCGGCGCGATCAAACTCGTCGGTCAGCCAGCGCTTGTCGTCATCGGTCAGCATGCGCCGCTCGCCTCGCCTCAATCATATCTGTTCTGCGAACCCACCCCGGCGCTCCCGCAAAACACCACACCGCAATCACCGGATCGCAAATCGCGCACCCCAGCGACGACGTCACCGAAAACGGCAGCATCGGACTCCCGTGCAGATGATGCACCACATCCCACGCCGTGTGCAGCAGCCATCCAACTCCAATCCAGCCATAAGACGTCAACCCGCGGAACGCACAATGCGTCATGGCCATCGTGAACGCGAACTCCCAAGGCCCCAGCCCGAACGCACTCAAATACGCCGCGCCCGCCCCGGCCACCATCACCGCCATGAATTTCTGGCGCCCCGGTTCCCGGATTAGCGAAGTGATCGCGATAAAGATCAGCGCAATGAAAACCGGAGCGATGTACTGGATGATCCGCATGCCACTAGCTCCGCGCCTGTTTGAGTGGCAGCGACCTCGCCACCAGACCTTCGAACGCCGCCCCCGCCCGCCGGTCCGCATCCGCCGACTTCACGAAACGATACGCCGAATGATGCGCCAGATAGATCCCCGTCAGCTCCCACACGAACTGATCCGCATCCAAGTCCTTCCGAAAGTGCCCGCGGCTCACTGCCTCCTCCACCAGCTGTTTCAAGAAACTGCGCCACCGGTTCTCCTGTGCCAGCACCCAGTCGCGCACAGGACCTTCGACATCATCCAGCTCAAACATTGCTGCCGCCACGGGGCACCCGCCGGGCAGCCCCGCGCGCTTGGTCCACCCCAGCCAGTGCGACACCAGCGCCTTTAATCGCGGCAGCCCCTCCGGCGCGCACATGGCCGGCTGCACGAATTCTTTCTCGCCCACCTGCAGCGTGTGCTCCAGCAGCCCGATCTGCACTTGGTCCTTGGATTTGAAATGCGCGAACAGCCCGCTCTTCGACATCCCCACCCGATCGGCCAGCACTCCCAGCGTCACGCCGCCCAGGCCGCCTTTGCTCATCAGTGCCAGACCCTCGCGCAGGATGCGGTCGCGCGTCGAAATCTCGCCCGTCATGACTCCGAAAATAGCACGACCGGTCGATTGTGTAAAGGAGAACGGTCTGCCGGCGTTCTGCCGGGGGGAAATGCCTGTAAAATTCGTTACACCGCAGTTGGTGCTTTCACGTCAAGAGCCCCCAAGAGCTAGTGGTGGCATCGCCAAACCTTTGTAAGGCAAGGCTCAGCCCAAAATTAAACTTGCAATCGTTTCAGGACTCGTGTCAGAATTTGACGAGGCCGGAAGTGGCCAGAACTGGACAGACGTGGAAGAGAAACCTCAAACAGCGCCCGTGGAGCCCCCTCGCGGCTTCTTTACCGCCCACGTCGACGACAAAGGCAGGCTCAAGCTTCCGGTGAATTTCCAGGCGTACTTGAATGGGATCGATGACAGCGGGGTATTTGTGACCAGCACCGACGGCCGCATAGCTAAAATCTACCCGAATTCGGTCTGGAATGGAAACCTAAAAGTTTTGGAAGACCTGAACGCGCAGGATCCGGGAGCGGCCGAAGCGATCAGCTTCATGGCAAACCACTTTGGCGCCGACGGCAAAGTGGATGCGCAGGGGCGAGTGACACTGCCCACCGATCTCCGCCGGGCGTTGGCCCTGGAGAATCAGGAAGTCCGCGTGGACTGCTCGCAAGGCGGCGTGAATATCTATTCGATGGCCGAGTACGAAGCGCGCAAGCGAGAGGCGGAAGCGAAGATGGCCGAGAATTTGAGAGCCGCCAAGCTGAAAGGGTTCAAGTAGCGGCCATGTATGCACGTTCCGGTCATGCTCGGCGAATGCCTGGAGTACCTGGGCGTGCGGCCGGACGGCATTTTCCTGGACGTAACTGCGGGATTGGGTGGACATACGGGAGCGATTGCGGCGCGCCTTACCACGGGTCTCGCGATCGCCAACGACCGGGATGCCGAATCGCTCGCGCTCGCCAAGCGCAACACGGCGCAATGGGCGGATCGCATCCGCTACACGCGCGGTTCGTTTGCGGAGCTACCGGCGACGCTGGCCGGATTGGGAATCGCGAAGGTGGATGGGTTATTGGCCGACCTGGGCGTCAGCCGTTATCAGTTAACGGAACCGGAGCGTGGCTTTTCCGTCATGGCCGAAGGCCCCTTGGATATGCGCATGGATCGCAGCCAGGGCCGGACCGCCGACGAGATTGTCAATTTCAGTTCCGAAAAAGAATTGGCCGACTTGATTTATCAATTCGGCGAGGAAAGGAGGTCGCGGAGAATCAGCAGAGCAATCGTTCGGGCGCGGCCGATCCACACGACACAGCGCTTGTCGCGTGTGATCGAAGAGGCCGTGCCCCGAACGAGCAAGTTGCATCCGGCCACCCAAACGTTCATGGCATTGCGTTTGGTGGTGAACGACGAACCAGGCCAGTTGGACAGCCTGCTCGCGCTTGCGCCGGATTTGGTGAAGAGTGGCGGTCGCATCGTCATCCTTTCGTTCATGTCGCTGGAAGATCGCAAAGTGAAGCAGTGCTTTCAGGCTCTGGCACGTGCGGGAAGATCGGAGATCCTCACGAGGCACGTCGTCAGGCCGTCGACAGAGGAGATCAAGACTAACCCTCCCTCGCGAAGCGCCAAGCTCCGCGCGGTGGAGATGAAGCAGTAGAGACCAATACATGGCAACGCTGGCACACATCATGGACCGGTTCACGGCGGCGAGGGCCGTCCCCGAAGAGACCTCGCGGATCCGTCCGTTGGACAACGAGGACCCGTTTGCGATTCCCCGCTTCCCCAACGAAGACGTCTATCTCTACGTGAAGCGCATCGACAACACGCGCGTGGTGCGGGAAGCCGATCCGGCCGCGCGCAAGGTGTGCTGGCGGATGATCGGCTCGTCGTTTGCGTTTGCGGCGCTCATTATCGGTCTGCTGCTGCCTTCGCTCAACAGTCTGATGGCCGGCTATAAGCTGGAAGCGCTTCGGCAGGAGCGACAGCGCCTGGAATTGGACCGCGCCTCTCTGGAATTGCAGGAAACCAAGCTGCTGAGCCCGGCTCGCCTGGAAGAGCTGGCGAAGATACAGCGCTTCGTCGATCCGGCGCCGGAAGCCGTGGTCTACCTGGACACCAAGACGGACCGCCCAATTTTGGCGAAGAAGTAACGCATCTTCACGGGTTTCTGCAATGGATCCGCTGGCGACAAGGCGAGTGCACATGTTGGTGCGGCTTACCTTTGTCTGGGCCTTGCTGATCGTCGCTCGCCTCGCTCAGCTTCAAATTGTCCAGCACGGCGAATACGCACGCTTGGCGCAGCAGCAGCAGGAGCGGCTCGAAGAAGTACGTGCGCCGCGCGGCGCGATCCTGGACCGTTACGGGCAGCGCTTGGCCATGAGCCTGCCCGCCCAATCAGTGTGTCTGAATCCGCTGCGCGTACCGGATCCCGCGATCGCCGCCGACATCCTGGCAAAGATCCTGGGTCTCGACGCCGGCGATCTTCTGAGCCGTCTGAAGTCGGCCGCCGCCAATCGCCGCGGGTTTTTGTGGGTGAAGCGCAAGATCACGCCCGAGGAGGCCGCGCGTCTGCGTGACTTGAAGCTGGATTGGATCGAGTTTCGAACCGAGAGCCAGCGCTTCTATCCGAACAAGTCGCTGGCCGCGCACGTTCTGGGTGGTGTCGACTTTGAAGAGCGCGGCGATGGTGGCGTCGAACAGAGCCTGAACGAACTGCTGGAGGGCGAGCCCGGCGAGGTGCTGGTGACCGAGGATGTGCAGCAGCGCGGCTTTGCTTCGAAAGTGGAGAGCGCGCCGCAGCCCGGCCAGGATGTCAAGCTGACCATCGACTCGCGCATTCAATATGAGGCTGAACAGGAGCTGGCGAAAATGGTGCAGACCCACCATGCCAAGTCCGGAAGCCTGGTGGCGATGGATCCACGGACCGGCGATATCCTAGCGCTCGCCAATGTGCCGACCTTCGATCCGAATGAGCGGCCTAAGCCGGGCGAGATGTCCGCGCGGGAGAACCTGGCCGTGACAGCGCCGTTCGAGCCCGGTTCGGTGTACAAGGTGATCACGCTATCGGCGGCGCTCGAGACCACGCATCTCCGGCCGGAATCCATGGTGAATTGCGGCAACGGAAGCATTAACCTGTTCGGCCGCATAATCCACGATCACAGCCGCTATGCCGCGCTCTCGATGGAAGACGTACTGGCGCGGTCCAGCAATATCGGCGCTATCAATATCGGGTTGGCGGTCGGCGACAAGAACCTCTACAACTACATTCTTCGCTTCGGGTTTGGCAAGAAGACCGGCGTTCCGCTGCCGGGCGAGTCGGCCGGTATGGTGCGGCCGTTGCGAGTTTGGGATAAGAGCTCCATCGGCTCCGTGGCTATGGGCCACGAGATTGGAGTGACTGCGGTGCAGTTGGCTCAGGCCTGTTCGGTGATCGCCAGCGGCGGATTTCTGGTGAAGCCGCGCCTGACGATGGATGCGCCCTCCGCGCGGCCCGTTCGCGTGCTTCGGCCCGACACCGCCATCACCATGCGCCGCATGATGGAAGGCGTGGTGATCAAGCCTTATGGCACAGGACACAAGTACGCGAGGTTGTTAGGCTACACGTCGGCCGGCAAGACAGGCACGGCGCAGATCTACGACAACCGTTTGCACCAGTACACGCACCTCTACAACGCGTCCTTCATGGGATTTGCTCCGGTTACCAATCCGGCGATCGTGATTGTGGTCACCATCAACGGCACCGAAGGCGTGGATGGCTATGGCGGACCGGTCTCCGCGCCGGTCTTTCGGGAGGTAGCCGCCGCCGGACTGCGCGTGATGGACGTGCCGAAAGATTTGCCCGAGATGCTTCCTGACGTGACTGACGACCAGGCCGATGAAGACGACGTGGCCATCGCCAGTCTGGGTTCTTCCATCCCTCCCCCGCTGGTCCAGGCGGGAAATGCCGTGGCTGCGGCCGACCGACCCGCGGCTTCCGCAACTAGCGCTTTGGACCAGCGGGTTCTTTTAGCGGAAGGGAAGAGCGACCCGTCGCGGGACTTGGCCGGCCCCCGAGTGCCGGACTTTCAGGGCAAGACAGTGCGGAGTGTGATCGAGCAGGCGGCGGCTCTTGGTATCCCTGTGGAATTCAGCGGAAGCGGTGTGGCTCGCGCGCAGGTTCCCGAGCCGGGGGCGATTTTGCCCGCGGGGTTGGCGGTACGGATTCAATTTGGCCGTTAGCAACCGGAATGACGCTCGCACAGATCCTCCAGGGCGTACGGCTCCGGAGGCCGTTGCCGGTCGAATTGGCGAAGATCGATGTGGCAGGAGTGGAGTACGATTCGCGCCGGGTGGAGCGCGGGTACTTGTTCTTCGCGTTTCCGGGGGCGCGCGCGGATGGACGTCAGTTTGCATCGTCGGCGCTGGAGCGAGGCGCGTTCGCGGTGGTGAGCGAGCTGCCGGCGCCCGGGGACTTCCGCGGCGCATGGATCGAAGTGGAGCATGGCCGTCAGGCACTGGCGCTGGCGGCCCGCAACTTTTATGGGAAACCGGATGAGAGGCTCGGGCTGACAGGCGTCACTGGCACGAACGGGAAGACCACAACGACGTTTCTGATCGACGCTGTGCTGCGCGCCGCGGGCAGGACGACCGCCATGCTCGGCACTATTGAATACCGGCTGGCCGGCCAAGTGCTCCCGGCGGTGAACACGACACCCGAGTCACTCGATCTCTACCGCATCTTTCATAACCTGGAGCAGGCCGGCGGTACGCATGCCACAATGGAGGTGTCGTCCCACGCGCTGGCGTTGGGCAGAGTATACGGCATCACGTTTCACACCGCGGTATTCACGAACCTCACCCGGGATCACTTGGATTTTCACCAAACGATGGAGAATTACTTCGCCGCCAAACGGCTCTTGTTCGTGCCGGAAGGCGCCGCAGCGCCGCGTTGGGCGGTGATTAATCACGACGATCCCTACGGCCGCCAGATCCGGACCACCGCGCAGGTGATCCGTTATGGCTTTGGTGAAGGCGCGGATCTGCGTGCCCGCGCGCTCGAGACGAGTTTCGAGGGATTGCGTTTCAGCGTGACCTATCAAGGCCAGGAAGTGCGACTCCATTCGCCACTGATGGGACAAATCAACGCGTATAACATCCTGGCTGCGTGCGGAACCGCGCTGAGTTACAACCTGGACTGGAAGACGATCGCGCGCGGAATCGCCGAGTGCTCCGCGGTCCCAGGCCGATTTGAGCGGGTGGACCAGGGGCAGCCGTTTCTGATTGTCGTGGACTATGCGCACACGGACGACGCGTTGCGGAATACCATCGCTGTCGCGCGTCAGCTGAAACCGCGCAAGATCATCACGCTGTTTGGATGCGGCGGCGATCGCGACCGTTCGAAACGTCCGCTGATGGGGATGGCCGTGGCCGAGGCCAGCGACTTTGTGGTGTTGACTTCCGACAACCCGCGCTCGGAGGATCCCATCGCGATCATGAACGACGCGCTGGTGGGCCTGCGGCGCTTCGATACGCCGCACCTGGTGGAACCAGATCGCGCTAAGGCGATTCATGCCGCGCTGGAGCGCGCGGGTACAGGCGACATCGTGATTCTGGCTGGAAAGGGCCACGAGACGTATCAGATTTTGAAGGATCGCACTATACACTTCGACGATCGGGAAGTTGCGCGTGAGGCGCTCCGCGAGTTGGGCTACGGTGCGCGCTAGTGGCTGGTGAAAAGTGGAGTTTACGGTGAGTGAAATGGGCGCAGTGCTCGGAGTTCCGCTCGAGAACAACATCCGCATCACGGGCTGGAGCGTGGACTCTCGGACCGTCGCGCCTGGAGACTTGTTCTTTGCTCTGCGAGGGCCAAATCACGATGGCAATGCGTACGTGGACGAAGTTCTCCGCAAAGGCGCTGCGGCAGCGATTGCGAACGAACGGCCGACCGGCGAAAGTCCGAAGGGTCCGGTTCTGGTTGTGCCGGACACCCTGGTGGCGCTCCAACGCGTGGCGTCCTGGGCCCGCGATCAGTGGGGCGGGGAAGTGGTGGGGGTGACGGGCAGCGCGGGCAAGACGTCGACGAAAGACATCATCGCGGCGATGCTGGCTTCGGCGATGCCGGCGGGAAAGACGATTGGGAATCTGAATAATCACGTCGGCGTTCCGCTTTCGCTTTTGCGTTTGTCGAGAGAGGCACGTGTTGCCGTGCTGGAAATGGGGATGAACCATGCGGGTGAAATCCGGGCGTTGTGCGCGATTGCGCGGCCGCGAATCGGTGTGGTGACCAACGTCGGCCACGCGCACGTAGAGAATTTCGATTCGATCGAAGGCGTGGCGGCGGCCAAGCGGGAATTGGTCGACTCGCTGCCGGCCCACGGGATCGCGGTGCTCAACGCCGACGATCCGCTGGTGATCCGGTTTCGTGAGACCCATCCGGGTAAAACTATTAGCTTCGGCTTCAGCGAGAGCGCAGATTTCCGTGCAAAGAACGTGGAGTGCACGGCGGAAGGTGTTCGCTTTGAAGTAGGCGGCGTTCCGTTTGAAAGCTCGCTGGTGGGGCGCCACAGCGTGTTGAACATCCTGACCGGTCTGGCGGTGGCTTCGATTTTCGGAATCCGCCCCGGGCAGTTGGTCGGCGTGGTGAAACAGCTCGCTCCGCCCCCGATGCGCGGCCAGCGCATCCTGCACAACGGCATTTTGATTTTGAACGATTGCTACAACTCCAATCCCGATGCTGCACGCGTCATGATCGACGTGCTTCGGGAGACACCGGCGAAACGGCGCATTGCCGTGCTGGGGGAGATGCTCGAGCTTGGACGCTGGTCCGAGGCCTTGCACCGGGACATAGGGCGCTATGTCGCGGGGCGGGGAATTGATGTGCTTGTAGGGATACGCGGCGCGGCCGGTTTTCTCGTGGACGCAGCCAGGGAAGCAGGCCAGGCAGTCGACGCCGCGTTTTTTTTCCCCGAAGCCGATCAAGCCGGAGACTATCTGCGCCAGCTCGCCCGCCCGGGCGACGTGATTCTGATGAAGGGCTCGCGAGGCACGCACGTCGAGCAGGCTCTGGAGAGGTTGCTCGCGCGGCCCAACTGAATGCTCTACTGGCTGTTCTACGAAAAGCTGTTCCGCGCCTTCACGCCCTTCCGCGTGTTTCAGTATTCGACGTTTCGAACGGCCTTCGCGAGCATGACTGCGCTGTTTCTGTGCATCGTGCTGGGTCCCTGGCTGATCGCAAAGCTGCGCGAATTTCAAATCGGCCAATACATTCGCGAGGAAGGTCCGCAATCGCACCAGAAGAAGGCGGGCACGCCGACCATGGGCGGAATTCTCATCATCATTTCTATTGTGGTGCCAACGCTTCTGTGGGCGAACCTCCGAAACACTTACGTGTGGATTGCGCTGTTCGGCTTGGTGAGTTTTGGGCTGATCGGCTTTTGGGACGATTTCGCCAAGGTCCGCCGCAAGCAGAATCTCGGCTTGACGGTTCGCCAGAAATTCACGCTGCAGGTTGTGGCGGCGCTCATTGTAGGCTTCTTCCTGCTGCTGTTGCATGCTCGCAGAGCTTATTCCACAAGCATCAACGTTCCGTTCTTCAAAACGTTCCAGCCGGACTTATTGATTGAATCTCTGCAGCACAACTGGTACACCTATCCGCTGGCGTTCGTTGGTTTCTACGCATTCATGATTCTGGTAATCGTGGGCTCCTCGGACGCAGTGAACCTGACCGACGGCTTGGATGGGCTGGCCATCGGCCTGATGATCATCGCATCCGGCGCGATGACGGTCTTGGCCTTCGTGGAAGGCAACGCGCGTTTGGCCGAGTACCTGGATCTGGCGCGCGCGCCCGGCGCCTCCGAGCTGCCGATCTTCTGCGCCTCCATGGTGGGGGCTTCGATGGGCTTCCTGTACTACAACGCGCACCCGGCGGACATTTTCATGGGAGACGTCGGGTCGCTGGCGTTGGGCGGCGCGCTGGGCGTCGTCGCGGTCTTGATCAAGCAAGAAGTTTTGTTGATCTTCATTGGCGGCGTGTATGTGATCGAAGCGCTGTCCGTGATTTTGCAGGTGGGGAGTTACAAGCTGCGCAAGAAGCGGATCTTCCGGATGGCGCCGATCCATCATCATTTCGAAGCGCTGGGCTGGACCGAATCGAAGATCATTATCCGCTTTTGGATTGCGGGGCTGGTGATGGCGCTATTTGCGCTCACCACTTTGAAACTCCGGTAGCGCGGCATGGAACGTAAGCTGGCGGGCATAAATGTGGTCGTGGTGGGAATGGCGCGTTCTGGCGTGGCGGCGGTGGATTTGCTGCGCCAGAAAGGCGCCATGGTTCGCGCAGTGGATGAGAAAGCAACGGGTGAAGTGGAGGGCGTGAGAATCGAGCCACAGAATGAGGCGGCGTTCCGTGACGCTGAGCTGGTGGTGATTTCGCCGGGCGTGCCGGCGGATCTGGATCTGCTGCAGCGGGTACGTACGCGGGGCGTGACAGTCATTGGTGAGTTGGAGTTGGCGGCGCCGTTCCTGCAGGGCAAGACTATCGGGATCACCGGCACGAACGGAAAGACAACCACCACGGCGCTGACCGGCCACATACTGCGCGAGTCCGGAATCGCCTGCCAGGTTGGCGGAAACATCGGCACGCCGCCGGCCGCGATGGTCGCGTCGTCGCTTCCCGGCCAATGGAACGTGCTCGAACTCTCCAGCTTCCAGCTGGAGACGATTCAGACCTTCCGCGCCGATATCGCGGTTTGCCTCAACATCACGCAAAACCACCTCGACCGGCACCACACCTTCGAGGGATACGTTAACGCCAAGGCTCGGCTTTTCGAAATGCAACAAGCCGGAGACGTCGCCGTACTAAATGCGGATGATGCGACTACCGTCTCGCTGGCAGATCGCGCGCCTCTGCGAACCTTGTGGTTTAGCGGCACGCACCAGGTGGTTGGCGCATGGCTCGATCGGGAGTCGATATTTCTGGATGGCGAGCGCCTGCTGGACGTCCGCCAACTGCGCCTGCGCGGCCGCCACAATTACGAGAATGTCATGGCTGCGGCTCTCGTCGCCCGTGAGGCCGGCGCGTTGCCACCGCAAATTGCACACGCCGCCGCGACGTTTGCGCCCGTAGAGCATCGCCTTGAGCTTGTACGCGAAATCGCAGGCGTCAATTATTACAACGACTCGAAGGCCACTAGCGTCGACGCGACCCTCAAAGCTCTCGATGCCTTTTCGGGCGGTCTGTGGGTCATTTTGGGCGGCAAAGACAAGGGCAGCGATTACACCGCGCTCCGCGAGCCTCTGCGGGCCAAGGCCCATGCGGCTTTGCTGATCGGCGCGGCGGCTTCAAAGGTCGCCGATCATCTGGATGACGCCGTTCCGCTCGTCCAGTGCGGCACTCTTTCGGTAGCCGTAGCGATGGCGCACGATGCCGCGCGGCCCGGCGACACGGTTCTGCTCGCGCCCGCCTGCGCCAGCTTCGATCAATTCGAAAGCTACGAACAGCGCGGCCTCGTCTTCAAGGAACTGGTCAGTCAACTCGCGGAAGGAAACGCATAATGGCGCAGCGTTTGAAAACGGACTGGTTGCTGTTCTCCACCATCGTTGCTTTGGTCGGCTTCGGGTTGGTGATGATCTACAGCGCGTCGTCAGTGTCGGCCGAACTAAACCCACATATCAATTCCAGCTTCTACTACGCCGCGCACCAGCTGGTCTGGGCTGTGGTTTCATTCATTGCGTTGATGTACTTCAAACGTCGCGACTATCATGCGCTCCAGAGTCCCGCCTGGGCCTTCGGCTCTCTCGGTGTGGTGTTGTTCTTGCAGATCGTGGTCTTCTTTCTAGACAGCAGGACGCACCGCTGGTTCCGGGTGCAAGGCATCGGCTCGCTGCAGCCCTCGGAATTCGCCAAACCCGCGCTGATCATCTTCTTCGCGTATTTCGTTACGGCCAGGCAAGCCGCCATCAATACCAGGCGAACCATTGCGGCCGCTTGTTTGGGGCTCACGGTTCTGGCGGCGACGGTCGGACTCGGTGATCTGGGCACGGCAGTTGTGCTGATTGTGCCTGCCGCGGTTGTCTTTTACGTGGCCGGCCTGCAAAGGAAATTCGTCGTGGGTGCGCTGGTCGCGGGTCTCGCGTTTTCCGCGGTGTTTGTTGTATCGAAACCTTATCGCATGGCCCGTGTCGTGGGATTCGTCGATCCGGAATACAAGTGGATCGGGCTGATCGACCACCAGGGCCGCATCAAGCAATACATCAGCCAGTCGGTGACCACACGCGACGCCGGTTACCAGGTGC
>Ga0335071_10003060_pt1 | contig 17776 bp, 17 predicted proteins | sample Lox_Sample_15_FD_206724 | JGI IMG/M metagenome (GOLD analysis project Ga0335071, IMG submission 206724) | Soil microbial communities from Loxahatchee National Wildlife Refuge, Florida, United States - Lox_Sample_1.5 | ecosystem: Environmental > Terrestrial > Soil > Wetlands | place: USA... | reverse complement strand
TTTTGAAGGCGGTCCACCAGGGTTTCAGCCGTAAGACCTGCAGTCCATTGCGCGATCTCTTTGTCCAGTTCTGCACGCCCTTTTCCGTCGCGGTTCCATGTGACGAATTTCGCACGATGCAACGCCCGTAGATCTGAAAGGTCGCGGAATCTTTTCCATTCTTCTTCGTCACGGATGGCGATGACGCACCACCGGTCCATGCCTGCGCAGGGATAACATCCCCAGGGGGCAGCCTCCTCAGATGCGGTCCCGCGCCTTTTACGGGACGGGGAAAATGACATATATTCCGGACCGAGGAGCGTGCTTAGAGCTTCATACGCGGACAAATCGATATGCTGTCCTTTGCCGGTTCGATTTCTGTATTCGAGAGAAGCGAGAATTGCCAGCGCCGCGTAAAGTCCTGCGATGACATCCCCGTAGGCAAAGCCGACGGCGACCGGGGAATCGAGGGATCGAGATGTTTCATGCATGAGTCCCGACAGCGCGTGAAAGGTATCCGCAAATCCGACATAATCTTTCCACGGTCCCGTGTGTCCCATGGCGGAAATACTTGCCATGATCAGATCCGGTTTGATGGCCTTCAGGCGGGGATATGTGACTCCCCAGTTTGCGAGAACCCGAGGTGAATAATTTTCCACGACTATGTCGCAGACAGTCACCAATTTCAACAGGACGTGAATCGCCTCGGGATAATTCAAATTAAGGCTTACGCTCCGCTTGTTGCGATTCCATGCGCCGAAATAGGGCGTTTCATTGCGCTCGGCTCCGGATGCGGTTAGCCGCGACTGAACCTTGATGACCTCCGCGCCGAAATCCCCCAGTATCCTCGTCGCGTAAGGCCCGGAAAGCATCCGCGTGAAATCAAGCACACGGATACCCCTCAGAATCTCTCCGCAGGAGCTGGCAGATATGCGCGCCATATCGCCGCTTTGACGGGAATGTTTTTTTGCCGCGGCGGCGAATTCTTTAAGAACTTGACGGGTGTGCTCTCCCGGCAATGGTGCCGGTTTTGGGGGCGGAGGAACAAATGCACTGAATTTATACGGCAGACCAGGCGCGGACATGGCCAAGCGTTCGCGTCTGGCGCTCACGAAAAATGTGCGGGCTTTCAGCTGCTTACTTCTGACCACTTCTTCCGTGGATTCCACAGGCGCCCAGGGAAATCGCATAGCCTGGCCAAGTCGAAACAGATCTTTTTTTGCGTGACGCCTGGTCCAGGACGCGACTGCATCCCAAAGCAACCGGGAGTGCTTGTTTCTGTAATCCGCATCCTTCCATCGCGCCTCAAGCTGTTTGTCCGGTACTTCCTCGGAATTTACGAGCTCGAGAATCGTCTCCCAGTTGCGCAGGAGTGGGATTTCGACATACCCGTTCTTGCAGGGAAGAGTGAAAAATGACTCGATTCGGGCGTCGTGTGCCGGACTATCCGGCACTATCGTTCGCTGGAAATAATCAATCATCACATGATCCAACGTTGAAGCGACTGCTTCCTGAATGGAAAGATCGATATAGCTGCCGCGCCCTGTGATTGCTCTTTGCCTCAACCGGAGGAGAATGGCATCGGCGCCGAAGAGCGATGCCGCGTAGTAGGATTGTGCCCCTGCCAGTTTCAGCGGCTTTCCACAGGAGACTCCCGTCACGTGCATCTGTCCGCCGAAGGCAGCTTGAACGCAATCGCAGGAATTATGCTTTCGCCTCGGTCCCGTTCGGCCAAAGCCCGTCATCGAAAGATGGATGAGCCGCGGATTGATGCGACGCAACTGTCTTTTTCCCAGATGCAAGGCTTCCATGCGCCCGGGCGCAGAGCTTTCTACCAGGACATCTGCGCTTCGGATCAGTTCTCGAAAATTGTGCTGCCCCTTCGGATCCTGAAGGTTGAGGATGATGCCCAACTTGTTTAGATTGTTGTAGCAAAACGATCGGGAAGCCCGGGAAGGATTGCGGCCAGGATGTTCGATTTTAACGACCGTGGCGCCGAGATCTGCAAGAAGCTTCGAGCAGAAACCGGCCTCTCCATCCGCCAGGTCCAGTATGCGAATTCCTTCCAGCAATCCTTCCGCCTTGTTATTCATCTCTAGGAGCCTGTCCGAGTGATAGAAGGGGCCGCGTTCCTGGTCTGGCAGAGGCAGATGCGAGGCGGCGCGGGGCCGGTAGCTTAGGATGCGCTCATGCCGCCATCGACGGAGATCGTTGTTCCCGTGATGAAAGATGCGGCATCGGAACACAGCCAGAGAACCGTTTCGGCCATCTCTTCGGGTGCTGCCAGGCGCTTCATCGGGATCCCGCTATTGATATGCTCTCTCTCTTCCGGGTGATAGCGTGTCAGATTTTCCATCAAGCGCGTCCCGTCGGTCGGTCCCGGACAAAGGACGTTGATGCGAATGCCGGAAGTAGCGTACTCGAGAGCGGCGGCTTTTGTGAGCCCGATCATGCCGGTTTTGCTCGCGTCGTATGCGCCGAAGCCCGGAACGGCCTTTAGTGCACCCAGCGACGAATTGTTGACAATGGCGCCATATTTCTGTTTGAGCATCTGCCGGATTTCATATTTCATGCACAGAAATATCCCGGTGAGGTTGATCGCAATCGTGCGATCCCAGATCTCTTGCGGGCAGTCTGCCACAAAAACAACGGGCATGCGGCCGCCGTCAGGTCCGACGCCGGCATTGTTGAATGCGTAATGCAGCCCTCCATACAACTGCACGGCTTTTTCTACCATGGCTTCCACGTCCGCAGCTTTCGTAACGTCGCATTTGACGAAAGTCGCTTCGCCGCCGGCATTCTTGATCAGCCGGACGGTCTCCTCGCCGCCTTCAATATTCGCATCGGTGGATACAATCACTTTGGCTCCGTCCCGCGCAAAAAGCCTGGCTGCCGACCGTCCCATGCCTGAAGCTCCTCCCGTAACCAGCGCCACTCTACCCTCAAAGCCCTGCGCCATATCAAGTCTCCTTTATCCTTCCAGATGGCCCTCTAGCCCGCTTAAATTAATCCAATGTTACTAACAGGAAAACCTGTCTTTTTCCAGCGGCGAATCCAACATTGCCGGAATTTTCCGGCCCTTCCCAATCATGCCACAGACGATTCGTCTTTCGCGGCAATTTATCTGCAACGAAGTGTGGATTTTCTGCCGATACCTAACCTCTGAATCTGTTTATTAGGGGTGAATTGCGGGAGAGTCCAGTTCCAGTTCGAATGGGTTCAAGACGTGAGCATGATCTCGAAAATCTTGGCGGTTGACGACGATCTCCAAATTTTAAATCTGACCCTGAAAATCCTGAGAAAATCCGGCTACGATGCCCAGGGATTGACGGATCCACGCGAAGTATCCGGTTTCATAAGATCTTTCCGGCCCGAAGTCTGCATTTTGGATGCCGAAATGCCTTTTCTTTCGGGCCCCGATCTGCTGGACTCGATCAAGGCAATCGATCCTTTCACGGAAGTGATTTTGCTGACTGGAATGAATGACACGGTTCTTGCCGTCGACCTCATGAAGCGGGGCGCTGCAGACTATTTGCTGAAGCCTGTGGATGCCGAGCAGGTGGACATCGCTGTGGCGAGGGCTTTGGAGCACCGCCGCCTGATTATGGAAAACACAGCATACAAGTCAAACCTCGAAAAACTCGTCGAGGAGCGGTCCGGGGCGTTGAGGGATGCACTCAGGAACTTGAACGAGCTTCACAGTGCGACCTTGGAAACGCTCGCAACGGCAATCGACCTCCGTGACCAGGGGACGAGCGGCCACTCGCGGCGTGTGGCGGACATGACGATTCGAGTTGCCAGGGAGTTGGGCATCCATGGCAGCGAATTGACACAGATTGAGCACGGCGCGCTGCTGCATGATCTGGGCAAGTTGCGGATTCCGGACAGTATTTTATGGAAGCCGTCGGCGCTCACGCCGGAAGAATGGGAAATCATGCGCAAACATCCCGAATATGGGATCGAATTCGTGCAGAAGATCGGGTTCCTGAGGGAGGCGGCGGACATCATTCTTTCGCATCACGAAAAATACGACGGCACGGGGTATCCGCGCGGCCTGCGGGGAAAGGAAATTTCTCTGGCGGCGCGTATATTTGCGCTGGTGGATGCAGTGGATGCGCTGATGTTTGACCGTCCCTATCATCGCGGAGCCGATTTCTCAACGGTGCGCGAAGAGATCATGAAGCTTTCCGGGACTCATTTCGATCCCGAACTTGTAGGAATTTCTCTCGACTGCCTTTCCGACTGCCTTCCCAAACCATAGGTCGGGGCTCACCCATCAATCCAGAACCCTGCAGCTTTGCCGTCCTCACAAATTATCCATGAAAGCACAGGCAATCTTGTGCATTTCCACAAGCTTCGCGCGGAAAAATATGCGGCATTATCCTAAAGTTGCGGCGCTGCCAAAAGCTTATCGCAAGTGAGCTTTTCAAGCGCCGATGTTTTGGCGGGGGTCGGTGGCCCGAATGATTTCGTTGACGCCGGCCTGATTAAACCCTTTAAATCCGTCGTTCCTTTCGAGGTTTTCCAAGTGCGAGCCGATTGCGCCACCGGTGCGAAACTGCTCGGCCTGTTCCCCGGTAATGGCACCTGCCTTCAGCAGCCGGTCGATTCGCTCCGGATCCACCCGCCACCGTTCCCCTTCCGTAAATGCCTGGCGCAGATACGGGAAATCCGAAAACGGCTTCATTGTTTTCACTCCCGCCTCTCCTGCCAGCTGTTTGGTGAGAGAATCGAAATCGAACATGGCTTCGAGGTGGTGCATGCCTGACTGCAAAAAGGAATCGCCGTGCAACCCGCACCAGAGGCCTACGGTACCGAGACGGTTCTGTTCTTCGAGACCATCGTGACTGAAGTCTTCGATCAGTTCATCTGCAGTGAGGTCGACGTCGTTGAATGTGATGATTCCCGCGACAGGCTGCTCCATCACCTGTGCCCCCCATCCTGCCTCACGACCAGCGTAAAACCGCTCACGGCATTGCAATCCGAGCTTCTCCCAGATTGCGACAAGATTCTTGAAGTTTCTTCGCGATGAGCGATAGGTGTGGTGATCGTGATTGGCCCATCCGAGTCCAAGCCTGTCCTGGCGCGCTTTCTGTGCCTGCGCCGCGCGATTCCGGCGCATCCAGAACTCGCGTTCCGCGGCAAACCACACATCGCACGCCAAATCGCGCCCAAGGTCCCGGACTGCATCGTCGATCAAGTGGTGTGCCGCTGCAAATCCATCCTCGTCGTGGGGAAGGTCGCGCGGACGCGTCCTGAATTTTTCCGAATGAACAAGCCGCCGGACTGCATTTTCATGCTCCGGGCCTCCCGAATCGAAATCTCGCGTGCCGTGCCTTTCAACGACAGTCAAAGCGCAATTCTTTGCAGTATAAACATGGCAGGTCCGAAGAGTCGCGAGCGGGTTGCCAATCACCTCACGCTGCAGCTGGTTTGTCGCGAGAAAATCCGCAACCGATTCGACTTTGATCCCGATTTCCGTGATGCCATCCCATATCAATATGGCCGGAAAAACGCCGGAGGCGTTCACGCAGACGGTGAAGGAGGGGTGTTCGCTTGCGCGATGGAATCCTGCTCTTTCGAGCCGTGCGGCTCTCGGGTCTCGCCGGTTCAGTCGAATGTGGTCGATCCAGTCAATGAAACGCGTGCCGGTTTCGTTGCGCATCCGATCCGATAGTGCCGCTGCCTCAGGGCACTCGGAAAGAAAATCGGCGACCAGACTGCGAACAAAACTGAAAGCCTCAGGTTGAGGGGACCACTGAAAAGATTCTAATAAATCATCGGACTTTGTCTTCATCATTTTAATTATATCGTCCGCTCGACACCTTCTGTCAACCGCAACGACCGATGCGGGTAGGTGTCACGGCGTGGATTCCTATTCAATTCGAACGAGTCCCGATGATGTGCCGATTCGCTCGTTTTATCGTTTGTAGTTCTGGAGTCTGGATAGATCGGAAATGACGATCGTACCGCGGCCGGCTGCACTGCTGATAATACCCTTTTTCCTGAGTTTGCTCAGGATTCGGATCGCGGTTTCCGTCGTCGTACCGGCGTAATTGGCCAACTCTTCGCGCTTCAGTTTCAGATTCGAGCCAAACTTATTCGCCAACGTGAAAAGGGAATGCACGACCCGCAGCTCCACTTCCTCACCGATGATGTCCACGATCCGGTTATATTCGATATCGAGCCCTTCCGTAACCAGGGCAATGATATTCAGAGCGATTACAGGATGGTTGGCCTCGAAAGCCCAAAATTCCCTGCGGGGGATCCTGAGCACCGTAGCTTCCGTCATTGCCTGCGCCGAAAGAAAATGCTTCTTTACGGAGAGAGCAGCGGCATTGAGCGTGTCTCCGCTCGTTGCGATGACGAATGTGACATTTTTCCCGGAAGGAGCTCCCTTATGCAGTTTGATCAGGCCCTGGCACGCGAAGTAAAGATATTCTGCCGGATCGCCATCGTGGAATATGTGGGCGCCCTTTGCGTACTGGACGGGCGTTGCCAGAGGAACCAGTTCTTTGACGTCTTCCGGTTTCAAGCCCTTGAGGATGCGGCACTGCCGCAGCGCTTCAAATCTGGCACCCGGTTCGAGATCTACAACGCGTGACCGAGTATTCCTCAACGATTACCCCTCCATGTCGGCAAACCCTCATGAATCCTGGGGGTTCATATTGCGGAACCAATATATTCACACTTGTTTTTGCGAGAAGCAAGCATACAGAAATCGCCGCACTTTCGGACTCCTGAATCCCGGCTCCTGAGCACTGCTTTTTGAATTCTTGTCTACATGATTTCAATCATGGTAAGTATGTGCGCGAAAGAAGATAATAGCGGCGGTCAAAGGAGGCTGGTCCCGTGAACGACGCGGTGCGTGGTGCGTTGACCTGCAAAAGCTTCGGGGATTATGTGGTCATCGAGGTGACTGCCGTTCCCGCCGACGGTGCCGGAGCGATGCAAACGGCGGCGGACTTGGCCGAACTGTGTGACCGGATCGCCTGGGACGAACGGGTGCGCGTTGTCGTGCTTGTCTTTGACGGCGGACTGGACTACGTGTCGCTGCCGAGTCCCGGCCTCGCGGATGGCGGGGATCGGCTGTCATTCGCGCGTCCAGTCGCGGGTTTGAAGCAACCGGTCATCGCCGCGATCCGCGGAAATGCCGTGGGATCCGGACTTGAACTCGCGCTTGCATGTGATATCAGAATCGGGACGCCGAATGCCCGGTTCGGTCTGCCGCAGATCCGGCAGGGAAGACTGCCTGCAGACGGGGGGACCCAGCGGCTGCCGCGCTTGATCGGCCGAGGCAGAGCAATGCAGATGATTCTGACGGGCGAGCCGATCGATGCGGAAGAAGCCTGCCAGATAGGTTTGATCCACAGGATTGTGCAGTCCGAAAGCCTGATGCAAGCCGCGACGGAAATGGCACGCGATATGGCGGAGAAATCCCCATTGTCGCTCAGCTACTGCAAGGAAGCGCTCCATAAGGGACTGGATCTCACGCTGGCCCAGGGGATACAGATGGAACTGGATCTCTACCTTCTCCTGTTCTCCACGGCAGATCGCATAGAGGGGGTTACGGCATTCAAGGAAAAGCGAAAGCCGAAATTTGAGGGCGCATGAACGGATTTGAGACCGTTAACTACGAAAAGAACGGCAGCATCGCCTTCGTGACGCTGAACAGACCTGAAGCGCTCAACGCTTTCAGCGTGAAGATGCGCGACGAGCTGTTTGAAATTCTGAGCGCCATCAAATTGGATGACGAAGTGCGCGCCGTTATATTCAAAGGTGCCGGGGAAAAGGCCTTCTGCGCAGGGGCCGATTTGAAGGAATTCTTGACGGCACCGTCCGCGGTCGGAGCCCGGCACATTCGATCGGTGCGGGATCTGTGGCGCCTTTTCACGATCATGCCGCAGCCGCTGATCGCCGCCCTTCACGGATATGTCTTAGGTTCGGGCATTGAGATTGCGCTGTACTGCGACCTGCGCGTCGCCACGCCGGATGCCGTCTTCGGTTTTCCGGAAGTGACTCTGGGGATTCTTCCTGCGGCGGGAGGGACACAGACCCTTCCGCGCATCCTGGGCTTGTCGGGAGCACTCGACATGCTTCTGACCGGGCGCCGCCTGAACGCCCAGGAAGCTCTCGGCAGAGGCATGGTGAATCGGATTGTGCCGCGCGAACAGCTCCTGCAGACGGCCGAGGCATGGGCGCAGAAAATTGCGTCCTGCGATCCGATCGTTGTAAGGAATGCGAAGCGGGCTTTGATCCTTGGCATGGACATGACGCTGGATCAGGGACTGGATCTTGAATGGAGACTTGCCATAGAAACAAAGGAAATTCGAAAAACGTCTGAATTATAGCAATCTGTTTCGCTGCTGCTTATTTAGGGAATGGTGGTTATGGACAAAACGGTAAAGAGTGTTGAAGAGGCCCTTGCTGGAATCGAGGACGGCGCCTGTGTCGCGATCGGAGGTTTCTTTGCCGCGGGAGTGCCAAGAATTTTGCTCCAGGCGCTGATTGCCAAAGGGGTGAAAAATCTGACGATTGCCTGCGGTTCCGGCCCGATGCTGGGTGCCAAGGAAGAACTGAACCGGCTGGTGACCAACGGGCAGATCCGCAAGGTGATCGATTCCTACGGCCTGTTCCGATCAGCCAGCAAGGGAGGCCAGCACCCATTCGAGCAGAAGATTCGCTCCGGAGAGATCGAGCTGGAAGTGTTCCCTATGGGGACCCTATGCGAAAAATACAGAATGGCAGGGGCGGGTATCCCCGCATTCTTCATCCCGGTAGGCGCAGGATCACTGGTGGAAGATGCGGCAATCACCAATTTGGAGGCGAATCGCAGGAAAAGGGAGACACGCGTCATTGACGGTAAAACCTGTATCCTCGAATATGCGCTCAAACCCGATTTTTCCCTTGTGCATGCGCACGCGGGCGATCCTGAAGGGAACCTTCGCTATCGCAAGACTGCTCGAAACTTCAACCATGTGATGGCAATGGCCGCCGGGGTCACCATTGCGGAAGTGGAAAATCTCGTGCCTGCCGGAGGCCTGGATCCGGATTCGGTCCACACGCCGGGCATCTATGTTCAGAGGGTATTGCAGGTCCCCAGGATCAAATTCGATATTACGAATCTATAGGAATTCCCGGATTCAGGAGGCGATTTTGAAAAAATTTGAAGGACTCCCCCGTGAGATAATCGCGCTGAGGGTGAGCAAAGAAATTGAAGATAATTCCTATGTAAACCTCGGCATTGGCATCCCCACGCTCGTGAGCAACTGGCTGGAGGGCAGGGATGTCATCCTCCAGTCGGAAATCGGCATGCTGAAAACCGGAAGCCTGGCCGAGGGAGCCGACGTCGACCAGGACCTCATCAACGCCAGTTGCCAGCCTGTCACGGAGGTTGAAGGAACGGTGTATTTCGACATCTGCGAATCGTTTGCCATGATTCGCGGCGGGCATGTGGATGTGACGGTCATGGGAGCTTTTCAGGTCAATGAATCCGGGGATTTCGCCTCGTGGCTGAATCCATCCAGGGGACTGGATGGAGTCGGGAATATCGGCGGATCGATGGATCTTGCCACGGGCGCCAGAAAGCTCTATGTCGCGATGGAGCATACGACGAACGACGGCATGCCTAAATTAGTGCGCAATCTGACCTATCCCGCGACAGCCAGGAAAAAGGTCGACATGATTTTTACGGATCTGGCCGTCATTCAAATTACACCCGAGGGGATGTTGCTGAAGGAAATCTTTCCCGGCCTCACGGTGGAGGATATACAATCTGTCACGGAACCCAAACTTCTGGTCGCTCCGGACCTGAAGGAAATTGAATTGTAGAAAGAAGGATGCGATATGGCGAATCAGGTTGGCAAGAGATACAAATGTGTAAAATGCGGAGCGGAAGTCATTATTACCCGCGGCGGCAATGGGACAGTCACCTGCTGTGACCAGCCGATGGAAATTAAAAAATAAGGAAGGAGATCCCATGAGTCAGCTCGGGAAAAGATACAAATGCGAAGATTGCGGCACGGAAGCTCTTTGCACCAAGGCGGGCGAAGGCAAATTCAAGTGCTGCGAAAAAGAAATGAAACTGCAGGAGCCGAAACCGCTGCCTTCCTCGGATTAAAGCGCCGTGGCGAGCAACAGGGTCTGCGATCTGTTCGGAATTGAGTATCCGATCCTGCAAGGAGGAATGCTGTGGCTCGCCTCCGCGGAGCTCGCCTCGGCGGTTTCAAATGCCGGCGCGCTTGGCGTCCTCAGTCCCTACGCGGGGATGGATGGTAACGGGGATCCTCTCCAAACCCTGCGTTCCCAGATTCACCGGACCAATAATCGAACTTCAAAGCCTTTCGGCGTCAATATCCCGATCGATCTTCCCGTGGGTGGGCTTCTCGTCGATATTTTGCTTCAAGAGCGGATCCGGATTGCGATCACCGCCGCAGGCGATCCGAAGATCTACACGGACCTTCTCCACTCGGCGGGGATCCGCGTGGCGCACGTCGTCAGTTCTGTGAAACAGGCCCGGCGCGCCGAAGCCTGCGGCGTCGACGCCGTCATTGCCGAGGGGATGGAAGCAGGCGGGCGCATCGGGCCGAACGCGCTATCCTTGATATCCCTGGTCCCGCTGATCGCAGATGCCGTTTCTCTTCCCGTAATTGCAGCAGGGGGAATTGTGGATGGCCGGGGACTGGCGGCGGCATTCGCTCTCGGAGCGGACGGAGTGCAGCTGGGAACGCGCTTTGCGGCGACGGAAGAGTGCATCGCACATCCCAACTACAAACAGGCCATCGTCGACGCGAAGGAATCGGATACCGTCGTAACCAGACGCGCAAGCATCCCCACAAGGAGCATTCGCCGCGGCTTTACCGCGGAACTCGAGGTTCTCGAAAAATCGGGAGCTTCAGCCGAAAGCATTCAGGCGTTCGTCGGCCGTGGACGCGCGCGCAAAGCCCAGCTCGAAGGCGACCTGGAGGCCGGCGATGCCTACGCGGGTTCCTCCGTTGGATTGATTCGAGAGATCCTACCCGCTGCCGAAGTTATAGAAAAATTGATAAAGGCTTATAGGGAAATTTGCGGCTAAATTAGGATCCAGTTCAGGACCGGGACGAAGACTCCGGGAGCATTGGGCGCAAGGATAGCCTCGAGTCCTGTCCGGCGGTTACCCCGCATGCCGAACGCCGGGGATTCCTACTCCCGGGGCGGGGCGTTCACGCAATACGTTTCGGCGAAAACGGAACAGCTCGGCCGGTCGGCCCCCCGTGCGTTGATCCAGCTGGCCGGTGCCCTCGACCAGGCCGCCGGTTTCGACAAGGCGCCGCAGATTCTGCTTGTGCAGATGAATGCCGGCAAGCGCCTCAACGACGCGCTGCAGTTGCAGTAGCGTGAATGTGGGAGGGAGAAGCTCGAACACGACGGGTCGATATTTGAGTTTGCCGCGCAGCCGCCCGAGCGCCGTGGCTAGCATCCGTCGATGGTCCAGCGTCATCGCGTGCCCCATCTGCTGCGCCCAGGACGACAGAGGCGAGCCCGGTACCACTGATACAGATTCTTTGCTCTGGTCCCTCAGCGCTTCGACGGCAAGCTCGATTTCATAAAGCAGCTCATAACGTTCCAGTACTCGTTCCGGGACCCAGGGCGCACCGCCTAATCCGAAGTTGATGTCGCTGCGCTCGCGTCTTTCCTGACGGGTTCTCCCGCTCGGTGCAGCCTTTGTCCACCGGTCCAGCGCAGGCGCGATGTGTTTTTCGATCAAGGCCGGTTTGCCGGAGCGCCAGTCCTCCCATGGGAAGAAAAGATACCAGTCGCGCCAATCCGCGCCAGCGGTGCCGGACAGTTTGCCTTCGCGCACCAATGCCAGGTAGGCTATCGAAATAACGCGCGGACCGCCGGCGACCTCGGATGGGTCCCGGTTCCGGTCCCCGAATGTGTACAGCTGCTCGACATACCCTAATTCCAAGCCGGTTTGCTCGCGCACCCAGCGACGCAAACCTAATTCGATGGTGCGGTCGCTGGCCGGATCGAAGGGGCCGAAGGGAATGGCATCGGGAGTTTCGGGTCGGGAAGCATTCGTTTGGCTCCGCAGCTTTTCTGCCAGGGAATGTGTGGCCCGCCGGACCGTGAGGATGCGAGGCGCGCCTTCGGTGACTGCCATGATGACCGCATTCAGGCCAATCACAACGAGCGAGTCCAAATGCCTCTCCTTTGTTCCGATGCCACGCAGGGTGGCGATCTAAACCCAAGGGAACACTTTGATCTGTTACAGGTTACAGGTTGCAGGATTGAAAGCTTGCAACCTGCAACTTGTAACTTGCAACCTCCAGCCGGCTATTTCAGTTCTTTGCTGGAATAGCCAAGGATGCGGCGGGCGATGACGAGGCGATTGATCTGGCCTGTGCCTTCGAACAGATCGATGACTTTCCCGTCGCGCATCCATTTTTCCAGCAGCAGTTCGCGCGAATACCCAAGGGATCCCATCAGCTCGATGCCCTTCTGGGCTATCCTGGTGATGATCTCTCCGGCCTTCGCTTTGCACATGGAGGATTCGAGTGTATTAGGTTTGCCCTGGTCGATCAGCCACGCCGATTTCAACAGGAGCAGCCAGGTGGCCCGGAGTTGAGCTTCCATATCGATGATGTCTCTTTCCATGGCGGAGAGGAGACGGCGAGGGACACCGTAGCGGATTTTGGTGCCGTTACGCGCGAGTTCTTCTTTCAGGAAATCGATCACCGCACGGGCCACCCCTACTCCTGCGGCCGCGGCCGCAGGCCGCGCCGAATCGAAGGTGGCCATGGCTCCTTTGAATCCTGTGCTCGACGGGCCACCCAGCAGGTTTTTGAGGGGGATGCGGCAATCCTCGAAAATCACCACGGCCGTGTCGCTGGCTCTGAGTCCCAGCTTCTTTTCCAGCTTGGTAATTTTAACCCCCGGAGTGTTGGCTTCCACGATAAAAGCTTTGATTCCCTTGATGCCCGCAGAAGGATCGGTGGTTGCCCAGACAACCAGGAGTCCATCGGACTCGACCAGCGACATTTGGGCGGTTGTCACAAACAGCTTCTCCCCGTTGAGCACCCAACTGTCCCCGTCCTGAACGGCTCGCATGCGGATGGCCGACGAATCGGAGCCGCAATGCGCTTCTGTCAGCGCCATACAGACCCACGTCGGTTTTGCATTATGAAATTTCTTCATCAGGAGCTGCTTCTGCTCCTCCGTACCGATGACGCGGATAAAATTTCCTCCCAAAGCCTGCCAGGGAAGGCACAGATATAATCCGAGATCGCCCCATCCCATCATCTCGTTGGTGTGGACCTGCAGCATGAAGCGTTCGCCCGGGATGTCCGAATCGGGTCGCAGGCTGTCCAGCTTGTGGCGCGCCGTCTTCCAGATATAATTGGCAAAATCCCAGGGGATCTCGTGCTCATATTCGTCGTAATAGCGCGCCTGCGGCCGTATCATTTCGCGGGCGATCGATTCTGCATACTCTTGCTGCTTCTTTATCCAATCGGAATTTTCAAAACAGATCATTCGAACATCTCCCAAACGCTATGCAATGGCGATCCCTTCCATCACTCCAAATCCCCGCGCGTTGCGCAGGTAGAGCTCCACCGGAAAGTCCCGGATATACCCGTAGCCGCCGAGAATCTGGACGGCGCGATCCGCGGCCATGACCGACATATCGCCGGCAAAGTTCAATGCCAGATAAGCCTCGTGGGTCGCATCCTTTTTCTCGTCGAGCCGCCAGGCGGCTTCCCATACCATCATGCGTGCTGCTTCAATATCGGTAATCATGTCGGAGAGCATGAAGGCGATCGATTGCCTCTGCGCGATCATTTCGCCGAAGGCCTTCCGGTTCTTCGCGTAGTCCAGAGCAAATTCATAGGCCGCGCGGGCGACGCCCACGGCCATGGCCGACAGAGCCGTACGGGAAGAATTCAAAAGGAGCTGGTAATCGCATCCGGCGTCCCCGCCCAGGCGCTGCCGGGCATCCACGATGCATTCCTGCAGTTCCACCGCGTACATCGGGAAGGCGCGCATTCCCATGTTCTTCTCGCGCTCCTTGACGATCAGTCCGGGGATTCCTTTCGGCAGCAGAAATCCCTGGCATTTCCCTTCGCAGGAAGCGTATGCCAGAATCCATTCGGATTCCGCGGCAAAGGGCACATTGCATTTGGCGCCGGACAAAATATATTTCCCGTCCTTTTTTGTCGCGGTCGTTTGAAGCGCGTTGGGATCGAAATCAAGGCGAGGCTCCATGAGAGCCGCAGATCCATAGACGTACGAATCCCCGCAAAAATGCGGCAGCATTTCCTTCTTCTGCTCCTCCGTGCCGCAGTGCAGGATGGGAAGTGCGATGAGGTTTGGAGCGGTCAGCGCGAGTGTGGCGGAAAGATCGCCCCACGCAAGCTCTTCTGTCGCGAGGGCGGAGGTGAGTGCCGAGTGCTCGCCATAGCCGCCGTATGACTCGGGAATGCTGGCCTGCAGCAATCCCAATTCCCATCCGGCCTGCATCCATTCGGAAGCGGGCTCGCTCTTTTCGTCGGCATCGCTCATCCGCGTGCGAAATTCCTTCACGGCCAATTTCCTGGCCGCATCCACTATGATCTTCTGTTCATCTGTCGGTTCGAATGAATACATATCAAAAACCTCTAAATTTGCGACAGTGTTTCTAACCTAAGTGCTCGCGTTACGCAAGCAAAACCCTCTCCATCCCATCGTTGTCGATATTTATACATGCGGTCAATCGCTAAAACCACGACTATGTGGATTCCAGATTCCTGATTCCGAAATCCGGAAAATCGGCATTCACGAATCTGGAATTTGATATCCGGAATTTGGAATCAGGTTTTCTGGCGGCAGAGAACGGGGCGACCGTAAAACAAAGCGGCTGATCGTTCAAACACATCCGCAGTTTCCGATGAATAAAAATCGCGCCGCCCCTGGGTCGTGCAGCGTTCTGCCATCTCCGGGTGACGGATCAGGTAATCCGTGAGACTCTTTGCTACGATGACGCCCTGGGAGACGACCGTAACGCCCGCCGGGAGATGGCGCTTGATTTTCTTTTCCAGTAGAGGGTAGTGCGTGCATCCCAGCACAACCGTGTCGATGCGACGGTCCGCCGCGAGCAAACGGTCGACATGCTGGTGCACGAAAAAGTCGGCGCCTTCGCCGTCGTATTCATTGTTCTCGACGAGCGGTACCCACATGGGACACGCTTCCTGCACGACTGTAATATCCGGGAAAAATTTTCTGGTTTCAATCGCATAAGATTGCGACGCAACGGTTCCTGCCGTAGCCAGGATGCCGATGTGCCCGGACCGGGTGATTTTCCCAACTATTTCGGTCACGGGCCGAAGAACTCCCAGAACACGCCGCTCCGGGGCGATCCGGGGCAGATCCTTTTGCTGGATCGTGCGCAGCGCTTTCGCGGATGCAGTATTGCAGGCGAGAATGATCAGCGGGCATCCCCGGCTAAACAGCCATTGCACGGCTTCAAGCGTGTATGCATACACGGTCTCGAACGAGCGGTTCCCATATGGAGCGCGCGCATTGTCGCCAAAATACAGGTAGTCGTATCGGGGGAGCGCCTGCTCGATTTCCTTCAGGACGGTGAGCCCTCCAAACCCCGAATCGAATACTCCTATCGGTCGATACTCCATTGCGTTGCTGTTTTCCTTGGGTAATCCCAATCACCCGATGTCCAGGTTTAGCGCCTCGATGAATTCCTTGATGATGAGTGCGGTGAGACCCCAAATCTGGTGCGACCCATACGTATAGAAATACACATCGCGTTCCAGGTTCGTGTAGATATTTTTTTCTATTCTCAGCTTGCTGGGATCCGTAAATATCCGGAAAGGCACCAGCAATACTTCTGCCACTTCCCGTGTCTGACGCACGGTTGTAAAAGGCCCGTGGATAAATCCGGCAAAGGGAGTGACGCGGAATTTGGTGATGGACAGATAATCGTGAAAGCGCCCCAGGATTTCGATCCTGTTTTGCTCGACACCCACCTCTTCAAACGTCTCGCGGAGCGCTGTTTTGACGAGATCCTCATTGTCTTCGCGCATCCCGCCGGGGAAGGAGATCTGCCCTTTGTGCGTTTCCACTTCCTGTGTGCGCCGGGTGAGAAGGAAATAGTATTCATTTTCCAGCTCGAACACGGGCATGAGCACCGCTGCCTGCCGCGCAAATCCATCCGACAGAACCCTGGGGTTAAGTTTTGACAGACAATTACGAATTCGGTCCTTCATTTCCCGCTCACTTTTTCAAAAACAGCAGCGATTCTTTCGCCCGCGCGCTGCGTCGTACCTCGATTCCGCTCAAGAATGGAGAATGCGGCCCTTCCCAGATCTTCGCGTTCCTTTGCATTCTGCAGTAGATGCAGAAAAACATCCAATAATTGTTGAAGTTGAAGCTCGGGCGCTTCCGGTCCTGCGCCGATCTGACGCACCCCGCCATGCGCGCGGAACTCCTCCACAATCTGGCGAAAATTTTCAACCGAAGTTCCGACGACAATCGCCTTCGAATGGAGGGCCGGTTCCAGGATGCTGTGACCGCCATGCCGGACCAGGGTGCCTCCCACAAAGGCGATTGTGGCAAAGCGGTACGCGGCCGCCAGTTCTCCGATCGAATTCAGGATGAGCACTGCGGCTTCGGCAGGCGTGCATGGTCCTCCGGACCGTCGGCAGACCTTGAAGCCATTCTGCTCCGCCAGGCGAGTCACTTCGTCGAATCGCTCGGGATGGCGAGGCGCGAGGAGAAGCCTCGTCTCTTCCAGGGAGGGCTTTTGGCGGATGTGCCGCAGCGCATCGAGCAGGATCTGCTCTTCACCCGGGTGCGTGCTGCCGGCGACGATCAGCGGGGCATCGAGTGTGCTGAAAGCGAAAGATTCCTCGAGGTTACGCCGAAGGGTCTCTTCGGATTTCGGGTCCGGCATTCCGCGATCGATCTTGATGTTTCCCGTTACGAAGATCTTGTCGAAAGGAGCTCCCATCCGGGCGATGCGCGAGGCATCTTCGTCGGACTGCATCAGCAGCGCCCTGTAATTGCCGAACACCTTGCGCAGCAACGGGCGCGCGCGGCGGTAGTACCGAAAGGAGTTGGCGGAAATGCGGCCATTCACGAGCATGACCGGGATGTCTCGGCGATTGGCCTGGTGCACGGTATTTGGCCAGATCTCCGTGTCGATGATGACGATCATTGCGGGCTGAATCCAGTCCAGCACGCGTTTGACGACCGACGCGAAGTCAATAGGAAAATAGAATGTGTTGCCTTCACCGAACGCAACGAAACTTCGCGCGGCAATCTGCTGCCCGGTTTGCGTAACCGTCGAGAAGACGAAGCGTGCGTCCGGAAAACGCCCGTGCAGATCATGGACGAGGGGCTGCAGGCTGAGCGTTTCGCCCACAGAGCAGGAATGAAACCAGATGGTCGGGCGGCCATCAGATCGCAGGCTTTCCGGCAGGCGCCCCATGCGCTGGGAGAAACCCGGCAACCAGGTTCCCCGGCGCCATGCCTTATACAGAAAGGCCGGCACCAACAGGATTCCCCATACGACCAGAAGCCCACTGTACAGAAAATACATTTAAAACCTCAAAGCATGATCCGCGTTGTCGCGCCGTCGCTGCTGCCGCAATGCGTCCAGGTTCCAGATCCCATACTACAGGCCCGCAACTCATCCCCTGTGACCTATATCCTTCTCCTGAAGCATCGCCGCTATTTTTCTTCTCTTAAAAAGACGGTAGCGCGCTCCAAATCCTCGGCGGTGTCTACGCCTATCGTGTCGTGCGGAGTTTCCGCAACATGGATG
>Ga0335071_10003059_pt1 | contig 17780 bp, 15 predicted proteins | sample Lox_Sample_15_FD_206724 | JGI IMG/M metagenome (GOLD analysis project Ga0335071, IMG submission 206724) | Soil microbial communities from Loxahatchee National Wildlife Refuge, Florida, United States - Lox_Sample_1.5 | ecosystem: Environmental > Terrestrial > Soil > Wetlands | place: USA... | reverse complement strand
CCGGCGAGGTCGATCATTTGGCGGGCAAAGCGCCGCTGCTCGCGCGAAACCTCGTAGCCCCAGTTCGCACCCCAATGAATCGATAACACAAGCAGATCACCGGACCGCTTCGCCGCGCGCAGCCGGTCCACGATTTGGCCCGCCGCTCGATCGGACAGATCCGGCAGCCAGGCGATTCCGGCCGTACTACCGGTTGCCGCCCATTCTGGAGGAACACCGCTGTCGAGCGTCGCCACAGCAACGACCAACGCTCGTGAGTTTCCTCCAATCTCAATAACTGCCGGCTCAGCCGCCTCACTTGCATTCCTCCCAGCGCCCGCAGTCTTAAACCCCGCGTGGCGCAGTGTGGCGAGTGTCTCTACCAATCCTGATTGGCCCCAGTCGAGAACGTGGTTGTTCGCAAGGACGCAGCAATCGATTTTCGCCGCGGTCAGCATCGGTGCGTTTGCGGGATGCATTCTGTAGTTAATGCCTTTAGGCTCATAGGCCTCGCTAGTTGTGATGCTGGTTTCGAGGTTTATTAGGCGCGCAGCCGGCGACACTCGATCAAGTTCCTCAATCGCATCGCCCCAAACATAAGAAAAGCCAACCTGCCTGGGAATCGGACCGTTTTTTCTCTCGGCCAATACGACGTATTCCCATGCTGAGCTGACGAAGTCCTCGTGAAGATCCGCTTTTGAAGGATGAGGAAGCACTTGATCAATGCCTCTGCCCGTCATCACATCGCCGGACGCGAACAGCGTTATGGGCTTGACCACGTTAAGCAACGGGCAATTGCAGGGCCAGCCTCCTCGCGCAACGGGGGCATTGCCTGTGGCAGGGGACGTGCTGCGTTCTCGGTACCCGACAAGGGAATAGAGGTGCAATCATGGCAAACGTCGCTATTCGGAAAGTCGAAAGACCGGACATCAGCCGACTTCCGATTTTCGAGGAAATCGAGAAAGGGTTGAATGCTGTCCGGCACAGTGCTTTTGAGATCTTCGAGAAGCGAGGTAGCGAAATGGGCCACGCGCTGGAAGATTGGCTCCTGGCCGAGCGCTATGTGTTCGGCTGGCCTGCGGCAGAGTCGGCGGAAATGGACTCGAAGTACGAAGTAGAGTTGACGCTCCCTGGCTACGAGGCCAAAGAGGTCGAGGTCACTGCCACCCCGTCCGAAATCATCGTCCATGCATCATGTAAAACGGAGAAAGAAGGAGCACGCAAGGTGGTATGGAGCGAGTTCGGATCGAACGAAGTGTACCGCCAATTTGAGATGCCGCAGCTCATCGACGCAAATAAGGTCCAGGCTTCGCTCGACAAGGGCATGCTGCATATCATAGCGGCCAAAGCGCAAGTCGCGAAGGCAAAGCCGATGGCGGTGGCCGCAGCCTGATCGCGGGGACTGCCCCGGAGGGGAAGCGCGGACATAGCCGGAGATTGAGCAGATGCGGTTTTCGTGAAATATTCGGGATTACACTCAGTTTTGGCGCTACAAGATTCGCTATATGACTCAATTCCGGATCGTCAGCCGGCTTTGCGCGATGCCGGCTTCCTCGTCCGTACGACTTCGGTCCCGGCGGCTGCGCGGGCTTGCTTAGATAAATGCACTAGGCTGACCGTGCTCGCCTGCGGGCCTTTTCCGCCCGCCTCTTCGGCGAACCGCACTTCGCTTCCGATACGGAGCAGATCAAAGTGCCCATCCAGCACGCTGTTACGGTGAAAATAGATCTCCCGCCCATTCACGGTTTCAAGGAAGCCGTAGTCTTCAAATAGCCTGACTACCTTGCCCGGGACTTCCATCTCATGTTGCTTCGTCTGGTGCTGTAAGCGCCGGGTATAATCTTGCAGGCGACGGCGCATTTCATGAAACGCTTCATGAATCGCGCGGTGCACCTCGCGGCGGCTCCGTTTCACCTCGGACTGCTTTGTTTTCTTCGAAGCCTCGATATCCTGAAGTTCGCCGTGAAGACTAGGCGTGTGTTTAACCACCAGTTCTTCGTTAGGAACTCCCAGATCGATCCGCACGTGGTACAGACCGCCGAAGCGCTTGCCCCGAGGGCCTTCGATTGTGACCCGGCAGCTCATAATTCGCTTAAAGAACCGCTCAAGTACCGCTATTTCTTTGAGCACGACCGATTCAAGGCCTGAAACCGGCTCCATCTTCAGGAATGTGATTTGCGGGGATAGTGTCATAAGCGTCACTAGAGGCGTTTGATTGGCTTCCGCCCTAGGTCCGTGCACTTTGCGGACCAAAGGATTGCCTGTCTCGCGGTTTGGTCCGCGGCATGCAAGAGTGAATTTGTTAGCTGAAGGAGAGCGCTTATGCCGATTGGAGAACTCTGCATCCGTGAAACCGTCGTCGTGTCGCACGGGACATCCGTTCGGGAAGCGGCAAAACTCATGCGTCAGCATCACGTTGGCGATCTTGTCGTCACAGATCAGGTCGATGGGAAACGTGTACCTGTAGGTATCATTACCGACCGGGACCTTGTCGTAGAAGTATTGGCTCCGGGGTTGGATTCGACCAGTCTCGCAGTGGAAGATATCATGACTCGCGATCTGATGACAGTACGAGAGCAGGAAGGCATCTTGGAGACGATCGCAAAGATGCGGGCGAAGGGAGTTCGCAGACTGCCGGTGATCGACGCGCAAGGAGCGTTGGCTGGCATCGTGACGGTCGATGACCTCGTGGAATTGCTGGCCGGCGAACTCGGTGAGCTCGCAAAAGTGATTTCGCGAGAGCAGAAGTACGAGGCGGAAACGCGACGCGATGGATGATACTGTTGGCTCTCGTGACTCTGGTCCAACCAACCAAGCGGCGTTTGAGCAGGCCGCGCTCGGGCTGACCGCGGTCGTCACTGACCGAGGAGGCTCCAGGGAGCCTACAAGGACGTGACCGCGGTTGTGGAAGCCGCCGAATAGGCGGGACTCTCGCGTCGATCGCACTGCGTGTGGAGATGAAGAAGTGTAACGCCGCAGCGCTGTCGCGGGTACACGTGGCCACAGGGCTTTTCTATAGCCGGCCATTGCCGGACGGGAGCGAGGGCAACTCGACGGTTGTCACAGGTCCGATATCGCGGAAGTTTCCGGAGCGCAACTGGAGCGGTACGGGAAAGGTACGCACACCGACCGGGTTGGTGGAAGATACGGTCCCTGACGATCAATCCGTGGTAGTGAACACCACTGAGGGGCTAGTGGTGATTACCGGTTGCGGTCACGCCGGAATTGTCAACATTTTGACTGCCGCCGGCGACTCATTCGGTCACCAACCCATCCACGCGATCATCGGCGGCCTGCAACTGTTTGAAGCCAAAGACGAGCAAGTGGAATGGACCGCGGGACAAGCTAAAGGGCTTCGGCGTGGGCTACCTGATAGGCGCACACTGCACAGGAATCGAAAGCCTATATCGCCTGCGAAATCGCATGGGCCTGGATCGGCGGACCGCCGTAGTGGGGGCCGTCGGCGCCAGTTTCACCTTGGGAGAAGGGGTTCACCCGGGGCGAATCGCACAATAAGACAGCATGACCGTGCAATTCTTCAGACCGTAACCTCCCGAGGGCGTCTGTGTTCAGCCATCGGAGTCCCAGGGGCCGTGGTTGAGCGGCAAATCTATGCTCGATAAGGGACATTATCGGTAGCGCCCCGCTACCACATAGTTCAAGACGTGCAGCGCCGACAGAAGTAAACTAAGGCCAATGCTAAACGATCTGCGGTATGCAATTCGTGTTCTAACCCGAGCGCCCGGATTTGCCACTGCTGCGGTCCTGTCGCTCGCCATTGGAATCGGAGCTAACACGGCAATGTTCAGCGTTACTGATGCGCTCTTGCTGCACCCCCTGCCGTATCGGGACGCTGATCGTCTGGTAATCCTTTGGAATCGGTCTCCGGGGTTGAACATCACTCAAGACTGGTTCTCCACTGCCCAATATTTCGACATCAAGACGGCACAGCATTCCTTCGAGGATGTCGCCATCGCGATCGGAAGAACTGCGAACCTGACGGGCGGCACCGGCGAGCCCGAGCGAGTCGGAACCATCCTGATGTCATCCAATCTGCTTCCGCTGCTTGGAACGAGTCCCTTGCTCGGGCGGCTGTTCGCGGCCGACGAAGATTCGCCAGGCCACATCCCAGCGGCAATTCTGATGCATTCGGCTTGGGAACGCCGCTTCGGCTGCGACCCTCGTGTGATCGGTAAATCGATCACTCTCAACGGGGTGCCTTACATCGTTTCCGGTGTATTACCTAAGAGTTTTACGCTGCCCCACGAAAGCCTGCCGACCCTTTATGGCGGCGAATTAGGCGAGATCCTCTTGCCGCTCCCACTCGCGCCGGACGCGGCCAACGTCCGCAGCCATGAGGATTACAACATCGTCGGCAAGTTGAGGCGAGGCGTTTCGGTACAGCAAGCACAGGCCGAAATGGATACCATCACGGCACGACTCCGCCGCGATTATCCTGAGATTTATCCGCCCAACGGAGGCTTGACGTTCGGGGTTGTGGGGATGCTCGACCAAGTGGTGGGAGATGTAAGACACACGTTGGTGACTCTGCAGACGGCGGTTGGATTCGTCTTGCTCATCGCGTGCGCGAATGTCGCCAACCTACTTCTCGCGCGGGCTATGGCGAGGCGAAGGGAGATCGCCCTGCGTACGGCGCTCGGGGCGAGCAGAGCCCGATTACTGCGCCAATTGCTGACAGAAAGCGTCCTTGTAGCACTGAGCGGAGGCGCAATGGGAGCCGGTTTGGCGCTGTGGAGCCTGCAGTGGATTCGCATTCTCGGGGCCCAGAGCATCCCGCGTTTGAATGAAGTAGTTCTCGATGGACGGGTGTGGTTGTTCACGATCCTCCTGTCGGTGTGTTCGGCGATCCTTTTTGGGCTCGCGCCGGCGTTACGTGTTTCTAGGGCTGATCTGCGCGGATCCTTGAACGAGGCGAGCCACGGGTCAACTGGCGCGGGCGCGGTTTGGGGACGTGGGCACAATGCACGGGCGCTCCTGGTGGTGGTCGAACTGGCACTTTCCGTTGTTCTGTTGATTGGTGCCGGGCTGTTGATCCGCAGCTGGGCAAGTCTGCTGCTCGTCAGGCCGGGTTTCAATCCGAAAAACGTTCTGACCTTGAACCTGACCATGGCCGGCGGCAAGTACAATGACGCGCGCCTGGCGCTGGACACGTATCGCCAGCTCTGGGATCGCCTGGAACGGCTGCCTGGCGCAACCGCCGCAGGTGGTGTGTCGGTCATTCCGCTTGGCGCGGTGTGGGCATGGGGACCGATCACAGTGGAGGGACGCACGCCGCCACCGGGCGAGAATTTCATCAATGCTGATGAACGCGTCGTCGGTGGACGCTATTTTCAGGCGATGGAGATTCCCCTCCTCCGAGGTCGATTGTTCAATGAGCATGACGCGGTGGACGCTCCGCGCGTCATCATTATCGACGAATACATGGCGGTACAGCTCTGGCCGGGTCAGGATCCGATCGGCAAACGAATTCGCAACGGCGGTTTAAACAGCTCAGCGGCTTGGCTCATGGTGGTGGGCGTCGTCGGACGGATCAAACAGTACACGCTTGATGTCGACTCCCGCATCGCGTTCTATTTTCCGCAGACGCAAGCGATGCAACGCAGCATGAATGTGGTCGTTCGAAGCGGAACGGACCCGGCGACACTCGCTTCGGCCGTGAGAAACGAGATCCGCGCGCTCGATCCAGATCTACCGTTGTACGATGTCAGAACCATGGAGCAGCGAGTCGATACTTCGCTCGCGACGCGCCGGTTTTCGACGACGCTGCTCGGCGTTTTCGCCGCAGTCGCGCTCCTCCTGGCGACGGTCGGCGTCTACGGGCTGATGACTTACATAGTGAACCAAGGCACGCGTGAGATCGGAATCCGGATCGCGCTGGGAGCCACCCCACTCGGGATCCTCAAACTTGTGGTCCTGCGAACCCTGACGCTGGCATTGGGTGGTGTTACGACTGGACTGGTTATCGCTTTCGCGATGAGTCGTTTATTGAGCAGTTTCTTATTCGGTGTTAGGGCGACGGATCCGATTACGTTCGCCGTGACCGCAATGTCATTGATGACACTCTCGATGCTCGCCGGCTTCGTGCCGGCGCGGCGTGCGTCTCGGGTCGATCCAACGTCATCGTTGCGGTGCGAGTAGGGGGAGGCTGAAGCATCCTCAGATTCGCGGGTTAATCGACATTATCGGCGACGCCAGAAGGCCCCGCCGCCGGTAATGGCAATAACGCGCACTAGCTTCCAACAACTGGAGTTCCTGTGCGCGTCTCATGTACAGCGGATAAAGTCCGGTGGCGAGAACCGGACGGGACTAAAATTAGAGCAGTGTGTAAGGCATGCGGCGAGGCTCCTTCGATCGCCAGTTGTTTGGGAAGATCCACAAATGAATCGGAGACAAAATGCAGAAACGCGCACGTGAGAATCCTATGAATCGGGCTAACCCAGACTCCGCCAACAGCCAATCGGAACGGAGTCCATTCAATCAGCGCGGCTTCTTTAGAGCTGGCTCAACTTTCGGAGGATTCCCCGATGGCGCTGATTGTTGCGCGGCCGTTTGCGCGCAGGCGGCACTGTCCAACGCCAACGCGGACCCCGAACAAGCCGGCCACTCTCTGATCTCGCAACGCCGCACCCTGGGCTCCGGCAATAGCGCCATGGAAGTATCGGCGCTCGGCTTTGGTTGCATGGGCCTGAATTACCATCGGGGGATTCATCCCGGACGGGAGGCGACGATGAAGCTGGTCCGCCAGGCGTTTGAGCGCGGCGTCACACTCTTCGACACCGCCGAAACCTATGGACCGTTCATCAATGAAGAACTAGCGGGCGAGGCTATTGCACCGTTTCGCAAGGAAGTGAACATCACCACCAAGTTCGGTTTCAACCACCAAGGCGGAAAGGCCACCGGCGTCAACAGCCGCCCGGAGCACATTCGCCGGGTGGCCGGAGAATCTCTCAAACGCCTTAGGACCGAGGTCATCGATCTGTATTATCAGCACCGGTTCGACCTGGACGTGCCCATTGAGGAGGTTGCCGGAACCGTGCGCGACCTGATCAAGGAAGGTAAAGTGCGGCATTTCGGTCTCTGCGAGATCGGCGCGGATACCATTCGCCGCGCGCATGCCGTGCAGCCCATCACCGCGATCCAAAGCGAATATCACCTCATGTGGCGGGAGCCTGAAGAGAAAGTACTGCCGGTTTGCGAGGAGCTTCGAATCGGGTTCGTTCCCTACAGCCCGATAAACCGCGGCTTTCTCGGCGGCGCGTTGAACGAATACACCCGCTTCGATTCCGGCAACGACAATCGCGACAAGCTGCCCCGCTTCACACCAGCGGCCATGCGAGCCAATCTGGCCATCGTCGAAGCGCTCAATCGATTTGGCCGGCCTCGAGGCGCCACATCCGCGCAAGTTTCCATGGCATGGCTGCTGGCCAAAAAACCGTGGATTGTGCCCATCCCTGGCACCACCAAACTTGCTCACCTGGAAGAAAATCTCAGAACTGCGGACTTCACTTTCACCGCGGCCGAGATGCGCGAACTCGAGGATGCCGTTTCAAACATCACAATCGTCGGCGATCGCTACCCGCCGGAGGAGCAGCGCCGAATTTCGCGCTGACAATCCACTCGTTGGCCCCAAACGGCGTTCCGGGAAGCGGACGATAATGTGCCATAACGGGCGGAGCTGTCACACATTCCGGGCCACTGGCATCACCGCAGATCTCGAAAACGGCGCCATTAATGGCAGACCGATGCATGACGAGGGACGGTCTCTTCGCCACCGCGCACTGCTAGTACTAAACAGAGGGTCTTCCTATGAAAATCTTCCCGACCACCTCAGGAAAACATACCAGCGTCAAAATGTTGCAGATATGCGGCAAGAAAAATCACCGTTCAGTATCTGCGTGTTGAGTTGATCTCCACCTTTGGTCCGCAACGTGCACCAGCTTACGACGCATCGGCACTTATGGCTAGCTCACCTATTCCGACTTCGTCCCGTTGTTTCCCCGAACCCGCCTCAGTGGAGCGCCGTCACCACGACCGGTACCCCGCCTATTTCAACGTCACGCTTACTGACCTCGCAGAACGGGAGACACCGGTTACCGCCTTCATCTCAAACATCTCACAGCGCGGCGCGGGCGTCATGACGCCGGTCGCGGTCAATCTCGGCCCGGTAGTGAAGCTGCATATCGGCCAAGCTGTGTTGTTCGGTGAGGTTGTCTATTCGAAAGCAGAAGGAAATTACTTCCGTACTGGACTCAGAGTTTCACAGCCAGCGAGCGGAGCAACGGGTGCATCGAAACTCCTCCGTACGATGTTGATCGACGAACCTGGGGTCGATCTGGGGTTGCAAGAGAGGCGGTCGAGCGTTATTAGAAGGGCGCCTTCGCGCCGTCACCTGCGTTATTCAAACAGTGGAACGTTGTGTGTCCTGTGGCGAGATAGAATAGTCAACGCGAAGATCGAAAATGTATCCGTGATGGGTGTGTCAACGCCGGATGAAAATTCCCCATTTCGCCGGTCGAAAAATCCCCACCCCAAAAGGCTCCCGGCCTGTGCCGGAAGTGATGTTCCGCTCTGCCCCCTTTCCCTCATATTAGGAAGCGCTGCCAGAACGGCCCGGAGCGGTCAAGGGCGCGCCGGTTTTGCGCGGCGCAGCGGACCCTTGACGGCGAGGACCGTTATGCGACATGCCTGAGGAGGGAAAGGGGGCTGGTCTGGTTTCCTCCTCCGCCCGCGGGAACAGACCCGCTTTGCGCCGATCCTTCAAACGGTAACTTTCGCCGCGGATGTTGATCGTGGTCGAATGGTGCAGCAGCCGGTCGAGGATTGCTGTCGCGATGATCGGATCTCCGAAGATCGAGCCCCAGTCGCCGTAACTCTTGTTGGAAGTCAGGATGATGCTGCCGCGCTCGTAACGTGCGCTCACCAGTTGGAAGAAGATGGTCGCGCCCAGTTCGTCCAGCGGCAGGTAACCCATTTCATCGATGATCAAAACCTTCGGCGCCAGGTACACGCGCATGCGCCGGTCCAGGCGGCCTTCCCGATAGGCTCGGCCAAGGTCGGCCACCAGATCGTGTGCGGTCATGAAGTAGGCTCCGAATCCAGACTGAATCGTGGCTTCGGCCAACGCCACGCTCAAGTGCGTTTTGCCCACGCCGGGCGGTCCCAGCAGAATCACGTTGCTGGCTTCGTGTACGAAGCGAAGGCTCCGCAACTCACGGATCTGCTTTTCATCGATCGAAGGTTGAAAGCCGAAGTCGAACTGATCGAAGGTCTTCACGAAGGGCAGATGCGCCAGTTGCAGACGCGCCCGCAAGTAACGCGTGCGGCGCGCATCCACTTCGCAGCCCAGCAGTTGGTCGAGGAACTCGGCATAGCCGGGCGTGTTCTTGGCGGCCTGCTCCAGCAGATTCTCCAGGCGAGCTTCCACGGCTTTGAGGCCGAGACTGGTGAGCGAGGTTTGCAGCCGTTCGATGGGCGTCATCTTGCACCTCCCATCGCCACGCTCTCGTAGGCGGCCAGCGGTCGCACTTCCACCGAAGGAGCCGTCTCCCGCATCTGGATCAGAATCTTGCCGCCGGATCTTTCCTTGCCCAGCGGAATGCCCTGATGATGCGAACGATGCGTGATGATCTGGTGACGGCGCTCGGCGCGGGCATGCACCGCGATGCGCTGTCCGCCGTAGTGCACTTCCACCTCGACTCCCCGCTCGCGCACCCACACTTCCTTGCCCACATACTGCCACGGCACCGAATAGCGGCTGGCATGCCAGCTCACGTAGGCATCCCGAGCCACCTTGCGCAGTTCATCGTCCGAGTAGGGATACGGCGACCGGCCATTCAGCAACTGCATGCTGAACTGGTCCATGTCCCAACGCGCCAACACCTGCTCCCGCGTGGTCCCGTGCACGCGCCGGTTGGCGACGCTGTCCACCCATTGCCGCAACTCCGTGTTGAAGTCCATCAGGCAGGAGGGCTCCCGGCCCAGCAGTCCGCACACAAAGTTTCGCCGCACATACTTCACGCCCGACTCGATCTTGCCTTTGGTCTGCGCCCGATACGGCCGGCACAGCCGCGGCCGGAATCCCCAGTACCGCGCGAAGTCCAGAAACACCGGATGCCAGACGATCTCGCCGCGCTCATCGCTACCCAGCCAAACTGTTTTCATCCGGTCGTACAGGATCTCCTCCGGAATCGAGCCCCACTCCCGGAACGCCGCCTCGTGCATGCGCAGCAACGTTCCCAGCTTCTGATCGAGCGCGGCTTGTGCCCACATCCGTCGGCTATAGCCCAGCGTGATCACGAAACCCCACACCTGGCGTTGTTCGCCGCCGGTGTCCAGGTAGCCCAGATGTCCCCAGTCCACCTGCGCCTGTTTGCCGGGTGGAGTTTCAAATCGGCGCACCGCGGTCGCCATTCCAGCGGCTCTCTGCGGCTGCAGCCAGTCTTTCAAAATCGTGTAGCCACCTTGGTAGCCTAGCTTCCGCAGTTCCCGCAACAGTACCTGGGCGTTCCACACACCCGCCTTCATCCGGTCTTGCAGATACGGCTTGTGTGAGTCCAGTTTGCTCGGCCGCTTCTGTCGCGGTCCGTAGCGCGGGATCGACTCCGGTTTCAGCAGATATTTCCGCACCGTCTTTCTGTCGTAGCCCGTCAGTTTGCTGATGGCCTGGGTGCTCAGGCCCTCTCGCTTCATCTCCATAAGCTGTTGCACGTCTCGTCCCCTTAGCAATGGCGGCCTCCTCCCCGGAGGATCGCCGGCTTTATACCCTCGTCCGAGGGTGGGGAATTTTCAACCGGCTATATGAGGATTTTTACACCGGCGCTGACAGGTGCGAGACTGCGGATTGACGAGCAGATACCCGTCCTGTCATGTGTCTCCTGCAACGATGAGGCGCTTGGTATAACAGGTGCGACGGTACGCCACTGTCGCTTCGTGAAGGGGACATACGATATCGGTTTGGAGTTCGCCGCCGGCGACGTTTCGGTGGGATCTGGGAGACGAACTTAGTTACAAACGTTGTAGGCGATCCGGAAGCGACCGAGACATGAGTTCTGGTTGGCCGACAATGTTTGTTAACGGGCGTGTGCAAGTCCGGAGAACCAGTTCTTACGACGAAGACGGGCGCGCGATGTTCAAGGATCCTTCAGGGTGCGGCGTGATAGAGAACAAATCGCCAGACTGATCGCTGCTCCGGGCACAGCTTCTACCGGATACGAGAACTCGGCCAAGCGATATTTCCCCGCGTTGGTTTGGATCGCACAGCTTCGACTCGCAGAAATCCGCACTCTAGACTCCCGCGGTTGCCGAAGCGCGCATCGGTAGTCCTTGCGAGGCGAGGGATTCGAGCAACAGTTCGTGAATCGTCTGGTCCAGAAGATAGAATCGCTTGCCGTCCTCGTCCTGCACGATCGCCAGGCCCTTTGAAACGAGCATCAAACAAAGCTGCTGCTCCCCACCGCTCAACTTCTCCGGCTCGACTTGGGCCATGCCGCGCAACGTTGGCGTCAACTTACTCAAGAAACCGCGTACAAATACCTGCTCGTCCAGCCCATCGAGCGCGGCGGATGCCGCCACCCAGCGATGTTCGCTTGAGCCAAAGAAGTACGGGCCAGAGGCGAACGCCAGCAGGAATACGATGAAGTCTATGAAAGCAGCCAGCGCAAACGAAAAGACATGGCGAGCCGTCGGTGCCATGAATAACTCCTGGAATGCAATGAGGAGATCTTCCTGGCCGGTCACCGAGTGATCCACGAAGTCCGAGTAACCGGGAACCTGCGGGCGTTCGATTTTCGCCGCGTGGAGCGCCTCGGTCACATCGCTCCAGGGCAGTCCGTCGTAAAGTTGCCGAAAGCGGCGCAACTGACTCTCGGTCGTATCGAGGGGCTTCAGCTGTTCACGAAACTCTGCGATCGCCGTTTGTGCCGCCTGCAAGCGGTCGGCCGACTGGAGCGCCAGTTGTCGGTAACGCTCGAAGGCTGAATACCGCAAGCCCGAGCCTGACCCCTCCGGATAAGCCGCCGAATAAGTCTGCGCCTCTCTCGCAACGGCATTGCGCACCGCGCCCAGATAAGGGTCGGCATCCTGCGCACGGGAGATGAAGCCTACCGATTTCTCGGCTGCCTCCATTTCACCGAGCGCCAGCAAGTGTTTTTGGGCTTCGGCCGAAGCCGCTGCGACCAACTGCTGTGTTTTCCCCAGCGAACTGCTCAGTTCGTCGTACAGCTTGCGCTCGACCGCCGCCGGCCGCTCCCTCGCCGAGAACCAGGTATAAAGGCTAACGTAGGAAAACGCGATCGACACCGTTGCGGTGATCGCGTACACCATGCCGAGCAGTGCTCGCCGGGACTTGTTCAAGCCAATCAGCCACGCCACCAATATGAGCGCACCCTGGACGCCGAGGGACGCGAGCAGCGCGAACCATACCGCAAGATAGAGCGCCATCCCTTGCTCCGTTGTGTACCAGGACACGATCGAGAGCAGGCAGGTTGCAACGAACAGGCCCTTCACCATCGGCCGCGTGAGATCGGCGGACACATGAGGCATGAAATCTCCTCTTCCTCTGATCAACGCGAATCGCGCCACAAATGTTCCGTGAATCGTAGTCCCTGCCGATCGCGAGGCTGACGGCGATAGAAACCAGGAAATATGGCGTGCGAGAGCGCCTCGTTGTTGCTTTTCGGCATGGCCGTTCCGGTGCTGTCTTATCTGGTTCATAAGAGAAGGAGACAGTTCCCATGACGATAGAACGTTACCTGCGTATGATTGCCGGCGCGTTTGTTTTGTTCACGCTCGCGCTCGGATATTGGGCGCGCGACAATTGGGTTTGCCCTATTCCATGATCCGCCGACGTCCGGTTTCCTCTCGGGCAGTCTTACTGCTGGGGTTTGGCGGGCTTCTTCTGCTTATGGTCTTCGCGGAAATCGGCGGAGTCCGCGCGCTGCGCCAGATTCAGACGGCCAATGACGGGATCAATGGCGATTTCCTTCGGCGCACGCAAATTCTGGAGCGGCTCCGCGCCGATACTTTCGTATCCGGCACCTACATTCGCGATTTCTTGCTGGACCCCGCGCCGCGCAAGGTCGAAGAATCCCGTAAAGGACTCGATGGAACTCGTGGCCGCATCGATGCGGAGCTCACTGAATACAAGGGGCTGCTTCGGCCGGAGGAACAGGGGCTTTTCGACGCTCTCAGCCGCGAGTGGGCCGACTACGGCGCTCTTCTTGAGAGCGCGCTGTCATGGACCCCGGCCGAACGCCAGCGGGCGGGTTTCGTGTTTGTGCGCGACGAAGTATCTTCGCGCCGCGCCTCCATCGTGGCTGCGGCCGACCGGATCGGAACCATGGCGGCTGCACGGCTGGGAACGGAAAAGTTGCGCGTCGCGGAATCTTACCGTCAATATCGGGACAAGCTCACCATTGTCATTGGGTCGACCATCGGATTGGGTCTGTTGCTCGCCGCGTTCAGTATTCGTCAAATTCTCACACTGGAACAGACGACGCTCGCCCACCTCCAGGAAGTCATGCAAGCCAGGGAAGAATTGAAGGAACTGTCGTCTCGTTTGGTGGCCGCGCAAGAGACGGAGCGCGCGACCATCGCCCGCGAACTGCACGACGAGGTCGGCCAATCGCTGACCGGGGTTCTGGTCGAGATGGCCAACTTGACGAACCTGGTCCGTAAAGAGAAGAACGCCCCGCTAGAAACGAAGGCGACCGAGATTAAACAACTGCTGGAGGATTGCATTGGGATTGTCCGCAACATGGCGTTGTTGCTGCGTCCCCCGATGCTCGACGACCTGGGGCTTGTTCCCGCGCTGCAATGGCAGGCCCGCGAAACCACCAAGCGTTCAGGTATTCGCGTAAAGATCGCGGCGGAGGGAATCCCGGACAAACTCCCCGACGAGTTGAATACGTGCATCTATCGGATCGTGCAGGAGGCGCTTCACAATGCGATGCAACATTCCGAGGCGCATACCGTCCGGGTGTCGGTGCAACTGAAGGACGCAAGCATGTATCTGTCGATTCAGGACGACGGGAAGGGATTCTCCCCGAAGGGAGGGCGAGGCATGGGTTTGCTGGGAATGGAAGAACGAGTGAGCCGCATGGGGGGCAGCTTTGCGATTGAATCGGAGCCCGGCTTGGGCGCAATTCTACGGGTCGTTTTGCCGGTGCAATCATGAGGACCATTCGCATTTTATTGGCGGACGATCACACCGTCGTGCGCAAGGGCTTACGCCTGCTTCTGGAAAGCCATGCCGGATTTGAGGTCGTGGCGGATGCTTGCGATGGGCGCGAAGCCATCGCGCTGGCGGAGCAGCAACAGCCCGACGTGGCGGTGCTTGACATTGGGATGCCGATTCTCAATGGCATTGAGGCGGCGCGGCAGATCTCCGCGAAACTTCCCCGCACGGCCATCGTGATGCTGAGCATGCACTCCGACGAGGGCTATGTGCTGAGAGCTCTCAAATCGGGTGCGCGAGCGTACTTGCTGAAGGATTCGGCGGAATACGATCTGATCGCCGCTATCAAAGCCGTCAGCGAAGGGAAAGCGTTTTTCAGTCCCGCAATCAGCAAGATGCTGGTGGAAGACTATATGCGGCAGATGCGCGAGCGGGACGTCGAAGACAGCTACGAACTGCTCACGACGCGGGAGCGCGAAATCCTGCAATTGCTGGCCGAGGGCGAGAGCAACAAGGACGTCGCGAGCCGGCTGAACCTGAGCCTCTATACAGTGGAAACGCATCGCAGCAATGTTTTCCAGAAGCTCAACCTGCACAGCACGGCAGAGTTGATCCTTTATGCGATTCGTAAAGGCGTGATCAGTTAGCCGCTTCTGGCGATCGTCTTCGGCCATGGGGTCCGGCAGTGTGCGTAGGCAAACAGCAACGTTGAGAGTACCTGCTCTCTCCGGAATGGCCGAGTGAGAAGATCGAATCCGCCGTGCTGCACCACTTCTTCCCACAGATACTGATCGGAGACGTTGGTCAGCAAGATCACGCAGGCGTTCCGTCTGGATTTGATCAGAGCTCTCATTTCCTCCCGCCAGTGCGGGCCAGCCGCATCGCTATCGAACAGCAACATGGGAACGGCGGCTGCTTTCAGCGCCGCGGCTACGTCCTCTATCTGTGGAAGGGCTTCCAGTTCCCATGGGGTGTCCTGTAGGAGTTCCTTCAGTTCCTCACCATCCTCGGGGCGCGAGGTGATCATCAGCAGGGAAATCTTCCGCATCGCGGACCTCCTTTGCTATCGCAATACGCCGATCTGGTATTCGACCAGCGCATTCTGTGCCGCGTAATCGAAACGCGCGCTGGCGCTGGCAATCTGCGCGGCTGTCAGGTTCAATTGCGCCTGACTCAACTCGATGATTGAGCCTAAGCCGAGGTTGTAGCGTGTTTGAGACAGATCGAGCGAGAGCTGCGCCTGCAGCAATAGCTGATCTGTCAGGCCGACCCGTTCAAATGCCGTCTGGGCGTTCAGATAAGCGACGCGAACGTCGCGCATCACGCGGTTTCGAAGATCATCCACATTTTTGGCCGCCGCCTGCGCCTTAAGCTCTGCTTCGCTCTGGCGGGCTTTGAATAGACCGCCGTTGAAAATGGGGATGCTGACATTCACCCCTGCCGCGCCATAGCGTCCGGGGACCTGGGATTCGCCCGCTGGCACCACGCCGGCCGCGGCAATGGCGGCGACGGTCGGATAGTTCAGGGCGTGTTCCGCCTTGCTGAACCGCTCGGCGGAGCTCTGCTCCAAACGAAGACTCTTCAACTCCGGACGATTGGCGATGGCCTCCTGAATCAACACATCCACGGACGCAGGCGGCGCGCCGGGCATCGGCTCGTCGGCGAGCACGAAATCCGTCTGGCGAGGCAGTCCCATCGCCTCCGCGAGGTCGGCCTTGGCCGACGCCAGATCGTTGCGAGCCTGCAACAGGAGCAGCCGCGCATCCGCGAGGTTTACGTTGGCAAAGCTGAGGTCGAGCGTCGATTTCAGCTTATTCTCCGCCAGCGCGCTGACCTGCTCTGCAACCAGCGCTCGGGCGCTGACCGTCTGCAACGCGACGGTTAGGACTGCCTGCGCGCGAAGCACTGCATAGAAGGCGCGCGTCGCGGCCAGGAGAAGGTCGGCGCGGGTGGCTTCAGCGGCCTGATCCTGCGATTGCGCGTGAAGATCGGAGGAGGCCATCAGGCTCCGTGTTCTTCCAAAGTCGCTGAGCAACTGGCTCGCCGCGACGCCCGAAGCAAGGCGGCTATAGACCGCCGGATTATTCAACGCTCCGGCCGCGAGGCGCGATCCCGAGTCGGCACCGACGCCGGTTACAAGGCCCGTGAGCGACGGTAGCAGATTCGAGCGATATTGCGGAGCAATCTGATGGGCGGCCGACGCTGTGAGCTTCGCTGATCCGAATTGGGGATTATTCTCGACGGTCAGACGGCGCGCATCGGCAAGCGTGAGGTGCATGGCGTCCTGGGCGCTGAGGGAAATCACGCCGAGCAGGATGAGGATGGCGAGTCTCACGCGTCCTCCTTGCGGTAGGCCACGAAATACGCCGCCGGCACCATGATCACAGTCATCACCAGGGATATGCTCATGCCGCCTAGGACGGAGCGAGCCAGGGGAGCATAGGCTTCGCTGCCTTCGCCGAACTTCAGCGCCATGGGAAGCAAACCGATGATGGTCGCAAGCGAGGTCATCAGTACAGGACGCAGCCTGACCCGGGCCGCCATGGCAACAGCTTCGCGCACCGTCATTCCGTGTTCGCGCAAGTGCCGCGTGAACTCCACGATCAGAATGCTGTCGGAGACCGTCATGCCAACCAGAATCATCAGACCCATCAGCGACATCACGTTCATGGTGGTGCCGGTCAGATAGAGGATCAACAAAGCGCCAGTCAAACCTGGTGGCACGGCGGTGAGGATCAGCAGCGGATCGAGGAAGGACTTGAACTGCGCGACCAGGATGAGATACAGCAACACAACCGAAAGCGTCAGCCCCAGAGCGAAACTGCGGAAGCTTTGCCGCATGCCCTGCACCAGTCCGAGCAGCGTAACGGACACACCTTCGGGAATTGCCGTCTTTGTCGTCAGTTTGTCGATCGCTGTCGCGATGCGCCCCAGATCCTCGCCCTGGGGCTGTACGTAGATGTCGATGGCACGGCGGATCTGGTAGTGATCCACCTCCGTCGGCGAATCGATGCGGCGGATGTTGGCGACGGCATCAAGGCGCGTAGAGGCTGGCACATTCCGGCCACGAATCGGAATCGCGCGCAGATCGTCGAGCGTTTGAATTTGTTTCTCCGGATACTGCGCCGTCAGCATGTAATCGTTGCCGGTCTTCGGGTCGATCCAGAAGCTGGGCGCAATCATCGTATTGGACGTCAGCGCCGTGATGATGTCGTCGACGACTTCTTCCTGGCTCAGTCCCAATTCCAGCGCCCGCGTACGATCGATATCGAGTTTCAGCGCTGGATAGTCGAGATCCTGCGGAATGTAAACATCGCTCACGTTTTTGATCTTGCGAATTTCGGTGGCGAGTTCGGATGCAGTCCGATAATCCGTCTTGAGATTCGATCCGGCCACCTGGACATCGATGGGCGCCGCCATCCCGAGGCTCAGCACTGCGTCCACCAGCCCACCGGATTGAAAATAGGCGGTCGCCTCCGGTATCTCTGCGCGAAGCCGTTTCCGGACCCGCGCCATGTATTCGTAGCTGCCGACCCGGTGTCCTTCTTTCAGGCTCACCTGTACGGTTGCCGAGTGCATGCCGGAATTGCGCGTATAGATCGCCGAG
>Ga0335071_10003058_pt1 | contig 17783 bp, 26 predicted proteins | sample Lox_Sample_15_FD_206724 | JGI IMG/M metagenome (GOLD analysis project Ga0335071, IMG submission 206724) | Soil microbial communities from Loxahatchee National Wildlife Refuge, Florida, United States - Lox_Sample_1.5 | ecosystem: Environmental > Terrestrial > Soil > Wetlands | place: USA... | reverse complement strand
ACCCGGCGTGAGGCCTTCAACGTTCGCACAAACTGTTCTATGGGTCGAAGCACCGCCGACATTGCCTTTCTCCTTCCTCTCGCTCACGCCGCGTTGGCGTTGATCGGCACCGCCGTGCCGATGCGGTGCGCAAAGAACTGGTCGTGAAGTCCGGCCAGATCCTCGTACAGCGCGGCAGCCGCCGGCCTTGTCTCGGGGTGTTTCAATATCAGCTCGTCCAGCGAGCGTTGCGCAAGAGCTTTCCGGTCCTCCGCGTCGATCAGCTTGTGACACGCATCGCAAGCCGCCCAATCGCCAACACTCTCACCGGCGACATTCGCCACGCGATAGGCGAGGAAAGTCCGCGCAGGGTATCGCCATGCCGGGGCGGGCGCTGAGCAGAAATCGCATATCAGATCTGCGTCGATCATGGCCCTACACTCCTCCTAGCGGAGAGGTTCGCCCGGGGTAATACGCCGCAATCTGCGAATTCGCTCTCCACTCCGTTTCCAGCTCGTCCAGTTCGCGACCAACGATCTTGGCCTCTACCGCGGCGAAGATCCCTGGATCGCCCTTGCTCTGCCGCTGTGCGTCGATGCAGTCCAGCATGCGCGCACCGCACTCCAGACGATCTCTCGTCGTCATAAGCCCACCTTCGCCTCCAGCATGTTCGTTACGCCCCTCTGTCGTTCACCAGGAACAGTTTCATCCCTGGATTGCGCTCCAACGAAGTAGCGCGCCCTCCGACGGTCACGATCCAGCTCGTCGTGGGGTCTGGAGACTCGTAACCTTCCTTGATCAAGTCGACGTGACGCCCCGATTCCCGAAGGTACTCTTCCCGGCGACATCGCCAAGCCTCGGACTGTTTCGTTTGCCTCCGCATCTGGCCCTCCTGAAAAACACAAAGCGGCCGGCCCCGGTCTTGAGTCCGGCGTCGGCCGCTTCATCTCCATCTCGCTACGCTATGCGCCGTGCCTCACTGGCTTTGATTTGCGTTGGGCTGCGTCGCTCACATCTCCTCGTCTACGAAGCCTAGCTTCTGCCTCGCTCGCGCGACCGTGCGCCAATACCTTTTCACCGCCTGAAGTTGCCTCTTGTCGACCCACCCATTGGCGTCTACTGCCACGCATGGCCGTGGTTCGTGAACCATCGCCTCGACCTCGGAAGACGTTTTCCCGTCGCTCACGAGCCTGGCGGCGTCGTAGTCTCCTCCCGCATCGTGCCGAGCGATGAACACGCAGCCTCTCTCCGCCGCCTCCCGCAAGGAAGAGGAATGGCCGTAGTTGGCTTCCTCATCCACCAGGAACGAGACCCCCGCCGGCAGCTCTTTCCGGTACTCCTGTTCCCCGAACCCGAGGTCCTCGAACGCTTCCGCGGCTTCAGCGCGGCAAAAGACTTCCGCGTAAACCCGATCTCCCATGGCTCCTCTCAAAAAGCGAAACGGCCACGAGCAGACTCGCCGCCCGTGGCCGTTTCTTGCGATTAATCCGTGGTACTACCGCTCGCCGCACGATGATGCTCGCACGAACGACGCAACGCACAACGATCCACCACCGCCGCTATCACGATGCTCAGCCGGGCAGCCCGTTGTCGTCCTCGTGCAAGGCCGCAGGTCCGGCAACACCACGCGGCCATTCGCCAAGACCAGAATCATCACGCCCAGCGCGAGGACACCTTCCAGAACGTAAAGGCTGATCATCAGCACCTTCCAAGCCTTTCGGCCGACTAACAGGACTTGCGCAAGCATGGTTCACCTCGAACACGCGCTTGAAACGGAAACCGCAAGCGCCTGCTCGGCTCGGATTTCCTCCACGCGCAGACAGCGGTCCTTATGCTCTTCGACCCAGCGCCTCGTGTACGCCTGCAACCCGATCAACCAAAAGCGTGTGTTGCCGCTCGATAGCAGCGTGCGCTCGAATTCCGTAAACGAATGATCGCCGGCTTGGCGCTCCTGAGACACCGCCATGTACTCCGCCAGTTCGCCGGTAGCGCGGGCCATGGGCAAATAGAGCCACCATGGAGTCAGCACGAACGCCAGCTTGTCAGCCGCCGCCAGACGCGAGACCTCACAGCCGTGCTTCTTTGCCCAGTAGCGCGAGTGACGCAAGCAAAACTCGCCCCATGCGTCTCCAAAAAGCCATCTCAGGATACGGGCTCCCACATAGACGTGCGTCTCGCCCTCCGGCCCCTCCATATTGTTTTTCTTCCAGTAGCCGAGATCGTGGACGAAGAAGGCCACCCAGAGGCGAACGTCCCACGGAAAGCCATAGATCCGTCGCCAGGCTTCGGCGGTGAAAAACGGGTGCAGCCAGAATGTGTTGGTTCAGCGTAAAGATGAGGGCGAATCTCGTCGAAGAGGGATTCCGCCCTTCGGGCGGGGATTTTCAAGGCATGAGGATCTATCGGTCCGATATGTGTTTTGATTTTCCTGGGCGGCGCTGGTCTGGCACCGCCCTCGAATTGATCATCGTCCGCGATGAGTCCGCCAAGCTATCCCTCGGCATGGTTGCGTCCCCGCAGAGCCCGCTTCCGTTTCACCTGACATCGATCTTATCGGCTATGCCGCCTCACTACTTGAGAAAGATTTCGGCTCGGACTGCTGGGCCTTGGCTGCCCGCGCACGGCGCTCTTTAGCCAACTCGAGTTTCTGATCCCGCGCGGCATGGATCTCCGCCTGGCGTCCTTCCAGCATTGCCTGCGGCGTAACATAGCCGATCGCGCTGTGCAGCCGCTGCTCATTGTAGACTTGGACGTACTGCGTGATCAGGTGCTCGGCGTCCTCCACCGACAAAGGCACACCGGGCCGGATGCTCTCGCTTTTGATCGACTTATTCCAGCGTTCCATTTTGCCGTTCGATTGCGGATAGTACGGCGAGGTGCGCACGTGCGTCATGCCGCTGATCCGGATGAACTCCTTGAAGTCTTTGGCGATGAACTGCGGCCCGTTGTCGGAAATGATTCGTGGCCGCGCCTCGGGGAATGTTTCCTTGGCGCGTTGCAGCAGGATCTCGACTTCGGCTTCGGTCATCGACTGACGCAGGCTCCAGGCCACCAGGTACCGGCTGGCGCCATCCAGCACGGCGCACAGGTAGTAGAACGTCCCATGAATATTGATGTGGGCTATGTCGATATGCCAGTGCTCATGCGGCGCCAGGGGCTGTTCAAAGCCCGTTCCTTTCTTGCTGGGCCGTTGCGCCCACTGCCGCAACCGGCCGGCTTCTCGCAGCACCCGAAACACGCTGGACGGACTAACGGCCACGATGCCGCTGTCGATCATCATATAGGTCAAGCGCCGGTAGCCTTCCAGCGGGTAAAGTTCCTGGAAATCCAGGATCGATTGCTTCTCCGTGTCCAGTAGCCAGAAATCACGGGGAACCCTGCCGTTATGCTGGTTGGCCTTGCCATAGCGTTGGCCCCAATCGTAAAACTTGCCAACGCTCAGTTCCATCCACTCCAGCAGTCGCTCAATCGAAAGGCCGGTTTTCCCGGCCCAGCGCCGGGTGAAGTCCACCACTGCATCGCGGACGTCCGGCTCGACCCAACAACCGTTCAGAGTTCCCCAAGTTCTTTTTTTAATGCGACGTGCTCCGCCATCAACTCTGCCAGGACTTCGTCCTTCTGCCGAATCTTCTTCTCCAGCTTTTCAATACGCTGTTGATCCTGGTTTCGCTCCGGCGAACGGTTGCCCTGCAGGGCCGCGGCCGCATTCAGGAACAACTGTTCCTGCCACCGGTGAAACATGCTGGGAGCCAACTGACCTTCCTCGCAGATCTTCGAGACGGGGACCTTCTCGATGAGGTGGCGGCGTAAGAGCTTCGCCTTTTCCTCGGCACTCCAGTGTCGGCGTTCCTTCTTCAACTGTCTCGCTCCACATATTTCTCTTCGGCGAGACTTCAATTCCCTTGAATCGATCCCTCATCTTTCAACTGAACCGGCACAAGAACGCGTGTACCCCAAACAAAACGCTTCGCGTGCCTACGCTCACAAGCACCCCCTCTACGCGACACTATCTATCCGCTTTGCGTGAACGGAACGCCTTCTCCGACTCATGTCCGGCAAAGTGGCTGTTGGAACGTCCATCGTCACCGAACGAGCACGTGATTTCCCGATTCCTTCAAAGCCCAACATTCACCGAGGCGATAGCGTTCAGGCGCCATCCCCAGCGAAGCGGCCGCGTTCAAGCGGTTGGAATTGAAGACCCAAGGCTAGACTGATCGCCGGATTTCGGCAGCCGCCTCCTGTTGTGCCGCCACTTTCAAGGCCGCGCTTCTTTCTTCTCCAGCACCGTGACTGTTGCCGGCGACCGCAGACGGAACATCAGCACGGCTTCGCTTTTCACGGCCGTTGGTTTTCCCTTCGCGCCGAGTGTTCCTCCAGCACCCACCGCGCCCCCGGCGGCGGCGCCGATCGCGGCACCCCTGCCCCCGCCGAAGATCGCTCCCAGCGCCGTGCCCAATGCTGCCGTGCTGCCGATTGCCACTGCGTCTCCAGTTCGAGACGAAGTTTCGCCGCTCCGCTCGATCGGATCAGTCTGGATTGCCACGCGCTCCGTCGCGCAAACCAGCTCCACCAGTTCGAGCACAAGCTCGGACGGAGCGGTCATTCGGCCAGCCTTCCGTATTCGCACCACGCGTCCCACGACAGAACTGCCCTTGTCCGCTACGACCTTTCGGCTTGCCACGACGGGCGTGTCGAGTGTGCCCTCGAAGCGGTCACCCGCCTGGCTCTTGTCACTTGAGACGTGATCGGTGAGCCGTACGGCCAGCATGGTCCCAGCCGGCAGCGAGACCTTCCGTTCGTTGACCCTCTCCCATACCGCGGGCCGTCGCGTTCGCTGCTCGTCGGCCGTCTGTAACTGCTGTCCCAAACTTGCTGCGCTGACGACCAAGCCCGCCAGTCCCATGTACAATAGCGATCGTTTTCTCATTTGAACCATCCTTCGATTTCTGCGACTCTCTGTTCGGCTGTCATTCATCGCCGGCATTCACGGCGAGTCGTATTCACTTCCCGAGGAGTTCACTGGCCCACAAGCCGCTCGATCCCGACTGTCACGGCCTTCATCGCCGACATTGTTCCTGCGAACACCAAGTACCGCAGACTCCCACGTCCCGTGATGCCGCTGATGAGCCCGGCGATCAGCGCTCCAAACCCTGCGACCGCTGGCAACCAGTGCGTGACTATCGGATCCGGCGTCGTCACAAAAATGAACTCCGGTTCTCTCCGCGGTCCGACGATCCGGTCCGACGGCGCCCCTTCTTGCCAGCTTGTCCACCAGCACCAAAACACACCTGCGCTCACAAGCAGCCAGATCCCCAGATACAGCCACCGCCGTGGAGTCGGTTCAGGCCCGTTATCGCTGGCCATTCGGGCCCTCCATGCGCAGCACCAGGACTTGCTCTCGCGTCGCGGGTTCTGCCTTGGGCATCAATTCTGCCGAGATCGGCCGTCCTCGCTCTCGCTCCCGTTTCGGTGGCGCCAGACGGTTCAAGACATGGACCAGGACCGGCGTTCCTGCCAGTGCTCCGAAGAAGGCGCCGACTTCTGTGGCCCGGAAGTAGCTGGCGAAGATCACCAGCAGTACAACGAAAAGGCAGACAACCAAGCTTGCATTCTTCACTCGTTCCATCGCGTCTCCTTCTTAGAACCGTCTCTCCACATGCCGGAGGATCGGAGCACTCTGTTTTTTCCGCGTTTCGAGCCTTCGGAAATTCCACGGAGGAACCGGGTGGGCGTCGACCCACAACCCCCTCTTCTGCGCACGAGCCGTCTCTTCCAATCGCGCCAGACTGAGGTCGCTGGAGTAGCGCTTGTAGTGCCATGCAAAGCCGTTCGCTACCAGTTCCCGGTTGAGAATGCGGCCATCCGGCAGTGCGATCTCCGCCAGCGTCCGCCCGTAGCGGTCTCGCCCCTTCTCTCGGACCGTCACAATGAGGCCAAACACCAGCCCAGCGGTGAATTGGCGCGCCCGCGCGCCGAAGGCCTGCGCCTTCTCCGGCGCGTCCACGCCCTGCAGAGGAATCCGCTCTGCTCGCAGGCGGTGAACAACCTCAATTGTGTCGCCGTCCACGATTCTGACTACCTTTCCTTGGAAGTCCTCACCGGGCGATGGAACCGCCAGCACAAGGAGCGCAACCGCCAGTCCCGCAACGCCACCGGCTCTCCGTTTTTCCATATCCGAACTCCCTCTTCCTCCACGGACCTCTGGAGCAGATCCTCCACGACCTTCCTGTCCGCTGGTTCGGAAGCCCAGCGGTGCTCGCCGTCTTTGGCGGTCGCTATCCAATACCGGCGGTCTGTGTGCCGGCCGAGCATCGCCGCCACCCACCACGGCCAGCTAATATCGTCTTGCCGGATGAGGATCAGCCGCGCTGGATTCACATCAAACCGCCCGCAGATCGCCGCGGCCAGCTTGTCGGCTCGGGGGACGATACTCCAAGCGAAGTTCTCCATCTCGAAGTCCCGAACGACGGCTACTGTCCATTCCGGGAACTCCCGAATGTCGAGCCTGTATAGACATTCCGTCCAACCGGCTTCGAAGATCTGCAGGACCATGGACGGCAGATCCCTTAGGCATAGGTTCCAGTGCTGCTTTCCGTCTTCTGACGTGCGGCGCTCGACGTGCCGCCCCACGGTCTCTTCGCTCATGTCACTCTACGGCGGTTTCCAATAAACTCATCTGCCGCGTCTCGCGTTCTGCCCCTGGAGGTCTTCGGCGCCGGCGCTGTTCGCGTGCGGCCTGGCGCAGCTCAAAGCCGTTGAGCCGGCGCCGAATCAGCGCGATCCGGTCGGCGCGCGTCAGACGTCGGTCGATGTTGGGGAGTGCAAGTTGGCCACGGAGGATTTTCACCGGCTGATCCTCCGCGCATGCTCGGCATACAGGCTCACAGCGCTTCCTTTCGCTCAGACCGCCAGTGCGGCATCAGGTGCCGATTCAGCCGCGGGAAGTGCGGTGCCACCATTGGTCGCCGCCGTCCTCGGCGACACTGCTGCTGCTGCTGCCTTCGGAGCCGTCAGGTAATGCTGATGCGTACAGCCGACGCAGTTGGCCCCTCGCACCGCTGCTTTAAGAACTTTCAAAAACTCTCCCGGAATTTCGATCGGCTCCCCAGCCTTGTTGAAGAACTCGGGCACGATCTGGCCCGCCATCTGTTTGTCACTTCCAGCCAAGTCCAGCGGCAGATGCCCCTGGCGCCCACGGAACAACACCATCGCTTCGACGCGACCGCGCTGGCCTTCCGCCGGTTGCACCACCGCGTGTTTTGCGATGAGCACGTCATAGGTGTGCCGCACCCGGAACACATCGACACTCACCAAGCCCGGCGCGATGACAACGGCGTGCCGTCCGTTCACCGCCACCGAGTCGATTGGTTGGAGCCAAGCGATGGGGGCGCCGGCCTCATCGCACAACGTGAAGTATCGTCCGATCTCCTTCGTCGCTCCCCCCGACTCAACCCCGCGCAGCACCGACCGCTTGGCCACTGTTTGATACTGAATCGATACTTCGGGCTGGCATACGATCCCGGCTGCTTGTAGTCGCCTCTCCATTCGGCGCTGTTCTCCTCTCACGGCCAAGCTCGGTTGACGGCTCGGTTCCTTTTCCGTCCTTCCCCGCTGCGGTCCAGTTGTCGTCATAGCGTCTCCTTCTGTTTGAAATCCAGTACTCCGTGCCCATGGCGACGCCCACGATTCCCGCGAGCTGCGCACACAATAGCCCCGGAGACCACTTTCCCGACTCAACGCGCCACACTACGTGGCCAACAAGAGCAAGCAGTGATGTCGCAACGACAATCCCGTCCGAGAGCACTAACGGCACGGTTCTCAGCAACGTCCAACCGCCGCCCGTCATGCCAGCCTCCGATCTGGGATTGGCCGGCCCACTGCCGCGCGGATCATCTCCTTCGTGCAGCCCGCCCAGCAGCAGTATTTCCGCGGCTCCTCGACCGAGATCGCCAGATTGTCTCTGCTCTTGTCGTGTCCTCGCGCCGCGCACGATGGGCAACGAGTCACCCAGTTTCGGCCCACCTGCCGCCGCACCTCGACGTAGTCGAGAATCCGGAACTCGCCGTGCCGTGACTCGAAGTACCTCGGAGCTTCGGTTCGCCGTGCCTGCTGAACGAACTCCTGTGGGACCGTCTTTCCGGCGATCATGCCCTGGAGGTGTTGTTCCGTTACTTTCTTGAGCCCCTTCAGGTAGGCCAGTTGAGCGGACAGCGCATAGTCGGCGCCGTAGTACCAATAACGCCAACCGCGGCTCCCCCGAGCGCCCCAGTGAACCCCCAAAGGCGCCCGGATCGCGTTGCCGAACTCTTCTTGTCTCAATTGGTCCTGCTTCGGGAAGATCTCGATCCCATCGGCTAGACTGGCCCCCTTGACCTGTACCGCGAGCTTCCCAGCGACGTAGTAGATGTAGATCCGCGCCTCGCGCGCCAGCACAGGTGTCTCGAAGAAGATCCAGAGATGACCGCCGCGTTTGGATTTCTCCAGTGCCGCTTCAATGCCGTCATCCTGCAGTTGCCGCTGCACCTTGATCAGATCTTCGAGCGCCGTCTTGTAGTCGGCGTCAATGGCCATCCATTTCGAGCGCTGCGTGGCCGGGTTGATGGCGTAGATCCCGATCGTGACCTCGCCCGCCAAATGCCGCCGCACGGTTTCGAGGCTGAGTTCCACTGGCCCTCCTGCCTCCCTCGCTTTCGGCCGGTAGTAATAGTGACGGCCGCTCTCCGGGTGCGGCCGCATGGATTGAATGGTGTAGGCCCGCCGGTTCACAAACAGCACGCTGAACTCCCGGGCCATGTCGAGTGTCGCTGGTAGCCGGTGGTCCATGGCTGTTTTCTCCCTGCTCGTCTATACACCGAAACGCCCCGGCTTTTCAAAAGTCGTCTCAGTGCGTCTCGGCGAGCGCTTGCGGGTCTTGTGCAAGTGCCTTCAGGCCAAAGACTTGCGCCATCTGATCGAACTCCTCAAGCCGATATCCGCCGTACCGGTCGACCTCAGCCGGATCCACCATGAAGAACGTCTGTCGAGCCCGGTCGTAGATGTAGAACATCCCCGATTCCGGCTCCTCAGGGACCATCACGAACAGCAGGGCGCCCTTCGCGTAATCCAACCACTTCCTGAGCTGCCCCTCCGCCCACCGTGCAAATTCCAGGATCAGTTTGTCTTCATCCAGCCGGTCCAGCCCCAGCCGTTTCGCGTTCGGGTCCTGCACTCGCAGCACTTCGTTGACGATAAGACCACTCGAGGTCATTGCATTTCTCCTTCTGTGTTTGTGTGTCAATGGTTACAGGCACACGGTATCCCCGCTGCGACTGAACGCACTCTGCCTGGATCGTTTGCCATGTGCTTGTGGAGGTTACAAAGGAAGCCTGGAGCCTCGAGCGGCTCCAAGCCGGGAACTGGGCAACCGAGTGCCCACCCATATATAAGAAGATACGTCAGGCCGCTAGTTCCCCGACCGTCCTTCCTGCCGCTACCGACCTCGCAGACTCTTGGGCCAGCGCGTCACATCGATCCTGGTCTGGATCTGATCCATGGCTACGTATATCGGTGCTCGCGGCCCGAAGATGGCGGCCAAAACAATTCGCGGGCGGTGGCGAAATTTCGACCACCGCTGCCTGGATCTACACTTCATGTTAATCGCGAACAATCCCGCGAAGCTCGGCTTCTGGCCTGTCCCGCTCGTTCTGAGCTCTGCGCGACCAGAACTGGGCGCAGAGCGTCGGCCCAACACGGTGCGTCTGTTCGAACGGATGCTCGCCATAAACCGCACCCCAACATGGGATACCGCGGCTGTCTCGGCCTCTCGAAGAAAGACGTCAGCTACCTCGTGCGGAAGTACATGACCGAGCTCTACCACTGCCGGCAGAAATCAAGCACCTGACGCAGCAGGCAAGGAACAGCCACGATATGGTAGAGTTCACCCTCAAGCAGCAAGTCAAGGACTCGGAAGGGAGGCTGAAACAAGACCTGCGCCGGTTGCAGGAGCGGGTCGGGGAAATCATGAAGCGGCTATAAGCCAGACCTACAATCGGCAGTATCGCGGGTTGACGGCCATGTTTCGATAGTCGCCGCCGTGACCGCAGACGAGATGACACGTCCCGCACATTTCACGCCCCTTGTTCCCGTCGGCAGGACCGGCATAGTGATGCGCTTCCGTCCGGCGGAACCGGCTCTTGCAGCACGAGCAACGGCCGGTCTTCACCATTTGTAAACGAACACGCTTGGCGGGATCTTGCGAGCAGGTGCGCGCATCGTGGCCTGCTCGGTCGCAGATGCCGCAGCGGCGCACCGGACCGGGATTCTCGAACGCTTTGGCGACGAGCAGCGCGAGGCCGACTGCGCCTGCCGTCCAGAGCAACGGCTCCCATGCGATACCCTGCTGAACGACCGGCACCCCTGGAGCCGTCCAATACTGCGGCGCACGGTTCGGAAAGAGCTGATTGGTCTGGACAAGTGCCATGATCGATTCTACCCTAAATCCTCCAAATGGCGTACTGCCACCCCTCCATATGGCGCCCAGCCGGGCGGGTAGACGAGATATGGTATTATGAAAGTACCCTCAGATTTTGTAAGTCGCGAAGTGCAAGGAGGGCTCCCAATATACGGCACCGCGAGAAGTAGGTGTCAGCTTGTGGGCTCACGTCATTCGACATTTTGAACAGTTCCTCGGGGAACTGGAACTCAAAAATCCCGAACGCCTCGACGCCGAAGGCAAGGCCGAACGCATCGCGAAGTCCCTCTTCGTCAAGTACTACCCCAACGAGGTCTTCAACCCTTCCTGCTACGTGAAGGTCGGCTCGTACGGGAAAGGCACCGCGACACGGCCACGGACCGACCTGGACATGCTCTTCGTCCTGCCAGCCGACGTGTACGGTCGGATCGAAGCCCTCACCGGGAACAAGCAATCCCAGTTGCTGCAAGAAGTCCGACGGGCGCTGCTCATCACGTTCCCGAACACGGACATCGGCGCTGACGGACAGGCCGTGGTCGCCCCATTCGAGACGTACGACGTGGACATCGTGCCCGCATTCCGGTTCATCAGCGGAGAGTTCACCGGGAAGTACTTGATCGCGGACACGACCGATGGCGGACGCTGGCGGTTGTCCGATCCCGTCGCGGAGTACAACTGCCTCCGCCAAGTGGACACGGAATGGGGCGGGAAGGCGACGCACCTCCTCAAGATGCTCAAGGCGTGGAAGCGCGAGTGCAACGTCCCGATAAAGTCCATCTGCCTGGAGATCTTCAGCACGGTGTTCGTGTCGCAGTGGGTGCATCGTGACCAGACGATCTTCTACTACGACTGGATGATCCGTGACTTCTTCGCGTTCATGATCAACTACGTGCACGGCTCTGCCAAACCCGCCGGGATCACGGAGTGGATACCCCTAGGAGACTGCTGGGAGAGCAAGTGCCGGACCGCCTACGCCCGCGCGCTCAAGGCGTGCGACGCCGAACGCGCGGACGACGGGTACGAGGCCTCGTCGGAGTGGCAGGAGATCTTCGGCTCCCAGTTCTACCTGGACTTCATCAGTCGGCTCCTGATGCTGGGGGTCGGCGCGTAAACACACTCCCATGCCAGCCGACTCGAATAGCGCGCTGTCGCCGTATGCTCTTGCAAGAGCGCTCGACGACTGCGCGAAACGATGGTGGGGCGCGAGCCTCGCGGCGAAGGGGCTCGGCTTTCTGACGGGTGCGTTCATCAGCGTGCTCCCGCCCGAACCGATCCCATTCATCGTCGCCGCGCTCACGCTGGCGGCCGAGCTCTGCGCGTACCGTTCGGACACGATCAGGAGCACCGCGCAGCGGTTCCGGCGTAAGCTCGACATGCAGGATGGGTTCGGCTGGCAGATACCGAACAGTGACCTGTCCGACCTCCTCGTGCGGTGCTCCTCCTGGGTCAAGGAGCGAGCGCGCACGCATCCGGTGAACGAACCCTACTTCGCGAGCACCGACCCGCCCGGACCAGTGCGGGCGGCCAAGAACGTGTGCGAGTCGGCTTGGTGGACCAAGCACCTTTCGGAACGGATGGCGACGTATTGCTGGACAACCATGATTATCGGGATCATCGGGTCAATCGTCGTGCTCATGACGGCGCTCCAGGCGACGAGCACGCATAACGTGCAGCTGAGTGTTGCGCGCATCGTCACCGGATTCCTGATGCTCTTCCTCAGCTTGGGCATCATCAAACTCGCCCTCGGCTACGGCAGCCTGAGCAAGAACAGCGGGAGCAGCGAAGGAGCAGCGGACCGCGCCCTTAAAGGGACGCCGGACGAACTCGCGGCGTTCATGGTCATGTACGACTACCACTTGGACCGGGCAGCCGGTCCGCTCATCCCGACCTGGATGTGGGACATGCGTGAGAAGGAGCTGAACCAGACCTGGAAGGACCACCGGAAGTGTGGCGAGGCGGCAGGGACGCGATGACTCCCGAATTGTTCGAGCGCCTGCTCTACGAAGAGGAAGGCACGACCATCGACTTCAAGAAAGAGCAGTACCGGTTCGTGAAGGCGACGGATGAGGAGAAGTCAGAACTGCTCAAGGACATCCTGGGCTTCGCGAATGCATTCCGCAGATCAGCAACGTATATCCTGATCGGCGTCGAGGAAGTGCGTGGCGGCAGGAGCAACGTCCTAGGCATCGACGCGGCAGACCAGTTGGATGACCACGCCGTCCAGCAGTTCGTGAACAATCTCGTGAACACGCCCGTGCGCTTTCAGTACCGAGCGTTTGTGTACGAAGGCAAGCACGTCGGGATTTTCGTGATCGACGAGGAACAGCTACGTCCGATTCATCTCAAAAAGAACTACGGGAAGTTGAAGAAGGACGAGGTCTACATCCGGTACGGCAGTACGACAGAACCGAGACCCGCATCGCCGAACGAGATCGCTCAGATGGGCAAGGACAAGCCACGAGACAGGGCCGAACTGCTCGTGGAATTCGCCCACGTTCATTGCGATGATGCCATCGGCGCGATCGTCCCTATCAAGTGCGAGTTCTGTCATGTTCCCGAAGCGAAGGATATTCCGACGCTGGCCGACCCGTATCAGGGTCCTTTTGGCATCAGAACTGACTACCTGCGGTCGCACAATGCGGACTACTACCACGAGCTCGCCGAATACGAGTTCCTGACGCGACTGTGCCGGCCGGTTCGTCTCACCGTGAAGAACATCGGCGCGGTGGCGGCGAACAACGTACGCCTCGAACTCATCGTTCCCATGGGCTGCGGGCTGCTCCCGCTCGAAGACCTCCCGCCGAAACCAGAGAAGGAAGAGATGCCGGGCGCGAGAGCCATGCGCGGGATTCGGCCGGTCCACCGGCGCAATCCTGGAGAAGTAGACATCAACCGGAACGACGAACGGTTCCGCATCGAGATCAACTGCAAGGATCTCCAGCCGGGACGGCGGGTGTGGTCTGACACGTTCTACATCGGCGCGGGCCAGGCGGACGACTACGCGATCAATGGCCACGTCTTCGCGGACAATCTCCCCGCGCCGAAAGAATTCACGCTGACTGTTAAGGCGGAGGTAGAGCAGACCACGCTCGCGGTAAAAGAACTCTGTGCAAAGCGAACGCGCGCCAACACTACTTGAACACCAATCGTCGTGGTTGGGTGTGTTCGGGGGTGAAAACGAGATGGTCGTCTTCGCAAGAACGGGCCATCCAAGAACGCCTACGCGTCTTGTTCGCAATCGACAGCCCCCTGGGGAAGCTGCGCGCATCAGTCGGTTGGTCGGCCACACGGACAATGGAGAGAGCCGCTTTCGAGATTCCTCCTCCCTGGTCGCCAATAAGCGTTTATCCATGAAGCGTCAACCGAGCATGGAGTCGATCGCCCAACCCGATGACGGCGCTCGTGCATGCCGTATCGCAGGATGCACGCCCATCCTCCGGCGCGCCGGGAGCCAGGCACGAGCTGTCCGTGAAGAGCGCTATTTCCCTTCAAGATGCCGGCCTCCGCGCTCCTCATGCCGCCCTCGGTCGCATCACGTCGTCGTCACCATACGTTCGAGCGCGGTCAGTGCGTCGCACACCTTACCCGCGTCTTCCGGCTGGAGGTCCTTCAGATTCGCAAACTTGAACGCACCGTTCGCCGCCTCGTTGATCACCTGCGCGAGTGTCCGTCTTGAGGCGCCAGACACCCGGCTGGCCTGCTGAAGCAGTCGGCCGCGCAGATCACTCAGAATCGCCGCGCCATCAGGCTGCGCTTCGCTCCCGACGGTGTTGTCCCTACCGTTCGATGTTTGCGCGCTGTTCGCTTCCCGCTCCAGCGTTTCCACCATCCGACGAAGCACCATCCGGTCGGGGATGTCATCGATCGCGTCGCTTGCCAGATTCAGTTCCTGGCACAGCGCCGCGTACCGAGGATCGCCAGCCTTTGCCACGGCCGCCCGCAATCGCTCCACGCCGCGTTCCGTGTCCTGCAATTTCTCGAACACGGCCGTGAGCTTCACCATGTCAGAGATCTTGTCGGGATCCTCGACCTTCGCCACGGCCTGCAGCACGCTCTTCGAGAGACTGAAGCCCACCTTGTCGCAGAGAACCTTCACCTGTTCCAGCACTTCACCGCGGTACAAGCCACCCTTTCCGTTCTTCGCGGCGCCACTGTTCCCGGATTGCGGCTGGCCGCTGCCCCGGTGGTTACAGTTTTCGGTCTTCTGGCCACTGCTTTGGCGCCGCTGCGGGCGAGCCCACTCCGGAAGCTTCGGCGTCTCCAATGGGCGCTTCTTCTCATCGAGGTCCATCCACTGGCCTTCCAGATCGTACAGATAGCGGCCAAGTCCGAAACACGAACACGCCCGCTTGAACGCCTGAGCTTCCGCTGCCGTGCCCGCGTTGTCGTTGTCCGCCCACTCCTCGCCGAGCCCTGTATGTGCACCTAAACCATACACCGTGACCTTGCACGTCACAACGATCTTTGCGGTGATGGTCCTTTCTGTCGCGCCGCGCTCCCTCCGCTCGAAGTTCTGGACCATTTGGACGTTGTAATCCCGCGTCCAGCCCGTCGGCGTGAAGAGATCGTTGAGCCGGTCGGTGTACGCGCGCGGATCGGCGTACGCCAGCATCTGACCTCGGTATCGCGGTCCGCTCTTGGAGCCAACCTGCGTCGTGTTCGTCACGCGCCACTTGATCTCGGATACGTCGAATGGCTCCTCGATCGCTGCCAGAAGCGCCTGAACCCGTTCCCGTTCAAACGTCGGAGCAACTCCGCTGCCGCTCCACTGCCCACTGATTGGAACCACCGGCACAGGCGCTGTTCCATTCGTTGTCGCTGTATCTTGCATACTCTGCTCCCTTCTTTAAATCCTTCAAATTGGCATTACCTACCCCGCACGACGCGGATGCTCCGAGCTTGCGGGGATGTTCTTGCTGCGGGTTGGTACCTGATCCAACCATTTCTGCGCCAGGAGGCGACGACTGTCCGGCCTGCACTCATCTCCAAGTTCGGGCGGCTAATGAACTGCGGACCGTCCGGGTTTCCGCATCCGTCCTGTCAAGTCACGCGACTGAGTCCGCGCCGCCTCCGCTATGCGGCTACCGTCTTCCACTCGTTGTGCCAGAACATCCGTAGGACGGGTGCGTTATTCGCCCACCGCTTGTCTGTCAACGTCGCCGCCAAATCAACCAGCGGGATTTCTGTTCCTTCGTGCGGGAGTCCAGCCCACCTCGGGCCTCTGGCAATTGAGACCGAACTACCCACTCGGGGCTCTTACGAAAGAATGTGCAGCGACACGGTCACGAAGCCCGCCCGTCACCACCCTCCGGCCGTCGGACCATTCCAATTGGCGCTATCTGCCCCGCGCCACGTGGACGCCTTGAGTCTGCGGAGCAGAGCTGCCTCCCGCTCGGGCCAGTCCGCCTTTCCATCGGCACTGACGCGGCAGTTCCGCGCACACACGACATCCCGTCGGTTCCGTGTTCACGTGCGTTCGCGACTATCGGCGCGCCGCCAATGATCTCTTGTCCACTCCCTGCTCCCCTCGGCGCTCCAGGGCACCACGCGCTAGAGTCCGCGGAGTCGACCGCCTCACGACGGTGTCCTGTCGCTTTCGAGCGACGTCACTCTCGCAAATTAGTTCGGGAGCCATGGCGGGCGCGCAGTGTCAGCACCTCCTGCCACAAGTTGCGCTGCGGCGCGTTTACGCAACCGCGATAACCACGTCTCGCCAGCAGAGTCGTCAATTGCCATTCGGATCCCACGTAATTCCTCCGTCCAAATCCGCTATGTCCCTTTTCGCCGCCACGCACGGGCACAGACCTGGGCCTTGCCGCCATGGCCCGCTGCAGGCAGCACCAACTCGCCGGCGCACTCGCTCTTCGAAGCAGGTAAGTTCGGGTGGGGTTGTACGCGCAGAATCCTGCGATGCAAGCCAGTCGAGCAGACTACGTCGGCAGCATCTAGCGCCGGTCCACTTCGCATTTTCAGGCACAGCACGGCTTCTCCAGACGCGAGCCCCAGCGCTCGAGGATCACTCTCACGGCGTCAACGTCCGCCATTCTTCCAACGCCATTTGCATCGAGTCAATCCAGTGCGCTCCGGATTTCGGGCCGGCAAGACGCGCTCAGTTGCTCCCATTCGCCGAGACAACGTGGACAACCATGTCCCGATACACAACCGCAACTCGTCCACCATCCACGCCTGGTCCACGTTCACGTGTCCTCTCCTTTGCCAGCAATCTCCCTCAGGCTTCTCAACCACGCGCTCGGATACCGGCGTTCCGCGCGGTACTCCACGGCCGCTCTTGCAACGCGGCCGGCAGCCACCACATCCGTCCTTCGTCCGCCAACTCCGACACCGTCGCCACAATCTGCGGCCGCTAATTGCCATTCAGCCACTCCAGTCCCCAGCCTTCATCGCCACAAAATCCGGCCGCCACCACCACTTTGACCGCCCAGCACCGCTCAAACCACAGGTAGTAGATTGCTAATTGATTCATTGCGCAGCCACTTCCGCGATCGCGCGGCGGGCAAAAGGTATGGCAAAGGGTATGGCAATGGGCAGGCAATAGGGGAACAAAGCGGCAGGTCTATCGCGTGTTCGCTTGCAGCACAGCGCTAAGTGGGAACGTCACCGTGCGGCGACTGTCCATCACTTTCGTTTCCAGCGTGTGCAATCGAAACTCATCCAGCACTCCAAAGTACACGGCCTTTGCACTCCGCTCGAAGAAACGCGACACATAACTAAGCAGGTGAAACGTCGACGTCAGGTACAAGACGCACTCTACGTGCTTCTCCTTCTCGATCAGCTCACGGATTTGCCAGTAGCGCTTCGGCTGTTTAGGCGTGCGCTCGTACTCGAGCGCAAATCGCATATCCTGGCCCACCGTGTTCACGGTGACGATCGCATCGTAGTCCTTCGCGAAACCCGCTCCCGTGAGTTCGTTCTGCGACCGAATCTCAAGTTCACACTTCCATGACACAAGTTGTTTCGTCCGAAGCATCGCCAGGTGGATGTCATTGACGTCGAGCGAATGCTGTACGGCGTTCTCGTCCACGTTATTCGCCTTGCTCCCGATCATCAGGGCAGCGGATTCGCCCGTCCCGATCAGGTACGATGCGCCAAGGTCCGAGATCGAATAGACCCGCACTCCGGACACAAAACTCAAGTCGGATCTGACAACGAGTCCGTGCTCCACCAGGCGCTGTATGCGCCAGTTGAGCGTCCGTCTCGGCCAGAGGTGCCCGTTTAGGTGAAGAAACTGCCACAACTGCTCGTGCGAGACGTGCCGGCACCTGAGGACGAGCCGCAGAACGGCGTGGTCGTTAACTGAATTGAGGGCGATACTTCCTTTCACGTAGCGCATCAG
>Ga0335071_10003057_pt1 | contig 17783 bp, 13 predicted proteins | sample Lox_Sample_15_FD_206724 | JGI IMG/M metagenome (GOLD analysis project Ga0335071, IMG submission 206724) | Soil microbial communities from Loxahatchee National Wildlife Refuge, Florida, United States - Lox_Sample_1.5 | ecosystem: Environmental > Terrestrial > Soil > Wetlands | place: USA... | reverse complement strand
CTGTAATGATCGGCGTGTACCGAAGCGATCCCTTCCTTTGCCACCCGGTCGCGATTGGATCCCAACCCCACATCCCACGACTCGTCCGCTCCCATGTTGAAATATGGAGAGCTGAAGGCATGCGACAGCTCGCCGATCATCTCGTCCAGAAGAGCGTATGTCTTCTCATCCCCCACCTTCAGGGTCTGCGCCCCCGGAAACTCGGCATACGACAGGTACTCCGGCTTCGCGAGAATGTTTTCCCAGTGGCCGAGCGTCTCAAAGGTCGGGACAAGATCGACGTGAAACTTCTTCGCATAGGCGTCGAGGGTTCGCACCTCGGCCGCCGTGAGCGCTCCCCGTCCCCTCCCGATCAAAGGATGGTTCGCGAATGAAAAGACATCCTCGATGTAGGGGGAATAGGTGTTCATCTTGTACCGGGCAAGGAACCGGATGATCTTTTCGAAATTGTCGAGCGTCGAGACCTGACCGCGGCTGATGTCATCCGAAATGCCGCGCATCTTTTCTTTGGGGAAATCGGTGATGGAGACGCCGGAGGCATAGAGGCTTCTCCGTTCACGCTGAAGAATCTGGGAAAGGCTCATGACAGCGTAAAACCTCCCCGCAGAAGATTCGCCGATAAGAACAATCCCCCCCGGCTCGACGTCGAGGAAGTAGCCCTCTTCCTTCAGGTCGGGCGTCAGTATCCCCTTCCGCTCTTTGAGGAGCGCCCGTCCGAACTCGGACGAAGGGGACCCAATGTAAATGAAACTCGCGGGGAGCTTTCTGAGAGAGTTCTCGAACGCGACCTTGAGCCTCTGACCTCCTCTGGCGGCGATTTCATCGTTCAGCTGCTCAGCGGTGAACTGCTCCGAGACGGCGTCAGAACCGAGGACGATCTTCGTCCCCCCTGTGAGTTTGAACCTGAGGTTTTTGACGACGAGCAATTGCGGAGTCGGGATGATTGACGGCTTCACGGTCGATTCTTCCTGCGCTTCCGTCGTGACGGACAGAAGCAAGAGACAGACGATACATGCGACGGTAGTTTTCACGGTTCCCCCCGGGTGACGGAATATTGTCATATCTGCGTTGAGCGGTGGAGTGGACGAATCATGGGGAGGTCACAGAGTCGACTGCGACGTGGAAAGGCACGCGGAGAATATAGCGAACCGGGAGGTCCTTTTCAAGGGATGAAAGGATGTCGGTGCTCAACGCCCGAAGAGTGATTACTCGTATCGCAACGACTCGACCGGATCCACATTCGCAGCCTTCCGGGCCGGAAAGAAACCTGCAAGAACACCGATGATCGTCAGGATGCCGGCCGTTAGGAGCATGATGTTAAGCGAAAGAATCGGACGACCGAGAAACTGCATCGGTCCGTCGTCCGCCGGAAGGGTCCGGACGAGAGAAATGACCGTCCAGGAAAAGAGCATTCCCGCCGAGCCTCCGATGAAGGAGATGAGGAGCGACTCGAAGAGGAACTGGAACAGGATGTATGCCTTGCGGGCTCCGAGCGCCATCTTGATGCCGATCTCGCGTGTCCGCTCCCTCACGACAACGTACATGACATTGGCCACTCCGACTCCAGCGATGAGGAGGGTGAGAAATCCGACCGATCCGAGGAAGATCGAGATGCCGAGACCGACCTTTCGGTTGATCGCTTCCTCTTCGATAAAGTCCCAGATTCCGAGGGCCCGCTCATCCGAAGGATCGAACCGGTATTTCCTGCCGAGGACCCGGTAGACCTCGCTTTTCACAAAGGTCTGCTTGCCGGGGTCGCTCGGCCGGACGACGATCGAGTTGACGTAGAGATTGCCGTACATGTTCCGGAACGAGGTATACGGGATGATGGCACGCCGGTCGTCGGGACCGTTGTTCATCGAAGTCTGAAGCTTCTCCTCCATGATCCCGACAAGCGTATACGGAGTGCCGTCGACGAGAAGAGTTTTGCCGATTGGATCCTCATCCTTGAAGATGTCTTTTGCGATCTTCGGCCCAAGAAAGATGACGCGGCGTTGTTCGCTGACGTCGAGGGCGTTGAGGAACCGACCTCCGGCCGCCGGGTACATCCGACGCATCTCCTCGAAGCCGGAGTTCACTCCCTCGCATTCGGTCGTGATCGAGAACTTGTTGTACGTGAGGGTGATGTTTCTCCGGTATTGAGGGCTCGCGATGTCGATCGCCGGGATCGATTCCCTGAGGAGCTCGACGTCGTCCTCGATCAGGTGGATCCCCCGACCTTTCGGCAACCCTTCAAAGACGAGTCCGGTTTCACCGGGGTAGACGATCATGATCCGGTTTCCGGCGTTGATCAACCCGTTCGTGAGCCTGTCCGTAAGCCCTTCGCCGAAAGCAAGAAGGAGGACGACCGAGATCGTGCCCCAGGTAATCGCGATCAGTGTGAGCGTGGCGCGGGTCCGGTGGGCACGCAGGTCGTGAAAGAATTCTCGCAGAAGTTCGATCCACATAGGCTCAGGTCCTCAGGCAATCGACGACGTCGAGGTTGGCGGCCCGACGGGCGGGCATCACCCCTGCGATAAAGCCGATGACGGAGAGGACGATGACCGCAGCCGCGGCGACCTCAACCGACAGGACGGGCGTCCCGACGAAGTCCTGGATGGGAACGAACTGCATCGCCGTGATGATCGCGTACGCGATCGCGAACCCGATGACGGAACCGATGGCGATGATGAAGAACGTTTCCATGAAGAACTGGAAAAGGATGTTCGAGCGCTTCGCCCCCACCGCCCGCTTGATGCCGATCTCCTTGATCCGCTCCTGCACGACGATGTACATGATATTCGCCACGCCGATGCCTCCCACGGCGAGCGTGAAGCTCCCGATGAGCGCCATGAAGAGATTGAAGGCAAGGAAGAAATAAAACAGGAACTTGTCGAACGTGTTGGTATCCCAGATAAAGACCGCGTCGTGGTCGGCCGGGTCGAACCGGTACCGCTTCCCGAGCACCTCACGCACTTCATTATCGACCTCCTCGGCCCTCGAGGGATCCTTCGGCTGGAAGATCATGTCGCGGAGGTGGATGTCGCCGAAGACGGAGGAAAAGGTCGACGCGGGAATGAAGATCCGGTCCTGGTCGCGCGACATGTAGGAAGAGTTCTGCGTCTTCTTCTGCATGACGCCGATGACCGTGAACGGAACGTCTCCGACGTAAATGATCCTCCCGACCGCGGCGGTTTCGCCGAAGAGGAACTCCTTCACCTTGTTGCCGATGAGGACGACTCTCCTCCGGTCCCTGAGGTCCGGATCGTTGATGAACCTTCCTCCCGGCTCGGGGATGATATTCCTCATCTCGGCGTAGATCGGGTAGATCCCCGTGATCGCGGGGTTGAGGATATTCTGGCCGACGTGGACGGGAACCCGCCAATTGATGTACTCGGGACTGATCGCCCGGACATCCCGGACCTGGGAGGCGATCAGCGCCGCGTCATCCTCGATGAACGAGATCGGTCTCCCGGTCCCGAAGCCTTCGAACGCCTTCGTCGTCTTTCCGGGAAACATGATCGAGATGCTTTCGCCGATCCCGTGCATGTTGATGGTCAGCTGCTTCTTGAAGCCGAGCCCGAACGCAATAAGGACGATGATCGCGACCGTCCCCCACGTGATGCCGAAGACCGTGAGGAACACCCTGAGCTTCTGCGCCCGGAGGTCGAGGATGAATTCCGTCAACGTTGTCCGGAAGTTGTTCATCGTCAGTCGATCTTCTTTACCGGTTTCTCAAACACTTCGTCCCCTTCCTTCAATCCCGAGGTCACTTCGATACTGATCGCATCGCTGAGCCCGGTCTTGATGACCCGCTCTTCGTCCTTCCCCGGTCCGAGGGCGACCTTGACGATCGACGAATCGTTCCGGAACGTGACGACCCGTTCGGGGATCATGAGGACATGTTCTTTCTTCTCGATGATAATGTTCGCGTTCGCCGAGTATCCGGCACGGAGCGTCGCGTTGCTCGACGCCGGAATGGCGATCTCGATCGGAAAGACCGTCGCGTTCTCTTTCTTCTCCGCCTTCAGGGAAATCTTTTTCAGCGTTCCTCGGATTGTGTCGCTCGGGAGCGCGCCCACCTTCAGCTCCGTCGGCATCCCCTCCTTGAGTTTTCCGACATCAATTTCATCGACCGTTCCCTTGAAGAGGAGCCGATCCATATTCGCCATCTTCATGAGCACGGTCCCCTCTTGATAGGTTGTCATTGGAGTCACCGGATCGCCGACCTCCACCGACTTGCTAAGGACGTACCCGCTGATGGGGGCCTTGATGACGGATTGGATCTCCGTGTTCCCGATGCTCACTTTCCCGCTCTCGAGAAGCGCGAGATGCTCCCTGGCGATGCTGAGATGAAGGTTGGCTTCCTGCATGCGCCGCGTCGCATCTTCATGTTCCTTCGCCGAAATGAGCAGCTTTTTGAAGAGGGAATCCTCGCGGACCATGTCCTTCGAGACGTTCTCCACTTCCACTTCCGAGAGCTCGACCTGGCGTTTTGCGTCGGCGAGGTCGACCGGCGCGGGGTCGGGTTTCACTTCAAGGAGAGGATCCCCCGCGTTTACGAAGGTGCCGGCATCGGCAAAGATCTGCTTCACGACGCCTCCCACCTGCGACTTTACCGAGATTTCATTCTCGGGTTCGATCGTCCCGACGGCGAGCGCCTTCTCTATAATATCCCCTCGTTCGACCTTGACTTTCGGGAGCTCCGTTTCCTTTGAAGTCTTCGAGCTTCCGAAGAAGAGAAATGCGCCGGCGGTAATGAAGACGACGGCAAATGTGGATACGACAATTTTCTTTTTCATCGTCCAACCCTTGAAGAAATTTGTAGGCCTGAAAGTAGCCATGCGGGGATTTCAGGTTAAATACGGGAGGCTAAAGGAAAATGTTGCATAGGGGTTGGACTACACGGGCATTCCGAAGGTTGGGGGAGTTGTCGAGGTCGCATCACGTTCCCCTGGAGAAGCATCGTCTCGGGGTGGTGCCGTTGCCGGGCGGGAGAGCGGAGCTTCGCTCCTCCCTCCCGCCCATGAACGGAGAACGGGGTTACTTTGCCGGCTCGGCCGAACCGAGTTTGAGCGCCTCGGCGGCCCGCATTTTCGCCATGACGCTGTGCCGCCGGCCGTAGCTGAAATAGATCGTGAAGCCGAGGAGAAGCCAGATGATGAGCCTCCACCAGTTCTCGGCCGGCAGGGAGAACATGAGGAGGAGGCAACTCAAGATTCCCAGAATCGGCACTGCGGGTACGAACGGAGCCCTGAAAGGTCGTTCTGCGTCCGGGTTGGTTCTCCTCATGATGAGGACGGCCGAACAAACGATGACAAACGCCAGGAGAGTCCCGATGTTCGTCAGCTCGGCGAGAATACGGAGCGGAAGGAACGCCGCCATCGTCGAGACGAAGCAACCGGTGAGGATCGTCGCCTTCCATGGTGTCCTGAACTTCTCGTGCACGGAGCCGAAGAACGAAGTGGGGATGAGCCCGTCGCGAGCCATCGCAAGGAGCACCCTCGGCTGGCTGAGCATCATGACAAGGAGCACCGAGGTGATGCCGGTGATGGCGCCGACGTCGATGAGACGCTGGGCCCACGGGAGCCCCACCTGGGCGAACGCGTTGGATACCGGAGCGTTGATATCAATCTTGTCGTACGGCACCATCCCGGTCAGAATCCCCGAGACGAGGATGTAGAGGAGCGTGCAGATGATGAGTGAGGCGATGATGCCGATCGGGACGTCGCGGCGCGGATTCTTTGCCTCTTCCGCGTGCGTGGAGACCGAATCAAAACCGATGTACGCAAAAAAGATAATCGCCGCCCCCGCGAGGACGCCGAGCGGAGCCCCTCCCGAGCCGGTCTGTCCGAAGAGGGTATGTCCGAAGAAGCTGATGCCGGTGAAGCCGTACGGCGCGAAGGGATGCCAGTTCGCCGGATTAATATAGAATGCGCCGACCACGATCACGAAGAAGACGATCGCGAGTTTTACAATCACCATCCCGGCGTTGAAGCCGGCGCTCTCCCTGATGCCGATGACAAGGATGGTCGTGATGATCGCAGTGATGAGGATCGCCGGGACATCGAAGTACGCTCCGGTCGGAAAAAACCTTCCCGCCTCCGGACTGAAGTCGAATGGGGCATTCGCGAAGGCGTACGGGATATGGATGCCGAAACTCTTCAGCAGATCCTGGAAGTGTGCCGACCAGCCGTGTGCGACGGTCGACGATCCGACCGCATACTCGAGGACAAGGTCCCAACCGATGATCCATGCAAAGAGCTCCCCGAGGGTCGCATAGGCGTACGTGTAGGCGGAACCGGCCACCGGGGCCATGGAGGCAAACTCCGCGTAGCAGAGCGCAGCGAAGACACACGCGACGCCCGCGGCCCCAAACGAGAGGACGAGCCCGGGGCCCGCCTTATCGTGTGCTGCCACGCCCGTGAGGACAAAGATCCCGGTCCCGATGATCGCTCCGACTCCGAGGCTCGTCAGCGTCACAGGTCCGAGCACTCTTCGGAGCCGGTTCTCTCCTTTCATTTCCTCCAGCAGCAGCGAGAGGGGTTTCTTTGCAAACAGGGGGTTGGCCATGCATGTCGCTCCGGTTAGTGAATGATTGCGGTGCAGCAAATGGTCGGGAAAATATAGCAAACGCCTGCCGAACTTGCCACCGCGGGGATCGTCGACTCACATCCTCCCCGCGGCAGGGTGGTCATTTCTCCCCCTTCGTGTAGACGTCGAACAGGTGCTTGATCTCCGCGAGCCCGTTTTCGATGAAATACGGAACGGCGTCTCCGAACGAGTGGAGAATGATGACGGCGTTGACATTGGCATCCTTCACCGAGGCGTTGGACACTCGCCGCGACATCCCCTTGTTGACGGCGGAAATCGACTTGTAGAAGTCGACGAGGTGATGGAGTTCCCAGTCCGGGGTCTTCCCCTCCCTCATGAGGAGGAATTGGCCGGTGAGGTAGGTCGAGACGGTCCGGAACATCGTCTCGGTAGGAGTCGCAAACGGGAGATGAAATCGCACCATGGGACGCAGCTTGTCCATCACGGGGCAGTTGCTCGTCACCATGTAGATGCCGATGATCGAGCTCAGACCCTTCTGGAGCGTCGTTTCCTTGAAGTACGTCCGCTCGGGCGTTTCGACCGTCACCTCTGTGTGTTCGTGCGAGACAGAGTCCTTGAATTCCGTAACGATGCGCGAAAGGTTGACCGCGATGGGGCAGTACTGGACATGGTCCGCGAGCGGGCAGTGATCGCAGGGGTAGAAACTCAGCTTTGTCCACTCGGGCTTGGGCAGATCGGCGTCGTGGATGAGCTCGAGCGTCGTCGCGTCGAGGGCGATCTCAAAAGTCTTGACTTCCCCCGTGTCAAACCTGAACCTGTATGTGAACCGAATCGGTTCGCTTGCCGTCCGCTGAGTCATACGCTCCTGTCCGCGAATCGAAATCCGTGAGGCCGAAGGGGGGAACCGATCATCTTACTTCGGCTCATCGATCGGCAGGGTAAAGCTGAAGGTGCTTCCTTTCCCGACCTCGGAATCGACCCAGATCGTGCCGCCGTGGGCCTCGACAATATGCTTGGAAATCGCCAGGCCGAGCACCGTCTTTTTGAGGTCGGTCGGCTTTGTCGTAAGCTGTTCCTTATACTTGTTGAACACGAGCGGCACCTCGTCCGCCCGGATCCCCACGCCGTTGTCCTTCACCGCAAAGAGGATGTAGGGGTTTTTCTTTCCGAGCTCCTCGCGCGTCGTACGGGCCACCGTGATGGTGACAGTGCCGTCCCGCAGAGAATACTTGATCGCGTTGTCGAGGATGTTGTTCATCACCTGGGCGAGCTTGTCGAAATCGAAGGTGACGGTCGGCAGGCCCTTTTCGATCTTCTTCACGAGCTTGATCTCCTTGGCCTTCGCGAGGATTTCGTACCGCGCGCACATCATCTCGACGAAGATACCGACGTCGAGCGGTTTCCGCTCGAGCTTCACCATCCCGGCCTCGAACTGAGAGAGATCGATCATCTCTTTCACCCGCTGCGACATCTTGTCGGTGAGCTCGCCCGCATAGCGGAGGAGGACCGCCTGTTCTTTCGAGACGTGTCCCGATTTTCCTTCGATGAGGTGCTCGATCGTGGAGTCGACGGTCGTCAGAGGTCCGAGGAGATCGTGGAAGAAGGTCGACATGTACCTCTGCTGCAACTCGCGGTAGGCGCGTTCCGATGTCTTCGCCCGAAGCGTCGACTTCACCCGGGTGATGAGCTCGGTCATCTCGATCGGCTTGACGAGGTAGTCCTTCGCACCTTTCTTCAGACACTCGATCGCGGTCGAGAAGTCGGCGAAGCCCGTCAGCATGATGATCTCGATGTTCGGGTACTCCCTTGTGATGTACCCCAACGTTTCGATGCCGTCCATGACCGGCATGTTGATGTCCAGGAGGACAAGGTCGGCCGGGAATTCCTTGAGCGCCTCGAGGGCGGCCTCCCCGTTGCTCGCGACGCTGACATCGAAATCGGCTCCCTGGAGCCGGAGTTTGAGCGTCAACCGAAGGCTGTCTTCGTCGTCTACGATGAGGATTTTGTCTTTCATACGGGTGTGTTCATAAGATGAATGTGTTCCGTGGTCTACGCCACCGGCACCGTGAAATGAAACATCGTCTGTTTCCCCGGTTCGCTTTCCACGCCGATCTTTCCCCCGTGAGACTCAATGATGAGTTTGCAGATGGAAAGGCCGAGCCCCGTCCCCTTTGCTTTTGTCCGCTTCGCGGAGGAGACCTGCTTGTAACGCTCAAAGAGTTTCGGGATCTCCTCGGCGGGGATCCCGACGCCCGTGTCGGTAATCGAAATTTTCACCATCTTCTTCGGCTCCGGAGATCCGCCCGACGCCTCTGTGACCTCGGCTGTCGCCACCGCCACCGATCCTCCCGCCTTCGTGAACTTCAGCGCGTTGCTGAGAATGTTCATGACCACCTGACCAACTTTCTCGGCGTCGACGAGAACGTCGGGAAGATTCCCGCCGTAATCCTTCACCACGGAGATCCCCTTCTGTTTGAACTGGAGCTCCGTCTCCCGCACAACGGTGTCGAGAATGATCGGAAGCGGAATCTTCTGCTTGTCGAGGGCCATATTCCCCGCCTCGAATTTCGAGAGGTCGAGGATGTCGTTGATGAGCTCGAGCATCCGTCTCGCCGAATCGCCTGCGGTGTCGAGGAGCCCGAGTTGCTCCGCCGTGAACACCTTCCCCTGGTCGCGGAGCTCCTTGTAGAAGTCGATGACGCTCTTGATGCCGTTGAGGGGGCTCCGGAGGTCGTGGACCAGCATCGCCATGAAATCCGCCTTCGTCCGTTCGAGCTCGGTCTCCGCTCTCTTGATGCGGACGAGCATCTTTGACCTCACGAGAAGCTCCTCGGTGTCGATCGGCTTCGTGAGGTATTCGTCGGCCCCGAGCTCCAGCCCCTGCTCGATGCTGCTCGCGTCCTTCCGCTGCGCGGTGAGGAAGATGACCGGTATCTTCGCGGTCATGGGGTTCGCCCGCAGATGCATGAGCGTTTCGAAACCATCCATCTCCGGCATCTGGATGTCGAGGAGAATGACGTCAGGGTTCTGCTCCTGGGCAATCTGAAGGCACTGACGGCCGCTCGAGGCCCGGAGCATGCGGATCGGCTTTCGCTTCAGGGCAAACTCCAGGAGGTCGAGGTTGTCTTCCGTATCATCGACGACAAGAAGTGTTGGATCGGGATATTCCATGGTCTCACCTTTTAAGTGAATAGAGAGCGTTCACGTCTTTTGCAGGATCTGTTTGATCGCCGTAGAAAGAGTCCCCTGCGTGAACTCCGCCTTTTTGACAAAGTCCTTTGCGTACGCATTGAGTTTTTCCCACTCCTCCGAGCTCAGGTCCTTCCCCGAGAGGACGACGATGGGTATCTTCTTCCATACTTCATCGCGCTGGAGCCTCTGAATAACCTCGAAACCGTCCATCTGCGGCATGACGAGGTCGAGGAAAATAATCGAAGGGATCGTCCTGGAGAGGATCTCGAAAGCCTGGGCGCCGGTGTTGGCAACGGAAACTTTGAATCCCTCCCCCTCAAGCAGGCGTTGAACGGCCTGGGTGAATTCCGCACTGTCATCGACGACAAGGACCGACTTCTCGCCGGAGCTCGCAACGCGCTGGACGAGCGCAAGGAGGCGCTTCGGCTCCGCGGGCTTTGTGAGAACGTCGATAGCGCCGAGGGAGATCGCGAGGGGCTTGTTGTCGATGATCGAGTGAATGATGACTGGAACATCTTTCAGCGCATCGTCAGCTTTGAGCTCCCGCAACACCTGCCATCCGTCCTTCTGGGGCATCATGATGTCGAGCGTGATGAGCGACGGCTTCTCATCGTGCGCAAGCCTGATCCCCTCGTCCCCCGAGTTCGCCCCGACCACCGAATATCCCTCGGGGACAAGATACTTCATGAGGATTTCGATAACGTCGGGGTCGTCGTCGATGCAAAGAACGCGCGGACCCGACCCGACAACCTTCGGGGCGGTCGGCGGGGTCGCCGATCGAGGACGGGCGGGCGGCGGAGGGGGCTGTGTGACGGGAGCAGGCGGCGTCGCGTTCGGCGCGGCCGGCGTCTCCTGCTTTTCTCTGATTTCCTCGGGATACTCCGACGGAATTGCGAGAGTAAAGGTCGACCCTTTTCCGAACTCGCTCTCAACCGTGAGGTCGCCGCCGAGAAGTATCGCAAGGCGCCGCGAAATCGGAAGGCCGAGCCCGGTTCCCTTGTACTTCCGCGTGTTGCTGTTGTCGATCTGCTGGAATTCCTCGAACACCTTCCCGTAATTCTTTTGCTCGATGCCGATCCCGGAATCTTTCACCGAAAAGGCCACGATCCCGTTTTTCTGCGTGACGGTGATCAGGATCTCCCCCTTCTCGGTGAATTTCGCCGCGTTGCTGAGAAGGTTGACGAGGATCTGCTTCACCTTGAGAACGTCGGTCTTGAGGACCTTCAGATTCTCGCCGATGTTCTGCCTCAGAGCGATCTCCTTCCCCCTGGTGAGCCCCTCGATGGCCGCGAGCGAATTCGCCACCACGTTCGCCACTTCATCGGTCTCGATGTTCACCGTCATGCGGCCCGACTCGAGCTTTGAGAAGTCCAGGATGTCGTTGATGAGCTGAAGGAGATGCTTGCCGTTCCGGAGAACTTTTTCGAGGGCCATGTGCTGATCCGGCGTCAACGGGTCGCCGTTCGGGCCGAGGAGCACCGAGCTGAACCCGATGATCGAGTTCAGCGGGGTGCGGAGCTCGTGAGACATGCTCGCGAGGAACTCCGACTTCACCCGGTACGCCTTTTCGAGCTCCGTATTCTTGGAGTTGAGCTCATCGTTCTTCGTGGCGACCTCCCGCGTCAGCTTTTGCGACGCTTCGAAGTTTTTTGCGTTCGTAATCGCAACGCCGAGCTGAGGAACCGAATTGTTGATGATCTCCTTCTGGAGTTCGTCGAACCGGTTCATCGAGCCAAGGATGAGCACGCCGAGAACTTTGTCCTGAAAAAGAATCGGCACCGCGAGAATCGAATAGGGCGCCACTTCGACGAGACCGGTATCGACGTCGAACCCCGAAAGAATGGGAATGTTTTTCACTTCGAGGACCCGCTGTTCCGCGGCACACTGACCTGGTATGCCCTCGCCGAGCCCGAAGGTCTTGATCGTCCCTTCGTTCTTCTTCAGCGCATACCCCGCCGCGAGCTCGAGGACCTGAGTCTGTGCGTTCATGAGGTAGAGGGCGCCGACGGAGGCGCGGGCGTGGTGACAAAGGAGCTGCATGCTCCGCTCTTCCACCGTCGCGATGTCTGCATGGGCGTTCAGCGCGGTGACGAGCTCCGAGTACGCGTTAAGGCGCGTGTAATTGTTTCCGAGCATCGTCGACATCTTGTTGAAGTCCGCTGCGAGCTGGCCGAGTTCGTCCGAGCGGTGGAGGTTGATAGGGTCGAATTTGCCCGCCATGATATTCTGCGTCCCCTCCTTGAGGATCCGGACGGGGTTCGTGATCGACCGAGTGAGGACAAACCCGAGCGCAACGGCGAAGACCGCGAGGAGGATGTTCACCAGACCGATGAAGGTCCCGAGCTCCCTCCCGAGTGTCGTCGCAAGGTCGAGGTTTCTTTCCTGCGATGCCGAGAGCCTGCGGGCCAGATCCCGGACGATGAGGCGCGCCCGCGTAAGGTATTGCGACCGGACCTCCAGCTGGGCAAGCGTGGCGATGTCGTCGTCGACAGCTTTGCCCCCTTTCCTGTCGTCGCCGACCTGGATCTTTTTGTCGCCGATCATCGTAATCCATTGATACGTAAGGTCTTTTACATCCCGGAGGGAGGAGGTCACAAGTGTATCCGTCGCGCCGTGCTCGACCACCGTCATCGCATCGTCAAACTCGCTCACGACGTTCCGGTAACCCTGCTTCGCCGATTCATCCCCCGTGAGGAGGTACTGGTTCGCGAGATCGGGGGCATCGGCGAGAACGTGGCGGATACTCTCCACATCGGAAAGCATGCGGATCTCTCCCGAAGCAAAGCCAAAGTTCTTCTCAATCTCGGCGAGGAGGTAAAGTGTCAGCAACGTCATCGCCGTGAGTATGATGAGGAGAAACGCGAAGTTCGCGAGAACCCGCCAGTAAAGCCGTGATTTCAACATGGTCAACTCCTGCCTAGTATAGACTCTCCGTCCGATGCACGCAAGGCCGGACTTTGCCCTCCCCGCGACATATCACTCTGCCAGATATTTAGTAATGAGCGTGATGAGCTCTTGAGGATCCATCGGTTTCGAGTAGTGCTCGGCGCAGCCGATCTCGAGTGTCCGGATCTTATCCTCGGGCTTCGCCTGAGCGGTAAACGCGATGATCGGAATGTGCTTCGTCCTCTTGTCCGCCTTGAGGATCGGGATGGCGGTCCATCCGTCCATGACGGGCATCTGCATATCCATGAGGATGAGGTTCGGCAGATGCTCGAAGGCTTTATCGACGGCCTCCTGCCCGTTTTCGGCGATGATGAGTTCGGCGCCAAGGCGGCTCCGCATCAATACGAACGATACGAGGTCCCGATTGTCCTCATCATCCTCTGCCAAAAGTATTTTCTTGCTCATGACAACATTCCTTTCAATAGTCTTTCACCGGATCGCGACCTCTCGGTAACCCGCCTCAGCTGAGCGATGAAACGTAATCCCGGAAGTGGGTCAATTTTTCGTTCATTGTAATCATCAATTCATCGGCATCCACCGGCTTCTTCAGGAATCCTTCATGCTGGCGAAGCTCGGAAGACTGGAGCTGCGATACCTCGGAAGGCTCGCAGAGAAGGATGAACGGAATAAAATTGAACTTGGGCGAGGCCCTGAGGAGATGGAGGAATTTTATTCCGCTGAGACTTCCGGGGGCGAACTCCGTGTGACACAGAATAAGGTTCGGATTGACCTTCTCGATTTTTTCGAGCGCTTCCTCCGGCGTGCCGGACAGGACCACCGCATAGCCGGCCGACTTGAGCCTCGGAAGCAGATCGTCCTTCCCTTTGAGGTTCGGCGAAACATAGAGAAGCGTCCCCTTGTACTGATCGGCGACCAGGTCGAGAAGAAACTTGGTTTCGTACTCGAGGTACTCCTCCATCGTCACCTGGTAAACCTTCCTGAGCCACTCAAGGGTGGAAGAGGAGCTCCGGAGGAGCTGGCGTTTGGAGATGACTTCCTTTACCGCATTGCTGTACATTTTCAGTTTCACTTCCCGCCGGAGGGAAAGCTCGACATTTTCCGGTATCGAGAGCGAGACGGCCAGCTTGTGAAGCTCTTCCCCTTCCTGATCGTTTGGCGCACCGTTGAGCCATGCCTTTTCCATCGAGGTCCGGAGTTGGAGAACGTTCGCCTGGATCTGCTGTTTCGTCATCTCTTCCCTGGCTTTTCGTTCCTGGTCCAGAGAATGAGAGAGCATTTCGATTTGACGCTTCATCTCCTCGAGGGTCGTTTCCATCGCCTTCTGCTCCGTTGCCGTCGGCGGTGGAGAGGATTCCTTCGGCTTGGGGGCCGGGTGAAGAGGCGCGGCCGGCGGCGCTCCGGCTGGCGGAGGTGCCGGTGTGGCTGCGGGGGCGGCCGGCTTTGGTACGGGCTTCGGAGGAGGAGGTGGTGGTGGCGGCGGCGGTGGCGCTTCTTTTTTCTTTTCCGACTCGAAAAAGTTGATCCGGTCGAGGAACGCCACGACGTAGACATTTCCCGGGTCGAGTTTCTTCGCCTTCTCGATTTCCGCCCGGGCGTCCTGGAAACGTGATTCTTTCAGATGGCGGTCTGCCGCCAGGAGGCACTGTTTCGCCGCGGCCTTGTCAGGACCGCCGGACGGAGAACCTTGGGCAGTATTTTGCGGATGGACGGTCAAAAAGTTCGGGCCGAGATGCTACAGTCTGCTCCATCTGCTTTCCCTTCAGAACGAACACCCGCCGCGAGGCGGCACCACGAGACGGAAACCGACAAAAGGTCAGTTCGTGAACGACCGGAACAGACATGATTGTGCACCCAGAGGGAGTCGAACCCCCAACCCTCAGATCCGAAGTCTGATGCTCTATCCAATTGAGCTATGGGTGCTTTTGATTCTTCGGGAAAAATACCCGACTTGTCAATTTTCCCGATACGGACCGATCGGTCCGGGCACAAAATTTCAGGTTAAAATATACAAAACTCAGCGGGGGAAGGCAACAACACCTCACAAAAAGCTTTATATGTTCTTTGTAGGACAAACTACCTACTCGGGAAGCGGCGAATGCGCATACGCAATTTTTGGTGATGGCGTCCTTGTGCCCGCTTTGAAACTCCGAGATTTTGATGTACTATGATATCCCGGAATCCAATCACCCTAACATACAAGGCCGTAAGGAAGACTCCTTCGCATGACTCAGCAGATCCAGCGCATCGATTCGATGCTTGTTCCGGAGCTTGAGCCCTACCGGACGCTCAAACGGCCGCTCGAACACCGGAAGGGAGGTTTTTTCGTCGCCGAGGGAGAGCGAGTGGTCCGGCGGCTTTTCGAGAGCTCACTCCGTATCCGGTCGATCCTTCTCACCGACGAGTGGCTGAAGGTCTACCGAAACCTGATAGAGTGCCGACAAGAACAAATCAACGTCTTCCTGGCTGAATTGCGGATGATGGAATCGATCGTGGGATTCCAGCTGCACAAAGGGATCATGGCCATCGCCGACATTCCTCCTTCCGTGACCCTCGAGCAGGCGGTCGGATCGGCCTCCAAACCGTACATCTTCGTCGCGGTGGATGGGGTGATGAACTCGGAGAACGTCGGAGTCATTGTCCGGAACTGTGCCTCGTTCGGCGTCGACGCCCTCATCGTCGGCGAGACTTCGTGCGACCCCTACCTGCGACGCTCGGTAAGAAATTCGATGGGAAATGTCTTCGCTCTGCCTGTTGTTCGTCCCCCGAGGCTCGCGGACGAGCTGGCGAAGGTTCGCACGCGATTCGGGGCGAGAATCGTTGCTGCACATCCGCGGGCAACGAGCGTCAAAGTCGGAGAAGTTGATTTCAGCTCCGACTGCTGCATTGTTTTCGGGGCCGAGGGGGATGGTGTCTCCGCCCCGGTTCTGGATCTTTGCGACGTGACAACGCTCATCCCCATGCTGAAGGGGGTCGATTCGATCAACGTCGCAAGCGCGAGCGCAGTCGTTCTTTATGAAGTGCAACGACAGCGAGGCCGTGCGCGCGGGAAGACGGCGGCGTCAACGAACCGGATTTCCTTGGAGTAGGCTGGATGCAGCTGCGAACTCTCGGGCTGGCGTGGAACTGGGGCTACGACGATGAATTCGTCGCGGGGATTGAACGGGCCTGCGAGGCCAGGGGGGTGACGTCATACCGGATCATGCCGGCCAATGTGCAGGAGACTCTCCAGCTTCTGCGCGAGGGATCGCTCGCGTTCGAGTTTTTTCTCGATCGCGCTTCTGATGACGACGAATCGTTTGAGCCTCTTGTGAAGCAGGTAGCGCGATCGTCTGCTCAGTTTTTCAACCCTCCCGACCGGGTGGAGCATGCAAAGGACAAAGCGACGATGCACTTGGAATTCATCACCAAAGGACTCCAGGTCCCCTACACGATCATCGTTTCGCCCTTCAGCAAGAAGCGCGAACCTGAGCTCAGTCTTTCGGAGCTTGCAAAACTAGGCCGGCCGTTTATCATCAAACCGGCGAACACGACGGGGGGAGGCATCGGGGTCGTCCTCGGAGCCGAAACGCTGAAGGATGTCATCGAGACGAGACAGCACCACAAGAACGACAAGTATCTTCTCCAAGAGACGGTGAAGCCGAGATTTCTGGGAGACAGCCGCGCGTGGTTCCGCGTCATCTATGGGTTCGGCGAGATTCTCCCCTGCTGGTGGGACGACATCACCCACGTGTACCGTGAAGTGACTCGGGAGGAGGAGGAACAGTACGGAATCGGGGTTCTCCGCACGATCGTGAAGTCAATCCAGGAAGTGTGCGGCCTCGATTTCTTCTCCTCGGAAATCGCCCTCGCGGGCGACGGCCGCTTTGTCGTCGTCGACTATGTCAACGAGATTTGTGACATGCGCCTGCAATCGAAGCACCGCGACGGCGTCCCGGACGGGATCGTGCACAGGATCCAAGAATTGATCGCGAATGAGGCCGCAACAAGACGCTGCTCTTCCGTCCCACCAATCATCACGCCCTTTCAGCCTCGCTAGAGATTGACCTTCGGGAGGTGGGTCATTGCCTCCGCAATCGCCTCCTGCGGATACTCGTAGTCCTGTAATTTCCCCTGGTGGTACTGCTCATACGCGGTCATATCGAAATGCCCGTGCCCGGAAAGGTTGAAGACAATGACCTTCTTCTCCCCCGTCTCTTTGCACTTCTGCGCTTCGATGATCGCGACACGGATCGCATGCGCGGATTCGGGCGCCGGGATGATCCCTTCGGAGCGCGAGAACTTCACCGCCGCTTCAAAGGTCTCGAGCTGGTTCACCGCCCTTGCTTCCACGTCGCCGTGGTCGACGAGTGCGCTGACACTTGGGGCCATCCCGTGGTAGCGGAGGCCACCCGCATGGATCCCGGGAGGCATGAAGGTGTGGCCGAGAGTGTACATCTTGACGATCGGGGCCATGGCGGCAGCGTCGCCGAAATCGAACGTGTACTTCCCTTTCGTCAGGCTCGGGCACGATGCCGGCTCCACGGCGATAACGCGCGCCTTCTTCCCGTTCGTGAGGTTTTGGTGGATGAAGGGGAAGGCAAACCCCGCAAAATTCGACCCTCCCCCGGCACAGCCGATGACGAAGTCTGGGTACTCCCCCGCGAGTTCCATCTGTTCGAGCGATTCGATCCCGATCACGGTCTGGTGCATGAGGACATGGCCGAGGACCGAGCCGAGGCTGTATTTCTTCGCCCCGCCGCTCATCGCGGCAACCTCGACCGCCTCGGAGATCGCGACGCCGAGAGAACCGTTCGAATTCGGGTCCTTGCTCAGGATCTTCTTTCCGAATTGCGTCCGGTCGGTCGGGCTCGCGTAGACTTTCGCACCGAAGTTCTCCATGATGATCCGGCGGTACGGCTTCTGATGGTACGAGACTTTGACCATGTACACTTCCAGGTCCAGGCCGAAGAAGTTGCAGGCCATGGCGAGTGCGGAACCCCACTGGCCCGCACCGGTCTCGGTCGTCAGCGCCTTCGTCCCCGCCTCCTTGTTGAAAAACGCCTGGGCGACAGCGGTATTCGGCTTGTGACTGCCGACGGGGCTCGCTCCCTCGTATTTGTAGTAGATGTGAGCGGGGGTTCCCAGCGCCTTTTCGAGCCGGACCGCCCGGA
>Ga0335071_10003054_pt1 | contig 17788 bp, 21 predicted proteins | sample Lox_Sample_15_FD_206724 | JGI IMG/M metagenome (GOLD analysis project Ga0335071, IMG submission 206724) | Soil microbial communities from Loxahatchee National Wildlife Refuge, Florida, United States - Lox_Sample_1.5 | ecosystem: Environmental > Terrestrial > Soil > Wetlands | place: USA... | reverse complement strand
GCCGCCGCAGCGGCGTGCCCGTCAGGGTGTTCTCGAGCGATTCGGCGTAAACGTCCGCGACGCTCCGCATTCCGTCCGGCGTCGCGATGCTTCGACCCGGCGGGCCCAGAATGACGATCGCATTGGCGAGCCGGGCGGCGGCGATTTTGTTTTGGTCGAGGGCGGCGGCGCTGACCGTGCGCTCCGCGCGGTTTCCGGAAAAGGCGATCCACATCGAACCGTCAGACGCCGTCGGCAGGTCGCGATTGAGCGCCTCGAACGAAGCGACGCCCGGCGTCGACCCGAACAGCCCGCTCGCGCCGTCGTCGCTGCGGACGATGAAGCGCTGCTTGTGTTCGATCAGCCGCAGCATCTCCGCGGTGAGCGAGGGAACGGCCTTGTCTCCGAGCCGGAACACCATCGGCATGCGGCGCAACTTGCCGTCCTCGTCGAAAACGAGATTGAGCGCACCGGTTCCAAGGCTCGTGAACTCGACGGCGGCGATCGCGCCCGCACCGCTTGCGAAGGAAGGTACGCGCGCGAACGGGTTACGTTCGCCGACGAAGGTGACCTGGGCCTTGGGCAAGGGCTGGCGCGCAGCATTGACCGCGCCCAGCGTGAAGCCTGTCATGGTCGCCAGCTGTGACATCGCTACCGTGAGATCGTTGTCGGGCGACGGCATTGTGCCCAGCGCGGCGCGCACGGCGTCGCCTTGCGGTCCCGCCGGCGCCTCCGCCGCAAGATTGGACGGCGAGAGCGGATCGGGAACGTCAAGCGGAAAGGCGAAGACGACCATCGCCGCGCCCTTTGCCTTTAGTTCGTGCGAGAGTTTGGCAAGCGTCGCGTGCGGCCATGGCCAAGGACCGAAGCGCGCAAGGCTGGCGCTATCGGGCTCGAGGACGCGGACCGCGAAGCCGGAGCGTGGCAGCGTATTCTCGTAAGCGCGCGGCTGCAGGTGCTGGTAGGCGTCGAACAGGGTTTCGCGCAGCCGCGACGCGATTTGCCCCAGATCGCCGCCCAGAATCAGAACAGCCGACAGGAGGGCCAGGGCGGGCAGCAACCAGATGACGGTCGGTCGGTCGCGAAGGTTCATCGACTGTCCCTGGAGGCCTTAGCCCACCCTATCACGCACGCCTTTTTCGGGGCCCGAACCGGCCCCGCGGCGCATGCGAATCGAATACCGATAGCATCTATCTGATATTGTTACACTATATTAGGGAAATTGGTTTACTGACGGTGCCGTCATTTTTCTTTATTCTGACACGCACCCGCAGTAAGGTGCGTCAAATCGTCAATCTGCCTGCGTGCCAAGGGAGCCCCCGAATGGACAACATCACCAAGGATCCGGCGTACAACGCGGTCGACCCGACCGACTTCCCGGCGATGCTCAATCCCGCCCGCTATGGAGAGCGCTCCACGGCGTTCGACAAAATCATCAGCGCGACGCACGACCATTTCTGGGATCCGCTCGATCCGAAATATATCGACTTCACCGCGCCATTCGACATCACGAAGGAATATCTCGTGAACCCGCAGATGAACGGCGACCTGAAGACCGCAATCGGCGATAAGCTCGACGAAGGTCAGAAGATCAAGCTGGCCAATCTCGATACGCTCTGGTCGATGTCGTCGATCCTGCATGGCGAGCAGGGCGCGCTGTCGCTCTCGGCTTCGCTTTGTCATATCCTGCGCGACCCCGGCGCCCAGGAATATGCGGCCAACCAGACGCGCGAGGAAGCGCGCCACGTCACGGGCTTCTCGAAATATGTGCACGCCCGCTGGGGCAAGCCGGCGCCGGTCGGACCCGCGCTGGGCAACCTGCTCAACGAACTGGTGTCCTCGCCGCTCGTCTGGAAAAAGCTCGTCGGCATGCAGATGCTGATCGAGGGTCTCGCCATGGGCGCGTTCGCTTCGCTCTACAAGGAAGCGCGCGATCCGCTGCTGCGCCATCTGTGCCAGCTCGTGATGACGGACGAGGCTTTCCATCACAAGTTCGGAAAGATCTGGGCCGATCGCACGATTCCCTTCCTCGCTCAGTCGGAGCATGACCTGATCGAGGACTGGGCGGCGCAGGTGTTCCAGATTCTCCTTTATAATCTGGGCTCGCCTGATCAAAAGGCCTGGATCTACGAAGCGGTCGGCCTCGATCCGGTCTGGTGCCAGCAGGCGTTCATGGAAGCGATCACGGACGCCGCGATCCGCGAAGACATGCAGGACGCCACCAACATCTTCCGTGTGCTGATCAAGACCCTGCTCAAGGCCGGCATCATCACCGACCGCACCAAGGGCGTGTACGCGGCCTATATCGACATGGCCGAGCTGCATGCCGAGGGTGAGCGCATGGTGGGCGACGAGATCGCAGAGGAAGGGATCAAATATCTGATCAAGCTCAACGGCGGAAAGATGATCCTGCCCGGATCGCTGCTCGCCGCCGAATAGAGGAACATCCGGTTTCGGAAGCGAAGGGGCGGTTCGGCCGCCCCTTTTTGCCGGGCGTCAGCCGCGCGGCGCGGAGTAGGCCGCGATGACGCGTCCCAACTGATCGATCGTGCGTTGCAGGTACAGAATGTGGGTGGCGGTTCCCGTCGTTCGCAACTCGCCGCTGCGCGGCACGCCGATGCTCAACGCACCGGATTCATATTTCAGAAGCTCCGCCCTCAACCTCTCGCGCTCGTCCTGGCACCAGAGGACATGGTCAACCACGGATCTCTGAACGCGATCGTCGTGCGTCATTACGGTACCGTACGCTTTCGACTGACAGCGAAAAATACGTAGCGCCTCAGATTCCCGATCGATGCGCGCGAACAGGGCTTGGGGTGCGACCGGCACCATGCTATGAATGAATATTCATTCATTTTTGGCCCGGGACTGTGGCGTGCCGCAAGCGACTGTGAATAAAAGAAAAAAACCGGAACGGGACGATCCTTCCGACAAGCGCCAACGTCTTCTCGATGCCGCCTTGGACCTGTTTGAGAGCAGGGGCTTCGACGGCGTGGCGGTGCCCGAGATCGCGGCTCGGGCTGGGGTCGCCACAGGCACGGTCTATCTCTACTTCGCCGACAAGTCCGCGCTGGTGAACGCCCTCTATCGACATTGGAAGACGCAGTACAACGTGGCGGTGCTTGCGCCGATACCGCCGGGTCTCGTCGCGCGGGATCAATTCACGACGTATTGGCAGCGCATGACGGGCTTCGCGCGCGCCTTTCCGCGGGCCACGCGCTTCATGGACCTGCACCATCACGGCCCCTATCTCGATGCCGATTCGATTGCCCTCGGCCGTGTCTATCGCGACGCAGCGGAGCAATTCATCCGCGACGCGCGCGCGGCCGGCGCCATCCGCGACATCGACCCGGTTCTGGTCGTCGCGCTGATGTGGGGCGCCGCCGCCGGCTTGACCAAGTTCGCGGGCCAGGGAGCGTTCGACTTCGATCTGGACGTCGCGGTCGAAATGGAAGACGCGCTGTGGCGCGCCATCGCAAACGACTAGGGAGAAAAGAGATGACAAGAAACGGACAAACGGCGCTCGTCACCGGCGCGAGCATGGGCATCGGCGTCGATCTCGCGGAGTGCTTCGCCCGGGACGGATACGACCTGATCCTCGCGGCGCGCTCCGAAGCGGCGCTAAAACAAGTCGCGGATCGCCTCAGCGGGAAATACGGGATTCAGGCGATCGCGATCGCCGTCGATCTCGGCGTGCCGGGAGGAGGCGAACGTCTGGCCGCGGATATCGCCGCGCTCGGCCTGGCGGTCGACGTGCTCGTCAACAACGCAGGATACGGCATCGCCGGCGCGTTCGAGGGATCGGATCGCGCTGAGCAACTCGGCATGATCGATCTCAACGATCGCGCGCTCGTCGAACTCACACACATCTATTGGCCGCGCATGCTCGCCCAGAAGCGCGGCGGCGTGCTCAACGTGGCGTCGACAGCTTCTTTCCAGCCGGGGCCGTTGATGGCGATCTACTACGCCTCCAAGGCGTTCGTTTTGTCCTTTTCCGAGGCGCTCTGGAAGGAAGCGGAAGGAACGGGCGTGCACGTCAGCTGCCTATGCCCGGGCCCGACGGTCAGCCAGTTCCGCGAACGTGCAGGCACGGGAAAGACGCGGCTCGTGCGCAACGGCCCGGCCATGAGCTCGGCCGTCGTGGCGCAGATGGGCTACGACGCCTGGAAGAGGAACAGGCGGGTCATGGTCACGGGCACCCGCAACGCACTGCTCGCGACCCTTGCGCCCTTCCTGCCGCGGCGTACGCTCCTCGGCATCGTCCACAATCTTCAGAGCCCCGCATGAGTACGACAAGGATCGGAGAATTCGTCAGCATCGAGCGCGACGGCGCGATTGCGACCGTCACCATGGATCGCGGCAACGGCCGCAACGAGCTATCCCGGCAGCTCATTCTGGAGCTTACCGAAACGGCGCGCAGCTTCGCGGACGACCTTGAAACCCAGGCCGTCATCGTCGTCGGCAAGGGCGCCTTCACGGCGGGGGCCGACCTGAAGGATCCGGCGATGGATCGCCGCCGCGCGCCGGGCCTGCTCGAACGCCGGCATATGACGCGCATCGGGCCGGATCTTTGCGATGCCTGGGAGAAGGTCGAACAGGTCACGATCTGCGCCATCGAAAAATATTGTATCGGCGGCGGTGCCGCGCTAGCGGCAGCCTGCGACTTCCGGATCATGGGGCAGGGCGCGCATTTGCGTCTGCCCGAGATTCCGCTCGGCATGAACATGAGCTGGCATGCCGTGCCGCGCCTCGTTTCGCTGATCGGGCCGTCACGCACCAAGCAATTCGTCATCTTCGGCGAGCGGGTCGAGGCGGAACAGTCGCTGTCCTGGGGGCTCGCGGACGAAGTCGTTCCCGACGGGGAAGCGCTCGCCGCCGCCCGGCGTTGGGCGAACAAGATCGCAAAACTGCCGCCCAATGCCGTCCGCGTCTCCAAGCAAGGCGTCAACGGCGCGGCCAATGCGCTGCATCAGGCGACGACCTTCATGGACCTCGACCAATATGTCATGGCGACGACGTCCGAGGACTATCGCGAGGCCATCAAGGCCTTCCTCGAAAAGCGCGAGCCGAAATTCACGGGCCGTTGACCCTGGCCACATTGCCAGCGCGCATCTGTCGCTTGGGCCGCATTTGGTCCTACTCTTCTCAGCCCTCGGGAGAAGCCCATGATCATGCGCGTGACGAACCTTATCCTGGCCGCATTCTTCAGCCTCGCGACGCAGTCCGCTCTTGCGGCGGAGGAGATTCCGCCGCCTCAGGGCAAGGGCCGCGTCGTCGTTGTGGTCTCCGGCCAAAGCGGTCCCGACCACTACAGACTGGTCGCCGGAAAGATCGCCGAACTCGGTTACGACGTCGTCCTGTTCGACGGCAATCCGATGGAAGGCACGCACGGACAGGGCCTGCGCGACGCGATCGCGCAAGCATTGCAAATGCCGCACGCCCTTCCCGGCAAGGTCGGCCTCGTCGGATTTTCGCTCGGTGGCGCGATGGTATTGGGATTTGGATCGGGTTGGGGCGACCAGGTCGCTGTGGTTGCCGCCTGGTATCCCGCCACGACGCCGATCAAGGATGCGGCCGCTTTCGCCGGGCGTCTCAACGTGCCGGTCGTGATGTTCGCGGGGGAATCGGACACCTATAAGGACTGCTGCCTCATCGCAAAGGCTCGCGAACTCGCCGACGCCGCAAAAACCGTCAACGCGCAATTCGCGCTGACCACCTATCCCGATACGGACCATGATTTCGTCATCGGCGGCAGTCATTTCAGCCACGACGCCTATGACGACGCCTTCGCCAAAACGCAGGCTGCGCTGAAACAGTATCTGGGACCCTAGCAACGATATCGGCGCGGTCTATTTCGTGATCCGCATCGCGACTTGCGCGAGCAGCAGCTTCGCGCCCTTGCGGCCCAACGCGCGATCCGTGACGGCCTGCAGCCGGTCCGCGATCACGGTCACGTCCGGCTGCTTCCAACTGCGCACCGACGTGGTGCTGAAATTCATCATGTTGCGCACATAGGCATCGCGCAGCACCGGCATGGCGTGCACCGCTTCGGCGCGCAATTTCTCGTCGGGAATGTCGAGCCCGACGCCGATCATGAGCATGCCGACCGGACGGTCGTCGTCGAGAATCGTCGCATACATCGGATCGACCTCGATGTAGGACGGCGATTGCGTCACCTTGTGCTTGGGCGCTTTGCCGCCGTCACCGGCGTCGCCGCCGTCGTCCGCATCAGCTGGCGCGACCAACAACAACGCAGCCAGCGCGGCGCGGACGAGGGATCGCATCTCTACTCTCATTCGTTACGGGTGAGCTTTAAGCCGCCGTGGTAAAGCCTTTCTTGACGCCCCTGGGAGAACCTTTCGATGCATCGTTTCAGCGCCCGGCTTGCGATCGCCGGCCTGATCGCCGTCAGCGCGTCGGTAGCCCAGGCGGCAGATCGGCCGGGAATGGTTTTTCACATATTGATCAAAGACTTGCCGGCACCCTACGCGACGCCCGGTGTCGCCAATCCGCCGCAGCGGATCGAACGGCCTGCCGGGGTTCTGCCCGAGGTTCCGCCCGGTTTTTCGATTTCGGTCTACGCCTCCGGCCTCAGCAACCCGCGGTGGATGGCGATCGCGCCGAACGGCGATGTGTTCCTCGCCGAACCGCGTCCGGGAAAGATCACGCTCCTCCACGATTCCGGCGGCACGATCGAAGCCACGACATTCGCCGACGGATTTCAGACGCCTCACGGCCTTCTCTTCGCAAAGGGCGCGCTGTACGTCGCCGACCTGCAAGCTGTCTGGCGTCTGGCCTATTCGGACGGCTCGAAAATGGCGGGCAAACGCGTACGGGTCACGACAGCTGCCGATCTCAGCCCCGTCGGCAACCATGTGACCCGCGATCTCGCCATGGATTCCAAAGGCACGCTCTATATCGGCATCGGCAGCGCCAGCAATGTCGGCGAGGATCCGCCGACGCGCGCCACGGTTCAGACCGTCGCCGCGGACGGCTCGCTCCACACCTTCGCTTCGGGGCTGCGCAATCCCGTCGGGCTGCAATTCTATCCGGGTACGGATGATCTCTTCGTGACGGTCAATGAGCGCGACGGTCTCGGCGACGAGTTGGTGCCCGACTATCTCACCCATGTGCAGCCGGGCGCGTTCTACGGCTGGCCCTATTCCTATCTCGGCCAGCACCCAGACCCCGATTACGGCACGAAGCGGCGCGATCTGCAGGCGCGGGCGGTGGTGCCGGATCTCCTGTTCCACGCGCATTCCGCGCCGCTCGGTCTTGTCTTCTACGAGGACCTGCAGTTCCCGGCGTCGTACAAGGGCGATGCGTTCGTGGCGCTGCACGGCTCGTGGAACGCCGGTGCGCCGACCGGATACAAGGTGGTGCGCGTGCCGTTCCGGGACGGCCGGCCGACCGGAAGCTACGAGAACTTCGTCACCGGTTTCTGGAGCGGCACCGATAAACCAGGATCGCCCGCGCATGTCTGGGGTCGGCCGGCGGGGCTCGCGATCGCCAAGGACGGAAGCCTGCTCATCGCCGACGATGTGGGACGCGTAGTCTGGCGCGTCCGCTACACGGGCAAGTGAGGTTGCGCGGCGCGGGGCCGCTCTGTTTCACGTGACCGAAGAAGCGATGCGCACTGGTTCAGGTTTGCCAACCCAAACTGCCAGGCAGCGCAGGTTGGTGGAGCTGAGCGGAATCGAACCGCTGGCCTCCTCATTGCGAACGAGGCGCTCTCCCAACTGAGCTACAGCCCCGAACCACGCATTGCGCCCGCAGGCGCGGCGGGTATGTAGGGAGGGCGGCCTTTGCGTGTCAAGGCTGCACGGGAAGGTCAGGCCGCCGAGCGCAATTGCTCGAAGAGATCGGGCGGGAAGCTTCCCTTGAAGGCCTGGAAACCGTGCCGCGCGCGGATGGTGCGGAGCGGCTCATGCCATTGCGCTTCCCACGGTATGGCCATGAAGCTCGGGCAATCGGCCCCGTACTGTGAGGCTTCGGCGATGGTCTGCAGGATCACCGGCGAGGCCTCGCCGCCGTTCTGGACCATGCGCCCGACGACGACGGCAAGGAACATGGCCGAGTAACCGTGCCCGAATTGCGCCTGCTGAAACGCCGAGATCGCGATCTCGTGCAGCGCCGTGGTGTGGAAGCCGCCCGCCAGATGCCAGATGTCGTGCATCTGGAGGATGCGCGTATTGAGATAGCGCAGGGCCGGCGGCAACGACGCGAGATTCATCGCTTCGCGATCGAGCACTTCCAGATCGAAATTGTTGTCGACAATCTGGCGATAGAAGTCGCGTCCCAGCGAGCCTTCCGGCTGGCGCGCGAGTTCGTCCAGCGTCAAGCGGCGCGGCGGCATGCGCGCCGCCGGGTCGGCAGCCTTGGGATGACGGGCGGCGAGCGCTTCGGCGCGCTCGCGCAGCGATGGGTCTGTGAACGCGCCCAGTCCGGCGATGCGCGTCGTGATGGTTACCGGATCCAGCCCGGCCGTTTCATCGAGCAGTTGCCAGTAAGCGTTCCAGAATTCGCCGGACATCGGCGCCGGCGGGGCGAGCGGCATGTCGGGAATGTCGCCGGAGCCGAGCCAGCCGTTCCGAAATGACGCGTACACGGCCGACGCCGTCTCCGGCGCGGCGAAAGCGCTGTGCGTCAGGGCGGCGGCGATGGGCAGACCCGCCGCCGCATCGCCCGCGCGCGCGGCTCTCGCCGCATCATGAAGCACGCGGGCAGACGGTCGCGCGGCCGCAAGGGTCTCAAACGTTTGACGCTCGGAATTCACGGATAAACCTCTGTTCCCGGTCCATCCGGCGCCGTCGGCTTGACCATGTCAAGCACACGCTTGGAAAGATGGTCTCCAGCCGCTACAAGCTGGCGCAGCAGACGGCGACTCAATAGGTGCGGCCCAGGTCTATGTCCTTTGTCTTTCTCAATCCGCTGATTTGGCTGGTCGACACCGTTCTGTGGCTTTACACGCTCGTCATCATCAGCGCGGTCGTGGCGAGCTGGCTGATCGCCTTCGGCGTGCTCAATACCGGCAACCAGCTCGTGCGGCAGATCGTGCAAACGCTCTATGCGCTGACCGAGCCCGTGTTCCGCCGCGTGCGCCGGTTCATTCCGCCGATCGGCGGGCTCGACCTCTCGCCGATCATCGTTTTGATCGGCGTTCAGTTCATGAACTACGTCATCGACAATCTGCTCTACTACCTCATCTATCGCGTCTGACCGTGGGCGTGCGAGTCCGTCTGTCCGCGGGATCGCTCTCCTTTCGCCTGCGCCTGACGCCTCGGGGCGGACGTGACGCCATCGACGGCTGGGCACGCGGCGTGGACGGGCAGGAGCAACTGAACGCGCGCGTTTCCGTCCCGCCCGAGGACGGCAAGGCGAATGCCGCTCTGATCGCGCTGCTGAGCAAGGCCCTCGGCGTTGCCAGATCGAGGATTCGTATCGCCGCCGGTGAGACGGCGCGCCTCAAGACGATCGAGATTTCGCCGGCGACCGATGCTCTCGTCGCACGGCTGCAAACGATGGAGACCGCGAAATGACCGCCAAGATCATAGATGGAAAATCCTTTGCCGCCGGCCTGCGCACGCGTGTAGCGGAACAGGCCGCAAAGCTGAAAGCCGAGCACGGCATCGTGCCCGGTCTTGCCACCGTCCTGGTCGGTAACGATCCGGCGAGCGAGATCTATGTCCGCAACAAGGGCAAGGCCGCCGAGGCGCTGGGCCTCAGATCGTTGCATTACAGCCTGCCGGCCGATGCCAGCGAGGCCGAGGTCCTTGCCCGCATCCGGGCGCTCAACGACGATAAATCCGTACACGGAATATTGGTGCAGATGCCGCTGCCCAAGCAGGTCCGCGAGAGCGCCGTCCTCGACCTGCTCGACCCCGCCAAGGATGTCGACGCGCTGACTCCGACCAATGCGGGGCTCCTGGTCAGCGGCCGGGCGCAACTCGTCTCCTGCACGCCGGCCGGCGTCATGATGCTGCTCAAGGAATATGTCGGCGACATCGCGGGCATGGACGTCCTCGTCATCGGACGCTCGTTGCTCTTCGGAAAGCCGTCCGCGCAGCTTTTCCTCGCAGCCAACACCACGGTCACCATGGCCCATTCGCGCACGCGCGATCTGAAGGCGCATGCGCAACGCGCCGATATCCTGGTGGCCGCGATCGGCAAGCCGAACTTCGTGCCCGGCGACTGGATCAAGCCGGGCGCCATCGTGATCGATGTCGGCATCAATCGCCTGGACATGGGCGGCGGCAAGACCAGGGTCGTGGGCGACGTCGACTTCGATTCGGCGCAGAAGGTGGCCGGCTACATCACGCCGGTTCCGGGAGGCGTCGGCGCGATGACGATCGTCTGCCTCATGCGCAACACGCTGATCGCTGCCGCGCTGCAATCGCGCGTTCCGGTGCCGGCCATCTAGCCGCCGCCGGCTGTATGCGGTTCAGATGAGTTTCTTTAACGCCGCGGCCAGCTTGTCCGGTCCGACCGACGTGTCGTCCCAATAGCCAACGAATTTGCCGTCCGGACCCATCAGATAGATCACGCTGGAATGGTCCATGGCATAGTTTCCGTTCTCCAGCGGCTCCTTCTTGATGTAGACGCGGTAGAGATCGGCCACCTTCTTGATGCTTTTGAGATCGCCCGTCAGCCCGACGAAGCGCGGGCCGAACGATGCGACATAGGGTTTGAGCTTGGCCGGCGTGTCGCGCTCCGGGTCTATGGTGATGAAGACCGGAACGATCGCGTCGCCCTTGTGCCCGAGCCTGTCGATCGCGTCCGCCATCAGCGCCAGGGTGGTCGGACAAACGTCGGGACAATAGGAATAGCCGAAATAGACCAGCATGAACTTGCCGCGGAAATCGGCCGAGGAGCGTTTGACCCCGTTCTGGTCGATCAGCGTGAAGGGTCCGCCGATGGCGGCGGAGCCGGTTTCCACATTGCGATCCAGGGCCGGGAGATCGTCGCCGGCATGCCAGATGAAATATCCCGCGACGAGCGCGAGGATGATCGCGGCCGGCATCAGGATCAATGAGAGGCGGCGCATGGAGATTTCCGCAATTGATGAGCCCCTCGCAGGGATAGATAGTGTTCCTTGCCGGCGCCGGAAAGTGGCCGGTCGACGTTGAGTGGCGCAAAAAACATGGCAAACCAGACCGAAACAAGTCCTGTGAGGACTTTTTCCAATACACCGGCGTCCGCGGCGCGCGGCCGGGTGAGGCTGCGGACTCTGTCCAATCTGCGCTGGCTGGCGGTGGGCGGGCAGTCAGCTGCCCTTTTCATTGTCTATTTCGGGTTCGGCTACCCGTTGCCTCTCGCCCGCTGCGCCGGCTTCATCGGCGCGAGCGCGGTGCTGAATATCGTGCTTGCCCTGCGCTATCCCGCGAGCCACCGCTCCACCAACCGGGAAGCGACGTTCTATCTCGCCTTCGACGTCTTGCAGCTCGCCGCGCTGCTCTATCTCACAGGCGGCATCACCAATCCGTTCTCGCTGATGTTCCTGGCGCCCATCGTCATCGCGGCAGCGACGCTCAACATGGGCAACACGCTCATCCTGGCGGGAATGGCCTTTGCCCTCGTCTCCATGATTTCGGTCTGGCATCTGCCGCTGCCCTGGCCGAGCGGCGAGGAGATTTCGCTGCCGACGCTCTACCAGGCCGGGATTTGGGCTTCACTCGTGATCGGCATTGGCTTCACGTCGATCTATGCCTGGCGCATCGCGAGCGAAGGCGCGCGCATGTCCGCCGGACTGGCTGCGACGCAGCTCGCCCTCTCGCGCGAGCATCGCCTCGCTTCTCTCGGCGCGCTGGCGACCGCGGCGGCACACGAGCTCGGCACGCCGCTCGGCACCATCGCGGTCGTTTCGCGCGAGCTGGAACGCGCTTTGCCGCCCAATTCCGGCGAGGCCGAAGACGCACGCCTCCTGCGCCAGCAGGCGGAACGGTGCCGCGCGATCCTTGCGCGGCTTTCCAATCCGGAAGAAGCGATGCTCGGTTCGACGGCAAGGCTGCCGCTCGGCGCCTTTCTCGAGGATCTCGTCGAGCCCTATCGGGGTGAGGATCTCGAGATCACGATCTCGCTGTCTCCGGACCGGCCGGGCGATCCCGTGCCGCAGGTGTGGCGCGCGCCCGAACTGCTGCACGGATTGGGCAATATCGTCGAGAACGCCGCCGACTTCGCCAAGAGCCGCGTCCGGATCCAGGCGCGCTGGAACGCCAGTCAATTGCGCATCGCGGTTGAAGACGACGGTCCTGGTTTCGCGCCGGAGATATTCGAGCGGATCGGAGAGCCTTACATTACATCGCGGCCCGGACAGTTCGCGGTGGGCGACACCGAGATCGGCCCCACGGGCGGTCTCGAAAAGCACGAGGGCATGGGTCTCGGCTTCTTCATCGCCAAGACGTTGATCGAGCAGACGGGCGGTGAGGTCAGCGTCGTCAATCTCGATTCCGGCGGTGCACGAATTTCCATGGTGTGGCCGCGCAATACGATCGATGGCGAGGGCCCGCCCGGACGCGGCGAAGGCTGACCGCACGGCCCGCGGGAGCCGGCAGATCGTTAGGGGTTCGAAGGATTTAGACAGTTCACGGAATAGCTCGGCCAAGTCCGGCTCGGCCCGGCCGCGGGCGCAAAAGACGGTATCGCCGCGGCCGAGGAAGGCGTTCGGTCCCAGCGCGGGAATAGCGCAATGGATGATCTAAATCAGAAAATTGCGCGCTCCGGCGTGGCAAGAACTCCGTGGCCTGAGGGATTCACCCTGGGGGAGGTAGTTTTGGTTGAGGTCGTAATGGGCGCGGTATATGAACGCGCCAGATCAAGTCCGGTAAACAAGATGAGCATGCCCGAAGACAAGACCCTTTTGCTGGTGGAAGACGATCGCCCTCTGCGCGAGCGCCTGGCGCGCGCCATGGAAGCCCGCGGCTTCAGCGTCACGATCGCCGAGAGCGTCGCGGAAGGAAAAGCGCGCGCCAAGGAAGCGCCGCCCGCTTACGCCGTGGTCGATCTCAAGCTCGATGACGGCAACGGACTGGATGTCGTCGAGACCCTGCATGTCGTGCGTCCGGATAGCCGTGTCGTCGTGCTCACCGGCTTCGGCAACATCGCCACGGCGGTTGCCGCGGTGAAATATGGCGCGATCGACTACCTTCCCAAGCCGGCCGACGCGGACGATATTCTCGCAGCGCTTCTGGCGCAGCCGGGTTCCAAGCCGAAGCCGCCGGAAAATCCGATGTCGGCCGACCGCGTGCGCTGGGAACACATCCAGCGCGTTTATGAGCTGTGCGGGCACAATGTTTCGGAAACCGCGCGCCGTCTGAACATGCACCGGCGCACGCTGCAGCGTATCCTCGCCAAGCGCAGCCCGCGCTAACCGAACGATTTCGTCATCCAGGACCTCATCCTTCGACAAGCTCAGGATGAGGTTCAGCGTGAAATCCCTCATCCTGAGCTTGTCGAAGGATGAGATCAGCGACGGCGTCAGACGGCACGCTTGGCGCGTTTCTTCGCCTTGGCCCCGGCCTTCTTCGCCGGCGGTGCGGCGGCGTCGACTTCCTTGATCAGCTTCTTGGGCGCGATCGCACGCCAGCGCCGTTCGAGCATCTTCTTCAGCATGGCCTGGTCGATGCGCGACGTGCGCACCAGCACCGACGGATAGTCCTTGTAGTGCTCGGTGATGAAATAGGTCGCCGGATCCATCTCCAGCATGTGGTCGCGTTCGTCGATCGAACCGACGATCCAGACGATCGAGTCGTCCTGCTCGCGCAGGCGGGTGAAGAATTTCTTGGCGACGAAGATTGCCGGAGACCCGTAGGAAGCCTTCTCATGCGCCTCGGGAAACGACAGCGCGATTTTCTTGAATTGCGCCTTACTGATCGCCATCGCTCTCTTCCATGTTGCCGCGCGGTTCGGATGCGAGATCGAGAAGGCTCGCAAGCCGGTCGGCCGCGACCTTGGCGAACCGCAGCGTCACCGCTTTGCGCCGGCTGGCATGCACCGCGGCCGGCGTCGCCGGGCGCACGATCGCGCCGCCATAACGGTCGGCCACGATCAGTCCGGTCGATCCGGGCACGTGCTCCTCGGGAAAGTCGGGCGGGATCGCGAAATAGAAATGCTCGCAATATTCGAGATATTCCGGCCACTTGGTATCGCCGCGCAGATCGGCCAGCGCCACCTTGATCTCGACGCCGAGCAGCGTGCCGTCCGGACCCAGCGCGGCGATGTCGAGCCGGCGGCCGTTCGCCAGGGTGAATTCCAGGATCGGGCTATATCCCTGTTGCAACAGTAGCCGGCTGACGCCACGCGCCACATCCGCCGCTGTCGCTGTCGAGATCACCGCCATGCCCGATTGGAACATTTGCGGAACGGAATATCAATCTCTCAGGCGAGAGCCAGCAGTCCGGCGCGCAATTGATCGCGCTGCACCGCGGAAAGAGCGCGATCGAGTTCCCCATGGGTCTTGCGCCAGACCGGCAGAGCCTTGCGCAGCAGCGTCTTGCCCGCGGCGGTCAGCATGAGAAGGCGGCTGCGCCGATCGGTCCGGTCGACGGCAACTTTCACCAACCCTCTGCGTTGCAGTGGCTTGAGATTGGCGGTGAGCGTCGTGCGGTCCATCGCAAGCAGCGCGGCGACCGCGCCCAGCGGCGGCGGCACGGGCCGGCTGAGCGAGACGAGAAGCGAAAATTGGCCGCTGGTCAGCGCAAGCGGCGACAATGCCTCGTCGAACCGCCGCGCCAGGGCGCGCGCCGCGCGCTGGGTCTGAAGGCACAGGCATGTGTCGCGCACCGCGTGCGTCACGCTAAGCGGAATCGGCGCTGATTTTGACACACTTCGATTATGTTGATATCAACGTAATAGTCAACGTAAGGAAAGGTCGGCCAGGATGCGGTATATCGCCTTCTACAAATCGGACGCGCCACCGGGACCGCCTGCCGATCCCAAGGGCATGGACGAACTCGTCCACCGACAGAGCGCGGCGGGAAAGTTCATCATGGGCGGCGGATTCCTGCCCGCGGAACAAGGTCTGCGCGTGAGACTTGCCAACGGCGAATTCGGCGTCAAGGACGGCGCGGGGACGGCGACCGATCTCCTGGGTGGCGGCTTTGGAATCCTCAGCGCGGACTCCAGGGACGAAGTACTGCGCCAGGCAAGGGAATTCCTGAAGGTCGCCGGTCCGGGCGAACTTGTCATCCGCATCTTGATGGACGGCCCGCCGCCGGCATAAAGGGAGAAGGCCGTGCAGAAGATTTCGCCCTGTCTGTGGTTCGACACGCAGGCCGAGGAAGCCGCCGCGTTCTATCTTTCGATCTTTCCCAATTCGCGCATCAACAAAGTGTCGCGCTACGGCGACGGCAGCCGCATGCCCAAAGGCCTGGCCATGGTCGTTGCCTTCACGCTCGACGGCGTCGATTTCCTGGCGCTCAATGGCGGGCCAATGTTCAAGTTCAGCGAGGCCGTGTCCTTCTCGATCGGTTGCAATACGCAGGCCGAGGTCGATCACTACTGGTCGAAACTCACCTCGGGCGGCGGCGCGGAAAGCATGTGCGGCTGGCTGAAGGACAAGTTCGGCGTGTCCTGGCAGGTCGTGCCGGAGGTACTTGCCGAGATGGCCGCCGGCAGCGATCCGGAGCGGGTCCGGCGAATGACCGAAGCCATGTTGAAGATGAGGAAGCTCGACATCGCGACGCTGGTCGGCGCCTACAACGGCTGAACGCGCCCCGCGGGATGCATCTGCGGCACGAGCCGGGCTTGCCTTCACGCCAAAACAAAACGGGCGGCCGCCAGACCGCCCGTCTCGTAAAAGCCTGAAAACGCCGCGCCTATTCCGCCGCGAGCAACTTGGATCCCTTGCTGCGGTCGGCGAAGTTGATGGTCTGAAGGTATTTGATGCCTTCCTCGGCGATGTCGTCGCCGACCATGCGCGTGCCTTCGTTCTTCAACTCGTCCATGTCGACATACATGCCGTAGAACGCCTTGGTGCGGTCGGTGATGATGCCGGCATTGACCAGCGTCTTTATGAGCACGCGGAAGATGTTGGCGGACTGCTTCATGCCTTCGCGGCGCTGTTCGTCGCCGAAGGCCTCCATGATGGCGGCACGCGCGTCCTGCCAGTCGATGCCCACCGAGTCGTAGACGACCTGCATCTGTTCGGCGTTGACGAGGTTGAAGAGCAGCGTCTGAAAGCATTGTGCGGCCCAATCCTCGACCAGGTTCTTTTCGTCCCGCGAGAGTTTTGGGATCGTGCGGTCGGCCCAGATCTTGCCGAACTTGTGATGGAAGGCCTCGTCGGTCATGACGAGCTTGCAGAGCTTCACCAGGAGCGGGTCCTGCGAGTTCTGGTACAGCGTCGCGAACGCACCCATGGCAAGGCCTTCGACCAGCATCTGCATGCCGACGATCTTCTTGTAGACTTCCGGGGCGCCGACCATTTCCGTCAGCAGCGCCTGCAGCGTCGCCCCGCAAGGCAGCGGCGTGCCCCAGCGCGCCTTGATGTAGCTCGCGAACGCGGTGACGTGCCGCGCTTCCTCGCGCGCCTGGTTGGCGGCGTATTCCTGGGCGCCCGGGTCCTTCAGGATGTGGCAGAGCGAAGCCGAGAGCGCGAGCGCGCCTTGCTCGCCGTGCAGGATCGCCGACAGCTGCCAGCGCGCCGATTCGTTGGCGAACTTGATCTTCTGCTCCGGCGTCATCTTTTCGCCGATGCGGGTGTGGAAGATCGGGAAGAAGTTCTCCGGCAGGATGGTCTTCTTCGTGGCATCGAACGGTTCGGCGAAGTCGATGTACTTCTTGTCGAGCGGATCCCAGAAATGATCGTGGGTAGCGCTGATGATCTTGTCGAACGCGGTCGAACGCACGCCGTAACGAGCCGGATTCAGCATCGCAGGGAAGTCGTCCGGCGCAACGGCGTCATAGGCTTCGTCTTTCGTGATCTGGACCATCAGGCTCGACTCCGAGTGTGCATGCTGGGAAATGGTGACGATGGCGTCATTGTAAAGAGCAGTTGTGAAGAGTCAATGAAAGTGACGCAGGCGTCACCTTTCTGACAATTTGTCAGCGCGCGACGTTCCGGTGCGGTTCCAAAACGTGACGGTGGATCGTCCGGATCAAGAACCGATCTCCACGCTTCACGTGAAAATAGAGCCGCCGGCCGTCGGGCGAAATCGTCGGTCCTTCGGCAAAATCGGCGATCGCAGCGATCCGCGCCGGCGCCTCGAAAGGCATGTCGGCACGCGGCCGCGCCGAGCGAAAGATGGCCGGTCGGGCGCCGGCACGCATGACGGGCACGCGCGTGAAGAAGAGTTCGCACCGGTCCGCCGACAGGCAAGGCGCATAGACCACGCCGGTGGCATTCACGGCAGCAAGAATCGCGGCGCTACGCGGATCGCGCCGGAAGCCGCCGTCAACGCGCGATGCCAACACGAGCGACGCGCTCTGCGGAAAATTCTTGTCGCCGAACCAGCCGTCCGCGAAGACCAGCGTGCCGCCATCGGCACTGATTTCCAGATCGAAATTCACCCAACCGGGCGTCTTGCGCGAGATGCCCGGAACGAGTTCGGGGTTCGCCGCCACGCCGCCGTCGAAATGCGCGCGATAGATGGTCGACGCCGTGGTCGCATAGCTGCGGGTCGAGACGAAATAGAGCTCGCCGCTCGCATCCATCGACGGCGTGCCCTCCAGGGCGGGCGTGTTCACACCCTCGATCTTTCCCTGATAGTCGAAGGTGAGATCGTCGATGCGCCTGGCCCAGTGCAGGTCCGTGTTCTGCGGCGCCGCGTTACGGTTGTTGAAAAGCAGAAGCCCGCCGTCGCGCGACAGGAAC
>Ga0335071_10003053_pt1 | contig 17790 bp, 7 predicted proteins | sample Lox_Sample_15_FD_206724 | JGI IMG/M metagenome (GOLD analysis project Ga0335071, IMG submission 206724) | Soil microbial communities from Loxahatchee National Wildlife Refuge, Florida, United States - Lox_Sample_1.5 | ecosystem: Environmental > Terrestrial > Soil > Wetlands | place: USA: Florida... | reverse complement strand
AGCGGTCCGCGCTCACCGCCGAAACAAAGCCGACCGCCGCAAAACCACCCTGTGTCATGCGCCTGCACCAGCTGTCATTGCGAAAGCGTTCAGTGTCGTTGGTGAAGTCGTAGAGATAGAGAATTGCGGGCACCTTGTCCGTTCCCTTGGGACGGACGACGTAGAGGTCGATCGGATCGTTCGATCGCCACTGGGCGCGCAGCAGCTCCTCGGTCGCATCCCCCTTATCCCACTTTGCCACCTGAACTACGCTCATGCGAGAGATGTCCAGTCCGCTGCTCGCCAGTGGCAGGGCGGTCCAGTCTTCTTTTTGTTCTACCGCTTTAGTTGTGGTCGCAGCCACCGGATTTGACGCGACCACCTGCTGTGCGGAAAGTGAAGTGGCAGCCATCAGCAGGAGCAAAAGTGAAACCGCTAGAAAGGTTTTTTGATGCATCATAGGATCTCTCAAAGACGGATAAGGGAACACCAAGACACTAAATCACGACTGTTAAGGTACGGTGAAGCCCGGACAATTTGCGCGAAAACGGTCAGGCCGCGCTGTCTGGCGCGGCCCGACTGTGGTGCTTCCTTCTGCGTTTTCAGCCCCAGCTAGGAGGCTCAACTTCAGCGGCGGTGGTTGATTTCGCCCACCGCTTTCACGCCGAGGCCGTTCTGGAAGTCAAGCGCATAGTCCTTATCGCCGGTGATGGTGTATACCACACCGCCCACATCGCCACCGCATTCAGCGGCCGCGTGAGTGCCAGTAGTAGTTGTCCCATTGGCGACCTTGCCGCAGAGGATTGTCGTACCTGGAGGCGTGAAGTGCGAGCGAACCGCGATGGAGTTCCAAGCGGTCGTCGAGCTGGTGACTGGCACAAAGTCCGGGGGATGCGTGGCACTCGCGGAGGAGCCCAGACCGATGTAGTTCTGAGCCGCGGTGGCCAGGGCACTCGCCTCGTTGCATTGCGTGGTGCCGCTGCCGCTGCACACCAGGCGCAGGAACGACCAGATCGGATAACTGCCATCGATGACGTGGGGCATGGTAACTGCGGTTATGCCGCCATTGAGCAACGTGGGAATGGTTCCCGCCGGGCAGGTGCCGCTAACGCAGGGGCCAGCGCCCGAAACGGCGGTATACGGCCCGTAGCTGGCCATCAGCGGGTCGACGCCGTCGACGGTCAGATACCTGGCGTCGGTATTGGTATGGGCAACTGATCCCGAGTAGGCGTTCTGGAAATTCGGCTGGCTCCAGAAGGACCACCCAAGAACCGGGCCACCGGGGAGGTTGCTTTCTGTGCCCGTGCCAAACATTACATTTTCCATCTCGCCAGTGCCGATCACGCGCTGGCGAGCGCCCGCGAAGCCGCCGGTTGTGAAGGTGGCGATGTTCATGGGATTCGACGACGGTCCGGATCCGCTGCAGTTTTTCTGGGCCGCTTGCTGGTTCACGCCCACGTCCATCGAGGTCTGATTCTCGACTGTATTGGGAACGTTGTACTCCATGGTGTTGTAGGTGCCCGAAAGAGCCTCGCGGATCAGGACGGTGACGCCCTCGCTGGTTCCGGTGGCCTGCGGTAAATCTCCTGTCCTGGAGTAGGTTCCGTCGAGGAAGTTCGCCAGCTCGCCGCTGGTAATGTTGGTGATGTTAGTGTCGGCAAAGCCTGCATTTCCAGCTCCTAGCGCGGTGCCGTCCACCTGGTTGACATGCACGACGATCGGCGCCGCGCCCAGACGAAAGACCGAGTAGGAACTGGGAAGGGTGAAGTTGGTCACGTTGAATAAGCCGCCGCTGAAGTAGCTCTTGAATTGAACCAGGCCGCTCGGCCCCGTTTCGAAACCATAACCCAACCCGAGGTACTGCGAGCCGGCCACCGCCGCGCCGCAGGATGTGCCGCCAACTCTCAGGGTCGCGAACACCGCATCCTCAGGACGAATATCTGTTCCAGCCGCGCTCATGATGTGGCCCGCGGTTTGCAGGAAGGTCGCGATCGAACTGGGCAGAGTGCAGACCTCGACCGGGGTTGTCGGATTCGCGGTCGAATCCCAGCCCGTCGCCGAGCAAGTATTGGTATAGATCAGCTTGGCGGTCGTGCCCGGACCCGCGCCCAGCACCGTGGTGGAGTTGTTGAAGAGCAGGCGGTTGCCCACCACAGAGTCGGTGGAAATATAGCTGTCGATATTGGGGCTGTTGCCCGGGGTCGAGCAATCGGTGACTCCGGCGGTTGTGGTATCAATGCTCCACGCTACCCAGTTATTCCCGTTCTCGGCCACTCCCGTGCTTCCGTCGGTCGCGGAAAGCCCGGCCGATGCGCCGCTCTTGGCTGACCAGATGCACTGGTAGGTATCCGCTACCGGCGCCGTCTTCTGGTTAAATGCTGCCGCCTCTCCAAGCTCCAGGAACGCGGCGCTGGAGCCGGCTCCGTTGAGGACATAGGTTTGCGCGCTGGAACTGGCCACCACGCCCATTTGCGCGACGGCAAAGAAAACGATGGTTCTCAAAAGATGATTCATAGCAACTCCACTCCATATGTGAGGCAGTCTGCGAGTGCAAAGCCTGCCGGGGTGATTGCCGCGGGGCGAGGCGCTCAGAAGGGCGAACCCTCAAGAGCGCCGGCCCGGAGGAGATGACTCGAATGGTCGGCTTACGGCAGTGAAGAGAACGTGCCGTACTCCGCCGCGAGCGCCTTGGGCGTGACTGCCGGAGCGCCAAGGCCGACAAACTCCACAATCTGTTGGGTTGACGTGTTGACACCAGCCTGGCCATTCAGTACCCACACGTTCCCAGATCCGTCTACTGCAGTTCCCACAACGCTGTTGTCGCCGATGATGCCGTTCTCGATCACATACTCCGCCCCTTCGCCATTGGAGGCGCCGTAGGAACCCGGGATGCCGGCGCCTTGATAGCCATAGGTTGCGGGAGAGATTGTCTTGCCTGCGTTTGCGCCCGTCGTGGCTACTTCGTCAAGATGGCCCTGCGAGCTGGTCTCAGCCGTACCAAGGACCGGCATCCAGAGGTTTCCGAGGCCATCGATCGCCACGGGACCGTATGCGTTACTCGCGTAGCATCCGCCGGTGCTGTTGGGTTCCGAAGCAGGTGGGCCGGAGGACGGGTCCTCGAAGACGTTGCCCGAGCCGCAGCCCCAAACATTGCCGCTTGAGTCTACCGCCAGCTCGCCCAAGCTCGGTTCTGCGAAGTTGTGCACCAGCGAACCCGAGGTGCTTAGCTCGTAATCACCTTGCTCCGTGGAGAACCAGACATGGCTGCTGGCGTCGAGAGCTATGCCGCTGAATCCCGCCGTGACGGTGCTGGTTTCGGAATAGTACGGGGATTGCTCCACACCGCTGCTGTTAAACTCGCCCACCGCTGCGCCGCTGCCGCTGGTTGGCGTGCCAAGAAGCCAGATGTTGTCGGAGTGATCCACGGCGATGCCAGCCACCTGACTGCCGTCAATATCGTGAGTAAACGGCGGAGCGATGGGACCTAGCGCGCTCGTTCCGCTCTGGTTGAGCGCGGCGAAGGATCCATCGGCGAAGTTCGCGAAGAATATCTTGCCGCTGGTGTCGATGGCGGGATCGTAGAACGGGAAGTTTGCGTCGGTCTGGAACGCGCCCCATGCGCTGCTTGTGGTGTTGGGCGAGATCGGCGCACCCTGGTTGGTCAGGCCGACGATGCCACCGTTGTTTGTGTTCTGATCGGCTGTGCTGGTGGCCCAGATGTTGCCCTGCTGGTCGATCGCCAGCCCTCCGGCGAACGCCGACGATACCGTGCCGCTGGGGCCGTATTTCGCGTTGGTGAGACCGCCGCTGGTATATCCCAGCGCGAGCGTCCAGTCGTTGGGAGCCGCGGTCAGAGTTGCGGGCGTGAGGAAGGGCGGGTTGGCCGCTGCAAGTGCGTAGAACGCCGCTGCGTTCCCCGACGCTGGCGCGCTCGGGGAGACACCGGAAAGGTAGGGGTTCCAGGCCAGGTCAAGGATCGCCTGTAGTGTGTCGGTGGGTGCGGCCGCGCCGGTCGGCGTCGTAACTGTGAACAGCGTGTTGCAGGCTCCCGCTGCGCCTCCCGCTACGCCGCCGGTGGAGTTGACGCACGACGACAGAATGTCGGCCAGCGTATTGATGCGCGCGGAGGGCACGTAGCTGTCATTGCCGGGAGTGATGGTCGTATAAGACGCCACCTTGGAGTTGGCCGGCACGTTGCCGGAGACGTTCGCCACGAAACCGTTGGTGACAATGTTGGCCATGCTCTGCGCCGTCAGCATCGCGTTCTTGAGGCCGATGTAGTTGCAGGTCTTGGCGCCGGTGCTGGTCCACTTGCCGGCCGCGTTGCACGATCCACCGCTTGTCGGAATACCGAAGTTGGGAACCGTGCCGGCGGTCACACTCGAAGCGGGAGGCGTGTCGATCGTACTGGTGTAGGTAAGGAACTGCGCCAGCGAGTAAGCCGACACCACCGTGGTCACCTCATTCATGAGAACGAAACTGGAGGAGGTGAGGCTCGAGCACGTTCCCAGGGCAGCAATCTGCACGAGATTAGGATTCGTACCGCCGCCCGAATTGCCGCCGATGCCAATGAGCAGCACCTGGTCCGCGGGGGCCGCGGGGCAGGTATAGTTGCCCGTCAGCGTGAAGTTCCCGCCGCCGTCTGTCGTCGTAGAATCCAGCACGGTTGGCGCTGTGCCGTAGCCGCCAGTGTTCGGAGCCAGCAACTCAATGGTTGCGCCGGATACCGGCGCTTGCCCGCCGAACATTTTCCCCTGGAGGGCGACGCCTTGCGATTCGGTAGTGGAGCCGGCTCCAAGATTGAAACCGGGTGTGGCGCCGCAGCCGGAAAGCAACAACAGACCGGAAGCGCCAAGAAGAATTGCCAGACCAGACAGCACCCGGCGACTGGACGCCGTGCCGCGGGTCATTGAAGCTATTTCACAAAAACGTTTCATAGGAATCTCCTCAAGCAACGTTATTCTCGGCACTGACCGAAGAAGTTGAGCTAGCCCGGTGAGTGAAAATCAGCGATATCACTGTTGAACCAAGCACGTGAACCGATGGTGGCGTCGCCGTGATTGCCAGAGCCATCGGGCAAGTCAGGCGTACCGATTCACTCGGAGTTAGGAGTTGTCCTTTTTCCCTCTGCCCGCCAGAAAGCGACGACGGGCATAGTCACCGAGCGCCGCCACAGATCCAATGAGGGCGAGGATTGCAGTTGGGTTCTCAGGCGAGTCCTCACAGCCCGTCTGGGCGTGCAGGCGAAGCGACGTGGCGACCAGCACGGTGCCGACCGCTATTAGAAACTTCAATCTCTTCATGGTTCTCTCCTCGGGACAAATTGGTCTTTCGGGCGAATCGGGTTGGCCGGTCCATGTATTTTTGCTGCTGTCGGCGTCCCGCAATACAACGCAGCGCAATCCCTGGCCCGGATGGATTTCCTCAATCGCCATCGAAAACGACACATAAGATGGCGCGTTTCAGCTATCTGCAGAGAGTTTGTTGAGGAGTCACAAGAGAAGCCCGCACTGCTCGTCTCGATAACAAGGCTTCTGAGCTCCTGGAAAATAACATCTGAGGTATACCACTCGCGAAAAGTGGGAACCATTAATCGCTCATTAAATATGCGTGAAGAGTTCCGGGCACATCGATTGCAAATGTCTGACGGGAGATAGTTTATCTAACAAACGTCTGACGGAAAGGATATGTCGCAAAGCTGTTCGACTACATCTCGTTAGAGCGACTTATGCGGTCATCTTACATATGTAAGACAGAACCCTCTATAACTTGCCGAGTCCTGCGATCGGAAAGGCTATATCTAACTGGACTGGAGGAGATAGATTCCCCAGGCTTGGTTTGGATTACCCGTGAGGTCGATGCCGAGCAGAAAAATGACGTACTTGCCGCCGAGCTGGCCGGCGATCGCGACGGCCGGGTAGCTATAGGGGGCGCCATAACCATTTCCCGCGTAGAATGTGCCCACATAGACTGTGGCTGCCGGATACAAGCCGTTATGGTTGGGATCCTGTGTGCCGAGGTCGATGGCGATGTCGCAATTGCCAAAGCCGCCGCTTGACTGTATCGACGGCGCCGCCGGATTATTTCCGTTGAAATCTCCTCCGTAGATCATGGTGCTGGTTTGGGTCACAACAGACTGGCAGCCCGCGGGCTGGCTGGCAAACCCAAACGAAGCGGCAAGCGACGACCAGTCGTTGTTGCCGCTCCCGGCCCCATAAAAGAAGCCAAGGTACTGAGCGCCGACGAGCGCCGAGGTGCTGAGTGGACTGGAAGGCTCGGGAAGACCGAGGGCTCCCGTTCCGGCGCCCAGCAGATCTTGATAGTAGGGAGAAGTACTCGCTTCCCCATTGGCGGCATTGCTGGCGATCAGCAGTCCCGTAGGCCCGATGCCGACAAGAGACACTGGCGGCACATTGCTGCCGGGTCCGGGATCCGTAACCGTCAAACCTCCGGGAACGGTGGTGGTGTTGCCGTAGAATGTCGCTGAACATGCCCCCGTTTGAGGCGATGCCGCCGAGACCGCCGGTGTGCCGGGAGTGAGCATTGGGAACAAGGGCAGTGCCGACTGCTGAATGTTATTGAAGGTGACGGTGCTGCCGTTGCCGCCGATATCCACGGTGCCGAAGACCGCTTCTTGCGTTGGATCCCAGACATACGGCCTTGAGTCGCCGAAGGCTGCGGGAAGCGTCAGGAACTCATAGGTCTGGGGCGTCTGGAAGTCGGGACAACTGGTCGCGGCAACGATCGGCTCAACAGGCTGGCCGAGAATCTGGACAAGGCCCCCAGCCTGATTGGGCAGCTCGACGGCCCAACTGCCGGGCTGCGGGGTGGTCGTGATTGCACCGCCAAACTGAAACTCGTAGCTTCCAGTGAGGGAAAGAAGACCACGCGCCAGCTTGGCGGTCGTCCCCGCGTAGTAGGTCCGCGCCCCCTGCTGCAATGCGCCATCCACCTGTCCAAGGTTGAAGGTGGACTTGTTGAAAGACTGGGCGGTGTCGTCAATCTGGTAGGCCGAAACCGAGAAGCCCGGCTCGATGTCTCCCACTACATAGGGAGCCAGGTAGGTCTGGGGGCCGGCTGGCTGCGTGGGTGGGGTTGTGATCTTCGTGGTTCCCGTGGTGCATCCGGACATCAGCATCATGAGAGCCAATGCTGCAGAAGACGCGAGCGCCGGTAATGCGGCCTGTCTGGGGAGGAATTCGGGCGCAAAGGCTTCAATCCTTTTCATTGCTCCTCACTTAAAAGCCCAACTTCAAAGCGAATTGCAGAATGCGCGGATCGTGCGCATCCACAGGATGGAGAAAGGAATTGCCATTGAGGCAGCCCGATGCGCCCGCCGAGTACTCCGTGGTGATATCGCCATAGCAGTTGATGACATTGTTGCCGGTGTTCCCCGGATGTGCGGGATCGTAGATGCGAAATTGGGTGTGATTGAAGATGTTGAACGCCTCTGCGCGAAACTCGATCTCCCGGCCTTCACCAAAGGGCTTGAAGTGTTTGAGCAGAGCCATATTGAAATTGGTGCGCGCGGGGTTGCGCAGCAGATTGCGTCCGGAGTTACCAAATGTAAGTCCGCGCGGCGCGGTGAAGGCTCCGGGATTCAAGAGCAGGGGGCCTATATTCTGGCTACCGATCGGCACATAGGGTTTTTGCCCGTGCGAGCTGGCTCCCGGCATGAGATCGGCGAAGGAACCAATACCAATACCGTCGCCGACGCCTGCGTTGTCCAGGGTGCCCGTGCCATCTCCGGCGCCACCGTTGATCACACTGAAAGGTGTTCCCGTCTCAAACGCGGTGATCCCGCTGAGTTGCCAGCCGTCCAGCCACGTCTTCAGACCGCGTCCCGGAGTCCAGGAAGAAGTGGTTGCCGAATCGCTTCCGCCGCCCACCAGCTGATTGAAGCCTTGGATCCATTTTAGAAACGGAAGGTCGTAGATGTAGTTAACATTCAGCAGATGGCGCTGATCGGAGTCTGAACTCGCGTGGTTGGAGTGGATGTCGAGAGAATTGGCGAAGTTCTGCGACGCGCGATCTGAGGAGTCATCGAGCGCGTGACTGTAGGTATAGGCAATGCCGAGGGTCAGCTGCCCTGTGGTTGCGCGAAGAGTGGTTTGCAGGGCGTCATATTCTGAGTCGGCGATGTTTTCGATGGAGATGATGTTGCTGAAACCCGGATAGGGCCGTACGTTGTCGGCGCTGATTCCCAGAGGGGTTCCGCCGGAGACTGCGAATCCGACGTTTCCCGTGCAGGCGACAACCATGTTCACGTATCCAGGAGACAGCGGCCCGATTACCGGAGAACTGGTGATGCCGCCAGGCGGCGGAGGATTAGTGGGATTGACGCCCAGGGTGGAAAACGCGTAGGGCGGATTAACTCCGCTGGAGCAAACCGATGCGGTAATCGGTTGACCGGGCAGGAAGGGATTCAGGCTGGAGCTGAGCGGAGGCAGTTGGTTCAGGTCGCGAACTGCGGTCAGGTGAGTACCTTTGGTGCCTACATATGCAACCTGCATGAGCACGTTTTCTTTGAGCTGCCGCTGTATGCTGAGGCTCCACTGCTGGGCATAAGAATAGACAGCCTTCGTCGGGATCGACGCAACATTCAAAGGATAAGTGGTGCCTCCCGCATAAGCGGGGTCGTACAGGGAACCACATTGCGTGGCTCCGTCCTGGCACGAAAAGCCAATGGCGTTGTAAGCGCCTCCGGCTACATTGCCTGCAAAACTGGGCGGGGAAGCAGGTACGTTCGACTGGGTTTCGCTCAGGACCAGCGGTGCGCTTCCGATCAACGATCCGGCGTTCGCCTCGTAGCCTGTGCCATGTTCCCAGAACAGGCCATAGCCGCCGCGAATCGCTGTTTTGCCGTTACCAAACAGATCCCAGGAAAAGCCGAATCGCGGAGCGGGGTGGAAAAATGAATTGGTCAGGCATCCGGAAGGCACACCGGCCTTGCCGCATTGGATCAGGCCATTGGTGATGACCGGGTCTAGGCCACTCAGGTTCAGAGGGACCGGACTTCCGGTTGCCGTCCTGACAAGATAACCGTAATCGGGGTTAACCTGAATCGACGCGCCGAGCGAGGCACTATAGTCTTCCGGCCTCCAGTTGTATGCGGTGTTCTGCGGGTTGTACCACGCGCCAAAGAGACTGCCTCGGAATCCGGCGTTGAGCGACAGCCGCGGGAAGATCTGCCAGTCGTCTTGCACATAGACTTCCGCCATTTTGTAGCGGTTGTAATATTTGCCTCGCGCGCTGTCCTGCGTGTAACTCTTGATTCCGGTTTGGGTCAATGGGGGGCTGGAGATATTCGATGGGAACGCGCCCGTCAGAGGGTTGAGCGGCTCGATTCCCGGCCCGGCGAGAAAATCGGCGAATGCATTGCCGGACGTGTATTTCGATTGTTGATTGCTATAGGTAAGCAAGCCCTGCAGGTCGCCGGAGTCTGCGCCGCTGACAGCGCTGACTTCGTTTTGCTGAGCATAGGTCGCGTCGACGCCAATCTGCACGTTATGTTTTCCGATGAGCTTGCTCACGTCGTCGCGAAGCGAGAAGGTCGGGTTGGCCTGATTCCACGGCGCGTAACCGGTGTCGACCGCGAAGCCGTGGCCTCCGAAGGCTCCATTGGTTCCCTGAAAAACGAGCCCCGGCATCTTGTTTCCGCCAAAGCCGTTGCTGAAGATGTAGCCCATGGGACACTCTGTCAGGGTTTGTGTAGTCCCTCCGATAATCTGCGTCTGGCCCGTGTCCAGGCTGCACAGGGATTCGCCGGTGATCGCGGTCGCGGCGGTCACATACGGCTCGCTCATCGTGACTGACGGAGATGCATCTCCGAGAATCGCCGGCCTGTCCAGCGAGGTGAGACCCGGGCCCGACTGGGGAACAAGCGAGATAGGCTGAACCGCATATGCGGCAGCGACGCGATTCAGAATTCCGTGCGGGAGAGACTGCGTAAGGGTGAAAACCATATCTTCGCCGGGGCCTTTGAGCCGGTTCTCAACCGTGGGGAAGCTGTTTTGAACGACGCCCCATTGCGGCGTCAGGGTCACCGTGTCCCATGAGTCATGGATATAGCGGAACGACAGGATCTCCTTCGTCGTCAGATCGTGATCGATGCGCAACAGCTCCTCGCGCCAGTGCGTGGGCGGCGAAACCGAAGCCACATAGCAACGTGGAAAGGGAGTCGGGTTGGTGGTATTACAGCCGTTGACCGCGTTGGGCTCGGGTATGATTCCGGTGTTGAGAATCCCCTGGCTTATATAACTTTCGGTCACGAATTGCTGCGGCACATTGTTCCCGACGTTTCCATTTCTGGGACAGTCCGGATTCTTGGTCGCATTGAGGGTGTCCGGGGCGCCCGGTGCAGGCGTTGGGCAGACGTCGCTGAAGTCGCCTATGCCGGGATTCGCTGATCCCAGGCCGCGTTCCGCCATCGTCGGCACCGCCTGGTTGTAATCGACAGGGGTCTTCTCACGCCGCATCTCTTCAGAGAAGAAAAAGAAGGTCTTCGAATTGCTTCTGTCGTACAGGTGAGGAATAAAGAGCGGTCCACCAACCGTTCCGCCAAAGTCCTGGCGCCGATAAAGCGGTGTCCGATAGGTCAACCTGCCTTGGTAGCCTAGCGGTTCCGGGTTGGGCTGATCGAAGTAATTGCGCGCGTTGAACAGCTCATTGCGCAGGAACTCGTACGCGCTTCCATGGAACCTATCGGTTCCGGACTTGGTCGTAATCAGGATGCTTCCCGAAGCGCTCTTGCCATACATGGAACTGTAATTCGAGCTGAGAACCTTCATGTCCTCGATGGCATCGATGCTGGGATAGACCATGAGCGGCTCGCCCTGACCGCGGCTGGCATTGATGCTGGTATTAAGCACGTCACTGCCATCGACCTCGAAGGTGTTGTATTCAACCCGCCCGCCATTGACGCTGAACTTGGCGCTTCCGGCGACTCCAACCTTCGCCTCGTCCTGGCCCGTCTGGTTGCTAACGCCGGGGGCCATGGCGACAAATTGTGAGAAATTGCGTCCGTTCAGACCGAAGCCCGTCACCTGCTGGGTGGACAAGGTGGTAGATATCGATGCCGTGCTCAGCTCGATCGTCTCTGGATTGCTTTCACCACTGACCACAACATTTGACGTTGTGCCTTCGATGCTCAGCTGGGCGTTATATACGAATGCCTGGGCCGCGGCGAGAGGAATCACCGGGCTGGTCGCCGGGCTGAAACCCACAGACCCGATGGTTACCTGGTAGTTCCCTGCCGCAAGAAAAGATACTGCATATGCGCCGTTGGCATCAGACGTTGCCCCCCGCTTGTCATGGCTGTCCTGGTTGATCACCTGGACGCTCGCGCCATTGATCGCATTTCCCTGCTGGTCGGTGACGGTTCCGGAGATCCGCCCCGTCTGGGCGGACGCGAAGATACCTCCGAGAAGCATGACGAAGCAGATGAGGGACAAGCATCGAGCGATCAATTGGAACATTCCTTTTCCTTACTTCGCGTTATTTTTTTGCGCGTCGTCACGAGCACTTACTGAGGCAAGTAGTACCGGAATGAAGTGAACCACATGTTGTCGATGGCCTTGGGCGAGTACCCGAGACCGGTGATCGGACCGATGCCTTCCCAGGTATGCCGCACAACATAGGAGTATTGGATCCCCTGCTGGAAGGTGCCGTGCGCGCCCTTGTAGAACCGGAACCAGTAACCGAGCGTTCCCTCCTGAAGGTTGCGTGTGTCAGCCTGACAGGTTGTCGAACTCGGACTGCCCGCTAATCCACTGGAAGGCAGCGTCTCCACATAGCATCCCGACACATTATTTGTAGGCGCGCCATAACCGCCAAGGATGGGTTGGTCGGTCGTGGTGTCGACATAGCCGGTGTTGTAATAGGCGCGCTTCGCATATTCTCCGCCGGCATAGGCATAGAGGTCGAAGCGCGGCGTGGCGTGATACTCGATGGACCCGAGCGCGGATCCGCCTGTGAGTAACTCGAGCGAGCCGTCGGGATGCGCGGTGGCATCGGGCAACGTTCCGCTGCTGTAGCGTCCAATTCCATTGCCCGCGAGGATATGCGCACCTACATCCAGCCTTCGAGCGAAAATGGATAGCCGGGCGTTGACGCCGGCAGCACCGCCATCGGTTTTCGCGGTGAAGGCGCCCAGCGCGGAAGTTGTGGGCGGCTGAGGCGCATTCGGCGGAGGAGGACCGTTCGGAAACACGCGGTCGCGGAAGAAGCGCCCAACTCCGAAGACCTCAAAGTGTCCCCAGCCTTTCTCATATACGATCTTGGCGATCACATCGGGCGCATAGTTGAAGCTGTAGTTCGCAGTTGAGTTATACAAACCCCCGCTCGTGCCCGCTTCCTGGTAGGCGATGGTGGGCAGGTTATGACCTCCAATGTTCAGCGTCTGCGCTTCTTCCAGTGAAGCGCCGACCCACAAACTGTGCCCCAGCCTTCTGACCGCGCGGAAACCGTACTGACGCTCCCAGCTGAAACCAACGTTATATTGCGCATCTATGGTCAGAGGGATGGCCTCGGCGGTGTTCGCCAGGCCCTTGCGGTACTCCGTCGCAAGCGACCACATCTGACCGAAGGTCAGATCCCAACTGCCGCCCCCCAACTCCGCCTGCCCCCATATCTGCCGCTGGCGCATGGTGTAACTGTTGCTTTGGTTGTCATTCGAGGTTGTTCCCGCTGATAGGAAGTCAGCCTCGTAGTAGCCGCGAAGGGTCGCACTGGGTAACTTGCCTTCCGCGAGCAATGAAATGCGCGACTGGCGGCCGCTGGCATTGAACTCCGAAAGATCTCCGGCTGTGGACCCCGAAAAAGGAATGGAATTGAATGGCGTATTGATATCGGACCCTACCCCGCGCTGCCGATTCACTGTTTCACCCGCCACGAACCCACCTGGCTTAAGATCGATGCCTTTGAAGTGAATCGTGTCGGGCGTTTCCAACTGCTGGGTTCTCTTATCCGTTGACTCCACGGTGGCCGAGAGAGAGATCGAGGTTGACTTGAGCGCAGCCACATCGGTTTGCAAGACCTTCACCGCGTCGCCGTTAGGGCCTACTGCAGCTTGCGTGGCTTCAAACTGGCGCTGCGATTCTGCTGCCGCAGCTTGCGCTGCCGACGCGTCTTTGCGCGCTTGATCCAACGCCGCATCCTGCGTGGTCAATTTTTCCTGCAAAGCATCAAACCGGCGCTGCAGATCGTCGTACTTCTGTGTCAGTTCATCGATCTTGCCCAGCTTGTCGCTGAGCTGCTGAAGCAATTGCTGCTCCTCTGTCCTCGACATTGCATTTGCGGACTTCGCGGCCGTTTGCTGCTTCGCAGCGCTCTGCGCATTGGCGACAGAAGCAAACAGGAGAAGCACGCCCAGTGCTTTCTTGACGGGATTCATCGAAACTCCTTTGGTCAAATTCAAGACGACTGAGAAGAGGAGACCCAATCGGAAAAGTTGGCGCTCGTCGGTTTGTGGTGGTTGCAGTCATCAGGATCGGGCTCGCGGGCCGCAAACGCGGGTAGGCCGTGCCGGAGCTCGATTCTCAATTGATGGCGAGTGTCACGCTCGAATATTGCGACGGATCGGATGTCGAGGCGGCATAGAGCGTAACCGAGCCGCCTTTGGGCGGCGCCGCCGGGGCAGTGTAGAACGTTACGTATCCCGCACCGCTCACGGCATAGCTCGGCACTGGCCCGCTCAGGGTATGCAGTGGCGAAAAAATGCCGCACGAAGTATCTTCCGTCTCTCCCGGGGGAAGCGGAGTACCGGGCCGCAGTGCGCTCTCGCAGTTGACGCTCCAATTGGCACCCAGGAGCGCCGCGTCGTCGGTAATCGTAACTTCCATGTAAGTTCCCTGCCCCGCAGCCAGCGAGGTGATCGCCGGCAGACTTGTGCCATTCGCTGTGGCAAAAGTGATCGTCCCTACCTTCGGCCGCACAGAGCGCGACGTGCACCCCGAAACCAGGAACAGTGCGGAAAGAAACAGCAACAACTTTGCGCGACGCCGCTTCGCGATCAAGTGCCTTCCAGGATCGTGAATCGTGGCATTCATCAGCGCTCTTCGAGACAGTGATTCTCGATTGCACGCGAACAAACGTTCTTTCATGGTTTCGCTCCCAGCTTGCCGTGCTCCACGCCGAGGGCGATCGGCGTGACCACGGGCGCTGCTATCCCAACGTATTCGGTGACAGTTTCGTTCGCGAGCAGCACCCAGACGTTCCCGGCCCGATCGATTGCTACTCTTTCCGGTCCAGCAGAGAGGCTCGAGGATTGATAGCCGGCGTAAAAGGTGCCGCTCAGATCCGGGCCATCGACTTCAGTCAGGTTCGGGGGGCTGGATATGCTTCCCGCATTGGCAATCCATATGTAGCCCACTCCATCGACCGCAACTCCTTGCGGGTTGTAAATGGAGGTGAATCCGCCGCCTGAACCGAGATTGCCCTGCACACAACTTGCCAGGTAAAGCAGGATCGTGTTGGCCGGTTGCACTGCGCAGAACCCGTCTCCACCCTGCGGATTGGGAACCCATATCCGGCCGGAGCCATCTGCAGCGATCTGCGCGGAACCGTTCACGACAACCTGGGTATTCACGATCAGCTGCCCGCCCGTATCGCTCAACTCGGCTAGAGTGACGCCGCCGGCCCACACATTATTCGAGCTGTCGACCGTAACCGGGCCGATGCCGGTTACGCCGCTGTTTACATAACCGTTCGTCGCCGAAAGTTCCACGCCAAGATTGTTGAACTCCGCCACCGCATCGCCGTTCCCTATCCACAGATTGCCCGCCGCGTCGAAGGCCAGATCGGTTCCCCCGCCGGCGATGCCCGTGTACGGGCTCCAGGGGTATGCAGCGCCCTGGCTAGTCAATTCAGTCAGGGCGCCATTGCCGGAGATCCAGATGTTCCCTGAGGAATCGATCGCCATCGGGCCCCCACCGGCTGCATATCCGGTGGACGGAGAAAACGCGGCGCCCTGGTCGTTCCACTCAATCACGCTGCCCGCATTGCTGTCGGTGATCCACAGGTTGTCCTGAGCATCGATCGCGAGGTACTCCGCGGCGCTGGATGACGAGAGTCCGCCGCCGCCATCGAAGTTCAGAGAGATTGACCAGTCATTCGGGGCGCCCGCAAGGATCGGCTGAAAAGGTGAGGCAAGAGAAATCAGCTTGAAAAGAGCCGGGGCCCGATCGTAGCCTTGGTCGATGCTGTACCCGAATGCTGCCTGAGGATGCTGGGCGATATTAAATGCCGCCTCAAGGGTATCTGTTGGCGGCGTTGACTGAAAGAGATGGTTATAGCTCAGCGGATCACTCGCTGCCAGCAGATCGCCGCAAGGACTCCCATCTCCCTCGCTGCCGCCTGACGTAGACGTGCATGCATCCAGCACATCGGCCAGCGAATTGATCACGACATACGGAACGGATGCGTTACCGGCCGGAACGAAGAATCGCGCCTGGCCGGTCGTGATATCCACCAGATTATTCACCGTGGCAAAAGCGTCGGCCAGACCCGCCTTGTTGCCGCTGCTCGTCCCGAGGTAGTAGTAACTGCTGTTCCCCGTCAGCGGATCGTTAGACGCAAAGGGCGCCAACGACCAGGCTGAAGCCACGGTCGTGACTTCATTGACAAAGAAGGTCTGTGAATTTAGATTGCCGCACGATCCCAGCGCCGTCATCATCGCGAGTTCGGGGTTCGCCGCATTTGTTCCAACTGAGCCACCGACAGCCACGACATAGACCTGGCTGCTGCTTTGCGCACAGCTGTAGCCGCGAGGAATCGTGAAGTTACCCTGGCTGTCGGTCACCACGTCCGACGTGCTGTTTGGCGCGGTCAGCGCATTAGCTGCGGAGCCATAACCGGAGCTTCCGGCTTCAAACAGCTGCACGAGTGCGCCGAGAACGGGCTGCGATCCGGCCATAACAGTTCCATTGAGCTCCGGGCCGGTGCCCGTGGATGTGATCGTCGTGGTTGCACTCGTGGTCGTACTTGGGTCAGCGTGCGCCGCCGCCGTTATCGTGACGGCTCCGCCGGCCGGAGGTGCGATCGGCGCCGTGTATGGAATCGGCAAGCCGTTCGGCCAGGCCTGTACCGAGATCGCCGTGACCGCGGGAACTGCAGGTTCAAAGGGCGTTGTTTTTGTCGCCGGAATGGCGGGAACCGCAGGCTTGGTGGTGAAGAACCCGCAGCCTGTAGCGCACAACTGCCAGTCCACGCCTTCATTCTGGGAATCATTGCTCACCGCAGCACTCACATTGACGGTCGCGGCTTGCTGTAGCTGCGAGGGCACAGGGGAGACAAATTGAATCGAGAGGGCTGTCGCAGGGGAAATCGCGATTGGCGTCGACGCGATCCTGACCTTCGTGGCGGACGCGAGAGTAGCAGTCGCTGTGGCATTGATCGTCACGATGGTTCCGGCCGCCGTGGCCGGAGGAGCTGTGTAAGTTGCCGCCTGCCCGCTTGGAGTCTGATAGGGAAGGATGGCCCCGCATCCTCCGGGCGCCGTGCTGTTGCATTGCAACGTCCAGGTGACCCCGCCGGGTGGAATATCGTTCGTGACCGCGGCAATGACTTGCGCCTGCGTGCTCGCGGTTAGGTTCGCGGGGGGCTCCAGGGTATACGCGATCGTGGGAGGCTGGAGGATGGTGATCGATGTTGCCGCGGGATTCGAGGGTGTGGCTGCGGGAGCGGCGGAGGATGCACTGATGGTTACAACGCCGCCCGAAGGAGCGGAGGCCGGCGCGGTATACATCGAGCTGACCGTGTAGCTGCTGCTGCCGTTACCGGCGGAGAACATCGGAGCGAAACTTCCGCAGCTCCCCAGCGGAGTGCATGTCCAGTTCACTCCGAAGGACGGGTTCGCATCGTTGGTTACTGTGGCAGTCAGTGTCACCGGGGCGCCCGCCTCCAGCGTTGCTGGCGCCGGCGGCGAACTGGCCCAGGTGACGGTGATGGGCGCCGTGACTACCACATTTGCCGTAGCCATGCCCCCTTGCGTAGGCTGAGTCGTCGATGTGGCAGTAATGGTCACCGCGCCGCCGCTTGGAACCGCCGCAGGAGCAGCGTAGACAGCGGCCACCCCGCTTGCTGTATGGGAGGAGATCGAACCGCACATCCCCGGGCTGTTGCAGCTCACCGTCCAGTCCACACCCTGGGCAAGAGCATCATTGGTCACCGTTGCCGTGAAATTTGTGGTGCCGGATGTCTGGACGTTGTATACCAATGGCGCGACACTGACGGAGACCGGCACAATCGTCAAAGGCGTCGTCGCAGTGACGGCAGAGTTGCCCTGCAGTTGGGCAGCGATCTGAATCGTGCTGCCGGATTCCGGCATTGACATCGGAGCCGTATAGCTGACTCCTTGGCCGTTGTAAGTAACCGTTGTGTTAAATGAACCGCATGGGCTCGATCCGCATGATGCCGACCATTGAATGTTGTCTCCTCCCGTGCCGTTCAGCAGGCGAACCTGAAACGATGCTCTGCCTCCCAGGTCGACAGTGGAAGGTGGCGAGACAAAAGATAGCGAAAGCGACGGCGCAACAACGGGCAGAGTGACGCTGCTGGTCGCTGACGGGTTACTCGCCACGTCAGCTGTGATGGTCACCGTGTTTCCGATGGGAATAACAGAAGGTGCCGTAAACGTCGAGGCAACGCCGTCTGGCGTATGGATCGGGACAAAGGTGCCACAGGCCCCGCCGGTAATACGGCCAGTCACAGGACTGCCGCCGCAGGTAGAGGTCCAATTTACTCCAGCGTTGGACTGGTCACCGACCGGCGTCATATTTACTTGGACGGTGGAGCCGGCTACCACCGAGGAAA
>Ga0335071_10003052_pt1 | contig 17790 bp, 22 predicted proteins | sample Lox_Sample_15_FD_206724 | JGI IMG/M metagenome (GOLD analysis project Ga0335071, IMG submission 206724) | Soil microbial communities from Loxahatchee National Wildlife Refuge, Florida, United States - Lox_Sample_1.5 | ecosystem: Environmental > Terrestrial > Soil > Wetlands | place: USA... | reverse complement strand
GTGGGCGATCCCATGGGCGATCGTCCAGTGCGAGTCCGGCGGGCAGAACCTGCCGCCCAACGGCGCCGGCGCATCGGGCTACTACCAGTTCCTTCCGTCCACCTGGCGCGCGCTCGGCGGCAGCACGCCGCAGGCCTACCAGGCCCCGAAGGCCGAGCAGGATCGCCTGGCCGCCAAGCTCTGGAACGGCGGCGCCGGCGCGAGCAACTGGGTCTGCGCCGGCCTCGTCGGCATCACGTGAGCCGCCGCGCGGCTCCGCAAAGCCCCGGCTACACTGACTCGTCGCTGCGCCCGTAGCTCAGCTGGATAGAGCGTCGGTCTACGGAACCGAAGGTCAGAGGTTCGAATCCTCTCGGGCGCGCTGAGAAACCCGCTGGTCGTGGCGGGTTCTCTCGTTCTCGGACCGCCGGCAGCCGGAGCCAGCCGGCCCGGGAGTACCACTCGGGAGTACCAAACGAGTCCTTGCTGCGAGGCTGCGCCGACGCCCGGACTCGAACCGGGGCCCCTTCAGTACGAGGCGGTTCCTGCGTTGTCGATCACTTTCGGCCGTGTGCGGATCACCGGCCCGTTCCGGGCGCCTTCGTGTCGCGTGTGGTCGTGCCGTTGTCGGGCGCATCGGCAGCTCCGTCCAACCCCTGCAATGTGGGAGACCACCACGACGTCAGCGGTACCTGCGGCTCCTGCTTTGCGTTGAAGCAGTCCACGCGCGCGAGGCCAGCCCCGCCCATGCGGTTGTGTGGGGAAACAAGGGCCTCGAGCGGTGTCGTTCTCTGAACTGGAGTGAGTCAGCTAGAGGCCGGGGCGCTTGACCACGCGGACGATCTTCCCGTCGGCCGAGCGCCAGACCATGCGGGCTGGGAAGGCGTCGCCGGGCCCCCGCGGGACGCGGACGCGGAGCACGTTCTCGTGGACGCGAACGGTCCGCCTGTAGGCGCTCGGGAAGACCGCCGGCTTGTACCAGCGCCCGCGGCTGACGGCCCTGGGGTACTCCAGCGTGACGGTCGCTACGCCGTCGGGCACGAGCCCGGACAGCGTCGAGCTCCTCTCGCGGCCGCTGCTGCTGCTGCTGAACATGCCGTACTTCAGGAAGTCGGCGATCGTGCTGCCGCCAACGCCGCCGCCGAGCCCACGGCCGCCGCGGCCCTTGCTGAAGAACCACAGGGTGTCCTGTGGGGTGGTCGGTGCCGCGGCGTTCTGTTCCCAGCCGCGGCGGAGCTTGGCGAACTCCCCAAGAGTGGTCGATCGCAGCGCGCGGGCCTTGCCGCGCAGGAGCTTCACGAGCTGGGCGTGCTCGGCATCCAGGCACGCCGCCGAGGGGCGAAACGACACGGGGACGCTGCGGGCGACGAAAAGGTAGAAGCTGGTTCCGTCGGCGCCGGTCAGCGAGCGGGTGTAGTCGACGTAGGTCTCGCCGAAGGGGATTCCGGCGGGCGTGCCGGTGGGAAGCGCGTCGCCGGGACGCGCCTGGCGACGAAGCGCGGCGATGGCGTCGAGGGTCGATTGCCCGGGGATGTCGTGCGTGGGCTTCGAGGACGACGGGCGTGGGAAGGCGGGCTTGCACGATGGGGTCGTGCTGTAGACGTGGTTGTCCGCCCGGTTGATGAGCGCGATCGCCGCGCTCTGGAGCGCGATGTGGCGGGCCGCCTTCGGGCCCTTCGGGACGAAGGGCGAGATCCCGGGCGGATGCGTCGGCGGGGACGCCGTCTTGGCGGCGGCCGTTGCGGCGCAGCTGGCACTCAGGAGCACCGCGAGCCCCAGCCCGGTCAGGTGCTTCACCCTCGTACTCCGGTGGTGGCGGAACAGTGTCATGTCGGCGCTCCTCTTGCCTCGAGTCTTCTCGGGAATTTTGGAGGCGGTTGTCATCGAGTCCCCATCTTCTGAAGTTGGAGTGATTCGGTGTTCGGCCGAGGGCCGACGCGCAGAGTCGTCACGTCGCTCCCGGCGCGCGGTATCGCGGTCGGTCCACCTCGAGGGCGGCGCGATCTTCCGTCGACCGCGGCTCCACGAGCTGTGGTGACGCGCGCTGGGCGTTTCGGAGCCGGGCCATTGCGCGTGGGTCGGACAGCACGCGAAACCCGTCGCTGGACAGGCTCAGTGCATGAGCATCAGCGGCCGCCTCTGCGGCGCGCCGTGATCGAGCTTCAGTGGGGTCGGGAAGCAGGTCTGTGGCGATCTCGGCGCCGCCCGCGGTGACCGAGATCCCGGTGGGCGTTCGCGCGCGGCGACAGCGCGCGATGTAGTCCGCCGGCTCGCGACGAGTCACCGCGATCCAGACGTACTGCGTCCCGAACCGCGGGAGCCTCAGAGCGATGACGTGCCAGCCCGATCGCATTGTTCAGGGGTTTCCAAGTGGCAGGCTGGTCGTGTGCGTGGACCCGTCGGCCAGGAGGGCGGAGACGATGAGTTGGCCGGTCGGGAAGCCGCCGGCATAGGCGGCCAGGAACGCGTGCTGCGGCCCGGCGGGGATCAGCGTGCGCACGTCATTCGGCGTCTTGATGGTGATCTGTCTGACGCTGGCCAGCGCGCGTCCGCCGATCAGCGAGGTGCCCGGCGGGGTGCGGCGCGCCACCCTTCCAAAGCTCGGGTCGTTCTGTGGAAGAGCTCCAGCCGCCAGGCTGAGCTGCAGGAGCACGGGGTTCCTAGTGGTCAGCGCCGCGTCGGTCCCGCAGGAAGAGCTCTCCGCGGCGTCGCTGAATGTGCCGAGGCGGAAATCGACCTGCCCGACCCGATCACCGATGATCCTGCCGGTGCTCGTGCACCAGACGTCCTTTGCGGTCCTGATCGACAGCCCCCATGGCAGCCCGCCATTGGGATCGGGCGCGCGAGCGATCAACCGAGCCGGGCCGCTCGGCTGTGTTGGCCTGGGCGACGGTGCTGGTGGACCGGTGGGCGAGGCCGCGGCCACGCTGGGACGCAGGCGCGGGATCTGCACCTCGCCGCCGTCGTAGCCAACGCGAGCGCTCACCTGGTCGCTTCGCAACTGGGGCGCCGCGAACGTGACGAATGCTCCGGCGGGACTCAGGGCAACCGCGCGCGCGGTGCCGTCGAGCGTGAGCGATGCGCTGCGTGCGGCCGGGCCCGCGAGGCCCCAGATCACGGTTTCGGTGAGTCTGGGATCCGGGCCGGCGAGGCCGGCGACCAGCGTCTGGGTCCGCAGGATCGGGTTGCCGCGCATGTTGGCCTGCGGACGGCCGCACTTGATCGGCGCTCCGTTGAACCCCACGCCGACGCGACGGAAGGTGTTCGAGGCGTCGATCCACCCGAATCGCCCGTGATGGATGCGTCCGAGCTGCACGCAGCGGCTGCGGCCGAGGATCGGCGAGACGTTCGGGCGCCGCTGGTTCTTCGGTGTGACGCGCTTTGCCTGGAAGATGCGCAGCGCCCAGTCGGGACCGCCGAGCGGGTCGCTCGCACGCGCCTGCAGCGTCACCGCGCCCGTGGGGCGAAGCAGGAGTGTGCCGCCGGCGTTGGCGGGAACCGGTATGCCGGTGCGCGGCTCAGGCGCCGGCCGCGCAGACGTCGGCGGCGCCGCTGCGGACGGCTGTGACTGGTCGGCGGCGCGCGTTCTGGGAACGACCGCGGCGACGAGCACTCCGACGAGGACGCCGGCCGCGAGGGCGAGGAGAACGATGCTCAGCAGTCGGCGAGGCACGCTCAGCTCCCCGGAGGCGTGGTCAGGTTCGTGTCGCCGTGCAGAACGCGCGTCGTGCCGTCGTTGAACGTGACGTGAACGGCCAGCGAGTGTGGGTCCGTGCTGGCAGGGAACACCGCCAGGAACGCTTGATGACGCCGGCGGCTGATCGAGCGGGTCGGACCGTTCGCGACGCTGACGCCGACCGACCTGACGTTGGCGCCGGCCCACCCCCACACCGCTGTCAGCGGCGCGTGGCCCAACCAGCGTCCGCGCGCGAACGTGTAGCGGATCGCGCCGGTCGGCTCGATCCGCCGGGCCGCGAAGAACAGGCCGGTCGGGTAGCGCCGCGGGTCCGGCGATTGCCTGGGCAGGCCACAGGCGGCTGGGCTGATCGCCGGGTTGCGCCGCTCGCGCGCCGGACGGAACAGGACGCACAGCGCGGGGTTGTTCGCGACCCCGAACGCCTCGCTCTTCCAGACACCGACGTCCGTGCTGGGATTGCGAGCGACAAACGGACTGAGCCCGAACGTGCGCACCTCCCGGTGCCCGTCGGCGAACCTCAGCGTGACGCGATAGCCGGCATCCTCGGGATACCCGCGGAACGCCGCGAGGAACACCCCGTCCCGCGCGACGGGCACGCTCGTGATCGTCGTGCCGCTCTGGATCTGCACACCACGAAGGTGCGGACCGCCAACGCCGTTGATGACCGTGCGCACGGCGCCCGGCGTCCTCGCCTCGAAGACGCGCGCACCGATGAGCGATACGGAGTTGCCGAGCTGCTGGCCACAGCTGTCGACGACGCCGTCCGCATAGGAGCGAAATCGCCCGTCGAGGCCGATCAACCCGAAGCGACCGCCCAACTCCTGACCGACGGTGCTGCAGATGAAGCCGGTCTGGCTGCGCGCCAGTCGCAGCGCCCACGGCGGACCGCCGCCGGGGTCAGCAGCGCGGGCCGGCGTCAGGTGAACACTCGTCAGCACCGGCGTCTGCGGCGGACCTGCGTCACGCGTTGCAGGCGCCGGGATGACGCTGCCGCGCAGCGCGACGAGCGTCGCCCCGGCCGCGCTGCCGGCAACGAGCACGGTCACGCCCGCGGCGACCAGCGCCGCCCTCAACGACGGCCGAACGCGCGGCACACCAGCACGCGTCGGCTGCTCACCGAGGTGCGCGGCCGCAACGACGAGATCGTGCTCCAAGGACTGGATGAAGTCGCTCATGGCGCGTTCCCGAGCAGCCTTGCGCGAAGCCCCGAGAGCCCCCGACTCACCCGCTGGCGCACGACCGCCTCGGAGGTCTGCAGATCGCGAGCGATCTCCGCGTACTCGCGCTCATCGACGACGCGCGCCAGCACCGCCTCGCGCTGATCGGCGGGCAGATCCGCCACCAGCTCGCCGGCATTGAGGCCGCGCGAGAGGTCGATGAGCTCCTCGACGCGCTCCAGGTCGCGGTCGGTCAGTTCGCGCACCGGCATCCCCAAGCGCTGACGGGCTGCGTCCTCCACCCGCCCGCGGCGGGCAGCATCCGCCAGGCGGCTGTTCGCCATCGAGAACAGCCACGCCCGGCCCGGCCCGCGCCCAGCATCGAACTGGGCGCGGCGCTCGAGCGCCGAAGCGAACACCTCCGCGCACAGGTCCGCAGCCAGCTCCGGCCGACGCGTACGAGCCATCAGGTAGCCCAGCACCGCCCGCACATGCCGGCGGTAGAACACCCCGAACGCCTCGGGCTCGACCGTCGTCACCGCAAGCAACTCCATGTCACTCCGAGGGTCATCAGCGCCCACAGCAGCAATACGAGCAGGTCCACCCGCTTGTGACGAAACAACGGTCACCCTGGTTTCTTCGGGGAGCTCAAGACAGGCGGACCCGTTGCCGAAGCTGCACGCGTGACGTTGGCACCGCTCCGAGGCCGAGCCGGGACCCGCGCGGTGCTCGGGCTCGCGTTGGCCGGAGCGGGGCTCGGATTGCGCATCTCCCTCCTTGAGGCCCGCGTGGCGCCGGTCTCGCCGATCTCCCAGCTCGCGCTCGATACTGGTCGCGCCGCTGCGCTGCCGGCGGGCAACGGCCTGCCACCGACCGGCACCTGGGTGGCGCGCGGCCTGGTGCTCTCCCGGCTCGGCGGGGAGGACGACCCGGTGGGCACCAGGTTGACTCGCTCGTGGATCGTGTTCAACCGCTGCACCCAAGGAGTCTGCACACCGTGGCTGGCGCGTCAGGCGCCCTATGGCTGGGAGCGGGCTCCACTCACTCGATCCGGCAGTCGCTACAAAGCGCTGTTCACTGTCCTGTCGCGCCCGTGCTCGGTGACCGGTGTCGCCGGCCTCCAGCGCTCGTTCGTCATCAGCGTCGAACCCTCACGCAGGACGATGCGCGCTGTCGAAGCCGTCGCGGGCGTCTACGCCGGATGCGGGCCGAACGGTGGGATTGGGACACATCTTCAGCTCCGTGGTCTGGCACGCCGAGCTCAGGTCGCCGATCTGCGAGGCGGCGCCGCGATGCCAGAGCTCGACCGACACGCGGGGTGGGCCGGCCGCGCGCGGCGTCGGTGATCCGTGGGCACCGAGCCGCCCGCCGAACACGAGGCCTCTGTAGACGATCCCCACCGCTGCCTGGATTGCCCTCGTTGTGGTGTGGCTGCCATCCTCATCCTGGAGGTCACGCGTCTGCGCCCGGTGCGGCTGGCGCTCTCGATTCCTGACGCGGGCCGCTACGAGCGGCCTGCCAGAAGCGAGCGCGCCACCAGCATCATCGAGGCGTTCGCGGCTCTCGTCTGGCTGGTGGCGGTGGCTCTCGTCATCCTCGGGGAGCCGCTCACCGTGGCCGCCTGCTGGCTGCTCGCGCTGTTCACGCTCGGGTACCTCGTGACGCTGACGTTCGCGCCGGTCGCGTGGCGGCGGCGCCATCGCCTGGCACAGCGGCTCTGACGGCCCGAGCCGGGCACGCCGGCGAGAGCCACCCCAGGCAGCGTCGGCCCCGGATCGACCGAGCTGGAACGCACGTTGGTCGCGATGGTGTGGGCTTCAGGCTGCGGGGCATCGTGCCGATGCCGGGTCCATGCCGGACCCGATTCCGTACTGGCCCGTTGCCGAGCCGCAGGCCGTTGAGAGCGAGGCGCTGCTGCCCAACCGTGCTGAGGTTGTCAAGCGCTCGCTCGTGCGCCAGGGGTGGATCGTCGTGGGCATCGGGGTGCTGATCCCGTTCGCCGAGATCATCGCGATCGTGATCGCCCAAGGCCTGCGAAAGGCGGAGCATCCGCAGGGGCGGACGATGCTGATCACCGCGTCGGTGATCCTGGTCCTGCGGACAGCGCTCTACGTCGTCTGGACCTGAGCGGGCGCGGGCTCCAGGTCCTCGACGGTGAGCGGACGCAGGATGCCCAGTGCGTCCAGCGCGGATCGCGCGGCGGCGGGATCGGCGGCGCAGAGCAGCATCCCTCCGAGGCGCTCCCCCTTGAGCACCGAGTGCAGCGCCTGGCCGCGCGGTCGCGGAGCCTGCAGCGTCTGTGAGAGCAGGATCGCGATGTTGGGGTGGCCGGGGCGACGGTCCAGCGTCGGGAGCGCCGAACCGCGATCGCTGCGCCAGAGCCATCCGACGGTCTGCCGGCCGTCGGGGGTGAGCGGCGCCCGCGGGTCGAGGATCGCGAAGCGCCCGCCGTCCTCGGAGACATCCACATCGGCGGCGCGCAGTGCCTCGCGCGGGATCGACAGCGGCTCACACAGCAGTGCTGGATGCTCGACGGTGATCGTGCCCGTGGGCTCGATGCGCATGACGGGCCGCCCGACGAGATCCCAGCGTGCGAGCCATACGACATAGACGAAAAACGCCGCGGCGAGCGCCGCGATGACGAGCAGCAGGATCTCCTCGCCCTGCGCGACATCTGCGGTGAACGCGTAGAGCGTGGCGTAGATCGCCGTCGACAGGCCGAAGACACCGGCCAGCAGGATTCCCAGGAACGCGATCAGGCGGGTGCCGGCGTGTTGCGCCAGCGGCACGGTCAGCGCACCGACCAGCTCTGCGCCGGGCAGGTGCGGCGTGTCGGCGACCGGCGCCGCGGCAAGCGCGGCGAGGCTCGCCGGGACCGGTCCCGGCGATGGCAGCTCGTGATGCTCGAGCAGCGCCTCGAGCGGGGCGAACTGCTCGAGCTCGCAGCGCCCACACCAGTCCGCGAAGTCCTCGTCGGAGGCTGAGCGGTCGGCGAGCGAAGCGCACAACGCGAACGGGAGCGTCTGGACGCCCTCGCGAGCGAACGCGATCGGCGCTCCCGGCCCCGTCTCGATCCTCCAGCCCGCTTCGACGAGGCTCAGCGCCAGCAGCGAGGCGAGCCCCGCGACGCGAACGTCCTCGAACAGGGGATGCCCGTCGTCGGAGTTGTGCAGCGCACGCAGGGTCGCCGGCACGTCCTCGAGTGCGAGGCCGTCCAGCCAGTCGTGCTGCAGTGCCGCGCTCTCGCGCCAGGAGCGCATCGCGGCAGCGCCGATCGCCTCCGACCAGGTGGCGGGGACGACCGCCAGGGAGGAGGCCGCGGCCGCGCTCGTCACGAGCGCGATCGCCGCCTGCTCGAGCCCGGCCCGCTCCGCGGCGACGGGCCCGTCGCCCAGCGTGACCTGGCCCGGCTGCGGGAGTCGTGCGAACCGCACCCGGAGCAGGGCCTGGGCGTCATCGGCGAGGATCCGGCCGACGAGGGCTTCGGGGTCGTCGCGCTCTGACCAGCGAGCGACGTATTCCAGCAGCCCGTCGACCAGCGGCGGCTGGAAGCCAGCGCGCAGCACGCTCTGCAGCTCAGAATCCCAGAAGTGCCAGAAGATCGCCGATGCCGCCAGATCGGCGCGCAGCGCCGTCGCGAACACGTCGCCGCCGAGGGTCTCGGCGGCGCGGGCGTCCTGCTCGTCGCTCGCCCGCTGCCATTCGGCGTCGACGAGCTTTGACAGCCGCGCGCCGACGCGCACGCCGAGCGGTCGGAAGATCGTCCCTCCGAATCGCAGCCGCTCGACCCCGTGTGCGAGCCGCGCGGCCGACCGCAACCGTGCGCCGTCCAGGCCCGGACACGCACAGGCCCTGAGCAGCTCGCGGGCCACCAGCGCGCGGCGGTCCGCGGCACCGAGCAGCACCAGCTGGCCGATGCCGACCTCGAGCTGCGCCGCACCGCGCGCCGGCGACGGGACCACGCGACAGGAGCCCTCGAGCGTCACGAAGACCTCGATCGGCATCCCGGTGCCCACAGCGTCCGCCGCCGCGCTGACGTCAGCCAGGACCCACGGCCCCAGCGCCTCAGGAAGCGCGATGCGGTTGGCGGCCGCCTGCGGGGCGAGGTCCCCCTTCCGCGGCCACACTTGCCACACGGCGCCGACGCAGAGCACTCCGACGATCCCGACCAGGCCCGGCGCCACCAGCAGCACCGTGACCGTCACCGCGACCAGCGCCGCGACGAGGATCGCAGCAGGCAGCAGCCAGCCGAGGAACTTCATCCGCGCAGTCGGCGGCAGCAGGCGAAGGACACGCTGGACCATCTCCCTGCCTATCGGCCCACGCCGAGCCGAGGTTGAGCACGCTCACTGCGCACTCACGCTGCCGCGTCCCGGTCGCTGCGCGGTCGGTCCCGTTCGACGTCAGCGTCGCGCGCGCGTTCGCGCCGACAAAGGGTCATGAGGACGTGCTCGTCTACTCACGCTGTGCGAGGGAGCCGCACTCGGCCGCGGGGATCGCACCCACCTGACATCGCAGTCGGCGAAGTTCACCGTCCGGGTCGGCGACGGCTGCTGGGCGGGCGTGCGCGTCACCTACAGCGCGCAGGCAAGCCACCAGGATCCGCTCGCCCAGGTCAGGGCCACGCCGCTCGATGTGCTCGCAGAGATCGTCGACGGCCGGCGCCCCGGCGGCGCCTTCCTGGTCATGGAGCCCAAGCTCGCCGACGGCCCGCGCGGCCTCTACGCCGCCGACGCGGTCAGGATCGCGCCGGGCCGCTGGTTTCGCCTGCGCGCCACCGCAGCCCTCAACGGCACCTGCACCGACCCGCAGGTCAGAGACGGCTACGTCTCGCTCGACCTGACCGAGATCGACGTGCGGCTCGTAACTCGAACATGAGAAGCCGGTAGCGCAGTGCTCTACCTCGGCAGGGCGAGGTCGTGCTTGGTCTGCTCGCTGTGGGCACCCTCCACCGTGACGGTCAGCCGCGTTGTCTGTTGTGGGACTCCCGGCTCGAAGCGCCATTCCGCTCGCCATTCCGTGCCTGTGCCTCCGGCCAAACGTCCTGGCGAGTGGTACAGCGTGCCGACGTCGTCGCTCAGGGTGAGTGGCAGCCGCGTCAGGAGCTCACCGGGCTGCCGCGGATGGGTGGCACCGGACGCCGGGTCCGCGGGCGCATGCTTCACCCATCCCGCGAGGTCTTCCTCGAAGCGGGCGTCGAGCTCATCGGAGTGTGCGCTGCGCAGGCCGGCCAGCCGCACGAAGGTCCCACTGGTCCACAGCTCCACCGTCGTCAGGATGACGGTGATGCCATCGGCGTCGGCCAGCGGCGCCGCCGGCGCGAACGCGAACTCCAGAACGTCGTGCGCGGCCGGCTGCCGGCTCGCCGGGCGGATCTCCGGGCGGGCCGGCGGGATTGTCGGGAGAAGCCACGCGAACCGCTCGTCGAGGCGGGCCTGAGCAGTCCTCACCTGGTCCTCGCTGAGCACTCCGCACGCCGCGAGCGCCGTCAGCCCTCCCAGGAGTTCCGGGTAGGCCGCCGGGTCGCCGATGCGCAGTCCGCGCTCCAGGACCGTGTCGAGCCACTCGGCGCCGTTCATAGGCCGAGCCTCTCATGCCACCCGTGGCTCGATCCACGTTGACCCAACCAACGTTCCACATCTGCGCATCCCAGAATCCGCATTGACGCAGTATGCAAGGGCGATCCCCATCGTTATACTCGTTGAGTATGACCAGACGCATCGGTGCGAAGGGCCAGGTCGTGATCCCGAAGGACGTTCGGGACCAGGCACACCTACATCCAGGCGATGAGGTCGACTTCGAGCTGCGGGACGGGGAGGTCGTACTCGTCGCGCGGCGCCGACCGGCCGCGCTCGGTGGGCGCTTCTCCAAGAGCGGGATGGCGGCGCGCCTGCTCGAGGATCGCGCGCGCGAGCAGCGGTGAGCGTCTGTCTGGACTCCTGGGCGATCCTCGCCTGGCTCGATGGCGAGGAACCCGCGCTCTCTCGCGTGGAGGACGTCCTCGCCTCACGTCCCGTCGTCAGCTGGGTCAACCTCGTCGAGGTGTACTGCCGCGTCGAGCGCGACCATGGGCGCAGCGCTGCCGACGAAACGCTCGCCTCGCTCCGGGCGAGCCTTGCGCCGGATCTCCCGGGCACCGCGCGGATGATCGAAGCCGCGCGCTTGAAGGCCGCTGCGTCGATCGCGCTCGGCGACTGCTTCGCGCTGGCGACCGCCGCAGCGCATGGACTCGTGCTGCTCACCGGAGATCCCGAGATCCTCGAGATCCGGAACCCCCCGTGCCGCCTGGAGGACCTCCGCGGCTGACTTCGCGGGCGCCTCGAGGACCGTATCCCGAAACATGTCCCCAACTCGGCAATTCTGACCCCACCGAAGCGGGTCGAACCGGACGAAACTTCCCGGAAACTGGGGCTTCCCGAGCCCCAGGGGGCAACTACAGAACCGAAGGTCAGAGGTTCGAATCCTCTCGGGCGCGCTCTGGAACCCGCTTGGCAGGCGCCCGGGGTGCATCAGCGCAGAACGACGCGCAGGTGCGAACTGGTCGAGTGCCCAGCGATCGTCGCGGTGACCGACACGGTGTAGGCGCCGGCCGGTGCGCGGTGGCCGGCGAGCCGGCCGTTCCAGGTGATCGCGTTGACGCCCGCGCGCGCCCGCCCGCGGCTGACGGTAATCGTGCGCCCGTGACCGCGTCGCACGGTCAGGCGGACAGCGGCCGCGCCGGTCGCGGCGTAGCGCACCGTGACCCGGCCGCCGGCGACCTTCGCTGCGAACGCGGCGACCACGAGCCTTCCGGGGGCGCCACGTGCTCCCGCGGTGCCCGGCGTGCCCGCGGCGCCCTGGGGCCCGGCCGGACCTGCGGGGCCCGTTGGGCCGGCCGGGCCGCCCTGCACCCCGAGCAGCGCGCGGACGCGGTCGGTTCCGATCTCGCTCACGTAGAGGTTCCCCTGTGCGTCACGTGCCAGCCCAGAGGGCTGCGCGAGGGCGGCGTCGGTCGCCGCGCCGCCGTCGCCGGGACTCGCCGCGCCGCCGCCGGCGATCGTGGTAACCAAGCCGGTGGACGCGGCGATGCGCCGCACGCGCCCGCCGGTGAACTCGGCGTAGAGGATGTCGCCATTGGGCTCGGCGACGATCTGCTCGGGACCGTCGGTCTGCGCGGTCGCCGCGGGGGAGTTCTCGGCGGCGACGCCGGACGCTCCGGTGCCGACCACCGTCGAGATCGTCCCGCTCGCGTCGACGCGGCGGATGCGCTCGCCGGTGACGTCGCCGATCAGCAGCCGGCCCGTCGCATCGACCTCGACGTCGTACGGGAAGCCGAGCACCGCCGAGGTCGCCGGGCCTCCGTCGCCGGGGTTCGATGCTCCCCCGCCGGCGACTGTCGTGATGGTCCCGCCAGGCGTCACGCGACGGACGCGCGCGTTGTTGCCGTCGGCGATGTAGACGTTCCCGCCGGCGTCGACCGCGAGCCCGCGCGCGGCGCTCAGGAGCGCGCTCGTCGCCGGGCCGCCATCGCCGGCAAAGCCGGGGCTCGCGCCACCGGCGAACGGTGAGATCGTGCCGCCGGGAGTCACCTTCAGCACGCGGGTGCTCGTCGACAGCAGCAGGTTGCCCGAGCCGTCGAACGCGAGCCCGAAGACGTTCCCGAGGCTGGCGCTCGTCGCTGGGCCACCGTTCGCCGGATCCCCGGCTCCACCGCCGGCGAAGGTCGTGATCTTCCCATCGGGCGCGATCCTGCGGACCCGGTCGTTCAGCGTGTCGGCGACGTAAAGGGCGCCGTCAGGACCAACGACGATCTGGAACGGATTCTGGAGCGTCGCGTCGGTCGCGGCCAGCCCGTCGCCGGAGAATCCGCTCGCAGCCGGTCCCGGCGGCCGTCCAGATCGTCAGGCCCGACAGCGGGAACGCCGCGGCCTGAGCCGCGAGAGCGATCGGTGTTGTGCAGACACGCTCTCGCACCACCTCAAGCAGCTGCGCGAGGCCGGCGTCATTGACGTCGTCACGACGTCAGCGCCGCGCCCGCGGCGTCACAGGGGATTCGTCCGCGATCGCTCAGCGTCGCGCGCGCCTGGTGGATGAAGTTCAGCGACCGCTTCATGGCCACCGGCCTGATGCTTCCGGCAGGGTGCCCGTTGGGCCTGTTGAGTGCCACGATCGCGAGCAGCGTCACTACGACGATCGTCGTCGCCGCGCCCATCATCATCAGCTGTGCGCGGCGCCGCTCGCCGGAGTCGGCGAAGAACAGCGTGTAGACGAACGCCACGCCGGCGATCAGGAACAACGTTCCCCCCAGCGGTCGTACGCGGACTGTTCCGCGGGCGTGACCGGATCGACCGTCTTGAGGTTCGGAAGAGCGCCACCCGCGACCCGGATCCTCGTTGCGAATCGCGCACTGGGTCGCGAACAGGTCCTGCATGCGCGCGCATCTGGCCAGTTCCACCGGTCATGGAAACTGCCAACGCGGTTCCCGTAGAGCTCGTGCGGACGATGCGCCTTCCTATGAGGTCGGCACGGCAATGACCTGCAGCCCGTCGATACCGGCGAAGTCGCCGGGGTTGCACGTGTAGACGGGAAGATCGTTGGCAATCGCGGTCGCTGCGATCATCGCGTCGTAGGCCCGCGCCGCTGGCTTGCGCCCAGCCCGCCGCAGCGACGCTGCGACCTGGCCGAAGGCGCGCGCGGCGACAGCGTCGAAGGGCAGCGGCTCGAAGTCGGCCTCAGCCTGCTGGAGGTGGGCCTGGCGAGCGGACCGCTCGCGCTCATCCGTCGCGACCAGCGGACCGACCGAGAGTTCGGCGAGCGTGACGGCCGTGATCAACGCCTCCGCGGGGAGAACCTCCGGGTCGCGGAGCCGACTGAGCCGGATCACCGTCGAGGTGTCAAGCACGCCGCGCTCAGGTCGCCCGCCGGCAGTGCTCACAGGCGGGCGTCGAGCGCCGCGTCGATGTCGGCCCGCAGTAGCTCGGGATCGAGGCGCGGCAGGCGGCCCCATCGGTCAAGGAGCTGCTCCGCTCCAATCGGGCGTCGCACCAGTGGGCGAAGTTGCGCGACGGGCGTGCCGTCACGGGTGATCGTGATCGGCTCACCGCGGGCCGCACGGTCAACGATGTCGCCGCCGTGGTTACGCAGATCCCGGATGCTGACGTTGGACATGGAAGGAACTGTATCACGGGTGATACGCACACGCACGGGGACACCAGACCGTGTCCGAACGGTGTCCCACGCGTTATACTCGGTGAGTATGACCAGACGTATCGGCGCGAAGGGCCAAGTCGTGATTCCGAAGGACGTTCGTGACCGGGCTCACCTGCACCCCGGCGACGAGGTCGACTTCGAGCTGCGGGACGGGGAGGTCGTCCTCGTCGCGCGACGTCAGCCGGCCACGCTCGGCGGGCGCTTCGCGGGGAGCGGGATGGCCGCGCGCCTGCTCGAGGATCGAGCGCGCGAGCAACGGTGAGCGTCTGCCTGGACTCCTGGTCGATCCTCGCATGGCTCGACGGGGAACAGCCAGCGCTCTCCCGTGTCGAGGACGTCCTGGCCTCACGCCCCGTCGTCAGCTGGGTCAACCTCGTCGAGGTCTACTACCGCGTCGAACGCGATCACGGCCGCAGCGCCGGCGACGAGACGCTCGCCGCGCTGCGGGCGAGGTTCGCGCCCGATCTCCCGGGCACCGCCCGGATGGTCGAAGCCGCGCGACTGAAGGCCGTCGCGCCGATCGCCCTCGGGGACTGCTTCGCTCTGGCGACCGCCGCAGCGCACGGACTCGTGCTGCTCACCGGAGATCCCGAGATCCTCGAAATCGAGAGTCCGCCGTGCGGCCTTGAGGACCTCCGCGGCTGATCTGCGGAACGCCCTGAAGACCGCGGGAGCCCGGCGTGCGGGACGTGGCCCAGTGGTGGCCCGAACGTCATCGTGCTCGGCCTCGTCGGCTGACAGGCCGTTCGACGACCTCCTGTTCTCGCCGTGAGCTTCCCGGGGGGACAACACACCTGCGCCTCGCCGGCGGCGACGGAGTATCGTCGCGCGCGGTGCTGCGCTGGGTTTCGATATCAGCCGCATTGATCGCGGTCGTCTGTCTCGCGCCAGCCGCGGCCGTCTCGGAATCCGCGGCCAAGGTCCCGGTCCCGCCGGCCTGCAGCGGCCTGTCGCCCGGCGCGATGCTGAACGTAATCGGCCTGCACACGCTCACGTTCCACGCTCGCGTACCGCGCAGCAACATCTGCACGTGGGAGGGCAGCAAGGGCGCCTCGCACTATCGCGCGCTGCTGACGATCGACATCGTCCCCGGGGTCAAGTCGATCTACGAGACGGCGCTCGGGGATGCGGAGAAGAAGCACGGCTTCGGGATGCTGACGACGCGAAGCGGGCCGTGGAAGGCGGCGTTCTTCGTCAGCCAGACGACTTCGGGCGCCGACCTCGACCCATGCTCACCGGACCACAAGTTGCAGAGGTTCGGCCCGCCGAGGTGCTCGAGCGACCCGGAGTGGACGACGTACGCGGTCGACTCCTACGGCACGTCGAGCTACTACCACCAGTCGCTGATGATCTCGATCGGCCTCGCACTCCAGCACGGCGACTCGCAACTCAGCCACGTCATCGCCCTCAATGGCCAGGTGCTGTCAGGCAAGATCCACTGACCGGCACGCGGACTGCGGATCGTGGTGGCCGCCCGGATGATCGCAGCCGCGCGCCCGAAGGCATGTGAGCTCGAGGATCTCCGCGGCTGAGCTCGGGAACACGCAGCATGGCCTTCCTCTCTGCTCGTGTGGCCTCTTGCCTGCTCCTGTGGCCTCATGCGTGAGGTTGGGGTCCGCGAGTTGAAGGAGACGCTCAGCGAGACGCTCAAGGCGCTCGCCGGTGGAGAGCAGGTTCGTGTGACGGTCCGAGGCAAGGCCGTCGCGGACATCGTGCCGGCGGGCGCGGCGCGGCACGATCGCCTACGCGAGCTGGTGGCGCAGGGTCGCGTCGTGCCGCCGTCCCGGTCGCGGCCCGCGCGAGCACCGCGCCTGGCCACGGGTGAAAGCAGCGCGTCGGCCCTGGTCCTCGCCGAGCGGGACGCCGAGCGCTGAGCCTCTACCTGGACGCGAGCGCGCTCGTCAAGCGCTACGTCCGCGGGGACGGCAGCGACGTCGTCCGTGAGGCGATGCAAGCGGCCGACGGCTGGTTCATGTGCCGCGTCGGCTTCATCGAGACGCTCCGCGCGGTGAGCCTCGCGGGCGGCGGCGCGGCGGGCCGCGCGTTCCGCAAGGAGTGGCCTGCCTTCGGTGTCGTGGAGATCGACGAGCGCCTGTCCATGGATGCCGCCCGGCTGACTCTGGAGCACGATCTGCGCAGCCTCGGTGCGTTGCACCTGGCTGCAGCGCGGGTGCTCCCGCCGCGGGGCCTGACGTTCGCGACGTGGGATCAGCGGCTCCGCGCAGGAGCTGCGGCCGAAGGGCTGACGGTGCTGCCGGCCGACCCGCCGACCTGACGAGGGGCGGGACCGGACGGGGATGAGCTCGACGAGGCGCAGCCACGGTCGGTCGGCCCACTAGCTTGCGGGCCGTGCGCGCGCGCATCCTGGTTCGCCGGCCATCCCCGCAGCTCGCCGCCGGGGAGCTCACGCACCTGGACCGTGTGCCGCTCGACGCCGACCTCGCGCTCGCCCAATGGCACAGCTACGTCGACGCGTTCCGCGCGCGCGGCTGGGCGGTCACCGAGATCGCGCCGGCCGACGAGCATCCCGACGGCGTCTTTGTCGAGGACGCCGTCGTGGCCTTCGGCGAGCTCGCGGTCCTCACGTCCCCGGGCGCGCGCTCGCGACGCGGCGAGCTCGCGACCGTGGCGGCGGCGCTCGACGGGCTGGGCCTCGCAGTGCATCGCATCGAGCCGCCCGGCACGCTGGACGGCGGCGATGTCCTCAAGGTCGGCCGCACGGCCTACGTCGGGCGCAGCACGCGCACCAACGAGGCGGGCATCGCGCAGCTGCGGGCGATCGTGGAACCGGCGGGCTGGACCGTCGTCACGGTGCCGGTCACGAAGGTACTGCATCTGAAGTCGGCCGTGACGGCCCTGCCCGGCGGGCCGATCGTCGGCCGGGCCGCCGAGGTCGACGACCCCTCCGTGTTCGGCAAGCTCCTGGAGGTCCCCGAGGAACACGGCACCGCGGTCGTCGACCTCGGCGCCGGCGCCGTGCTGATGTCCGCCGACGCGCCGCGGACCGCCGAGCTGTTCGGCGCCCGCGGCTTCGAGGTGGTCGCCGTGCCGATCAGCGAGTTCGAGAAGCTCGAAGGCTGCGTCACCTGCCTGTCGGTGCGCCTGCGCCCGCGCTGATGGCGCCGCGAGCTGCTGCGACCACTCGCGCTCGAGCTCCGCCATCGCGGCTCGCACGACGGGCAGCAGCTCGCGCCCGCGCGGGGTCAGCGCGACCAGCTTGGAGCGCCCGTCGCCGGGGCCGCTGCGGCGCTCGAGGTAGCCGAGGCGCTCAAGCCTGTGAGCGCGGTCGCGGCCAAGGCGGTGTCCGCCCCGACATCTGCGCCCGGGATACCGGCCTTCGTCCCCAAGGCGCCGAAGGCGGCCCGCCACATCGCGCTCCAGAACGCGGCGTCCGCGCTGATCAGCCGGGCGGGCCAGGAGGCCTGGACGGCGAGACCGTCATGCAAGCCGTCGCTCCCGCGTCCGTCGTCGAAGACCACGCATGACACCCCCGGCCAGGCGACGCTTGATGCGGTCGCCGCGCTGCGGCGTCCCGCCGGGCCCGGTGACGCGCTGCCCGACAACGCCGCCGGTGTTGCCTTCGGCGAAACGTACGTCGACTACACCCGCTCGGTGACGAGCGCCGGCGGGAAGCGCTTCTACGCGTGCAGCAGAACGTGCTCGTCGTCCACGTCCCGCGCGGCGGCCTCGAAGCCTTCGCGGCCCGCATGGTCTGGCGCTCAGCCGACGGCAAGGTGCTGCGGGTCGTCACACCGCCGGGACTGCGAA
>Ga0335071_10003050_pt1 | contig 17794 bp, 31 predicted proteins | sample Lox_Sample_15_FD_206724 | JGI IMG/M metagenome (GOLD analysis project Ga0335071, IMG submission 206724) | Soil microbial communities from Loxahatchee National Wildlife Refuge, Florida, United States - Lox_Sample_1.5 | ecosystem: Environmental > Terrestrial > Soil > Wetlands | place: USA... | reverse complement strand
AAGTTCGGAGGTTCTATAATGGGTACGCGCGTTTTCATAGGGAATCTTCCCTTCAGCGCAACCGAAGACCAGCTCCGCCAGCTCTTCTCGACGCATGGCGAAGTGTCGTCAGTCAGCATAGTGAAAGACAAGTTCACGGACCGTTCCCGGGGATTTGCATTCGTGGAGATGAGCAACGCCGACGCGGCCACCGCCGCGATTGCGGCCCTGGCCAACCATTCGATGGACAACCGTCCGCTCACCATCAACATTGCGCGCGAGCGCACTGAGGGCGGTTCACGCGGCGGTTACGGCGGGCGCTCGCAAGACCGCTCCAGCGGCTCCGGCACGCGCTGGTAATACCAGCCGGATTTCAATCAGACGGGCGGGGCAACCCGCCCGTTTCGCTTCGCGCGCGGGCCAACCGCCGGCGGGAAGCCGCCGGCCACTATGGCGGAACCGACAGCTACACCAAGACACAGAGACACCAGGAGGGCTAACCACAGATGAACACGGATGAACACAGATTCTCAGAGCCGATCACTCGACCACCTGACCACTGGACCACTAACTCTTGCCCACTGCACTCTGCCATCTGGACACTCATCACTGCCGCCGAAGGCGGCCCCTGAACCTATGATCGCGCAAGCCTGTTTCGTCCCACATTGACTTCTGTCGGATGAATAGCTACACTGAGGCATGAGTCCGAAACTGAGGTTTGACCGACAGAAGATTGCCGAGTTGTGCCGGCGCTACGGCGTGGCCGAGTTGGCGTTGTTCGGCTCGGTGCTGCGCGACGACTTCCGAGCCGACAGTGACGTCGACATACTGGTGTCGTTCGGCACGGAGGTCCATCCCAGCCTGCTTGAGTTGGTCGAACTGCGTGAGGACCTTAAGGACATCTTCGGCCGGGAAGTCGACCTGGTTGAGCGTGCCGGCCTGCGCAACCCGTTCCGCCGGCGGGCGATTCTCTCGACGGCGGAGGTCGTATATGCTTCCTGAAGACCGGGACGTCGCCCTGCTTTGGGACATGCGTGAAGCCTGTCGTTCGGTTGCGGAATTCGTCGCCGGCGCCTGATCCGACCTGACCTTCCTTCGGCCCACCGCCGTCCGCGCACTCTGTCCCTGGGTCTCTCGATCCCTTTCCTTGGCACTTCTGCCATCTAACATCTCTCATCTAACATCTCACTTCGTCGGTAGTCCCTCCGCCGCTGGAATCCTGGAATCCTCGACCCCTGGACCCCTCGCCGTCCCTGCGCACTTTCCTTGACAGCCGTCTTGAACCCGGCGATACTCTACTCAGGATGAATGCCATGAAGGCCGACAATGACAGACTCATCGTTTCCGACCCGAGCATCATGATGGGGAAGCTGGTCATTGCCGGTACGCGTATCACGGTCGAGCTGATTCTCGAAAAGCTCGCAGCGGGCGAAACGGTCGATGATATCCTGACGGCGTACCCGCGGCTGACCGCTGATGCGATCAGGGCGGCCCTTTCCTTTGCCGCCGCGGCCCTGCGCGCCGACGTTGTCTACCCCCTGGCCCCGGCCGTGTCTTGATGCTGCTCACCGACGAGAGACTGGAGCGTGAATGAAGATTGAGATAGATCGAGAAGACGACGGACGCTGGCTAGCCGAGGTCCCCGACCTGCCCGGCGTCATGGCGTACGGTCCGGACCGGGCGACGGTGATAGCCAACGTCAAGGCGCTGGCCCTGCGGGTTCTTGCCGACAGAATTGAACACGGCGAGGAAATCCCGGCGCTCCGGGAAGTATTCGCCGTGCCTGCATGAGCGCTTGGCCTTCAACCAAGGCCAATCGGGTCCTCGCCGGATTGCTTCGCATCGGGTGGGTCATCAAACGACAATCGGGAACGTCTCAGCGCGTGCTCAGCCGACCCGGCTGGCCTGACTTCCTGTTCGCTTTCCACGACCAAGAGGAAATCGGCCCGCGGATGCTGGCCCGAATCGCCAAACACAGCGGCCTCACTCCCGAAGACCTCTGAAGTGCTATGAAGTGCGTCGTGTGCAAACAAGCCGAGACCCGGCCGGGAACGGCCACTGCCACGCTGGAACGCGACGGCCTCACGGTCGTCCTCAAGGGCGTTCCGGCTCAAGTCTGTCCCAACTGCGGTGAGGACTACGTCGAGCAGGCCATTGCCGACCGGCTGCTCAAAGAGGCGGAACAGACCGCGCGCAACAGCACCCAGGTCGAAGTCCGCCAGTTTGCAGCGGCCTAACCGCCCACCGCCGTACATCGTTCTCACGTCCATCGTTGCTCGTTCCCGTCGGGACTGCTGACTTCCAGCGTCTGACATCTGAGTTCTGCGCTACGCCTCACCGCCGTTTTGCCTTTTGGCCTTTGGCCTTTGCCTTTTGGCTTCGCTCTGCACTCTAGCTTCTCGCCTCTGGCTTCTCGCTTCGCCCGCTTCCTTCCACTCGATCCCTCAATCTCTCTATCCCTCTATCCCTTTCCTCTCCACTTCTGCATTCTGGTTTCTGGTCTCTGGCTTCTGAATTCGATTGTCCTTCGCACGACCCCCAAGCACGTAGCTCAAAGCCGTGCTGAAAGCTCGTCAGAAAGCTCATCGGAAAGCTCCTCAAGAAGCTCCCCCGAAAGCTCAGTCGAAAGCTTCTTCGAAAGCTCATTCCATCGCTCATTTTAGAGCTCGCCTCATCGCTTCGTGCATTGCTTACGTCAAAGCTCAACGCATCGCTTCTCACATTGCTTGCTTCAAAGTTCAGTCGAAAGCTCGCGTCAAAGCTCCTCTCAATGCTCCCTTCAAATCTGCTTCTTAACCTTAGCCTTAACCTTAGCCTATTCCTTCTTCGAAGGCTAGCCCCCAGGCGACCCCTATGTGCGGATTCTCCGTGACCCGATAGTGCCTAACCGACCGAGAGTAATTGAGTTACGCTCGGTTGGCGAGAGTCATTAAACCTTCAGTTCTTTTCGCCCTCTCGGTGAACCCGGAGTCCGTCCGTTCGTCGTTCCACGTCCCCGGTTCTGACTCTTGGCTCTTGGCCTCTGTCTTTTGACTTCGTCCCCGCCGTCGTGTCCCAAGTCGTTCCCGTTCGGGCATTTCTGGTTTCTGAATTCTGGTTTCTGAATTGTCCGGTCTTCTCTGTCCCCTGGACGGCTGGGGGAGTCCTTGCCCCTTGTGCGGCACCCGTCCCAGCCCTCGTTTCCGCACGTGTCACAGCACCTGTTCCGACCCTCGTCCTCGCACCTGTTACAGCGCCCGTTTCTGCCCTCGTTCCTGCGTCTGTTACAGCGCCTGTCCCAGCCCTCGTTTCCGCACCTGCAACAGCCACCGTTCCAGCCCCTGTCCCGGCACCCGTAACAGCACCCGGCCCTGCTGCCGCAACGGCTTCCGTGCCTGCGTCCGTAACAGCGCCAGTTCCAGGCCCCGAAACAGCGTCCGTTCCGGCCCACGTTCCCGCACTCGTAACAGCCGCAGTTCCTGTCTCTGAAACGGTATCCAGCCCTGCGCCAGACCCATCTTTCCAGCGCCCCGCCGTTCGACCACTACCTGTAGATGCCCGCCAACCATCGCAAGGTCGCCCTCCCGCAGTTCTGCATTCTGCTTTCCGCTCTCTGAATTCTGAATTATCCCTCGCCGCCGCCCTGCCTTCTGGCTTGCTCCATCTTGCTCCTTGCTCCGCCACGCCCGGCTTTCTGATATCTGGTTTCTGGTCTCTGATCTCTGACTTATCCCGGTTCTTAGGTATGCTACTTCTATAGTGTAGACTTCTAAGCTGCCTCGTGGTACGATCCCGGCGTGCCTACGCACAAAGGAGAATGCATGCATGGAACCGTGATCGTGGAGTCCCTGTATCACAGGGACCAGTTTGACGACTGGGTAGGCGGAGGAGAACTGCGCGTCGGTTCATCAATTTGTCGCTGGAGTGCCTACAACAGCATGAATGGTTTCGGCTGGGACATTGAACCCGTTGCCGAGGAACACGGTTGGTCTGACCTATCTGAAGAGGAAGCCGAAAGAGCGGTAGCGGCGATAGAGCACGTTCTGCAAACGCACAGGTACGAGTACGCGGTCTGAGCCAACGAGCCGGATTCAGCGTTGATTGACGCAAGGAGGACTTCTGTGAGCAAGCCCGAACGAGCTTTCATCTTCCTGACATTAGAGGGGTACACGTATCAGCCAGGCTCCGAATCTGCCATGCCGGACGTTGAGAACGTCCAGATGCTCGGAATCGCCTCCGGCCCACAGGCCTCGGCCGCGTTCGAACGTTTGGCCGAAGAAAACCCGTGGCTGCGCGATACGTCGTTCGACGAGGTCTACTGCTACGAGCTTGCCCGTGACTTCGCGGCCAGTAGGGCCGAGTTCAGCCTGGATGCTGCATACCAACGTCAGAAGGCGCAGACGTGATGCGAGTAGCTTTGGAACCAATCGTCACAGCCGACTTCTATCACCTGGAGGAGTGGCGGCTGGCGCGCGGCGCGGCGCGCAAGAACCGCACCAGCATCTACTCGTGGAAGACTTCGGGTCGCGCCAACTGGCTTGAACGCGGGTACTCCTGCGTGGACTGCCTCGGTCTTGTCGAACTGCCGCAGGGCCTGCCGGACGAAATCCCGATGCTCGACGACGGGCCGGCATAACTGCGGACCTCCCTTCCCGCCTAGCTTGACTGTTACCGTTCGCGGCCTAGATTTGACCGTGGCCGAGACACAAGTCCGAAGGCCGGCCAGAACGGAGGACCGATGAAGACGCAGATTGACGCAGTTGCCGAGGCAATGAGGCGTAATGGCGGGTTCGCAACGTTGCGCTACCTTTACGAACACGCGCTGGAGGTCGAGGACGTTAAGTGGAAGACCAAGACCCCATTTGCGTCCATGCGGCGCATCGTGCAGCAGTCCGAGTTGTTCTTCAAGGTCAAACCCGGCCTCTGGGCGCTGTGTGAGTGCCGCGACCGCCTGCCGCAGGACATCCGTGCGATGATGCAGAATCCCGATGACAGAACCACGCAAGGCGCAGAGCTTTCCCATTCCTACTATCAAGGACTTGCTCTGGAGCTTGGACATCTCAAAGGCCATCAGACTTACGTCCCCGCGCAGGATGGAAACCGTCTCTGCGCCGGACGTCCGCTGAAGGAAATCGCCGACACGACGAGCATCCCTGAGTTCACCTATGACCGCGTCCTACGTTCCGTCCGTATGATCGACGCCGTGTGGTTCAACTCCCGAGGGTTTCCCGCCAGCGTCATCGAAATCGAGCATACGACCGACTTCCGGGGAGCATTCGAGAAGTTCTCGGAGTTGGTTGACTTCCGCGTAGACATGATTGCCGTGGGGCACTCTGCCCGACGGCGCCAGTTCGAAGACGTCATCGGCCGCACAGTGTATGAGCCGCTACGGACCCGCGTGCGTTACCTGGACTACGAACACCTGGCCATGTTACACTCAAGTACGCTGAGCCTTTCGGAAGTCGAGAAGAACACATAGTCGGGATGTCTCAAACGCGGATGCCCATTTGACACGCCCGGCTAAGCCGCTACCATGTCCGATGGAACCCGGACCCTCGGCTCTGACGGAGATAGCGTGGTAAGATGTCTCCGAAACTCCCCCGTGCTACGCATCCCATCGCGCGCCATTCAAGGAGGTAATTGACATGGGTCGGAATGTAGTCGCCGTAATGCTCATGTTAGCGGCCGTCTCTACGACTCGGGCCAAGTTGTACGAAGGCGCAGGCATCGTCGTCGGTGCAGGGCTCTCGTCTCTGAACACTCCACTCGCAGATGATTACCACAGACGTCTGGGTCCACAGGCCGGCGTGATGGTGGACCTCGCGTCCTCATACCTGCGAGTTGAACTTCACTACCTGCAACGGGGCCAGTACGTAGAAACGGATGTGGTGAACGAGAACGGCGATTTCTTGGGCCGCTACCGCGATGACATGTGGGCTGACTACTTGACCGTGCCGGTTATGGTGCGGTTCATTGCCAACTTGAAGCTAGCGAACCTCTTCATCACTGCCGGTCCAAGGATGGATATCCTGCTCGGCTATGCGCAATCGTCCGGGGTCTACACGGTGCTGCTGGATGAAAGCCACTTCCAACCGGTGAATGTCGGCGGTAACTGGGGTATCGGTGCCATCGTCCATCTGCACGATGTCACGGTTGTCCCCGAGGTACGCATGTCGTATACCTTCAATGATGCGTATCGGTCACAGGCGGTGTCGCTGTACCCATCGGCAATTGAGGCGGTCTTGGGCATCCGGTTCTAGCTCGGCTGGTTGGCGAGAAGAAGCCAGACACGGCGCAGCAGTAAGCGGACCCCTAGGGGTGTGTCGGAGAACCTCGGCTCAGCGACTCGGGACCACCACCCGTCGCAGCCTACCTCCCTCGGGAAAAAGAGGGACACTGAGCTTGTCCCAAAACCCCGAGCTGTGCCTGCCTTGCTACAACCTGTAGCGGTCGTCTGACGCGGATGACGCCTTCGATGGTAGTGTCGCGCCGCCGAGTCTGAGTTCTTGTACAAGCTCCGCATGGAAGATTCCTGCCGCGCTACTGCCCGCCCGTTTGACACGCCCAGCTTCCCGGCTTGGATTCCAGCCCGAGGACAAGCCAAGTCCGACATTGTCGAACGTGGAACAAGATGTCCCGAAAACCCCCCGGCCGGCGATCATGCAGACCTAACCGAGCCGAAGCGGGATAATGCTTCGTGTTCGGGAAAACTGCAAGCGGCCACTTCGGCATACCGTCTAGCGCTCGAACTGCCTGTGGCTGCGTGGGTTAGGCATTGCGCGCCAGAGAAGAGCCCTCCGAACCGCTGGTCTGGCGGCGCGGCTGTTCCTCTATATGGTCCCGCGTCCGGACTGGTCACTACGTGATCCTCAGTCGACAGGAGTCGCGGGCAGATACCTAAACCAAACCTAGAGCGCTCAGCAGAATAGGGAGAGACACATGACCTTTCAGATGGAGGAATTGGAGAGACTTGCAGATCAGTTGCGGAGAAAGACAATCAGGGGCAATCGCCGAGAGATAGCCGTCACATGCTGCTTGTTTGTGCCTGTCAATGACGAGCTAGTAGAAGGTGTGTACGTATCATCAGACAAGATCATCGCTCGGATGCTCCTCGTGTCGGATCCAATCATGGCCTTTCGAGAACACATTCCACATGTTCCTAGGCGAGAAGACAGAATCTGTGTATATCGAGCTAGGCATGCTGATGATGATGGAGGAGTAGTCGCTCATGGATGTGTAGTGACGAGCCCCAGCGCCGCAGATGCTAGGCACCCAAACAACCCGCATCCTGATACGTATCCGCGTGTCTGTCGCCTTAGAGATGTGGACGTATACCTGAAAGAGCCGGTTCGGGTACAGCCGTACTACGACGCGCTGGACTTCTTCGGTCAGCACCCAGAGGCCCGCCTCAACCCGGGGCTGCGTTTCTTTGGGCACACCCACGAGATCACTGAGCATGACTTCATGTTGTTGACGCGACGTCCTGGCGTGCATTAGTATTGCTGGAAGATGAATCCCGACTCGGTTGAGTTCAGGCCGAGCGTCCTCCAAGATATGTGTTGGTGGACACTGTGCGGCGTGATGAGAAGGCGCAGACAGGAGCGCGTCGGGTTTCTTTTCGGCCGCGTGAGAAAGGAACGTCACATCGTGGTGGAGCGGGCAGCGTTGTACCGGGGCGGGAGGCGGGCAAGTCACCACGCCGACGTCAAAGTCGTGAAGATGGCGGATCGGAGGTACGAGCTTGGGCTTAAGTTACATCTCCAAGTACTCGGCACGTTCCACTCGCACATCTCCGACGTCGACGAGTTAGCGCACGGCGTGTCGCCTGACGACCGGCTGGCATTCGCGGACGACATCTTTGCGCCCATTGCCGTGATTGTCGCGGTGCGTCCCGCTGTCCGCACGCCCAACCGGACGTCGAAACGGGCGCTCATCGGCTACGAACCCCGGCTCGGCTGTTCGTTCAACATCCGCGCCTACTCAATCTCCGAACCGAGAATCAGGATGCTACCGGTGAACGCAACGGATTGAGCGTGAATAGGAGGAGACGATGGCCATGTCAGTTATCTTGATAGGTCCAAAGCAGCTCGGTGAAGACCACGCACAGTACTGCCGTGAGCATGGCAGCACGGCGATCCAGTACTCGGCAAGCGTGCAAGGCTGGGTTGTCAGGAGGCTCCAAGAGATGCCGCGTCCATTCAACCTCTACATCTACGTGCCCAAGCGATACACGTGCAATGGACGGGCAGAGCACTCTTCCTGGGGTGTGGGTTGGATCGAATACCGCGCAGAGATTGTCGACTTCTCGGTGGACCGTAATCGTCAGGCGAGTCCATGGCCGACGATAGCTGGCCCCAATTGGTACGACAAACACCAAGATCGCGGATTCCGCTACGAGTACTGGTTCAAAGCCAAAGCGGTCGTGACAGAGCGCCACCAGTCCGAAGAGTTTGATGTGGAGCTGAAGGATCGCACGACGCGACGCTACTGCGGAGGCTCGTTCGGAAGCACGTGGAGGAGGGGGGCGATAGTCTTCGCTCGTACACCGTAAAGGTCGAATCGGGGCCTTCACACAATTTCTCCCTCACAATTTGACACGCCACGCCCGAGAGTCCTAGAATCCGGCCGTGAGATGAAGAGCCCTTCTCCGAATCCCCCGGTCATCTCCTAAGTCTGTCCCAACATCTGTACTATTCGGTCACGCTGCGGTCCGGCTGAGCGCGGGGCTCTGGCGGAATCACTGGGATGCAGGCTGGTCGAGATGCCGGCGGACTTCATCAAGAACAACCGCGAGGTCAGGTTTAGCGGTTTGCAGATGTCCTCGCGAGGAGTCTGCTTGACGCACGACTCTGAACGGCTAGAATTGAATCGTGAGTAGGTCTCTGAGTCAACGCACGAGGGCCATCAGGCTGAGCGGCAAGCCCGGCTATTGGGTTGCCCTTGACCCGCGCAGCAACCGGCGGGTCGCTGAGGGTCGGACGCTCAAGGCTGCGGCCCAGCGTGCAGACAAGGCCGGCGTGAAGGATCCGGTCTTTACCCAGATTCCATTGGAATCGTGCGCCCTCGTGATGTAGCCGGGGCGTGAAGTCACTCCCACTTCAATTCTACGAGTTCGAGGCTGAGCCCTGCCGGGCGTTTCCAGCCGGCCGCAGGGTTCAGCGACCGATGGTGCCGTTCCGCTTGAGCTGGGGCGACCGGACTACCGCGACTTTGCTCGGGCTGCTCGATTCCGGCTCGGATGACTGCGTCTTCCACTTCAGTCTGGCCGAGGAGCTCGGCATCGACTGGCGCCGATGCCCGACCGCGGGGTTCCACAGTGCGAGCGGAAAGATGTCGAAGTTGCACTATCACATGGTGACGATGGCGGTCTGGGGTGCGCGCGGCCCTTTCTTTTCCTATCAGATGTACGCAGGGTTCACCGGGCTTCCGGCCGGGAGTAAAGGCCTTCTCGGACAGACCGGCTTTCTCGACCGCTTTGATGTCAGCCTCAGCCGCTCGCGCGGCACCGGGCGCCTGACCCTGCCGATTCACTGAACCCGGAGAACCGCGCGGGACACTTCGCGTGTTTCTGAGCGATGTCAACGGCGTAGAGATCACGGTGACGCGGTAGCGGATTCCCGACGCGCGGATGCCCATCTGACACACCCCGTCTTGGAATTCACGATTCTGGATTGCTGATTTTGGATTGGTCGAGCCCGAGGCAGGTTGACATCCCGGCCCAAGGCATTGCAGATTCTAGATTGTCGATTGCAGATTGGCCGACCGCGTGGCAAATTGACTCGCCCGCGAGCCCACTCGCTCGTCCAGTAAGCGTCGTTGTCCCTTGACCCCCTGAACGAGGGGCCAGGGGTTACGCCTGGCCCCGACGAGGAGCTTGCCCGATGCAGGCATTTGGAGTAACCTGTAGTGGTGACCGATACTCTGGAGCAGATTGCTGCCCTTGTTGCCAAGGGTGAAGTGCGGGTGTCCGAGCATGGCTACGATGAGCTGGCGGCGGACGGGATACTGCTGCGGGACTTGGTCGCGGGCATGCCCGCCGCCGAGCCTGTCGAGGACTACCCGGCGTTTGCCAAGGGGCCATGCGTGCTCGTGCTGCAGCGTGACCGCGACGGCAATCCAGTGCATGTGCTCTGGGGAATCCCGCAAGGCGAGAAGAGTCCCGCCGTTCTGGTCACAGCCTATCGTCCGGACCCAAAGCGATGGGACGTTGGCCTGAAGAGGAGGTTGACATGAGAACCCGACATCGAACCAAGCTGGTGCACGAAGGTGAGTACGTGGCTGAGGTTGACGTCGAACTGGTTGAGACGGACCATGGCTGGTCACCCTACCTCACCCTGGAGGACGCCTACAAGCTGGATGACGTGCGCGAGGCGCTAAGGTCCGGCGACGTCAGGGCCGCCGCACGCCTCGCCCGAGTCTACACCCTGATACCGGTTCCGGCGTAGACCACCGCGGAGGGTGCGTCGCGCCGGCAGTCCAGCGGCGCTGACCCGACTTGCCGCCCCTTTGACCCGCCCCGTCCAGGGAATTCACGATTCTAGATTGCTGATTCTGGATTGGCCGAGCCCGAGGCAGGTTGACATCCCGGCCAAAGGCATTTCGGATTCTAGATTCTCGATTGTAGATTGGCCGAACCCGAGGCAGATTGACACAACGGCCGAAGGCATTGCAGATTCTGGATTGTCGATTGTAGATTGGCGGCGGCGACTACCGTCGCAGTTCAAGCGCAAGCTCAAGCACAAGCGGCTGGTGGCTCAAGGCCGGAGCCGCGGTCACCTCGATTTGACGGCGTTCACTTTATGCGTACAATTGTTCGCACTATGAGAACAGAGCCGGCCGGCCCGGGTGAGGTCCTCTTCGGTGTGGCTCGGCGGAGGGTGCTGGCGCTATTGTTCGGCCACTCCGACGAGGCATATCATCTGCGCCAGATCGTCCGCGAGACCGGTCTCAGCCCGAGTGGCGTGCACCGCGAGCTCGCGCAACTGGCCGAGGCGGGCATCGTGACGCGCAGGCAGCAAGGTCGGCAGGTCTACTTTCAGGCCAATTCCGCGAGTCCGATATTCAACGAACTCAAGAGTCTGGTTGTGAAGACGGCCGGGGTCACCGACGTCCTGCGCGAGGCGCTCGCGCCGCTGGCCGCCGACATCGACGTGGCGTTCGTGTACGGCTCGGTAGCACGGGGCGAGGAACGCCGCGCGAGCGACGTCGATCTGCTGGTCGTCGGCGATGCGTCGTTCGCGGCGTTGTCGCAGACTTTGGCTCCGGCACAGCGCAGGCTTAGCCGGGAGGTGAACCCGACCGTGTACACATCGGCGGAGTTCCGCCGGAAGCTGGCTGCCGGCAACCACTTTGTCCGCAGCGTGACGGGGCGCGAGAAGCTGTTCCTATTCGGCAATGAGCACGACCTTAGACGGCTGGGTAAGTAGCGGCTCGCTGCAGCGGCACGAGACCAGTCCGGAGGAGATCGCCGACCTGTTGTCCGTGGTCGAACGCGACATCGCGGCCGCCCAGACCCCGGGTCTGTCCGACGACTGGAAGTTGGCGATTGCGTACAATGCGGCTCTTCAGGCAGCAAAGGCAGCCCTGGCCGCTGCCGGCTTCCGCGTGTCGCCGAGCGAGAAGGGACACCATTACCGCCTCGTTGAGTCGTTGCGCCACACGATCGAGGCGCCGGGGCGGGACGTGGACCTCTTGCAGCGGATGAAGAAGAAGCGGCATGTGAGCGATTACGAGGTCGCGGGCGCGGTGTCGGAGCGCGAGGCGCTGGAAATGCACGAATTGGCGGTTCGCGTCCGCGAACTGGTGGTTCACTGGCTACGCGCGCAGCACCCGGACCTGCTGAAGACCTGGCCCGCCAGGCACAGTCAACCGATTCGCCGCCCGTCCGCCTAACTCGCCCCGTCCAGGGAATTCACGATTCTAGATTGCTGATTTTGGATTGGCCGACCCCGAGGGAGGTTGACATCCCGGCCCAAGGCATTGCAGATTCTAGATTGTCGATTGCAGATTAGCTGTGGCCTCGCCGCGAGTTTCCGGAGCGAAGCCCTTCCGTCAGCGTCGGAGCCTGCGCTGTGTTGATACCGAGGAGGAACCGGTCAGGGTTTCTCGGCGACTACCTTGCCGTTCCGCCAGACGTAGAGCGGCGTGCCGTAGGCGCGCGCGGTGCGACGGGCCTGTCGAGCGGCTCGGCGCAGGGCGCGGCCTACACGTATGGCGAACTCCTTCGATTGTGCGCTGCTTTTGCTCTTGTTCTTCACGGTCCCCTCTCCAATAATCGGGGCGCGTCCCCGGAGTTGTCATAGACTGCCCAGGCATCGGCAAGCGGCCGATAGACCGAACAGAAGTTGCGCCAGCCACGCTCGAAGCGCCTGACGATGTCGTCGCGGGGCACGTCATGGCCGCCCTGCCGAACTCGGGCGGCGACGCGGCGTACTGCGAGCTGCGGGCTACTCAGTTGCAGAAAGATGATTTCGATGCGGTAGCCGCCGGACTTCCAGTGTCTGAGCCGTGACACAAGCACTAGACCGCTGAGAGTCGTCTCGAAGGCGAAGTCGAGTCCGGCCCGGGCGAGCCGGTCAAGTTCGGCTAGATACAGACGCCCGGCCGCCAGTGCGGCCAAGCCCGGTCTCAGTGGCGACAGGCCGGCAGCGATCAGGTCTACATTGGCAAAGTGTACGATGCCGGCGTCACGCGGAAGAAACTCGCGCGCAAAGGTAGTCTTGCCCGCACCGTTCGGACCCGCAATGACGATGCAGCGTCGTTGTCCTGGAGCTCTGGAACCGATGGCCACAGGTTTGAGCTTATTCAAGCACTGCGAGGAAGTCAAACTCCGAGTCGGAGAACGGTCGCGAGTCAGACACGCCCGCCCGCGAACCGTTTGTCCGCGGTCAGCATCTTGTTAGTTGAGAGCACGGCATTCCGGTATCGTTAAACGGCTCGGTCATAGACATTGTCGTGATACTGGGTTGATCGTGACTGTCTTTTTGTCGGACTCTTGAAGGATAGCCGCCGAATCCCGCCCGCCCGCGAAACCCATTGTTGATTCCGGATTGGCGATTGCACATTGACGCTGCCATCCACCTTGACCGGCGCGCGCTGCTCCGGTATCATGATGGATGAGTAGCGTAGCGCGAATGACGAAGGAGCAGCTTCGGGAGATGATTGGCGAGACGGTCGAGGAGAAGCTGATAGAGCTGCTCGGTGACCCAGATGAAGGACTCACCGTCAAGCGGGCGCTTCATGCGCGGCTTCTGCGCCAACGGCGCAAGGTGGCGAGCGGCGAGCGAGGCGAGACGCTCGACGACGTTGCTCGGAGACTCGGCCTGCACTAGGCGTGGCGTTCCGGGCTCGCCTCCTGGATGCCGCGGCCCGCGACTTGGCGCGGCTGGATAGGCCTGAAGCGCGTCGGATCGTTCAACGCATCAACTGGCTGGCGTCGAATCTCGGCACAATCCGACCGGAGGCCTTGGGCGGCGACCTCGCCGGTTTGTACAAGTTGAGGGTCGGTGACTATCGGGTCATCTACGAGCTGCTTGATGGTGACCAGATACTGCTGGTTCACGTCATCGGCCACCGCCGCGAAATCTACCGCAGGCGCTGATGGCGCCTTCTTTGTCCCTGGTCCATAGTTTGCACAGCCCACATCACGCGGTACACTAAAATGAAGGGACAGGGAGCAGGTCAATTTCAGATTGTAGATTGCTGATTCCAGATTGTCCCTCGGTTTGACATGCCTGCCCGCAAGTCCTAGAATCCAGCCATGCATAACACCGGATCTTTCCCGTTATTGACGGAAGATCGAGACACGGGGAAGGACCGGCTTCTGCCGAGGCATGAATAGACAAGCACCATTAGCTATCGACCGGATACTCGCGTTGGGCGAGAAGGCATCCCGCTACAACGAAGCCGCACTTGCCCGGAAAGTCGGAGTGTCGCGCGAGCGTGTCCGGCAACTGAGGGCCCAACTGCCCTACAAGCCGGTCAACACCAGGATGGCCAGTGTTCCCGGCTACACCATCAAAGTGGAGCGCGCGTTCTACACCGCAATGTGCCGGGGCATCGACAAGCTGGTCGCACTCGTTGACGTGCGTGGTGACGACGAGTGCTGGCCCTGGTTGGGCCACAAGGTCAGAGGCTACGGGTTTTTCGGGCATGGCATCCGCTATGTCCACCGGCGGGTGTACATACGCGAGCACGGGCCAATCCCCAAGGGAATGGTGGTCATCCACAAGCTCGCCGGTCCTCCGTGCTGCAACCCGCGGCACCTGGAGCTGGCGACGAGACGCGATACGGCGTGGCGAGCTCTCCGGGACGGGACTCGGGCTAAAGTGTCCGACGAGCTTCGCATGTTGACCCCGGCCCAGGTGCGGGCCATTCGACGCGCCTACGCGAGACTGCCGAAGGTGAGGGTGTGCCGGCGCGGACAGACGTATGAGCAGGTTCCCCGCGGATGCGTCAAAGCCCTGGTCAGGCGGTTCGGGATGAAGGACGGGAAGCTGCTCGTCCATGTAGCGACTGGGAAGTCCGGTTGCTGGATACTGTCGAAGGAGTCCTGATTCATAAATCGCACAGCGGACCCCCGATGCCGCCCGCGAACCGTTTGTCCGCTCTCAGCGTCTTACTAATTGAGAGCACGGCAGCTCGGTATCGTTAAACGGCTCGGTCATAGACATTGTCGTGATACTGGGTTGATCGTGACTCTCTTTTTTGGGAACCGCCGGGAACTAATCCATGGTCCTTCGTCCTTGGTCCTTTGTCTGCAGAGCCCAAGTCACGCGGTTGACATCCACGCCCGCTAATCCCGGTCACGCAGGTTATTCCTCACGCGGACGCCCATTCGACGCACCCGGCGTGGGGAGCTGACCGGATACCCCCCTCGCCGGATTGACTCTCGGGCCGCCCGGCCCATAATGAGCTATGCCGGTAGTCGAACTGAGTTTCCCCGTCCGCGGGACGCCGCTTCCCGTCGATAATGGTTATATCGTGTACCGGGCTGTGGCGCGCGCCGTGCCGTGGGTGGCAGCGGAGGCCCAGGTGGGATTGGCGATTGTCCCGATTCAGGGCAACCCTCACCGCGGCTTTCTCGACCTGACGCCAGGTTCCCGCCTCACGTTCCGCGTTGGGGCCGAGGCTTTGCCGATGCTTGAGCCGCTGGCCGGTCAGTGTCTCGTGTTCGGCAGCGCGACGCTGATACTCGGCCAGCCGACCCGGTCCGAATTGAGACCGGCCGCGAGTCTCGTGAGCGCTTTCGTGGTCGTCGAGCAGTGCCGCTACAGCGATGAGGTGGAAGAGTGGCTGGCCGCTCAGTTCCGCGCCCTGGGCATCAGGGCGGTTCCGGCCCTGCGCCGGAAGCAGGTGAATGAGCACGCAGGCCCGTCCGACACCGGACGCCCCGCCTCAGGCTGCCCTTATGTGCGGCGCTTCCGGCAGATCGGCGAGACTGCGGTTGTCGGCTGGGAAGTGCTGGCGCGGGGGCTATCTCCGGAGGAGTCGCTGAGGCTGCAGGAGCTTGGGGTAGGGCCCGGCCGCCGCATGGGTTGCGGTGTGTTCGTGCCCGAGCGGGGCGCAGTCGGTCGTTCCGCGCCGAGGCGGCACAGCACCGGAGTCTGGTTTCCCGAGGATTGAAATCCCTGCCCGCCCGCGAACCATTTGCCCGCCGGCTGCGTCTTACATGTTGAGAGCACGGTAGTTCGGTATCACTTAACCGGCAATCTGTTAATGCCGAGATACTGAACTGATCGTGACTCTCTTTTGTTGAGGCCTGCCGCCCCGCCCATCAATCCATTTTAGATTCTGGATTGCAGATTTTAGATTGGCCGCGGCTGCGCCGCGAACCGACCAGCCATCCCATTGCAGATTCTCGATTGTAGATTCCAGATTGGCCGCGGCGAAGCGCGGGCTTGAAAAAGAGGGGCGGGCCAAGCGCCCGCCCCTGAGTGTAAGTTAGTCTCCCGTTACCGCCGTACGACGAGTTTCTGCGTGGAGAGGAGGTCGTCGGCTTTGAGACGGCAGTAGTAGACGCCGGCCGGAACCAGGCGTCCTTCGTCGTCGGTGCCGTCCCAGTTCAGCCGGTATTGTCCGGCGGCAGTGTTGCCGCGGCGGAGCTGGCGGACCAGCGCACCGGTCGCGTCATAGAGGGCCAGCGAGACGTCGGCCGGACGCGGGAGCGCAAAGGCAACGGCCACGTTCCGGCTGAGGACGCTCGGGCGCGGGAGTTCGAGCCGGAATCCGTTCGGCGCCGATTTCCCCTCGGCTATGCCCGCGACCTGCACGTCAACCTGGCGGCTCATCGTGTCGTTGGCAGGTACGGCGTCGCCGGCCATGGACAGCGAGCACCGGGCCATGTGGCTGCCGACGAGTTTGGGAACCCAGGTGGCGAAGGTGATTGGTATTCCCTGATGAGAGGGAATCGATACCTGCGAGACACGCGAGTAGCCATCGTCGGGAATGCGGAACGTCGCCATGACGGCCTCGGTCTGCGTGCCGTAGTTCCAGACCTGGATTTGAGGATGGACGACGAATCCCGAGTCGACCGTGTCGCCGGGCGAGATGATCCGGGTCACGCCCACGTCGTGGTATCTGGCCCAGGCCACCGCGGTGGTCAGGTCATTCTGATGGTTCTCGTCCCCGGTAAGAGCGGTCGAGCACCGGACCGCGGCGGTGCAGCGCGGAGGAACCACCCAGGGTAAGAAGGCAATCGTATCCGCCTGGCCGTGCGCGAGGTTCGTCACCTGCACCGTGTCCGCGTAGCCGGTGCTGATGGTGAGCCGGACCGGGAACGTGACGGCGTTCTGGCCGTTGTTCCGGACCTCGACTCGCGGCACGTAGGAGCTTTCCGGCTCGACGATCCCGGTCGGCGAGAATATCCAGTCGGCAGTAACGTCCTTGTTGGTCTCCCAGATTCGGTGGCCGGCGGCCAGCACTCTCCCGTCATCCCAGATGGTGAGAGGAGTAGATCCCGAGTTGAAGATTGTGCCCCAGTCAAGGTACTGAACCGAGGAGCTGGCAACGGCGCCGGAGTCGCCGTACCCGGTGGAATCCCACGCGATGAAGTAGATGGAGTCGGTCTGGCCGTTCTTGATGTACGATGAGCCGTCGGTGAGGTCGAATACCATGTTATTGGCCGGGAACGGATGGTCGGTCTTGGCGTTGCGCCACTTGCGGAACGTCTTCGTCCAGAGGGGATTCGTGCGGGTGCCGATGGTGTACTTGAGCCCCACCTTGTCGCGGGCCGGGTAGTTGATCTGAACGCGCGCAACCAGCTTCGGTACGTACCCGACCGTGTCGGTCAGGTAGCCGACCGCCCGTCCGCTGAGGAAGCTGTCCATAACCGCCTGGTAGGACATCCAGAAGTAGCCGGCCTGACCCCAGCCCGTGCCCCAGGAGTTGACCATCCTGAACGCGCCGGTCCCGTCGTGCGTCGGCAGCGTATCGTTGTAGCCGACAAACGTTATCATGTGTCCGCCCCGGTTCGTGCCCTCCCGGTCGGACGCGCAGTACATGTAGTTGTACGAGGCGATGTTGTCGAAGTTGCCCCAGACACCGATGGCGAGGGACGCGGTGCTGCCGTTGACGAGCAGTTGCTTTATCATGTTGATGCCGGTCGTGTCGTAGGTGTGGAACCATGCCCACGTCTTGGTGCGGAAAGGAAGTGCGTGCGAGTACGCCGACTCCGAGGGCCAACTGGTGCAGTCGCCGTCATTGTAGGGGCAGTCGACCAGGCTCGACACTCCCTGGTCGCAGATGAGCGGCAGGATGTTGTTGAAACCCGAGCCGTTGTCGCCGCCGCCGTTGACCTGGTTGTAGACGAAAGCCGGGCTGAACTGGTGATTCGGGT
>Ga0335071_10003049_pt1 | contig 17795 bp, 17 predicted proteins | sample Lox_Sample_15_FD_206724 | JGI IMG/M metagenome (GOLD analysis project Ga0335071, IMG submission 206724) | Soil microbial communities from Loxahatchee National Wildlife Refuge, Florida, United States - Lox_Sample_1.5 | ecosystem: Environmental > Terrestrial > Soil > Wetlands | place: USA... | reverse complement strand
TTCTTCATCTCCAACTCCCGAAGCGAGGTTGACCATGCGACGATTCTCGACGATCCTTTTCTTCCTGGCGGCCGGGGCGGCCGCCGCCGCCGAGCCGCCGGCGCCGGCCGGCACGGTTTCCCTGACGCTCACGGACGCGATCCGGCGCGCGCTCCAGAAGAACACGAGCCTCGCGATCGAGCGGCTCAACGTCGACCAGGCCACGTCGGCGGTCGTGCGGGCCGAAGGGTCTTACGACCTCGCGTGGAACCTCGACGTGTCGTGGCGCCAGAACACCGACCCCATCAACTCGGTCTTCTCGGGGGCCCCTCCGGGCGAGCTCGCGCCCGAGAACGAGCGCTACGGCGCGTCGACGTCCTTCCAGCAGCTGCTCCCGACGGGCGGCTCGGTGTCGCTCTTCACGGGGTGGCATCACACGACGACCGACGGCATCTACACGATCCTGTCGCCGGCCTACGAGACGGATGCGGGGATCTCGCTGACGCAGCCGCTCCTGCGGAATCTTTCGATCGACCCCGTCCGCGAGGCGATCCGCGTCGCCAAGGCTGACCTCTCCGAGTCGGAAGCGCACCTGAAGACGGTCGTCGCGGACACGGTCACGCAGGTGGACGCGGCGTACTGGAACCTGGTCGCGGCCCGGCGGGACGTCGTCTCGATCGAGAGCTCGGTCGTGCTGGCCGACCGGCAGCTCGCCGAGACGCGGGTCCGGATCGAGGCCGGGGTCCTCGGCGAGACGGACATCGCCGAGCCGACGGCGGAGCTCGAGCGGCGCAAGGGCAATCTCGCGCTGGCGCGGCAGCGGTCGGCGTTTGCCGAAAACACGCTCAAGCAGCTGATTCTCGGCGACCCGACGGATTCGTGGTGGGCGGCCCGGCTCGAGCCGTCCGACGACCCGACCTCGGGCGCCGGCGTCCCGCCGCTCGAGCAGGCCCTGTCGGACGCTCGGCAGAATCGCCCCGAGATCGTCGAGGCCCAGTCGCGCCGGACGCGCACGGAAGTCCGCGTCGACGCGGCCAGCAGCGCTTTGCTGCCGCAGCTGAACCTCGTCGCCAACTACGCGCGGCGCGGATTGGCCGGCTCGATCAACCCGAACGCGGTCGGCATCGACGGCCAGCCGGTGACCTCGATCCCGCCGGCGGTGGACGGCTCGACCGGCCGGTCCTACGGGACGATCGGGGAGAACTACTTCCCCGACGCGTCGGTCGGGCTGTCGCTCTCGCTGCCGATCGGCAATCGCAGCGCCAGGGCGAACCTCGCGATCGCGAAGGCGGCGCTTTCGCAGGCCTCGACGGCGGTGACGGCGACGGAGCAGCAGGTCGAGGCGGAGGTCCGCAACGCGGTCTTCGGCGTCGACTCGGCGCTGCAGCGGATCGAGGCGACGAAGGCCGCGCGATCCGCGGCCGAAACGCAGCTCTACGCCGAGCAGGAGAAGTTCTCGGTGGGGCTCTCGACGAATTTTCTCGTGCTCACCCGGCAGAACGACCTGACCTCCGCGCGCGTCGCCGAAACGTCGGCCCTGACGGACTATCGCAAGGCCGAGACCGAGCTCGCGCGGGCGACGGGGACCCTCCTGCAGGAGCGGCGCATCCAGTTCGACGCTCCGTCGCAATGACCTCTCGCCCCCGGCGGGGGAGAGGGCGGGTGAAGGGGGAATCCCGCACCCCCTTTCGGGCGTATGTCAGCGCGGGGGAACACCGGTGATTTCGAGACGTCTTCGGTCCGGAGAAAAGGCGGCGCGGGTCGCCGCGGGCGCGGCCCTCGCGGCCGCCGGCGCGGCGGCGATCGGCCTCGGCCGCTCGACCGGCTGGCTGGCCGCGTTCGGCGCGGGCCCGGCCGGCGATCGCCGGGAGCGCATCCTCCGGTCGCCGCAGTTCGACGGGAAACGGTTCCGCAACCCGATTCCGACGCACACGATCCGGGGCCACGACGTGCTCGAGACGCTCCGGCTGCAGCTGACGGCCGGACCGGAGCGCTATCCCGCGCGCGCGATTCCGGTTGTCCCGCGGTCGGCCGCCGACTTCGCGGCGCCTCCGGCCTCGGGCTTGAGGCTGACGTGGCTCGGCCACGCGTCGGCGCTCGTCGAGATCGACGGCCGCCGGCTTCTCGTCGACCCGGTCTGGAGCGAGCGCGTGTCGCCGTCTTCCGCGGTCGGTCCGCGCCGGTTCTTCGCGCCGCCGCTGGCGCTCGACGGGCTCCCCGAGCTCGACGCGGTCCTCGTGTCGCACGACCACTACGATCACCTCGACATGCAGACCGTGCAGGCGCTCGCGCGCCGCCCGGCCGCATTCGTCGTGCCTCTCGGGGTCGGCGCGCATCTCGAACGGTGGGGCGTCGCTCCCGGAAGGATTCGCGAGCTCGACTGGAACGAGTCCGCCCGGTTCGGCGACGTCGCGGTGACGGCGACGCCGGCGCGGCATTTCTCGGGCCGCGGCCTGACGGATCGCGATCGGACGCTCTGGTCCTCGTTCGTCATCGCGGGGCCGCGGCACCGCGTCTTCTACAGCGGCGACTCGGGGGACTTCGACGGGTTCCGCCGGGTCGGCCGGGAGCACGGACCCTTCGACGCGTCGCTCATGAGCGTCGGGGCGTACGGGCCGACCTGGCCGGACGTGCACATGCTCCCCGAGGACCTCGTGCGCGCCCACACGGAGCTCCAGGCGGACCTGTTCCTTCCGGTCCACTGGGCGACTTTCAACCTGGCCTTCCACGCCTGGAACGAACCGGTCGAGCGCGCCTCGGCCGAGGCCCGTGTCCGCGGCGTGCGGATCGCGGTCCCGCGCCCCGGAGAATCGCTCGAGCCCTCCGCGGCCGCGGCCGCGGCGGCCGCCGACTGGTGGCGGACCCTGTGACGAGCGCTCGGGCAGGAGACGAATGCCGATGCTGACGCGGCGTCCCGCCGGCGAGCGCGGGCACTTCGACCACGGCTGGCTCGACACGCGGCACACGTTTTCCTTCGGCGACTACCACGACGAGCGGCACATGGGGTTTCGCGCGCTGCGCGTCATCAACGAGGACCGCGTGCGCCCCGCCCAGGGCTTCGGCACGCACGGGCATCGCGACATGGAGATCGTGACGTACGTGCTCGAGGGAGGGCTCGCACACCGCGACAGCCTCGGCAACGGCTCGGTGATTTCTCCCGGCGACGTCCAGTACATGAGCGCCGGCACGGGCGTGCGCCACAGCGAGTTCAACGCCTCGGAGACCGATCCCGTGCACTTCTACCAGATCTGGATCGTGCCGAACGTCGGCGGGGCCGAGCCGCGCTACGCGCAGAAACGCTTCGACGAGGCGTCGAAGACGGGCACGCTCCGGCTGGTCGCGTCGGGCTCGGGCGCCGACGGCTCGATCGCCATCCGCCAGGACGTCAACCTCTACGCGTCGGTCCTCCGGCCGGGCGAGCAGGTGTCGCTCGCGCTGCCGGCCGGGCGGCATCTCTGGGTCCAGGCCCTCGAGGGATCGCTGACGGTCAACGGCCGCGGTCTCTCGGCGGGCGATGGGCTCGCCGCGTCGCAGGAGACGGCCTTCGCGCTGGCCGCCGGAGATCAGGGAGCGGAGCTGCTCGCCTTCGACCTGGCGTAGAGCCCGGGCGCGCACTCCAGGCGCGTCTGCTGCTCGAGGCTGTCGTCGTTCAACTCGATCCCGGTGACGGGGTGGATCTCCCACGCGGTCGCCCGGGTGATCGACGCGCCGGCGAGCGGCGCGGTGTTGACGGCGATGGGCGCGGCCTCGAAGTTCCAGAGGAGCCAGCCGCGGATCGTCACGTACTGCTGGACGAACTTGGCGCGGATCGCGCGCGTCGACCAGTCGATGCGGTTGCTGGCCATCAGCCGGCGCCACTGCGGCGTGATCACGGCGATCAGGCGATGCGAGGCGTCCGAGACGCCGGCGCCCGGCGAAAGGTCGAGGATGGTGTCGTGGTCCGCGGGGTCGGCCGAGTGGCAGTTGGCGCTCGTCATGCCGCCGTCGTGGACGTCGACGACGAACGCGGTGATCTCGACGGCCGTGTCGTTGGACCAGCGCTGGCTGTCGTCGCCCGGCGCGATCAGGGCGGTGATGTCGGCGGTGTCGTCGTAGTCGTCGTCCGAGGGCTCCTCTGTCCGCGCGCGGAGCTCGTTCAACTTCCGGACCTTCTCCTTCTTGGCGTCTCCCTGGGGCGGACAGCCGCCGGAGCTCTGCGCGAACAGGCAGGCCGCGCCGAGCCCGAGAAGCGCCGCGGCGCCGAGGGTTCGCAGCAGGGAGCGCATGAGAGAGAGGAGCCTAGCAGAAGCGGCCGGGGCCTGTGTCAAGCTCGGCGCCGATGACGGGCCCGCCGCCGATGGAACCCCTCGGGCGCTGGCGCGTTCTCGCGCTCGTCGCGGCGGCCGAGCTGATGGGGATGTCGCTCTGGTTCTCGGCCTCCGCCGTCGCGCCGGCGCTGAAAGCGGAGTGGCGCCTGGGGGACGCGGCGGCCGGCTGGCTGACCCTCGCGGTCCAGCTCGGCTTCGTGGCGGGAACGCTGACGAGCGCGTTCGGCAACCTGCCCGACGTGTTCGCGACGCAGCGGCTCTTTGCGGTCTCCGCGCTGTTCGGGGCGCTCGCCAACGCGGGCGTCGCGGTCGTTGCGCAGGGCGCCGTGTCGGCGGTGACGCTGCGCTTTCTGACGGGTTTCTTCCTCGCCGGCGTCTACCCGCCGGGGATGAAGATCATGGCGGGCTGGTTCCGGAAGGGCCGCGGGCTCTCCCTCGGCGTCCTCGTCGGCGCGCTCACGGTGGGGAAGGCGTTTCCGTATCTCGTCAACGCCGTGGGCGGCACGAGCTGGCGCGCGAGCGTGCTGGCCGTGTCGGCTCTCGCCGCCGCCGGCGGCGCCATCGTGCTCCTCTTCGTGCCCGACGGCCCGTTCGCGGCGCCGGCGGCGCGCTTCGACCCCTCGCAGATCGGCCGCGTCTTCCGGAATCGCGGCGTCCGCCTGGCGGACTTCGGGTACTTCGGCCACATGTGGGAGCTCTACGCGATGTGGACGTGGATCCCGGTCTTCCTGCGGGCGAGCCTGGCGCTGCGCGGCGAGCCGTCGAGGCTGGCCGAAGCGGCGTCGTTCCTCGTGATCGGCAGCGGCGCCGCCGGCTGCGTGGCGGGCGGCTTTCTCGGAGACCGCGTGGGCCGGACGGCGGTGACGTCGTGGGCCATGGCGATCTCGGGTGCCTGCTGCCTCGGGATCGGGTTTCTCCTCGGGGCGCCTCCCGCGCTTGTGCTCGCCGTGTGCGCGGTGTGGGGCGCGTCGGTCGTCGCGGACTCCGCGCAGTTCTCGGCGTGCGTGACCGAGCTTTCGGATCCGCGTTACATGGGGACCGCGCTGACGATCCAGACGTGCCTCGGATTCCTCCTGACGATGGCGTCGATCGCGCTCGTCGGCGTCGTCGAGCGGACGGTCGGCTGGAGCTGGGCGTTCGCCCTGCTCGCGCCGGGGCCGTTTCTCGGCGTCGTCGCGATGCAGCGGTTGCGCCGCCTCCCGGAGGCCGCGCAGATCGCGCACGGCCTCCGGTAGCGCTCGCGAGGGTCTAGAAGAACGTGTTCACGAGAAACGCCGCCATCTGCCCGCGGTTGACCGGGTTGTCCGGGCAATAGAGCAGGGGCGAAGCGCTGCAGCCGCCGGCGATGCCCTGGTCGTAGAGGTCGTCGATGAAGTCCGCGGCGAAGGCGCCGGCGGGGACGTCGCCGAAGATCGGCGTCCACGGCGGCGGAACGTAACTCGAGCCATATTTCGTCTTCAGCAGGAACACCGCCATCTGGGCGCGTGTGACGGAAGCGTCGGGGCAGTAGTCGCCGTTGCCGCAGCCGGCGGTGACGCCCTCGTTCGCGAGCTGCTCGATCCAGTCGGCGTAGAGGCTCGGGCACGGGACGTCGGCGAACAGGCCGGCGCAGGGCGGCGGCGTGTAGCCGCCTCCGTGCTCCGACCGGAGCAGGAAGACCGCCATTTGCGCCCGCGTGACGAGCGAAGCGGGACAGTAGTTGGCGCCGCCGCAGCCGGCGGTGACACCGGCGGTGGCGATCGTGTTGACGTCCGCATAGAAGATGTTCGACGGTGGGACGTCGGCGAATTCGACGACCAGGGGAGGCGCGTCGACGAGCGCGAGCCCGCAGGAATCGGTGATGGCCACCCGATAAACGCCCGCCGTGTCCGGGAAAGTCACGTCGTTGATGTGCAGCAGCGGCGTCGTGACGCCGGCGTACTTCGCTCCATCGGCCAGGGGCAGCCCGTTGAGGAGCCACTGATACGCGAGCGGGCCGAAGCCGGAGGCGAGGACGCCGATCGACTGGGCGTCGTGAACGAGCGTCGGCGCCGGCGGGACGATCGTTCCCGACACCGCGGCGTTGGGAAGGACGGCGAGGGCGCTCGGCGCGAAGCTGGTCCCGACGACGAGATCCGGAAGGGCGCCGCCGAGCGCGCCGGCGGCGATCACGACGGGCGCCGGCGCCATCGGGTAAAGCTCCGGCGCCCGGAAAGTGCCGTCGCCGTTGCCCAGAACGACCGAGACGCCGGAGGATCCCGCGTTGACGGTCGCGAAATCGGCTCTGCCGTCGCCGTCGAAATCGCCGGCGACGATCGCGTAGGGGATGGCCCCCACGCCGATGAGAGTCGGATTGGGTGCCCCGGTGAGGAGAGCGACCGTGGCCGCTCCTCCGTCGGCGACGATGAGCTGCGTGTTCGAGCCGGTGAAGGCGCCGGCGGCCACGGAAATCGGCTGGCTCCCCGCGCTGACCTGAATCGGGTTCAGAAAGTCGACGCGCGTGCCCGGATAGATCGAGACCGTGTCGGAAGACACGCCGTTGCTCGTGACGACGTCCACCCGGCCGTCGCCGGTGGCGTCGACGGCCAGAAGGCTGCTCGCCTGATAGAGCAGCGCCGCCGTCGGTCCGGCCGTGAAGGTTCCGTCGCCGGCTCCCAGGAATACCGCGATGGATCCGGTCGGGTAGGGGTTCTGCCACTCGACAGCGATGACGTCGCTGATGCCGTCTCCGTTGAAATCCGCCACGGTGATGTAGGTCATCGGGACCCCTGGAGCGTAGGTCACCGGCGGCGCGAACGTGCCGTCGCCCCGTCCGACGAGCACCGAGAAGCCGTTGTAGTAGTCGCTGACGACGAGGTCGCCGTGGGACCCGGAAACGAACCGGCCCGCCGCCATGGAGGCCGGATTGCCGGGCAGCGGCGTCGACCCGACGGTCGGCCAGCGGCCAGCGTCGTCGCGCGCGATCACCGCAACGGAGGCGCCGTTGTCGAAGACGAGAGCGGCGATCTCCTGGCGCGGGGAGTCGAGGAAATTGGCGACCGCGATCGCCCCGACGCTTCCGTTGAGCGGAACCCGATTCGTCGCTTCGAGGCTGCCCGACCCGAGGGAGAAGAGGACCGCGACGGTGGCGGCGCCGTCGTTGGAGGTCGCCAGGTCGGCGAGGCCGTCTCCGTCGAAGTCGCCCGCCGCCAGGGCGAAGGAACCGGGGCCGACGAGATACGATCCGCCGTCGTCGAAGGCGCCGTTGAGCTCCTGGTGCAGGGCGGCGACGTTTCCGGCCGAGGGCGCGCCCGACGAGCTCATGGCCGCGATGTCGGGCAGGCCGTCTCCGTCGAGGTCCGCGACGGCGATCGCATTCGCGGCGAACCCGATCGGCGATTCGATGGCGGCCTGGAACGTGCCGTCGCCGTTTCCGCGCGCGATCGCGATGTTCAAGTCGGCGGCGAGGACGAGGTCCTGGGTTCCGTTTTCTCGCAGGTCCGCGGCGGCAATGGGTCCGAGGGCGCCGCCGACTTTCAGCGAGGCGCCGAGGTTGAACCGCCCGTTTCCGAGGCCGCGGTAGATCGACACGGCGCCGTCGCTCTGCGACGCCGCGACATCGGGGAAGTCATCCCCGTCGAAATCGGCCGCCGCGATGAATTGAGCGCCGGTCGCCAGGGTCGTGACGATGGGTTGTCCGAAAGTGCCGTTCCCGGCGCCGAGGAGAACGTCGAGCTGAGAGCCGTACTGTCCGGTCACGGCGAGATCCAGCGACCCGTCGTCGTTGAAGTCCGCGGCGACGAGGTTGGCGACGCTGTAGGTGATCGAGATGGGGCTCCCGGCCGTAAACGTGCCGTCGCCGTTTCCGAGCAGGATCCCGACGCTGAAGTAGTCCAGGATCACGGCAAGATCGAGATTGTTCCCCGCGTCGAACGAACCCGCGACCAGCTCGCGCGGTTCGGAGCCGAGCTCCGTGTGAATCGGGGGCAGGAAGCCGCCGCTGCCGTCCCCGAGAAGAACCGAGACGCCCGAAGCGTCGCCGATCGCGAGATCGAGGTGACCGTCGTGATTGAAGTCTCCGGAAACGAGCGCCTGAGGCGCGGGACCCGTCGGAAAGCGCCGCGCCCTCAGGAACGTCGTCGGGCTGCACGTCGCGGCGTGCATCGCCGGAACCGCCAGAAAAAGGACGATGGCTGCCTGAAGCCGTCGCTTCATCGCGCACCTCTCTTGTCGAAGCTGCTCAGTCGTCGACCAGCCTAAACCTTCCGTCAGGTTCCGTGCAATCGCCGTGAACGACCTTGACGCCGGCCGGGCGGGATTGGAAACTGCGCCGGCAGGCGAGGTCCCGCGATGTTTCTCGGACACTTCGGACTCGGTTTCGCCGGCAAGAAGGCGGCCCCGGCGCTGTCGCTCGGCACGCTGTTTCTCGCGGTCCAGTGGGCGGATCTGCTCTTCTTCGTGCTGGTGCTGGCGGGAATCGAGCATTTTCGGGTCGCTCCGGGCGCGACCGCCGTGACCCCGCTCGACTTCTTCGATTATCCGTGGAGCCACGGCCTCGCCGCGCTGCTCGTCTGGGGCCTGCTCTTCGGTCTGGGGCTGCGCTTTTTCGGCCGGCCGGCGGTCGCCGCCGTCGTCTTCGGCGTCGGCGTGGTGAGCCACTGGTTCCTGGATGCGCTGGTCCACCGCCCGGACATGCCGGTGCTCTTCGCGGGTCCGCGCGTCGGCCTCGGGCTCTGGAACTCCGTGCCGGCGACGGTCGTCGCCGAGGCGCTCGTCTTCGGCGGCGGCCTGGCCGTCTACCTGAAGACGACGCGCGCGCGCGACCGGAGCGGAACCTGGGCGCTCTGGGGCCTCGTCGTCTTCCTCGCCGCGGCCTGGGCCGCGAGCGTGGCGGGTCCGCCGCCGCCGAACGAAGGCGTCGTCGCCGCTTCGGGCGTCGGACTGTGGCTGCTCGTTCCGTGGGGCTACTGGATCGACCGGCATCGGGCTATCGTGAGCGCCGCATGAAGCTGACGGTCGAAGTTCCCTACGGCGACGTCGACGCGATGGGCCACCTCAACAACGTCGCCTACCTCCGCTACCTCGAGTGGGCCCGCCAGAAGTACTGGCTCGCGATGCGCGGGACGGACGACTTCTGGAAGATCGACTTCGTCGTCGCGCGGGCCGAGATCGACTACCGCTCCTCGTCGCACATGGGCGAGCTCCTCGAGGTCGAGATCCGCGTGACCCGGCTCGGCGCGTCGTCGTTCGACTTCGGCTACCGTGTGACGGGCGCCGACGGCCGCCTCGTGGCGGAGGCGAAGACGGTCCAGGTCTGCTACGACTGGGACACGCGAGCGCCGAAGCCGCTGTCCGACGAGAGGCGGCGCGAGATCGAGCGCTTCGAGTCGGGCGGCGGGCGGTAGACTCGGCCCCGCCGGCGAGGAGGCTTCGCGATGCACGCTCTATTCTCCGTTCTGCTCGCCCTCGCGCCCGCGAGCGCGTCGCCCGCCGCGGCGCCGGGCGACGTCCGGGCGAAAGTCGACGCGGTGTTCCGCGAGTACGACCGGACGGATTCGCCGGGCTGCGCGCTCGGCGTCTACCGCGACGGCCGGATCCTCTACGAGCGCGGGTACGGGATGGCGAATCTCGAGCTCGGCGCGGCGAACTCGCCGGAGTCGGTCTTCGACATCGGCTCGACGTCCAAGCAGTTCACCGCCTTCGCGATCCACCTGCTCGCCCGGGAGGGGAAGCTCTCGCTCGACGACGACATCCGACGGTGGATTCCGGAGGTTCCGAGCTACGGGAAGCCCGTCACGATCCGCCACCTGCTGCACCACACGAGCGGCCTGCGGGACTACATCGAGGTCATGTACCTCCAGGGGGTCCAGGAGGAGGACCTGACGACCGACGACGATGCCCTCGCGGCCATCGCCCGGCAGAAGGCGCCGAACTTCAAGTCCGGCGACGAGTACCTCTACTCGAACACCGGATACTTCCTGCTGTCGCTGGTCGTCAAGCGCGTCACGGGGCAGTCGCTGCGCGACTTCGCGGCGGCGCGGATCTTCGAACCGCTCGGGATGCACCACACGCAGTTCAACGAGTCGCACACGCGCCTGATCGCCAACCGCGCCACGGGCTACGCGACGCGGGCGGCCGGCGGTTTCGGCATCGCGATGGGGGACTGGGAGCAGAACGGCGACGGCGGAGTCCAGACGACCGTCGAAGACCTTCAGCTCTGGGATCAGAACTTCTACGACCCGAAGGTCGGCGACCGGCGGCTCCTCGACGACATGCTGACGGTCGGCGTCCTGAACAGCGGCAGGAAGCTGACGTACGCCTCGGCCCTGGTGGTCGACGACTACAGGGGTCTGCCCACGGTCAGCCACGGCGGGGCCTGGGTCGGCTACCGGGCGCAGCTGCTGCGCTTCCCGAAGCAGCACTTCTCCGTGGCGTGCCTCTGCAACTTCGCCGACGCGAATCCGACCCGCCTCGCCCACGGGGTGGCCGAGGTCTACCTCGGAGCGCTGATGAAGGCGGAGGCGCCCAGGCCGGCGCCGGCGTCGAAGAAGCCCGCCGGCAAGGCGGCGGTCTCGGCGGCGGAACTGACGCGCCTGGCCGGGGCCTATCGGGATCCGGAGTCGGGCCAGCTCATCACGCTGTCGGCGGAGAGCGGGAAGCTGACGGGGCAGCGCGGGCGCCGGCCCTTCGTGCTCGTTCCCGCCGGCGCGGGGCGCTTCCGCGCCGAAGGCCTGCCGGGCCGATCGGCCGAGGTCGAGGTCCGGACGGCGGCCGGCGGCGGACAGCCGTCGCTCGTCGTGACGACGACCGACGAGGACGACGACGTCGACACGGCGACGTACGAGCCCGTCGATCTCTGGAAACCGACGGCGGCGGATCTCGGCGCTTTCGCCGGCCGCTACGAGAGCGAGGAGATCGACACGACCTGGCGGCTCGTCTTCGCCGACGGGCAGCTCGCCATCAAGCACCGCGGCGTGACGGCCGATCCGCTCCGGCCGACCACGAAGGACGTCTTCACCGCGGGGGGACTGCGGCTGGCGTTCCACCGGGACGCCGCCGGCAACGTGACGGGGTTCTCGCTCGACGAGGGACGGGTCCGCGGCCTCGCGTTTCGGCGCGTTTAGGCTCCTTTTCGCTTGCGCCGGGTCTGTGACGGGGATCACAATCCGCTTCAGAGGGACTCCCGGCGGGGTGGTTCTGGCGCCCCGTCTCGATGGCGATGGCGGAGAGACGCAGCTTCGCTCGGAAGAAGCGCAGGTTTCTCGTCGAGTTCAACCTGCAGGGCTCGAGCTGCACCGGGTTCACCTACGACGTTTCGCCGAGCGGGATCTTCGTGCGCTCCCTTCGACTGCCCAAGCCCGGCTCCTTCCTGACCGCGAACCTTCACCTGGCGATGGGGAAGCGCATCGCGGTGCGCGGGCGGGTGATCCGCTCGTTCCGGGTGCCCGCGGAGCTCGCCCGTGTCGTGCCGAGCGGATTTTCGATGGCGCTCTCGGATACGCCCGAGGACTACTTCCAGTTCTTCGCGACGCTCTAGCCGGCGGCGCTCAAACGCCGAACTCGCGGCGGACGATCTCGTCGATCGTCGGCGCGTGCCGGTCGCGGCTTTCGAGAAGGATGGCGTCGCCGGCGCCGACCTCGCCTTCTTCGAGCACGCGCAGGTAGAAGCCCGTTCGCCGGCTCTCGAGGAATCGGACGCCGAAGTCGGGCAGCCCCATCCGAAGCGACAGCTTGTAGCAGGGAGACCGCGGCTGCGTCACCTGGAGGCGCGCGGTGCCGACGCGGTAGACGTCGTCGATGCGGACTTCGGTCTCCGGGAGGCCCTCGACCGTCAGGTTCTCGCCGAAGGTTCCGTCGTCGAGGTCGCGCGCGAGCGCGGCGCGCCAGTGCGCGTACGCGGAAAGGTCGTAGGCATACACCGCCTTGTCGGGTCCGCCGTGAACCAGGAGGTCCGCCTGGCTGTCGCCCTCGACGTTCGTGCGCCCGATCCGGACGCGCGAGGCAACCGGCTCCTTGAAGATGCCGGTCGTGACATGGTGGCCGGCGAGCTCGATCACGCGAGGCCGGCCGACGTTGACCGAGATGAGCCTGGGGACCACGCGGGGCTCTTTCATCGTAACCTTCGTAATTTTATATTAAAAGTTACAGACCGGGTTGACTGAAGATTTATAAATTACTATAAAGTTATTTACTTATGGGACGTGCCGCCAGAGTCACGCGTTCCGACGTTCTCTCGGCCGCGCGCGAGACCTTCGTCGAGCGCGGCTACGAGGGCGCCCGGCTCTCGGACATCGCCGCGCGCCTCGGGGTTTCGGCCGCGGCGCTGCTGCGCCACGCGCCGACCAAGCGCGATCTCTTCGTCGCGTGCATGGGCGAGACCGAGCCCGAGACGCTGCCGCTCGCGTTTCTCGAGACGTGCAACGGGACCGAGGATCCCCGTCCCGTCCTGCGACGCGTGGCGGAGACCCTCGTCCCGTTCCTCGAGTCCAGGATGCGGCAGGTCGTCGCCCGCTGGGTCTACTTCAAGACGGTGCCGGGCGTGGGGCGCCTGCCGCTGCCGTTCGACCCGGCGGCGCGGCCCACGCCGCCGCAGCGCAACCTCCGCTGTCTCGAGGACTACTTCGAGCGCGCCGTCCGGAGAGGCCGCCTGCGGCTCGACGATCCGCGCGCGGCGGCGCTGGCCTTCCTGGCGACGCTGCATTCGTACGTCTTCCTGCAGCACGTGATGGAGATTCTGGAGGACCCGATGCCGCTCGACCGATACCTCGACACCGTTCTCGACATCTGGGCCGACGGCGCGGCTCGAAAGGGGAAGAGGAACTGATGCGCGCCCGTGCTTTCTTCGTGCTGGCGGCGGCGGCGGCTCTCGCGGCAGCGGCGCTGACGGCCTGCCGCGGGAACGACGATGGAGTCATCCATCTCCAGGGCCGCCTCGAAGCGCCTCTCGTCGACCTCGGCCCGAAGGTGGCCGGGCGCGTGCTCGAGGTTCGGGTGCGCGAGGGAGACCGCGTCAAGGCCGGCGACGTCCTCGTGCGCCTCGATCTCGGGGAGACGGCCATCGCCGTCGACCGGGATCGCGAGGGTCTGCGCGCGGCCGAGGCGAAATACCAGGACATGGCGGAGGGGAGCCGGCCGCCGGAGATCCAGGCCGCGCAGGCCGACGTCGCCGACAAAGTCGCGGCCGTCGACCTCGCGCATCGGGAACTCGAGCGACAGCAGACGCTCCTCGAGAAGAAGATCGGGACGCGCCAGGACTACGACGTCGCGAAGACCGCCCTCGACCGCGCGAACGCCGCGTTGAAGGCGAGTCAGGAGCGCCTGCGCCTGGCCCTCGAAGGGTTCCGAAAGTTCCAGACCGACCAGGCGCGGTTCGACCGCGACCGCGCGAAGAGCGTGCTCGCGCAATCCGAAACCCTGGCGCGCGAATCGGAGCTGCGCGCGCCCGCCGACGCCGTGGTGCTCCACCGGATCGCCGAGCCGGGCCTGCTGCTCGGCGCGGGCCAGCCGGCCCTGACGCTCGCGTTCGCCGACCGCCTCTACGTGCGCACGTTCATTCCCGAGCCCAAGCTCGGCAAGGTGCGGATCGGGATGTCCGCGACGGTCACCGTCGACGCCTTTCCGGGGCGCGCCTTCCCGGCCCACGTCACCGAGATCTCGCCCGATCCGGAGTTCACGCCCAAGCCCGTCGAGACGCGCGCCGAGCGGGTCAACCTCGTCTACGCGGCGAAGATCGACCTCGACCGCGGCTGGAAGGAGCCGCTCGTGCCGGGCCAGCCGGCGGACGTCGCCGTTCCCCCGCAAGCGGCCGCGCCGTGATCCGGGCCCGGGCGCTCGCCAGGACTTTCGGCGCCACGCAGGCGCTGAAAGGGATCGACCTGGAGATCGGCGAAGGCGAGATGTTCGCGCTGATCGGCCCGGACGGCGCGGGGAAGACGACGTTCTTCCGCATCGTCGCGGGCCTGCTCGCGCCGACCTCCGGCAGCCTCGAGCGGGATCCATCGGCGACGTTCGGGTTCGTTCCTCAGCGCTTCGCCATGTACGAGGATCTCTCGATCGACGAGAACCTGGCCCTGCGTGCGCGGCTCTACGACGTGCCGCGCGACGAGGCGGATCGCCGCGCCGCGGACCTGCTCGCGCGGGTCGGTCTCGACCGCTTCGGCAGGCGGCTGGCGGGAGCGTTGTCGGGCGGCATGAAGCAGAAGCTCGCCCTCGTGGCGGCGCTCCTGACGCGGCCGCGCCTGCTGCTTCTCGACGAGCCGACGACGGGCGTCGATCCCGTGTCGCGCCGCGAGTTCTGGGGGCTCTTGAACGAGCTGCATCACCAGGGCCTCACGATCCTCGTCTCGACGCCGTACATGGACGAGGCGGAATACGCGTCGCGGATCGGTTTTCTCGACGAAGGGCGTCTCTCGGCGCTCGGCACGCGCGACGAGATTCTGGCGGCGTACCCGCGGCCGCTGCTGCTCGTCCATTCGTCGGACCGCGTCCACGTGCGGGAGCGTCTGGCGAAGGTCGCGGCGGTCGACGACGTGTCGCTCTTCGGCACGCAGCTCCACGTCCGGGGCGCGGCGGGCGCGGGACCGGAGATCCTGGACGCCGTGCGGGGCGCGCTTTCGGGACTCGTCGAGCCGTCGGCCGTCGAGCGCCTCGAGCCCTCGCTCGAGGACGTCTTCGTGCTGAAGAGCGAGGAAGGCCAGGCCGCGTGAGCGCCGGGACGACGGCGGGCGCGACGATCCAGGCGCACGACCTGACGCGGCGCTTCGGCGCCTTCACGGCGGTCAACCGCGTGAACTTCGTCGTCCCGCCGGGCAAGGTCTTCGGATTTCTCGGGCCGAACGGTTCGGGGAAGTCGACGACCATTCGCATGCTGATCGGCCTGCTCGAGCCGACCTCCGGCTCGGTGACGGGCTTCGGCGGTCTCGACGTCGCGCGCGACACCGAAGCGTGGAAGAAGCGGCTCGGCTACATGAGCCAGAAGTTTTCCCTTTACGTCGACCTGAGCGTCGAGGAGAACCTGCGCTTCTTCGGCTCGCTCTACGGGCTCGAGCCCGGGCGGCTCTCCGAGCGGATCCGCGACCTCTCCGGGAGGCTCGAGTTCGGCGACCTTCTGCCGGCCATGACCGGAGGGCTCTCCACGGGTCAGCGCCAGCGCGTTGCCCTGGCGGCGGCGCTCCTCCACGAGCCCGAGCTGCTCTTTCTCGACGAGCCGACGGGGGGCGTCGACCCGAAGGGCCGCCGGCTCTTCTGGGACCTGATCTACGAGCTCGCGGCCGACCGGCACATGACGGTGCTCGTGACCACGCACTACATGGACGAGGCCGAGCAGTGCGACCGTCTCGCCTTCATCCTGAACGGCGGCATCATCGCCGAGGGGCCGCCCCACGACCTGAAAGACGGCCTGCGCGGCCGCATCTTCGAGGTGCCCGCGCCGCCGGGTGCGGACCCCTTCGAGGAGCTCTCGCGCGTCCAGAACGCGCCGCCGCTCGAGGACGCCTACCTCTTCGGGCGGCGGCTGCGCGTGGTCGCGCGGCCGGGCGAGGACGCCGCGGCGCGCCGCCTCGTCGAGCCGCTCGGGCCGCCGCAAATCGCCGAGCCTTCGCTCGAAGACGTGTTCGTCTCGCTCGCCCGCCGGGTTCCGGCCGAAACGGAGAAGGTCGCCGTATGAAACGCCTGCTCGCCCTGACGTGGAAGGAGTTCCTGCAGCTCAAGCGCGACCCGATCACGCTGCGCCTGATCGTGTTCGTGCCCGTGATGCAGACGATGATGTTCGGGTACGCGATCAACTACGACGTCAAGCACCTGAAGATGGTCGTCTACGACGAGAGCAAGTCGGTCGAGAGCCGCGATCTCGTCTCGAAAATGGTCGCCACCCAGTACTTCGACGTCGTCGGGCAGGTCAGGTCGCTCGACGCCCTCGGCGAAGAGATCGACGCCGCCCGCGCGTCGGTCGGCCTCGTGATCGACCGCAACTTCGGAAAAGACTTTCACCGCGGCGCGCCGGCGCAGGCGTTCCTGATCGTCAACGCGTCCGACACCACGACGGCGACGCAGGCCATGGCGATCGCCTCGGGGATCGCGAGCGGCCTCTCGGTGCAGGCCCTCGTCCAGCGCGCCGGGTGGAAGTGGCAGGAGCTGCCGCTCGACCTGCGTGTGCGGCCCTGGTACAACCCGGATCTGCGGACCGCGACCTTCGTCATCCCGGGCTTGATCGCGATCATCCTGACCTTCACGCTGATCCAGTTCACGGCGAGCGCGATCGTGCGCGAGCGCGAGCGCGGCACGCTCGAGCAGCTCCAGGTCACGCCCGCCACGCGGACCGAGATCATCCTCGGAAAGATCATGCCGTTCATGCTGATCGGCCTCGTTCAGCTGACGATGACGATTCTCCTGATGCGCTTTCTCTTCCACATTCCGATCCGCGGCTCGGTGCTCGAGCTCTACGGCGTCGGGCTGATCTTCATCACCGCGGTGCTCGGTCTCGGCATGCTGATCTCGACGGTGGCCGCGACCCAGATGCAGGCCATGCAGATGTCGGCGTTCTTCCTGCTGCCGTTCGTGTTCCTGTCGGGCTACGTCTTCCCGATCGACGGCATGCCGAAGATTTTCCAGTACATCTCGCGCGTGATCCCGGCGCGGTACTTCATCGACGCCCTGCGCGGCATCATCCTGCGCGGGGCGCCCATCCGGGACCTGTGGCAGCCGATCGCGTGGCTGGTCTTCTACACCGTCGTGATCATCGGGCTCGCCGTCGCCCGGTTCAAGAAGACAGCCGCCTGAGGCCGCCGGAGGATGTCGGTCCGGACGACGCCTACCGGACCGAGATCGCGACCCCGTTCTCGAACACGACCGTCTTGCCGACGCTTCGGTAGGTCCAGGTTTCCCGCCGCGCGCCGGAGTCGAGCGTCTCCGTCTGGACGTCGTCGGGCGAACCGAGGAGGGCGCGCACCTGGTCGGGCGTCATGTTCTCGGTGACGCCGGCCGCGGCGCCGGACTGGTCCGCCTCGCGAGCGACCGAGGCCGCCGCGCTGGTCTGCGCGTCGCTCGCCGCGGCGGCGGCGCGGGCCCGGCCGATGGGATCCGTCGACGGCGCCGCGGTCGAGCCGCCCGAGGAGGGCAGCCACCCCTGCGACTTCGCGACGTACCAGAGGACGCCCGCGACCACGAGGACGATCAGCAACCGCTTCATGGAATCCTCCGCGCTCGAGGCGATGATACGCTCGCGCGCCCGTGAGCTACTGCCGGGTCGCGAAGGGCCATCCGTTCCACGGGCCGTACCACGACCGCGAGTATGGGTTTCCGGTGCGGAACGAGGCGGCGCTCTTCGAGCGGCTGGCCCTCGAGATCAACCAGGCGGGCCTGTCGTGGCTGACGATGCTGCACAAGCGCGCGGGCTTCCGGCGGGCGTTCGACGGTTTCGACCCGGAGAAGGTGGCGCGATTCGACGCGCGGCGCGTGCGCCGGCTGCTCGCGGATCCGGGAATCATCCGCAACCGGCTCAAGGTCAAGGCCGTCGTCGAGAATGCGAAGCGGCTGCTCGCGATCCGGAAGTCG
>Ga0335071_10003048_pt1 | contig 17798 bp, 12 predicted proteins | sample Lox_Sample_15_FD_206724 | JGI IMG/M metagenome (GOLD analysis project Ga0335071, IMG submission 206724) | Soil microbial communities from Loxahatchee National Wildlife Refuge, Florida, United States - Lox_Sample_1.5 | ecosystem: Environmental > Terrestrial > Soil > Wetlands | place: USA... | reverse complement strand
GTGTGGGGCATCATGAACGCCTTCCACGACATCTACCGGATGGGCAACGCCAACCTGGCCACCGTGGCCCGGCCCATCAGCGAGGCGCTCATCGCCACGGCCGTCGGCCTCTTCGCGGCCATCCCCGCGGTCGTGGCCTACAACTTCTTCGTCTCCAAGATCCGGGTGCTCGACAGCGAGATGACCAACTTCTCCAGCGACTTCCTCAACATCGTGAAGCGGCACTTCTTCAGCTAGGAGAAAAGCGGTGGCCTTCTCCTCGGGCGGCAGCGGCCGCCAGACGCTCACCGAGATCAACGTCACGCCGCTCGTCGACGTGATGCTGGTGCTGCTCATCATCTTCATGGTCACGGCGCCGCTCATCCAGCAGGGGGTGGAGGTGAACCTCCCCGACGCGCGGGCCAAGCCGGTCAAGGCCGAGGAGCAGAAGCTGGTCCTCTCCATCAAGGCCGACCGGAGCCTGTGGCTCGGCACCACCGGGGACGCGGCCCGGGTCCCGCTCGCCGACCTGGAGGAGAAGCTCAAGGCCAACGTCCGGGTGCAGAAGGACCACGAACTCTATCTCATGGCCGACAAGGCCCTGCCCTACGGCTTCGTGGTGGACGTGATGGCCACCATGCAGCGGGCCGGGGTGGTGAGCATGGGGATGATCACCAACCCCTCCCCGGGCAAGGCCGCCGCCGAGGAGGAAGCCGAGCATTGAGGCGGATCCCGGTCGCCACCGAGCTCGGGCACCACGACCGATTCTGGCCGGCGGTGATGGCCTCGATCGCCGTGCACGCGGCCCTCATCGGCCTGGCGGTGCGGGCCAGCAGCCTGCCGGAGATCGCGCTCGACCAGACGCCCATCCGCGCCCGGCTGGTCCGCCTCGGCGAGAAGAAGCCGGAGCAGCTCCTGCCGCAGAAGGAGACGCCCCCCCCGCCGCCCGAGCCGGCCCCCGCCGCGCCCGCGCCCCCGGCCGCCGAGCTGCCGCCGCCCCAGGCGCCGCCCGCGCCGGCGGCGCCGCCCGCGCCCGCGTCCAAGCCCGCCCCGGTGCCGAGGCAGCAGGCGCGCCCGTCGCCCGCCCGCAGCCCCGCCGACGGCGGCGGGCTGGCCTCGGCGCTGGCCAAGGTCGAGCGGCAGATGCAGCGCGAGCGCTGGGGCGACCCCAACGGCGACCCCGAGGGGAACTCGGACGAGGGCAGCGAGGGGGAGCGGTACTTCGCGCTGCTCAAGCGATCGGTGGAGGACAACTTCCACGCCCCCGAGACGCTGACCGACCAGGAGCGGGTCCACCTGGTGACCAAGGTCACGCTCTGGGTCGAGCCGGACGGGCGGCTCACCCGCTGGCAGGTCGAGAAGCCGTCCGGCAACTCCGCCTACGACGCAGCCGTCGACCGCGCGCTGCGCACCGCCCACCCACCCCCCCCGCCCGACGATCAGCGCGAGGCGTTGCGTACCCGCGGTATCACCCTGGACTTCCGACCTACCGACTGACCCTCCCGCCATGACCAGCTCGCTCGCCGCTCGCGCCCTCCTCGTCCTGCTCGCCTCCTCCCCCTGCCTCCCCGGCCTGGCGCTCGCCGCCTCGCCCGAGCGCCCGGTGCTGGTCATCGGCGCCTCCGACTTTCGCCCCCTCCCCATCGCCGTGCCCGCGTTCGCCGGGGCGGGCGACGCCCAGGGTGCGGCTGCCGAGGTCACCGGGGTGGTCCGCTCCGACCTCACGCTCTCGGGCCTCTTCGACGTCCTCGACCCGCGAGGCTACCTGGCCGATCCCAGCGAGGGGCTGGCGTCCATCCAGATCGCCTTCCGCCGCTGGGCGGACGTGGGCGCCGACGGCCTGGTCAAGGCGGCGGTCCGCCTCGAGGGCGGCGAGCTGACCGGCGAGCTCCACCTCTACGAGGTCCAGTCCGCCCGGGAGGTGCTGGTCACGACCCTGCGCGTCCCGCCGTCCGCCGTCCGCCTCCTCGGCCACCGGATGAGCGACGAGATCTTCCGCTACTACACCCACGAGCCGGGCGTCTTCTCCACCCGCATCGCCGCCATCCGCAAGCTGAACGACCTCTACGAGCTCATCACCTTCGACCCCGACGGCCAGAACCTCCAGGTCCTGCTCCACGAGAAGGACATCCTGCTCCTCCCCGCCTGGCGCCCCGACGGCGCCGAGATCCTCCTCACCAGCTACCGCACCGGCCGACCGGAGCTGTGGGCCTACCGGCTGGCCGACCAGTCCTTCCGCTCCCTGGCCCACCGCGGCAACTCCATGGGCGGGGTGTACTCGCCGGACGGCAAGCGCATCGCCTTCTGCCTCACCGAGGGCGGCAACACCGACCTGTGGGTGATGAACGTCGACGGAAGCGGCGCCCGGCGGCTCACCCGCGACCCGGCCATCGACGTCTCGCCCTTCTGGTCGCCCGACGGGAAGCAGATCGCCTTCGCCTCCGACCGGGCCGGAACCCCCCAGCTCTACGTGATGAACGCCGACGGCACCCAGGTCCGGCGCCTCACCTTCCAGGGCAACTACAACCAGACGCCCTGCTGGAGCCCGCGCGGCGACGCCATCGCCTTCACCGCCCGCGACGAGCGGAAGGTGTTCGACCTGTTCCAGGTGACGCCCGACAACGGTGTCATCACCCGCATCACCCAGGACCAGGGGCGGACCAACGAGGAACCGTCCTACTCGCCCAACGGCCGCTTGATGGTCTTCCGGACCGACCGCAACGGCGCGGGCCAGCTGGTGATCTCCGACCCCAAGGGGAACCGGCAGACGGTGATCCTGAGCGCCGGCGGCGGCGACCTGGTCGACCCGGCCTGGGGCCCGCTGCCGCGGTGAGGCCCATGTCCGAGCGATTCGCCACCATCGACGTCGGGACCAACACCGTCCTCCTGCTGGTGGCCGAGCGGGAGGGCGGCGGCCTGCGGGCACTACGGGAGCGGGCGGAGATCACGCGGCTGGGGCGCGGGGTGGACGCCACCGGCCTGCTTCGCCCCGAGGCCATCCGCGACACGGTGGCGGTCCTGGCCGAGTACGCTGCCGAGGCCCGGGCCCTGGGCGCGCGGGACATCGCCTGCGTCGCCACCAGCGCCGCCCGCGACGCCCAGAACGGCGCCGACTTCTTCGCCGCCGCGCGCCGGGAGGCCGGCCTCGCCCCCGAGGTCGTCTCCGGCGACGAGGAGGCCCGCCTGGTCTACCTCACCGCCTGGCGCGACTTCGGGGGCGGGTCGAGCGCCCACCCCCTGGCGGTCCTGGACGTGGGCGGCGGCTCGACCGAGTTCATCGTGGGCGAGGGCCCGGCGCCGCGCGACCGGGTGAGCCTGCAGGCCGGGGCGGTCCGGCTCACCGAGCGCCACCTCCGCACCGACCCCGTCCCGCCCGCCGAGCTCGCGGCCCTGCGCGCCGCCACCCGGGAGGCGCTCGACCCCCTGGGCGCGCTCCCACCCGGCCCCGGGGCGCGGCTGGTGGGGGTGGCCGGCACGGTCACCACCCTCTCCGCCGTGGTCCAGGCGCTGCCGCGCTACGACGGGGAGAGGTACCACGGCTCCACCCTCTCGCTCGCCCAGGTGGAGGAGCTGGTCGGGCGCCTGGCGGCGCTGCCGGTGGCGGCGCGGGCCGCGCTCCCCGGCATGGAGCCGAAGCGGGCGGACGTGATCGTGGCCGGGGCGCTGGTGGTGGCCGAGGCCATGCGCCGGACCGGCTTCCCGGCGCTCACCGTCTCCGACCGCGGGGTGCGCTGGGGGCTGCTCTACGATCGGTTCGGGGCCTAGAACAGCCCGATGGTGAAGTGGGGCGCGAAGACCGCCTCGTTGATCCGCGCATCGCGATCGAGGTTGAACCCGAGGTCGAGGGCCGCCGGGCCGATGGGGGTCACGAACCGCGCCCCCACCCCGGCGCAGGGGCGGAGGTCCTGCGGGTTCACGTGCTTCGGGTCGAGCCAGAGGTTCCCCGCGTCCAGGAACAGCCCCAGCTCGAAGCGCTCGGCCACCGGAAGGCGCAGCTCCCCCTTGAAGAGCAGGAAGGCCTCGCCGCCCTCGGAGACGGGGAGCTGGCCCTGGGCGATGCGCTTGCCGGCGTCGGTGCAGCCGGCTCCGGTGGCGGAGGTGGCGCACTGGCGCGCCTCCTCGGCCAGCTGATCGCGGACGTCGGCTTCCACCAGCTGCTCCTCCCCGAAGCCGCGCAGGGTGGAGGCGCCGCCCAGGAAGAAGCGGCGGGGGATGATGGTGCGGGAGTCTGGATCGAGGGGGAACACCTGACCGGCGCGGGCCGAGAGGGCCAGCACGGTGTGGCCGCCCAGCGGGACGTAGCCGGAGAGCAGTCCGGAGAGCTTGATCAGGTTGGTGTGGATGTCCGAGGGCGGCAGGATGCCCAGGAAGCCGCCCTGGCCCGGGTCGCCCAGCGAGTGCTCGTACTCGGCCGCTGCGGTGGCGAACGCGCCCTTCTCCGGGTGGGTGGAGTTGTCGCGGAGATCCAGGGCCGCCGACGCCCGCACGGCGTTGAGGGTGGTGGTGCCCTCGTCGAAGCGGAGCCGTTCCAGGTCCACCTGGGTGAGGGGCCCGGCCGCGCCGGTCCGGTCGATGCGGTCGACCTCCAGCTCGTACTGCAGGGAGAAGGTGGTGCGCGAGGTGACGCCGGCGTCGACGCCGGTGACGCCCGAGACCCGCCGCAGGTTGTAGGCCGGCCGGTGGACCACCTCGCCGATGAGGTTCACCCGCCCCTCCGCCGGGAAGGGCAGGCCGGCGAAGCGAGCGGTGCGGAGGCCGGCGTCGAGCTGTCCCTCGATCCGGTCCTCCGGCTTCCGCTCCGCCAGGTCCGGCCTGAGCCCGAGGATGTTGGTGGGGTAGTTCACCTTCCCCACCAGCGTGAAGGCCAGGGCCCGGCCCAGCAGGTTGGGGCGAGCGTACTCCAACACGACCCGCGGGCCGTCGGCGATGGAGAAGCCGATGGCCTGGGTGAGCGTGGCGTAGGGGCGCTCGGCCAGGTCCACCAGCACGTCCTTGGTCTCCTGGGGCGTGTCCGGGTCCTGCATCCGCAGGCTCACCGACCGGAAGACCCCGGTGTCGAGGAGCGCCGACTGGCTCCGCGCCGCCGCCTCCGGGTCGTAGACCTGGCCCTCGCGAAGGACCACGTTGCGGCGCACCAGATCCTCGCGGGTCCGGCGGTTGCCGGTGATCTGGACCCGTCCGACGTGGACCTCGGGCCCCTCGTCGACGGCGTAGTCCAGGATGGCGAGGTGCGTGGCCGGGTCGATCTGCTCGCGCGCCTCCACCCGCGCGAACACGTGGCCGCGCGAGGCGTAGCGGCGGAGCAGCGCCGAGCGGGTCTCCTCCACCAGCGCGTAGGCCAGCGGATCGCCGGGCGCGAGCCGGGAGAGCTTCAGGAGCTCGGCGGACGGGAGGGCCTGGTTCCCCTCGAAGTGCACCGCGACCACGCGGGTTCGCGGCCCCTCCCGGAACCGGAGGGTCACCTCGGCGTCGCGCCGCGCCCGGTCCAGCGACACGGCGCTGCCCAGGTAGACGGCCTCCAGCCAGCCCTCGCCGCGCGCGGTCTCGGCCAGCCGCTCCGCCGCGCGGTCCCAGGCCGCCTCCTCGTAGTAGTCGCCCGGCGGGAGCGGGGGAGCGAGACCGGGACGGGCCCGGACCGAGGGGAGCGAGGCGGCCAGGAGCTGGGCGGCGAGGGCATCGGCGTCGGTCGACTCCACCCGGGGCGGATCCTCGGCCAGGTAGGACGTCAGCCGGGCCCGCAGCACGCGGGCCGGGTGGCCTCCCAGCCCCTCCAGGCGGACCGCGTTGAGCCGGTAGGGAAGCCCCTCCGACACCCGCAAGAGCACCGCCAGGTCGCCGCCCAGGGGCTCCTCCTCCACCTCGACCGCCGCGGCCGCGTAGCCGTGCGCGCGGTAGAGGACCCGCACCCGCTCCGCGGCAGCCTCCAGCGCGGTCGGGTCGAGCGGCTGGTCCTGCTCCAGGCCCATCTGCCGCATCAGGGTGGCGGTGGGCAGCGCGGCGTTGCCGCGGATGCGGAGGTAGACCCGGGGCCCTGCCTCCACCGGGAAGACCACCGCCGCGCCGTCCCCCGCCTGCGAGACGGCCGGCGCCCCCACCCGGGCGCGCCGGTGGCCGGCGGCGTAGAGGGCGGCCCGGAGGGCGCGGGCGTCCTCGGCCAGCGCGTCCTGGTCGAGGACGGCCCCGGGGCGGGTGTGGAGCCCCCGGACGGCGTCCTGGGCCGGTCCGGCCTCCCCCTCCAGCCTGACCGAGCGGACGCGGGTGGGCTCGCCGGCGACCACCGCCAGGTCCACCGACACGGCGGTCTCGCCCCGGACGGTGGCCACGACCCGCGCCCGCTGGTAGCCCTTGCGCGCCAGTGCCTCGCGCAGCCGGCCCTCCGCCGCCTCGAGGTCGGCCTCGTCGTACGGCTCCCCGGGAGCGAGCCGCGCCGCGGTCCGGAGCGCGTCGTCGGACAGCACCGCGGGCCCGGCGCTCCGCACCACCAGCCGGCCCAGCCGGCGCTGGGCCAGCGCCTCCACAGCGATCCTCACCCACTCGCCGCCCTGGCCGGCAGGCGCCGGCGCCGGCTCGGCGCGGACGATGACGTTGCGGAAGCGGCCGGTCTGGTAGAGACGCTGGACCGAGGTGCGCAGGGCCCGCTGCGAGAGCCGGTCGCCCGGGGCCACCTCGAGCAGCGCCGCCGCGGCGGCCCGGTCCTCGCCGGGCGGGAGCCGCAGCTCCACCGCGCTCACCCGGGGCGGCTCGCCCTCCGGCGCCGCCACCTCCTCTCCGGCCACCCTCCCCGCCCATGCCGTGGCGAGGAGGAGCGCGGCCAGGGCCGCGATCGGCCGGCGGGCGGTGGGGTGGAGCATGGGCTCCCTCAGCGCTCGTCGGTCCATTCCCAGTGGAGCTTCAGGTCCAGGCCGTGGTCGCCGGTGGGCACGTCGATGTTGTCGTTGTCCCACTGGTACTGGAGGGAGGTGTGCTCGCCCAGCTTGACCTCGGCCTGCGCGGTCCGCCCCTTCCCGGTGCCGAGCGGAGTCTGGTAGCGCAGGCGCAGCCGGTCGCGAAGCAGCCAGGACTCGAACTCGGCCCGCGGCTCCACCTGGCCGGTCTCCTGCGAGTAGCCGGTGACGATGCGCATGGAAAGGTCGCGGATGGGCCCGCCCCGGGGGAGGAAGCGCTTGACCTGCTCGTCCAGGCCCGAGGCCGAGAGCAGGGCCTGGGCGGCGGTGGCGGTGGCCACTCCGCCCACCCCGGCCTGGGCGCCCGCGTCACGGCGGGTGAAACCGAGCGAGAGCAGGGTGACGATGTCCTGCTCGGGCAGGTCCGGCACGCTGGTCAGCTTCACCGTGGGCTGAGCCACCGGGCCGTACACGTGGAGGAAGACCTGGTAGTCGCGGACCTGGGACTCGCCGTTGACGTCGAGGGCGACCACGACTCGCGAGCGGTCGGTGAAGTCCAGCACGGCATGGGTCAGGTCGAACTCGTTTCCCCGGAAGGAAGCCCGTCCGCCGCGCCCCATGGCCAGGCTGCCCACCAGGCCGGGCGCCGCCAGGGTGCCGGTGAGGACCAGCTCCCCGGAGAGCGGCCCGCGCACCAGATCGTTCTCCACCCGCACGTCGCCGTCCACGGCCAGCTGCACGTCGAGGTGGAGCCACTCGCCGGCGCGGTCGTAGACCCGCGGCGGCGGCGGCGGCCGGCGCTTGAGCAGGCTGCCCTGCAGATCGACGTCGGTGGTGTAGCGAGCCCGGACCACGTGCAGGCGGCCGGTGACGGTGGTGCTCTCCGGCGAGCCGTCGGCCTCCAGCCGGCCGGAGAGCGTCACCGGGGGGATCGCCGGCACGGCCACCACCACCTCGTCGAGGAGCCCCTCGACCCGCACCCGCACCGGCACCAGCCGCGCCAGCTCGACCTCGCCCCGCAGCCGGGCCTTGCCTCCGTTCACGGTCGCGTCCAGCCGGTCAAAGACCACGCGGTTCTGGGAGAAGGCCACCGCGCCGGAGACGCCGGTGAGGGAGGCGGTCCCCCCCTTGAACTGGAAGGACCCGTCCAGGAGCTTCCCCGAGCCCACCAGCGCCGGCTGGCCGGGCGGGCCGGAGAGCCGCGCCTCCACGGCCAGCTGGCCGGCCGATCTTCGCAGGGCGGGGATCAGGCCGGAGAGCAGGCGCAGGTCGAAGGCGCCCGAGGCGCCCAGGTCCAGGTCGCCGTCGGGGAGCCAGGCGCCGCCCAGGGTCAGCTCGGTGTTGGGCCCCTGGATGGTGAGCGGGGCCAGCTCCCAGCGCCCGCGCGCGGCGCTGAGATGCGCCGGGGAGGTGGCCTCGATGCGCAGCTCTGCGTAGGAGGCCTGGAGCTGCCGCAGCGTCACCTCCGCCCGCGCCGCGCGCCAGTCCTCCAGCTCGCCCTCCACCGAGAGGTCGCCCGCCGCCCTCAGGCGCAGGCCGGCCGGCGCCACCCCGGGAAGGAGCCGGGTGGCGTCCTCCAGCTCCAGCGCGGCGCGGGCCCGGAAGGGCACCCGCCCCACCAGGCTGGCCTGGCCGGTGAGCTCCACCCCCGCGGCGCCGGCCTTCAGCTGGACCTGCTCCCCTTCCGTCCGGAGGTCGAGCCGCACCTCGCCCAGGCGCACGTCGTGGACGGCCGCGTCGGCGACGGTGGCCGCGAGCATGATCCTGGGCCGGGCCGGCGTGCCGGCCAGTGCGCCGGTCCCGCCGAGCGACCCGGAGAGGCCCCCGGCCAGGCCCAGGTCCGCGACCGGGAGCCGGTCGAGGTCCAGCGCCAGGTCCCAGGGGAAGGGCGAGACGAGGCTCCAGCTGCCGCTCGCCCGGACCGCGCCCGCGCCGCGCCGGAGCTCGGCGCTGGTGAAGCGCACCTCCTCCAGCGCCCCGAGGTGACCGGCCACCCGGCCGGAGTCGAAGTGCCGCGAGAGGAAGGTCCCCCGCCCGAGCTGGGCCTCGAAGTCGAGGTCGACGGCCAGCGCCGGCCCACGGGCCGTCCCCTTCACCTCGGCCTCGGCGTCCAGCGCCTCGCCGAGCACGCGGGCCCGGGGGATCCGGTCGGTCACGGCTTCGCACAGATCGTGGATGCGGCCGTGGATCTCGTAGGAGGCGGAGGTGATTCGGACGGGGCGCGCCATCAGGTCGACGGCGAGGTCGCCCTGGTAGCGGGCCGCGCCCCGGGAGCCGTCCACCCCGGAGACGTACAGGGTGGGGTGCTGGTAGCGCACCTCGGCCTCCACCGCGCCCAGGTCCACCCCCAGGAAGCGGAACCCCGCCACCCGGCCGCGCCCGTCGATGTGCGGGACGCCGTAGGGCGCCGCCCCCAGGGACACCTCCACCGTCGCCAGGCCGGCCCAGGGCACGGCCGCGATGCGCCCGGCCGCGTCGAGGTCGGCCTGGCCGGAGGCCTTGACCCAGAACCCCTCGGCCCTGGTGAAGTGGATGGCAGCCTCCGCCTGCAGGCCCCCGCGCCCCACCTTGACCCGGCCGCCGTCGAAGTAGAGGCCGTGGCCGTCGACGCGGACCTTCGATTCGACCCGGCCGCGGTCGAAGGCCAGGATCCCCGGGTCGCCCGCCCCTTCCCGGAAGGAGCGGGTCAGGACCTTGAACCCCTTGACCGCGGTGTCGACGTCGCCGGCCAGCTGGGGAGGCCAGAGCGTGCCGGCCAGCCGCCCCTTGCCCTCCAGGCGCATGGTGATCCAGGGACCGCGGACGCCCAGCCGATCGAGGACCTCCGCCAGGTCCACCCCGGAGAGCTCCGCCTCCAGGCTGGTGGGGAGGCCGCGGGCCAGCTGCACCGTGCCGTGCGCCGTGACCTCGCCGCCCTGGGCCGCGACCCGGATCCGGTCCACCTGGAGCCGGTCGCCCTGGAGCCGCAGCTCGGCGGAGAGGTCGCCCGGGACGAAGCCCCCCATCCGCACGCCGCGAGCGGCGACGCGGCCGGAGAGCTCGGGCGCCGCCGGCCGGCCGCCCAGGTGCGCCGCCACCTCGGCGCCCCCCTCGGCCGCGACCTGCACGCCGGCCAGGGCCAGGAGCGAGCTGACCGGCCCGGACGCGGTCGCGGTGAGGTCCAGCCTCGGCGCGCACAGGTCGAGGATCTTGCCGGAGACCTCCACCCGGACGTCGGGCAGCTCCACCTCCGCCCGCCGCACCTCGGCGCTGGAGAGGTCCAGGGCCACGTCGGCCGAGACCGTCACCCGCTCCGCGTCGACGGCGTGGCCGGGGAGCCACAGGCGCGCCCGGCCGACACCCAGCTCGACCCGGGTGCGGCGGACGGGCCGGGCCAGCGCGCGGAAGGTGGAGCGCGCCGGGCCGCTGTGGACGTCGATGCCATCGGCGGTGAGGCGCCGGCCGCCCAGCGCCAGGTCGACGGTCCCGTCGACCACGTCCAGGTGCCGCACCTCGAAGCGGGAGAGGAAGGCGGGCGGACAGCTCGTCCCGGCCGGCGCGGCCGGGAGCGCCGGCCGCTCCACCTTCACCTTGGGCCGAACCAGCGACAGGTTGTCCAGGTGGATCTTGCGCCCCAGCGCCTGCACCGCGGCCAGGCGCGCCGAGACCGCGTCGGCGGTCACCGTGGCGTCGCCGGAGGGCGAGGTGAGCGCCACCCCCTCGGCCTCGACCGAGAGCCGGAACACGTCCACCTGGCAGGCCCGGAAGGTGAAGTGGAGTCCGGTGGCGGCCTCCACTCGCGACGCAGCCGCGGCGCACACCTTGTGCCCGGCCCAGCCGGTGCTGAGGACGGCGAGCGTGCCCAGGACCACGGCCGTGGTGAGGCCCAGGAACAGGAGCGCTGCGGTCCGCTTCCTCACCGGGCGATTCTCCCCCCCGCGCCGCGGCCCGCCAAGGGGCCGGCCCTCTAGCGATCCGACGACCCCGGCGGCGCGCGCACTCACCGGCGCCTCGGCGCCGGCTCATTTCCCGCCCAGCGACTCCAGGTAACGGTCGATGTCCTCCAGATCGAGGCGCCGCCGCTCCCCCTGCGGCGGCGGAGGTGGCTCCTCGGGGATGACCAGGTCGAGGTCCCGGGCCACGCGCTCGACGAACTCCTCGTCCAGCTCGCGGTTGCGGGCCATGAACCCCTCGAAGAGGGCGTTGTCGCAGACGGTGTTGATGAGGCGGGGGATGCCGCGGGTGTGGGCGTGGATGCGGGACATGGCCCCACCGGTGAAGGGGACGCTGGTGGCGCCGGCCAGCTTGAGCCGGTGGCGGACGTAGGCCTCGGTGGCCTCGGCGCTGAGCGGCTCCAGCCGGTACTTCAGCGCCACCCTCTGGGCCAGCGGCGGGTCGAGGCGGAGGTGGTCCTCGATCTCCGGCAGGCCGAAGAACACGAAGGAGATGAGCTTGCGCTCCGGGACCTCGAGGTTGAGGAGCCCCCGGAACTCCTCCATGATCTCGCGGGTGGCCAGCATCTGCGCCTCGTCGATGAGCAGCACCGCCTTCTTCCCGGACTCGTAGATCCGGACCAGCCGCTGGTAGACCTGGGAGAGCAGCGCCAGCTTCTCGTCGGCGGGGTTCTCCACCCCCAGCTGCAGGGCGATGCGCCGCAGCAGCCAGCCGGCGGTGATCCCGGAGTGGACGATGACCAGGAGCGCCGCCTCGTACTCCTCCTCGGGGAGGCTGTCGAGCATGCGCCGCGCCAGGGTGGTCTTGCCGGCCCCGATGTCGCCCACCAGCACCGCCAGCCCCTTCATGCCGGAGACGGCGTGGGTAAGCCGGACCAGCGCCTGCGCGTGCTGCGCCGACGAGTAGTAGAACCGCGACACCGGCGCGTTGGAGAAGGGCTCCTGGGTCAGGTCGTAGAACTCGAGATAGCTCACGGTCGCGCTCGGCGGAGATCGGGGGTCCCGTCTCGGTCGGTCATCACAGGTAGCCGATGTTCTTCTTGGCGGCGGGTGCCGCGGGGGCCGCGGGCTTCACCGCCGGACGAGGAGCCGAGGCGGGCCGGGGGGGCGGCGCGCCGTTGGGCGGGCGCGGCGCAGCCACCGCCGCCGCGGTCCGGGCCTCGCCCTCGGGCGGCGGGCGGCCGGGGCCCCCGCCCAGCGCCTTCACCCGCGCCGCCACGTCGCGGTAGCCGGGGTCGTTCCGGGCCACCTTCTGGTAGTAGAACAGCGCCGCCTCCGGCTGCTCGGCCGCCTCGTAGGCCGCGCCCAGGTCGAGGTGGATGGCCTTGGCCGAGTCCTTGGTGAGGTGGTCGGAGCCCAGGGCCTGGCGGTAGGCCTGGATGGCCTCCCGCGGCTCGCTGCGGGCCATCTGGCACAGGCCGATCATGGTCAGGCAGTCGACCTCGCGGCGCCGGTCGCTGCCGCCCAGCGCCATCTCGAACTCGTGCAGTGCGTCCTCGAGGAGCCCCATCTCCTTGTAGGCGATGCCCAGGTCGTAGTGGGTGGCGCTGTCCTCGGGCTTGACGGTGGCCTCCACGCCCTTCTTGAACTGGCTGAAGACGTCCTCGACCGAGTACTGGAACTCGTCGTCGGAGGCGGCCGCCCCGCCGTCGGACAGCTCCTCGGCCAGCTCGCGGGCGATGTCGAAGCTCTCGTCGGCGGCGGCGGGCGACACCCGGCTCGGGCTCGGGCGCGGGGTCGGCCCGGGGTGGGGTGCCTGGGCCGCCCGGCGCTCCACCTCGGCGAGCTTGGAGGTGACGCCCGGGTGGCCGGGGTAGAACTGGAGCAGGTTCCGCAGGGCATCGCGCGCCTCGTCCAGCAGCCCCTGCTGCAGGAAGAAGCTCGCCTCCTCGAGCTCGTCGGAGAGGTCGGCCTCCTCGGCCTCCGCGGCCTGCTCGGGCTCGGGCTCCGGCGGGGGGCTGGGCTCGGGCGGAGGGGGCGGCGGGGCCAGGACCACGGCCCTGGCCTTCGCCTCGGCGCGGGCCCGGGCCACCGCGGGTGGTGGCCCGGGCGGCGGGGCTCGGGGGGCGGGGGGGGCGGCCTCGGCGATCGGGCCGGCCGGCTCGTCCCCCACCACCTCCGCGGCCGCCTCCGCCGGGCCGTCGTCCTGGGCCGAGAGGTCCGGCTCCGGCTCGCCCACCTCCAGGGCCACGCCCTCCTCCAGGGCGGCCGCGGCGACGGGCTCGACCGGCTCGTCCTCCACCTGCTCGTCGGCCTGGTCGCCGGCAGCGCGGATGGCGAGCTCGTCCTCTTCGACGCGGGCGGGGCGGGCCTCGGCCGGGTCGAGCACCACCTCGGTGCCTTCGGCGATCTCCTCGACCACCTCCAGCTCCTCGGTCCCGCCGGCGGTCGCGGCCAGCTCCTCGATGAGGGGGTTGCCGGGATCGATGTGGCGCAGCCGCAGGACGCAGTCGCGCGCCCGCTCGGGCTGCCCGCGCTGGAGATAGGCCCGCACCGCCGCCACGCCCGCGTCGCCGGCCTCGCTGCGCCGCCCGGCGGCGAGGTGGATCTCGCGCGCCCGCTCGTGCGCCTCGGGGGACTGCGGGTCGACGGCCAGGACCTTGTGCAGGTGCTCGAGCGCCTTGTCGTGCAGGCCGTACTTCACGTAGACGTCGGTCTCGGTGAGGAGCTTGCGGATGGCGTCGGATCCGGCCGCGGGGACGGGGGCGGGGGCGACCGCCGCCGGGGCCGCGGGCGGCGGGGGGGCGATCGCCTGCCGCTGCGCCCCGGGGGGCGGCCCGGGCGGCGGGCGGACCGCCGGGGCTGCGGCGGGCGCCTGCGGCGGCCCCAGGGCCGCCGCGGCGTCGGGGTCGTCCGGCGCCAGCTCCTGGACCTTGCGCCAGGTGGCCCGCGCGTCGCTGTGGCGACCCTGCTCCCCGTAGAGGTGGGCCAGCTCCTTGTAGACGGAGAGCGTCTTGGAGGCCTGGCCCAGGTCGCGGAACGCCTGCGCCAAGAGGTGCAGGGTCTCCACGTCCTTGGGGTCCGACTTGAAGAGGAGCTGCAGCTTGGCCAGGGCGCGCTTGGTGTCGCCCTTGGCCAGGTAGATGTTGGCCAGCTCCTTGGTCAGCGCCCGGTCCTCGCCCTGGAGCGAGGCGATCCGCTCGGCCACCTTCAGGTACTCGTCGGTGCGGGCGTGCTTCTTGAGGTAGGCGGCGGCACGCTGCAGGCACTCCAGGGCCGGCCCGGGGTGGCCGGCGCGGGCGTGGAGCTCGCCCAGCTTGATGGAGGAGGCGATGTTCTCCGGGTCCAGCTCCACCATCCGCTGGAGCACCTCGGTGAGCTTGGCCAGGTCGCCCGCCTTCTCGTGGGCGGTGGCCATGAACTGGAGCTGGCCCATGGCGTCGCTCATGAGCCCGAGCTGCTGGTACAGCCCGGCCAGCCGCTCGTTCACCCGGACGTCGTCCGGGGCGATCTTCACGATCTGCTTGTAGACGGCGACCGCCTTGAGGAAGAAGCCCTGCTCGGCGTAGGTCTCGGCCACGCGGGTGAAGGCGTCGGCGGCCAGCTTCTCGTCGCCCTTCTTCTGGTAGAGCTCGCCCACCTTGAGCAGGACCCGGACGTCCTTGGGGTCCTCGGCCAGGATCCGCTGGTAGGTGGCGATGGCCTTGTCGAGAGACCCTCGCTGTACGAGCTTCGTCGCCTCCGCGATGATCTTGTTCTTGTCGACAGCCATCGGCTGGCAGGGCTCGGAGGCTCGGGTTCTGCGACGGCGGGGCGCAGCACGACCACTGCCCTGGGGAAGCCCAGGGCCCGGTGCGAGCGTAACGGATGCTCCCGGCCACGGTCAAGAGAAGGACCGCGGAAGACTTCCGGGATTTCGCGGGGTTCCGAGACGGCGCCGGTCCGCTATCGCCCCGCGGATCGCGGGCCGCCCGCCTCCTCCGGCGCAGGCGGGTTGAGGATCTGCTCTACCAGGCGGGTGTCGTAGCGTCCCTCGACGAAGGCAGGGAAGCCCAGCACCCGCCGGTGGAAGGGGATGTTGGTCTTGATCCCCTCGATGACGTACTCGTCCAGCGCCCGGGCGGCGCGGCGCAGGGCGATGTCGCGGGTGGCGCCGGTGACCACCAGCTTGGCCACCAGGGAGTCGTAGAAGGGCTGCACCCGGTAGTGCTCGTAGGCGATGGTGTCGACCCGGACCCCGTAGCCGCCCGGCTGGTGATAGCCGCCGATGGTGCCCGGTGACGGGGCGAAGGTGACCGGATCCTCTGCGTTCACCCGGAACTCGATGGCGTGGGCCAGCGGGATCACCGATTCCTGGGCCCGCTCCAAGCGCTCGCCGGCGGCCAGCCGGATCTGCTCGCGCAGGAGGTCGAGCCCGTACACCTGCTCGGTGACCGGGTGCTCCACCTGGATGCGGGTGTTCATCTCCATGAAGTAGTAGCGGCCGTGCTCGTCGAGCAGGAACTCCACCGTGCCCACGTTGTTGTAGCCGACCCGGCGCATGGCCTGGACCGCCACCTGGCCCATCTCCCGGCGCAGCGCCGGGGTCACCGCCGGGCTGGGGGACTCCTCGATGAGCTTCTGGTGTCGGCGCTGCACCGAGCACTCGCGCTCGCCCAGGTGCAGCACGTTGCCGTGCTCGTCGGCCACGATCTGCAGCTCGATGTGGCGCGGCTTCTCCACGTAGCGCTCCAGGTACATGGAGCCGTCGCCGAAGGCGGCCAGCGCCTCGGCCGAGGCGGTGTCGAACTGCTGTCGAACCTGGGCGCCGTCGCGGCAGATCTTCATGCCCCGGCCGCCGCCTCCTGCGGCGGCCTTGAGGATCACCGGGAAGCCGACCTCCGCCGCCAGCCGCTCGGCCTCGGCGCCGTCGCGCAGCGCCCCGCGCGCCCCTGGCAGGAGCGGGAGCCCGGCCTTCTCCATGGCCTCGCGCGCCTGGATCTTGTTGCCCATGAGCCGGATCATCTCCGGCCGCGGGCCGATGAAGCGGAGGCGGAGCTGCCCCACCATCTCCGCGAACTCGGCGTTCTCGGAGAGAAACCCGTACCCGGGATGGATGGCGTCGGCGCGGGTCAGCTCGGCGGCGGCCAGCACCGCTCGCGCGTTGAGGTAGCTCTGCCGCGCCGGGGGCGGGCCGATGCAGATGGCCTCGTCGGCGAAGCGGACGTGGAGCGACTCGGCGTCGGCGGTGGAATGGACCGCCACCGTGGCGATGCCCAGCTCCTTGCAGGCGCGGATGACGCGGAGCGCGATCTCCCCGCGGTTGGCGACGAGGACCTTCTTGAACACGGGCTACCCGGGGACGATCCGGAACAGCGCCTCGCCGAACTCCACCGCGGTGGCATTGGGCACCAGGATCTCGGCGACGGTGCCGTCCACCTCGCTCTCGATCTCGTTCATGAGCTTCATCGCCTCGATGATGCAGAGCGTCTGCCCCTTCTTGACCTTGTGGCCGATGTCCACGAAGGGCGGGGCGTCCGGCGACGGGGACCGGTAGAAGGTGCCCACGAAGGGGGAGCTCACCAGCACCCCGGGCTGGTCGGGGCGCTCGGTGCCCTTCGCGGCCGGGGCGGCCGCGGCGGCCAGGGGAGGCACCGATGCGGTGACCGCCAGGGCGGCGGAGTGGGCCGGAGCGGCCACGGCGGGCGCGCCCCGGCTGCCGCGCTCGACCACCACCTCGTCGCCGCCGCGCTTCCAGGCCAGGCGGGTGACGTCGCTCTCCTCGACGAGCTGCACCAGCTTCCGAACGTCCTCGAGGGAGAACCCCGCCCCCGGCCCGGCGGTGGTGCGCTCGGCAGGCTGCTTGGGCGGTCGGCTGGCCATCGCTCCTCTCCCTTCGGTGGGCTGCCGGGCAGGCGAGCGGGGCAGCTTATCCCGCCACGCGCGTCAGGTACTCGCCCGAGCGGGTGTCGATGCGGAGCATGTCTCCCTCGTTGATGAAGAGGGGGACGTTGACCACGTACCCGGTCTCCAGGGTGGCGGGCTTGGTGGCCCCCGAGACGGTGTCCCCGCGCACGCCGGGATCGCACTTCACCACCTTGAGGTCCATGGCGTTGGGCAGCGTCACCCCGATGGCCTTCCCGTTGTAGAACAGGATGTGGGTGGTGGTGTTCTCCTTGATGAAGTTCTTGGCCTCGCCCATCTGGTCGGCGGTGACGAAGGTCTGCTCGTAGTTCTTGTTGTCCATGAACTGGTAGTGGTCGCCGTCGAGGTAGAGGTACTGCATCTCCCGCTCCTCGATGTCGGGCTTGCCCACCACGTCGCCGGACTTGAAGGTCTTGTCGATGGTGCGGCCGGTGAGGAGGTTCTTGATCCGGGTCCGCACGAAGGCCGAGCCCTTGCCCGGCTTCACGTGCTGGAACTCGACGATCTCCCAGGGCTCCTTGTCGATCTCGATCTTGAGCCCCCGGCGGAATGCCGCGGTGTCCAGGGTGTCGGCCATCTTCGTCGCTGCTCCTCGTCGCGGCGGTTCTCGGTTCGTGAACGGCTACGCCCGGCCGGGACCTTCGATCCCGTGGTCGGTGGCGCCGGGTGCTACAGCTCCGCCCGGACCTTGGGGGCGGTGACCCGCATCAGGAAGCGCGCCTTCCCCAGGTTTCCCCCGGGGGAGAGCGCCACCACCATGTAGTACTCGGGCGAGACCATTCGGGCCACGGTGAGCACCTTGTCGGTCTCCACGAACAGCTCGGCGGTCTCCCCGGCCCCGTTCAGCTCGGCCGCCTCCCGCGCGCTGCGGAACAGGCCCGAGTACTCGACCAGAAGCGGCCTGACGTCGAGGTCCGGCGCGCGGTCCCCGTCGATGTGGGTGTCGACCTCGATGCCGTCGACGCCCATGAGCGAGCAGGCGAAGGCGCCCTCGCAGGACCTGCAGATCGACTGGAGATGCTCCCTGAAGCCCATGTTGTTCGCCCCGCGGCACCGAAAAAGCCGCGTGATTTCGCCGGATGCGCGAGGCTGGGCTGGTTTCTAGCCCGGCGCGGCAGGGACCGTCAAGGACGGACGAGGCCCCGCCCCACGATGCGGC
>Ga0335071_10003047_pt1 | contig 17801 bp, 14 predicted proteins | sample Lox_Sample_15_FD_206724 | JGI IMG/M metagenome (GOLD analysis project Ga0335071, IMG submission 206724) | Soil microbial communities from Loxahatchee National Wildlife Refuge, Florida, United States - Lox_Sample_1.5 | ecosystem: Environmental > Terrestrial > Soil > Wetlands | place: USA... | reverse complement strand
ATCGCGTAGCGGACTCTCGCGTTTCGGACTCTAACGCCTCAATTTGCGGCATGTCACACCGTCTCGCTGCTCATGTAGAAGCGACCGCGAAGACGCGCCATTCGCCGGGCACGCCCTTGAGCTCGTGCGCGCCGCGGTCTTCGAACTTAAGTCCTGACCCGATCACGAGGTCGCGCAGTGTGCTGGACACGAGCACGTCTTTCGGCCCGGCCAGGGCACTCACGCGCGTCCCGATGTGCACGGCGATACCGCCGATGTCATCGCCGCGGATCTCGCACTCGCCGGTGTGCAACCCGGCACGCACCTGGATGCCGAGTGCTTGCACCGCGTCGCGGATCGCCATCGCGCAGCGGATCGCCCGCTGCGGGCCGTCGAACATCGCCAGGAAGCCATCACCCGAGGTGTTCGCCTCACGCCCCCGAAACCGAGACAGTTGCGACCTGACGATGACGTCGTGCGCATCAAGCAACGCATGCCAGTCCCGGTAGCCCATCTCGGCGGCCCGCCGCGTCGAGTCCACAATGTCGGTGAACAGCACGGTGGCCAGAACACTGTCGTCCGCGACGTCGGCCTGGTGACCGGTGAGGAACTCGGAGATCGCGTGGAACGACGCCCGCCAGGGTTCCACCGCGTGGTACAAATTGCGGCCCGGCACCTCGACGTACTTAGCGTCGGGTATGTGCTCGGCGATGTACTTGCCCTTCGCGGGCGGGATGACCGAGTGGGATTGGTGGACAATGAGAGTCGGTACGCGGACGGTCGGAAGGACCGCTCGCACGTCCAATTCGGCCACCAGCCGCATCATGCGAGCTAGCGTCCGTGGGCTCGCCGCCAGACGTTCCATTCGGGCCCATGATGCCCGGATCTCCTCGTTCCACGGCATGTCTGGATTCAAGACATGCTGGGTCTCCCCCGTGCCCCACATGCGGCCGCTCGCAGTTCGGGTTTTGTCTCGAATGAGTTCGGTGCCGCTCCCATCTGCGTAACCGTCGAGCACGACCAGGGCGGTGGTGCGGGACGGATGTGTCGCTGCGAACAGCGCAGCGGGCGCGAACGCGAAGTTCGCTGCGACTAGAACCGCTTCGCTGCCGCCGAGGTCGTCGAGCACCGCGGTGATGCTGTCGGCCCACTGCTCCAAAGTCGGCAGCGCGTCCGGTGTGACGGGATCGGATGCTCCCGTGCCCGGCTGGTCGAAGTAGACGAATCGACCGAGCGGGGTCATCGCCTCGATATAACCCTGATTTGATGGCAGCTCCGGAATAACTTCGCAGCACGAAAACCAGTTCGCGACGACCACGATGTCGCGCAGACCTTCGCGAGAGGCACGATAGGCAACGTTCAAGTCCCCATTCAGCGCGTAGCGCGTCTCCGAGAACATTGCGGAAGTGTAAGCCGAGCAGCGGGTCAGGTTCCGGTGTCAGGAAAAGCCCGTCAGTACGGGCGGTCGGCGCGTCCGCAGACGTTTATGCCGCTAAGAGCCCCCCGAAATGTATTTCGGCGGTTCACGGCCAACCCCGCACCAGCACATTCAATTTCCCCGAAAAGCTGCTTGCCGCTTGGGACGACGACGAGTGGTAGCCGTGTCAGCGCCGCATTGGTTAGCGTGACTCCCGTGAACAGCCAGCGCACCCTGCTATTGATGCGTCACGCGAAATCCGATTACCCGCCCGGTGTCGCAGATCATGACCGGCCGTTGGCGCCGCGCGGGATCAGAGAGGCCGGACTCGCCGGTGACTGGCTGCGTGCCAACGCCCCGGCCATCGACGGCGTGCTCTGCTCGACCGCAACGCGTACCCGGGAGACGTTGGCGAATACGCGCATCGAGGCCCCGGTGCGCTACACCGAGCGACTGTACGACTGTGCTGCCGGAACCATGATCGCCGAGATCAATACGGTTGGTGATGACGTTAAGACGCTGCTGGTCGTCGGTCACGAGCCAACGATGTCCGCGGTGGCGCTCGGTCTTGCCGGCGACAGTAGCGATGACGATGAACTCCAACGGATTTCGACCAAATTCCCGACCTCGGCGATCGCGGTGCTGACGGTGCCGGGTGCGTGGAAGACCCTCGAACTCGGCGGTGCCGTGCTGGTTGGCTTCGAAGTGCCGCGCTGAACCCGATTGCGCGGCTCCTTCTCGCCCCGCTACGCGGGCCGCATCGTCGCCGCTGAACCCTAGGAGTTGGTCGCCAGCGTCAGCTCCATCAGCTTGATGGCCTGGCCGCACGCATCGATGCCGGGCGCCTGAGGATTGATCCACCACCCCACCACGCCAGCGGCGTCACTGGCCACACCGCATGCGCCGTTCGCGTCGTCGGGATGCATCACAATGGAGTCGATCCCCGCGATCGAGCGGCTCTCGATTTTGTACTTCAAGAACTCGGCCACCTTGCGCTCGTTGCCGAGACTGCCTTGTTCGAACCAGAACCGAGTGATGTCGATCAGCCCGGCGGGATTGGCCGCCTGCCACCGGCAGATCGCGCCGACGAACGTGCTTTGAATGTCGAGCGGGTCGGCACCCACGGTCTTGGCCAGGATGTCACTGGTCAGCACGTCGCACTCCTTGAGCAGGTTCGGATATTGCTGCTGGGAGTTGTTGTTGCGCGACGGGCCACCTGCCTTGACGGCGTTCCCCGCAACAGATCTCGAACAACCGGTCATGACCAAAAGCGCCATGACCAAGACGGCAACTCCGGCACGGACGCTTCGTCGGGTCATTTCGCGTTCCCAATCGACTGACGAGCCAGTTCTTTGGCGATGTCGCATGGTGGTGGGAACGGCTTCTGACTGAAACTGATTGACCATTCGATGAAGTCGTCCTGAAACTGGATGCCCACTTCGCACAGCGAGTCACCCAGGTTGGGCTCGTTACCGATGGCGACGAACCCGCTGTGGCCGTTGATGTTGATGTCATCGACGCTGGCACGCGACAACTCCTCGGTCTTGCGTTCGCGTCCGATCGGGCTGCCGCGATACCAGGAGAAAGAGAAGTGCGGGCCGAGGATCCCCCCACCGGCCAGCCATTGGCACCCCACCGAGTTCCGCGCGGTGTTGACCAACCCACTCACCTTGGTCAGCTCCGCCACCGTCTGATCGTTGATGCCGCCACATTGCGGGAACATCGGCCCGTGTTGGCCCTCCGCATTCCCCGGCGCCGAGGACGACGTCGCTCCCGGTTTGTTACCGCCGGAATCGGAGCATCCCGCAACCACGGGGACCAGGATCACCAAGGCTGACGCCGCGAGAGCCAGCGCCCTCGCACTACGCCGCACCGCTACCCTGCTTTTCCTCAGGCTGCTGCTCATCCACACGATGCACTGTAGCCGCAGCCCAGCGGGTCAACCACCGACGCGCCTGAGCAGGCATTTCGGCGGCAGCGACGGGTACGGTGCGTACAGTTACCAGATGCTCCTGGCACTGCTGCGCCAGTACATCCAGCCCTACCGGCGGCCGGTTGCGGTGCTGATGGTGCTGCAGTTGATCAGCACCCTCGCGTCGCTGTACCTGCCGACGGTCAACGCCGCCATCATCGATGAGGGTGTCGCGAAAGGCGACACGACCACCATCGTCAGGCTCGGGTTGGTGATGCTTTCCGTCACCGGATTACAGGTGTTGTGCGCGGTCGGGGCAATCTACTTCGGCTCGCGGACCGGGATGGGCTTCGGTCGGGACCTGCGCGCGGCGATATTCGACCACGTCACCACCTTTTCCGAACGCGAGACCGCTCGATTCGGCGCGCCGACGCTGTTGACCCGCAGCACCAACGACGTCCGGCAGATTCAGTACCTGGTTCAGATCACCGGCACCGTGCTGGTGACCGCACCCATCATGTGCGTCGGCGGAATCGTCATGGCCATCCACCAGGAGGCCGCACTGACATGGCTGCTGCTGGTCAGCGTCCCGATCATGGGCGTGACCAATTACTGGATCATGTCGCACATGCTGCCGCTATTCCGCAGCATGCAGGGCCTGATCGACGGCATCAATCGAGTGCTGCGCGACCAACTCTCCGGCGTCCGGGTGGTCCGGGCGTTCGCACGCGAGCGCTTCGAGCGCGAACGCTTCGCTCGCGCCAACACGGCGCTGTCGAATACCGCGCTGACCGCCGGTAACTGGCAAGCGCTGATGCTCCCGGTGACCACGCTGACCGTCAACGTGTCGAGCGTCGCGTTGATCTGGTTCGGTGGCTTGCGGATCGACCGCGGCCAAATGCAAGTCGGCTCGCTGACCGCGTTCTTGGCCTACTTCACCCAGATTCTGATGGCGGTGTTGATGGCGACCATGACGCTGGTAGTGCTGCCCCGGGCATCGGTATGCGCCGACCGGATCACCGAGGTGCTCTCCACCCATGCTGAGGTCAACAACCCGCAAAGCCCGAAGTTCCCGCCCGGGGGGATCACCGGGGTGGTGCGGCTGGACGGCGCAACGTTTACCTATCCGGGTGCGGACCGCCCCGTGCTGCAAGAGATCTCATTGACCGCATTTCCCGGCACCACCACTGCGATCGTCGGCAGCACCGGTTCGGGAAAGTCGACGCTGGTGTCGCTGATCTGCCGACTCTACGACGTGACCGGCGGTGCGGTGCTCGTCGACGGCATCGACGTTCGCGAGTACCACACCGAGCGGCTGTGGTCGGCGATCGGGCTGGTCCCCCAGCGCGGCTACCTCTTCTCCGGCACCATCGCGGACAATCTGCGGTACGGCGCGGCACCAGGACAAGTAGTCACCGACGAGGAAATGTGGGACGCGTTGCGCGTGGCCGACGCCGATGGATTCGTGCGGGCACACGACGACGGACTGCGCATGCGCGTCGCTCAGGGCGGGATCAACTTCTCCGGCGGGCAACGGCTGCGACTGGCGATTGCCCGTGCCGTCATCCGGCGCCCGACCATCTATCTGTTCGACGACGCGTTCGCCGCACTCGATGTGCACACCGATGCGCGGGTACGCGCGTCGCTGCGCGAAATATCCTGTGGCGCAACAGTTATCATTGTCACCCAACGGATTTCGATTGCCGCTCAGGCCGATCAAGTGATCGTCATCGACGACGGGAGATTGGTGGGCTCGGGCACACACGAATCGCTGCTGACCGACTGCACGACCTATGCCGAATTCGCCGATTCGCAGTCGATGAGCACCGGCGTCGGAGGAACGCCATGACCACGGCGGTCACTCGCGGCGTGCCGCCAACAACCGGGCGGTCCCACGACTTCTGGGGTTCGGCCACTCGGCTGGTGAAACGTCTTGCGCCGCAACGCCGGCTGAGCATCGCGGTGATCATGCTGGGCATCATCGGCACCGCGATCGGGGTCATCGTTCCGCGGATCCTCGGCCATGCCACCGATCTGCTGTTCAACGGGGTCATCGGACGCCAGCTCCCGGCCGGGATGACCAAGGCGCAGGCCGTCGCCGCAGCCCGGGCGCGCGGTGACAACAGCTTCGCCGACTTGCTCTCAGGGATGAATGTCGTTCCGGGCAAAGGTGTGGACTTCGGCGCGGTGGCCAGAACGCTGGCGGTGGCTTTGGCCCTCTACCTCGTTGCGGGGCTGCTTATTTGGGCCCAGGCCCGGCTGCTGAACGTCACCGTGCAGCGCACCATGGTAACGTTGCGCTCCGAGGTGGAGGACAAGATCCACCGGCTGCCGTTGTCCTACTTCGATGGGCGGCAACGCGGTGAGCTGCTGAGCCGGGTCACCAACGATATCGACAACGTCCAGTCGTCGCTGTCTATGACGATCAGCCAGCTGCTGACGTCGATCCTGACAGTGGTAACGGTGCTGGCGATGATGGTGTCCATCTCGCCGCTGTTGGCGCTGATCACCTTGCTCACGGTGCCGCTGTCCGTGCTGGCGACGCGGGCGATCGCGCGGCGTTCGCAGCGCCTGTTCGTGGCCCAGTGGACCAGCACCGGTCGTCTCAACGCCCATATCGAGGAGACCTATAGCGGTTTCACGGTGGTCAAGACGTTCGGTCATCAGGCCGCGGCGCGCGAGCAGTTCCGCCGCTTCAACGACGACGTCTACCAGGCCAGTTTCGGCGCCCAATTCTTCTCCGGCCTGGTGGGACCGGCGACGGCGTTCATCGGGAACCTCGGTTACGTCGCCGTAGCGGTGCTGGGCGGCTTGCAGGTAACAACCGGTCAGATCACGCTGGGCAGCATTCAGGCTTTCATCCAATATGTCCGGCAGTTCAATGCACCGCTGAGCCAGGTGGCCGGCATGTACAACACCTTGCAATCCGGGGTGGCCAGCGCCGAGCGGGTGTTCGACTTGCTAGATGAGCCGGAGGAGTCGCCCGACCCCGAGCAGCCACCTTCCGAACACACTCTGCCCGGGCGCAATGGTCAGGGCCACGCGATCGCCGGGCGGGTGGAGTTCCAGCACGTCAACTTTGCCTACCGAGCCGGCACTCCGGTAATTCGGGATCTGTCGCTGGTCGCCGAACCGGGCAGCACCATGGCGATCGTCGGACCAACCGGAGCGGGCAAGACCACGATGGTGAACCTGCTCATGCGGTTCTACGATGTCGATTCCGGCCGAATACTGATCGACGGGGTCGATATCACTACGGTGAGCAGACGGTCGCTGCGGTCAAGGATCGGCATGGTGCTGCAAGACGCCTGGCTCTTCGACGGGACGATCGCAGAGAACATCGCCTATGGACGGCCGGAGGCGGCCGAGGACGAGGTGGTCGAGGCGGCCAAGGCAGCCTTTGTCGACCAATTCGTGCACGCCCTGCCGGCCGGCTACCAGACCCGGGTGAGTGGCGATGGCGCCAACATCAGCGCCGGAGAGAAGCAACTCATCACGATCGCTCGTGCCTTCCTTGCCGGCCCGCAGCTGTTGATCCTGGACGAGGCGACCAGCTCGGTCGACACCCGTACCGAGGCCCTTATCCAGCGCGCTATGCGTGAGCTCCGTCGAGATCGAACGAGTTTCATTATCGCACACCGTCTTTCGACGATCAGGGACGCGGACCGCATTCTGGTGGTCGAGGCCGGCCAGATTGTTGAACAAGGCACTCACGCCGAGCTGTTGGCCCGGCGAGGCGCCTACCACGCGATGACTCAGGCATAGCCCGAGCCCAGCCGAAGGCGTGAGCCGAAAAAGCCGCCAAGTCGTTATCAAGAAGTTATTAAGAATCCTTCAAGGAGCGGACCGGATGCTGAGGTCATCCCGCCGAACCGCCACCTGAAAGGGACCACAGCTATGTTCTCTCACCGGATCACCACAGTCGCCAGCACCGCGATCGGCGCCGCCGCCATCGGGCTCGCCGCGGTTGCCACCGCCGGCACTGCCGGGGCCACCACCGCCGACGACGCTTTCATCGCTCAAATGCACAGCCTCGGCATTTCCTTCACTTCCCCACAAGAGGCGGTCAAGGAGGGCCACCAGGTGTGCTCGGAGCTAGCCGCCGGCAAGACCGGGACCGACATCGCCGCTGAAGTCCTCAGCCAGACGGACCTGACGACCAAGCAAGCGGCCTCCTTCGTCGTCGGCGCGACGAAGACCTACTGCCCGCAGTTGGCCACTCAGCTGACCTAGTCCACCCACCCACACAATTGGGGGATCCCGGCAACCGGGATCCCCCCATTTGCCGCTGGAGCGCATCTGGTTCTGACACCGCGCGCAACCTTCCGAGCGGTTTTGAGCGCCAGTCCGGTTCGCCTAGCTCGCGACGATCGTCCTGGCGGGGAACGCATTTCAAATCCGGCTTGAGGATTGCCGATGCGGGCGCCGCCACGGATATTTGCCGGTTGTCGCCGAATCGGCCAAGGTTGACAGCACTATCAAACATAATGACAGTTCCTTGGTACGCGTCGCTGCGGAGGACCGGAAGGACTGGAACGCGAAGGTGGACAGGCATCTCGAACTCGGTCTGCTCGGCCCGTTGGAGATGAGCGTTGACGGCGCCTTGACGCCATTGGGCACCCCAAAACAGCGCGCGGTGCTGGCCGTGCTGTTGATGAACCGCAACAGCCCCGTCGGTGTCGAGCGGCTCATCACTGCGCTGTGGGAGGGAGAGCCCCCGTCGGGGGCGCGGGCGAGCATTCATTCTTACGTGTCGAATCTCCGTAAGCTCCTCAATGGTGTTGGCATCGACGCACGAGTGGTGCTGGCCGCAGCCCCGCCGGGTTACCGACTCAACGTTGCCGAAAACAGTTGTGACCTTGGGCGCTTCATTACGGAAAAGACTGCTGGCGTGCACGCGGCCGCCGCCGGCGATTTCGAGCGGGCCAGCCGCCACCTGCTGGCCGCGTTGGCGGAATGGCGCGGACCGGTGCTCGAGGACCTGCGTGAGTTCCGGTTCATCGACACCTTCGCCACCTCACTCGTTGAGGAAAAAATTCTGGTCCATACGGCGAAGGCAGAAGCCGAAATTGCTTGCGGACGTGCGTCTGCCGTGATCACCGAACTGGAAGCCCTGACCGTAGAACACCCGTACCGCGAACCGCTGTGGGCTCAGTTGATCACCGCCTACTACCTCACCGACCGCCAATCCGATGCCTTGGGCGCCTACCGCCGGGTGAAGACAACACTCGCCGACGACCTTGGCATCGACCCAGGCCCCACCCTGCGATCCCTCAATGAGCGGGTCCTGCGGCAGGAGCCGCTTGACGTCAAGCGCAGCGCCAAGACGACCGCCGCCAACACCATCACGGTGCTCGAGCAGCGCACCTTGGTGTCTGGGCAGAAAGCCGTCGCCTATCTGCATGACGCCTCAGGACGCAGCTACCCGCTGCACGCGGCGGCGACGCGCATCGGACGCCTGAGCGATAACGACATCATCCTCGACAGCCCTAATGTCAGCCGCCACCATGCCGTCATCGTCGACACCGGCACCAGCTACATCATCAATGACCTCCGGTCGGCAAACGGGGTGCATGTGCGGCACCAGCGGATCCATTCAGCCGCCACGCTGCACGACGGCGACCACGTCCGCATCTGCGACCACGAATTCACCTTCCAGATCCCCGCGGGCGACGAGGCCGAGGGCTGAGGCTCGGCGCGTAAGTCGCCGTCGGGAGGCGCAAACCCGTCGTTTCCGTCGCGTCGATCGGCTCCGTTTCGCTACGAAGCGAAATCGCGGATTGTCGTGCGGTCGAGGGGGTGGGGGCTTACGGTCATGGTTGCTAGGTCAGGGGGTTGCGGGCGACTGGTGTGGCTGGCAATGCTCAGAGGGTCGGCGGCTTGGTGCGCTGGTTGTGGAGGATCAGGGATGAGTGATGAGCAGCCCTCGCGGGTGGGGTCGGATTTTGGGCCCTACCACCTAAAACGGCTGCTGGGCCGTGGCGGGATGGGTGAGGTGTATGAGGCCGAGCACACCGTCAAGGAGTGGACGGTGGCGGTCAAGCTGCTCTCGGAGACCTTCAGCAAGGACCCGGTGTTTCGGGAGCGGATGAAGCGTGAGGCCCGCACCGCGGGCCGTTTGCAGGAACCCCATGTGGTGCCCATTCATGATTACGGCGAGATCGACGGGCAGATGTTTTTGGAGATGCGCCTGATCGAGGGGACCGACTTAGACAGTGTGCTTAAACGCTTTGGTCCGCTGGCTCCACCGCGCGCGGTGGCCATCATCACCCAGATCGCTTCGGCCCTTGACGCCGCCCATGCCGCCGGGGTGATGCACCGTGACGTCAAACCGCAAAACATTTTGGTCACTCGCGACGACTTCGCCTATTTGGTGGATTTCGGTATTGCCAGTGCCACGACCGATGAGAAGCTGACCCAGCTCGGCACGGCGGTCGGGACCTGGAAATACATGGCGCCGGAACGGTTTTCCGATGCCGAAGTCACCTACCGCGCCGACATCTACGCACTGGCCTGCGTGCTCTATGAGTGCCTGACCGGATCCCCGCCGTATCGGGCCGACAGTGCCAGCGTGCTGGTCACTGCCCACTTGATGGATCCAATCCCGCAGCCGAGCGCGCGACGCCCGGGTATTCCTAAAGGTTTTGACGCGGTGATAGCGCGTGGCATGGCCAAAAAGCCCGAGGACCGTTACGCCAGCGCCGGTGACCTGGCCCTGGCCGCCCATGACGCCCTGTCCGAACCCGACCAAGACCACGCCGCCACCATCTTGCGCCGCAGCCAAGAAGCCACCCTGCCCCGTATTGAGACGCCACAACCTGCGGCCACGATCGCCGAGACCGCCGCGGCGACTCCCCCGCCGCCCGTTAACACGCCACCAACTACGCCGTACGCAACAGCTTCGAGCCAAAGTTCTGGTCCTATACCGGCGCAGCCGCCTCGGCCTTGGGCGCCCGACAGCGGACCCATACCGGCGGCCAGTCAAGCCAACCCGGCCCCGCCCTACCAGGCCGGCAGCGGCAACTGGGGCGGCCCACCAAGTCCGCCACCACAATTCGCCGCCCCACCACCCTGGAATCAGGGATACCAGCCACCGGTGAAACAGAAACGCAACCCCTGGCCCATCGTCGCCGCCGTGGCCGCTTTGCTTGTTGTGGTCGTCCTCGCCGCCATCGGTATCTCGATAGCCATGGGAGGCGGCGACGAGAACAACCCCCAGGCGCACCGCACGTCGAGCAGTACGGCCACGACCACCAGCAGGGTAACGACCACCACGACAACCACCGCGCCCGGAAACCTGCAACGCAAGCTGCTCAGCATGCTGCCCGCGGGCTACCCGAGCGGCACGTGCAAAGCGACGACTCCCAAGTCCGACAGCATCTGGGTGAATGCGGTGGCCATGGTCGACTGCGACCAAAACGTCAACCAAGGAGGCCCCTCCCGCGCGGTCTACGGGCTGTTCGCCGATGCCGACACGCTGAAAAAAGCGTTCGACGACGACGTCGCCGCCGTACAGCTGGTGAACTGCCCCGGATCGGGGCCGTCACCGGATGGCTGGCACCACAACAGCAGCCCGACGGTGACCGCGGGCATGATCGCGTGCGGCACGTACAAGAACCACCCGAACGTGATATGGAGCAACCAGGACAAGCTCATGCTCAGTGATGTCTACGGGGATCCCCCGGCCATGGAGGAGCTGCACGCCTGGTGGACCAATTACGGCGGCTGAGCCGCTAACAACGGGCAATGCAGTTCTATCGCAAGGATTTTGGGCCGTTGGATGCGGCTGGGACGGGCAGCGGTGATCGTGTTTCGGCCGCAGCCAAAAGACCTGGAACCCAATGCAAGCCGGCTGACTTCAGCCTCCCAGGCGCCGGCGCAGTTGGTGAGCAGGAGGGCCTGCTCGCGCCGCTCGCCGCATCTTGACGATCTATTGAACGGCACCGGCTGGTCCGCGACATGCTCGGTGATTGTTGCGATTGTCGTGCGGTCGAGGGGGTGGGGGCTTACGGTCATGGTTGCTAGGTCAGGGGGTTGCGGGCGACTGGTGTGGCTGGCAATGCTCAGAGGGTCGGCGGCTTGGTGCGCTGGTTGTGGAGGATCAGGGATGAGTGATGAGCAGCCCTCGCGGGTGGGGTCGGATTTTGGGCCCTACCACCTAAAACGGCTGCTGGGCCGTGGCGGGATGGGTGAGGTGTATGAGGCCGAGCACACCGTCAAGGAGTGGACGGTGGCGGTCAAGCTGCTCTCGGAGACCTTCAGCAAGGACCCGGTGTTTCGGGAGCGGATGAAGCGTGAGGCCCGCACCGCGGGCCGTTTGCAGGAACCCCATGTGGTGCCCATTCATGATTACGGCGAGATCGACGGGCAGATGTTTTTGGAGATGCGCCTGATCGAGGGGACCGACTTAGACAGTGTGCTTAAACGCTTTGGTCCGCTGGCTCCACCGCGCGCGGTGGCCATCATCACCCAGATCGCTTCGGCCCTTGACGCCGCCCATGCCGCCGGGGTGATGCACCGTGACGTCAAACCGCAAAACATTTTGGTCACTCGCGACGACTTCGCCTATTTGGTGGATTTCGGTATTGCCAGTGCCACGACCGATGAGAAGCTGACCCAGCTCGGCACGGCGGTCGGGACCTGGAAATACATGGCGCCGGAACGGTTTTCCGATGCCGAAGTCACCTACCGCGCCGACATCTACGCACTGGCCTGCGTGCTCTATGAGTGCCTGACCGGATCCCCGCCGTATCGGGCCGACAGTGCCAGCGTGCTGGTCACTGCCCACTTGATGGATCCAATCCCGCAGCCGAGCGCGCGACGCCCGGGTATTCCTAAAGGTTTTGACGCGGTGATAGCGCGTGGCATGGCCAAAAAGCCCGAGGACCGTTACGCCAGCGCCGGTGACCTGGCCCTGGCCGCCCATGACGCCCTGTCCGAACCCGACCAAGACCACGCCGCCACCATCTTGCGCCGCAGCCAAGAAGCCACCCTGCCCCGTATTGAGACGCCACAACCTGCGGCCACGATCGCCGAGACCGCCGCGGCGACTCCCCCGCCGCCCGTTAACACGCCACCAACTACGCCGTACGCAACAGCTTCGAGCCAAAGTTCTGGTCCTATACCGGCGCAGCCGCCTCGGCCTTGGGCGCCCGACAGCGGACCCATACCGGCGGCCAGTCAAGCCAACCCGGCCCCGCCCTACCAGGCCGGCAGCGGCAACTGGGGCGGCCCACCAAGTCCGCCACCACAATTCGCCGCGCCACCAGCCTGGAACCAGCCACCGGCGAAACCACGGCGCAATCCCTGGCCCATCATCGCCGCCGTCTCGATTCTCCTGGTTGTGGCCGTCGGCGCCGTCGGCGTCTGGTATTTCACTCGGTCCAAGCCGACGCCGCCTCCCGAGCCCATACCGGCGGACCGTCTGAGTGCGCTGCTGCTCAGCCCGTCCGATGTCAATTCGGTGATGGGCGCGTCGAATATCCAGCCCGGCAAGCCCATCCGCAATATGGACACCTCCGCCAGGACGCTGTCGTCGCCGGAATGCCAAGGGGCCCTTTATACAACGCAAGAATCGGTATACGCAGGAACCGGCTACACAGGCATGAGCGAATTGCTGTCCGCTGAGCCGGGCGACAACAACGACCATTGGGTCGACCAAGCTGTGGTGGCATTTCCGTCCGCCGACAAGGCAAAGGACTTTTTGCAGACTTCAGCCGACAAATGGAAACCGTGCGCCGGGCAGACCGTGACGGTTACCAATCAAGGCAAGACGTACAGATGGACGCTTGCACAACTGGTGGGCAGCCCACCGAAGATCACCATGATGCAAACTCAGGAAGGCGCCGGCGGCTGGGAGTGCCAGCACGCCATGAGCGTCGCCAACAACGTGATCGTAGACGTCAACGCGTGCGGATACCACATCAGCGATCAGGGAGCCCAGATCGCGGACAAGATCGTCGGCAAAGTGGACAACCAGTAACCCGCTGAGTCCACCGATTGTGGCTTACCCCTGAAGATCCGGGCCCTCTGCGCGCAAGTCATCCACCGCCGACATGGCGCTGCGCAACTTTACCAGCCACTCCTCGGCGTGTTCACCGACTAGCTTGACCGACCACGCGAGGGCGTCGGCACGAGACCGGGCGACACCGGCATCGACCAACGTGTCGAGCACCTGGCGTTCCGGTTGCTTCAAACGCGTCATCACAGGTACTGCGATGTGAGTGAACAGAATTCGCTCAGTGCCTGTTTTCGAGGCCACCTCGACGCCCCAAGAAACCTTGCGTCCATAGCGATCCTGCGCTTCGTCGGCGATATGCATGCGCTCCGAACGGGTTTCTTCCCGGAATCGCGAAGCCCGCCCTGCTGCGCGTGCCTCGCTCTCTTCATTCTCGGAGCCCTGCGGTTCGGCCAACTTTCCGATGACAGTGATTTCTTCGCGATCAACGATGACGGTGGGGTCGCCATCGAACCAGGTGTCGGGCAGGCGTCCGGCGAACCATTCCGCGGCGTCGCTCGCATCGGGTTGCTGGGCTTGCTGCCAGCCTCCGGGCCGGCCGTATCGCCGCCCGTGGGTGTGGTGTGCTTTCATGATTACATGATTGCATGCGTTGCAACTGTAATGGTATAGCTTTCACCCCCAGCGAACGTCCCCGGGTTGCCGAAGTCGGATTAGTGGTCCTGCGCCACAGGGCAGAACTCCGAGCCGTCAGCATGGTGCCGCCCCGGCGATGGGCCCACTTGCCGCGGCGGGGACGCCAGGTGCCCAGGAGTGCCCGAGCGCGGAAACCCGTTGATATGGGCTGCTCAAAGGAGTATTTTTGGTTACGAAGCAGGCCCGGAAACGACCAATTCGAAGCGCCGGAACAAGGGTTGGAAACCGGCCGCGTAGGATCCGCGCAAGACGGAGTCTAACGCCCCCTAGCGTCGTCCGGGCCTGCCCATGCTTGGCTAACTTGCCGCTGAAGTATTAGCCGCTGCAACGTCGGCGCGACTGTCAGTCGCCTGGGTCGGGGCCGTCCCCTCGGCGGATGCGGAACAGTTTGACCTCGTTCTTGATGCCTTTGAGGCGACGGGCGCCGGCGAACGACCCATGAAATTCACCGGTATGGGCGATGGCCTCCCAGACCGAATCCGCGGCGAGCACGGTGCCCGGGCGTGCCGCACCGGTGACCCGGCTTGCTACGTTGACTGGGCTGCCGAACCAGTCGCCCGCCCGGCTTACCGCCATGCCCGAAGCCACTCCGGCTCGCAGCCGCGGGAAGTCGTCGTCAGCGTCGACGGCCTCTACCAGCTTCAGCATCACATCCAGCATGGGCAACGGCTCGGGACAGACGAACATCACCGCATCGCCGATGGTCTTGATGAAGCGCACCGGCGGGGCGGTCGTGTCACGGGCGAGGTGGGCCAACCGGTTTGCCAGATGGCCCAGCTCCTCGGCCGATACCACTTCCCCTATCCGGGTGAAGCCGACCAGGTCGGCGAAGGCCACGATGATTTGACGCGCCCCGGGAAGCGGCTTGCCTGCCGCCCGCTCCGCAGCATTCACCGCTTCGGTCTCCATCATGTGCCGCAGCTGCATGAACAGCATGTGCTGGATCATCGGGCCGAGCATGGGGGCGATTTGGCTGACCAAAGCCTTCGACCCCTTGGCGATTTCCAACTCGGTAGCCCCCGGACGCATGATGGCCGAAAGCGCGGTGTAACGCATGACTTCAGCGGCGCGGGACAGGCCTTCGGCGAGCACCTGGACCACCAGCACCAATTGGTCCGGGTTTAGGCCCAGCTCGATGAACCGCTGGGTGAAGGCGGCGGCTTCACCGTCGGCGCGCATGTGCACGACCGCATCGGGATCGTCCACTCGGACCAGACCGATGGCGCGCTGCACCCGCTGCAACAGCGACAGGTCAATGCCATAGGTTTCACTGATCTCCCGGGTGGACACGTAGCTGCCGTCGTCACCGATCAGGTGGCGGGTGGCCAGCAACAGTGGCGGGTTGGTGGCCCGTATCTCGTCGGCGGTGACGCCCTGTTCCAGCAGCCACTCGACGAGTTCTGCCCGCTCGGTCCGCGCGCTGCCCTCGAGTCCCTCGAGCAGATCGTCGATGTTCTGGCCCGCGCCCATGTCGTCACCGTACGGCGTGTTTCCGGCGGCCCGGCGGCCGGGCGGCAGTGGGACCCGGCCCTCGACGTCAAAGGCTTGGGGGCCAACGACTTTGATGTCAGGTACGCCTAGAACGCCGGGCGATGTCCGTTGCTGTCGTCCTGACCGTTCGAGCCGTTCTGGCGTTGGCCCAGCGCGGTCAGCGCGCGCAGTTCGCCAGAGTTAGCCGCCCGGCGCAGTGCAGCGTCGTCGGACGGCGGATCGGCGAACAGGAAGCTGCCCGACCCCGGCCGTCCACCTGCGCCCAGCTTGTTCAACCGTTTGGGGACCGAGGCGCCTTGGTACGGCAGCGGAATGGGATGCCCGTGGTCATCGACTGGACCCAGCGGCTGGTGCACTTCGATGTAAGCGCCGTTCGGCAAGCGTTTGATGATGCCGGTTTCGATGCCGTGCGCGAGCACGGCGCGGTCGCTGCGCTGCAACGCCACGCACCAGCGGTAGGTGACGAAGTAGACGAGGGGGGGCAGCACCACCATCCCGATGCGCCCGATCCACGTCATCGCGTTCAACGAGATGTCGAACTTCAAGGCGATGAGGTCGTTGAACGATGAGAACGTGAGCACGATGTAGAACGCGATCGCCATGGCACCGATCGACGTGCGCACCGGGACGTCGCGGGGACGCTGCAGCAGGTTGTGGTGGACGTCGTCGCCGGTGAACCGCTTCTCCAGGAACGGATAGCCGATGAGGGCCGCGAAAATGACACCCATCAACACCGCGACGGCCACGGCCGCCGGAATTGTGTGGTGCCAGAAGTAGAACTCCCACGCCGGCCACAGCCGTACCAGCCCGTCGGTCCACATCAGGTAAAAGTCTGGCTGCGAGCCTGCGGAGACCTGAGATGCCTTGTAAGGACCCAGGTTCCAGATCGGGTTGATCTGCAGCAGACCACCCATCAGGCTGAGCACGCCGACGACCGCCGCGAAGAACGCTCCGGACTTCACGGCGAAGACCGGCATCACCCGTACCCCGACGACGTTGCGTTCACTGCGTCCCGGTCCCGGGAACTGCGTGTGCTTCTGGAACCACACCAGCGCCAGGTGCAGCCCGATCAGCGCCAGCATGATGACCGGGAAAATCAGGATGTGGATAGCGTAAAGGCGCGGGATGATTACGTCGCCCGGAAAGTCGCCGCCGAACAGCGCCCAGTGCAGCCAGGTGCCGATCAGTGGGATTCCCAGGGTGATTGACGAGAACGCCGCCCGCAGGCCGGTACCCGACAGCAGGTCGTCCGGTAGCGAATAGCCGAAGAAGCCCTCGAACATGGCCAGGATCAACAACACCGACCCGATCACCCAGTTGGCCTCGCGCGGCCGGCGAAACGCGCCGGTGAAGAAGACGCGCGCCAGGTGCACCATGATGGCGGCGGCGAAGATCAGCGCGGCCCAATGGTGGACCTGGCGCACGAACAGGCCGCCGCGCACCTCAAAGGAGATGTCGAGCGCCGACGCGTACGCCTTCGACATCTCGATGCCCCGCAACGGCTGGTAGACGCCGCGGTAGGTGACCTCGGTCATCGACGGATCGAAGAACAGCGTCAGGTACACGCCGGTGAGCAACAGCACGATGAAGCTGTACAGCGCGACCTCGCCCAGCAGGAACGACCAGTGCGTCGGGAAGACCTTGTTCATCTGGCGCCGCACGGCCGCCGCCGGGTGATAGCGCGTGTCGATCCCGTCGGCTTGGCGCGCGAGGATCGTGCTCATGTCGATTCTGGAACTCATGTGGCGTGCCCCTCAATGTGTTGGTCAAGCAAACTCGACGGATGTCGACGTGGGAACCAGGTCGCGCGGAACTGGCCTTTATGCCCGGTGATGTCTTTGCGATCGGTATTCCGGTCGGCCCAGAGAACGACCAGCACGTGCGGCACCGTCAGGGCGAGCAGCAGGCGCAAGCCCTCGGCCACAACCGCGGTCGGGTTTGGCGCCGTCGCCGTGAACCAACCGATGGCGGCGAATCCTGTCCACGCCGCAAGCGATGGCATAGCGGCGAGTCGGATCAGCCGCAGGGCCGCCTCGCGGCGTCGGCCGGCGGTCAGCAGCGCGGCGCAGCCCGGCTCTATGGTCAGCATCCGCGCCCAGTGGCGCAGCGAGTGCCAGCCGCCGAACCACACGGCAAACGCGAGCAGCGGCGGCGCGAGCATCCCGACGGCGCCGAGGATCACGGTGTCGAGGACGACTCCAAGACGGGCAGACCGCAGTGCAGCGATCACTGCGACCAGCGCCGCCAGGAGCCAAATCACCACCAGACCGGTCTGCACCGGTACCCATGCGAGCGCTTGTGCGAGACCCGGTGAGACCGTTGTTGCCACCGCCCTCAGCTGGTCACCA